>Ga0335084_10003840_pt1 | contig 14761 bp, 18 predicted proteins | sample Lox_Sample_44_FD_206721 | JGI IMG/M metagenome (GOLD analysis project Ga0335084, IMG submission 206721) | Soil microbial communities from Loxahatchee National Wildlife Refuge, Florida, United States - Lox_Sample_4.4 | ecosystem: Environmental > Terrestrial > Soil > Wetlands | place: USA...
TGGCGTGGGCTTTGCTCTCTCTTCGGCTCAGGGACTGCCATGAAGACACTCTTGTGTGCCGCCGTGGTCCTCGCGGCGGGGTGCGCTCCGGCGGCCGTCCATCCAGCCAACTGGGTTACGAGTGGGAGCAGCGCGCTGGAAACGGCCCCAGAATCAGCTGGCCCGGCTGCTGCGGTGGGCGGGCCGGACCTCCCGCTGACGCAACAGCTAGCTGAAGGGAATCGTGCCACTGCCCCGGAAGGCGTAGACCTCTGGGCCGAGTTCTTTGCCCAGTCGTCGGCGAGCCCCGCCTCGGCCAGGGTGGCCGCCACCCTGCCTCAGCCCGAGGCGACCGCGGTCACCGCGCCGACCGCCACGGAGCCAGCCGCTCAGGCAGCCTCGGACAGAGCCCAACCGAACGACCGCGTCCGTTTCTTCCTGGACCAGTTCCAGACGGGTTACCGGCGCGCAGTCGTGGAGCGCTGGCTCACGCGATCCGGCCGGTACTTGCCCATGATTCTGGAGGTCTTCCAGCAGAAGGGGCTGCCTGAGGAACTGGCCTTCACGGTCATGATCGAGAGCGGCTTTGACCCCGTGGCCGTCTCCCGCGCCGGAGCCAAGGGGCTCTGGCAGTTCATGGCCCCTACCGCCCGGCGGTACGGCCTGCACGTGGACCGCTGGCTCGACGAGCGGCTGGATCCCGAGAAGTCCACGGTGGCAGCGGCGAACTACCTGCGCGACCTCCACACCGTCTTCGGGTCGTGGGAGCTGGCGCAGGCGGCCTATAACGCGGGCGAGACGACGGTCCAGCGGGCGATCCGTGGTGCGGGCACGCGGGACTTCTGGACGCTCAGCCGCGGCCGGTGGCTCCGGGATGAGACGAAGGACTACGTGCCGCAAATCCACGCCGCGACGCTCATTGGGCAGGAGCCCGAGCGGTACGGCTTCGCCGTCACGCCCGAGCAGCCCCTCCACTACGAGCAGATCGCGGTGCCCAGGGCCACGCCCCTTCAGCGCATCGCGGCCCTGGCCGGAATTCCCTTGAAAGATCTGGAGCGGCTGAATTCGGCGCTCCGTCAGAAGCAGACACCCCCCGAGCGCTCGTATCAGCTGAAGGTCCCACTCGGCAGCGCGCTGGCGCTCCGGGTTGGCCTCCAGCGCCCGGCAACGGCGCACAAGGTGGCGGCGGTCCCCCGTGCCGCTGACCACGCCAAGCGGAAGAGTCAGGTCACCAAGGCGGCGGCCGCCGGGGGTGTGCTGACGTTTCTGCCTTCCAACTCCAGAATCAAAGCTCCCGTGCGAGTCCCGCGCCAGCAAGACCCAGCCCGCCTCCGCGCTGATCGGTAGGGCACTCACCGGGGAAACACGAACTGGACGGTCAGGATGAGGCTCCACGTCGACGTCCCGGCCGGTCGTTCCACGTTGGAGTACGCCTCGACCTGCGCGGTCCCCGTCTGTCGCCCGATCGTGAAGCCCTTCCCGATCCCTCCCCCCACCGGCAAGGTCCAGCGGTCACCCGAGCTGGCCTCCCAGTTGGCGGTCACCTGCGGCCCGGACGTGAGGTACCAGTCGTCGGGCAAGAAGACGTTGACCAGCGGTTGCAGGAACATCGCGTTGACCGAGGGCCGCGTCGAGTCACCGGGAAACGACCACCGGTTGTTCACCTGCGCCCCCACCTGCCACCACCCTCCGGTGAGAATGGCGGCGACCGTCGGGCCGATCTGCCACTTCCCGGTCCCGAGGCTCGTCAACGAAGACGTATTGCGTGTCTCGATCCTGGCCCACACCGAAGTTGAAATTCGCCTGCACCTGCAGGCTCGTCCGGTCCGCCAGAGGATTCCGCGCGTTCTTGACGAGCTCGCGGCCGCCCGGCTGGTCCTGCGCCAGCGCGCCGGAGTGAACGGCGGACAACAGGTGGACAACGAGTAACAGAGCCGCGCTCGCGAGGGCTCGCCTCGCCATGGCGTTCGCCCTCGATTCGGGCGCCCGTGCGTCAGCTCGTGACGCCGTCCCCGCGTTCGGCCTCCTGCCCGGAGCGGGCATAGCGATGGGCGGTCTCCACGAGAGCGTCCACCGCCTCCTCCGTTGTGTCGAAGGCGCACGCGATCCGGATGATGCCCTCGGCAGGGGCGCCGCGGCGGGAGAAGCTGTAGCCCTCGGCGACCAGTCCGTCCCACACGGGCTGGGGCAGGGTCACGAGGACGAAGTTGATCTCGGTCGGGCTTCGGAACCGGACGCCGGGGATCTTGGCTAGGCCCTCCCGCACCCGCTGGGCCATGGCGTTGGCGTGGCGGGCGTTCCGCAGCCAGAGGCCGTCCGTGATGAAGGCCTCGAGCTGGACGGAAAGAAATCGCATCTTCGAGAAAAGATGGCCGCCACGCCGCCGGCGGTAGCGCATGGTCCGGCCCAGCTCACGGTCGAAGAACACCACGGCCTCGGCGGCGAGGGCGCCGTTCTTGGTGGCGCCGAAGGAGAGCACGTCGACGCCCGCCTTCCAGGTGGCCTCGGCCGGCGTGCAGCCGAGACGGGCGACGGCGTTGGCCAGCCGCGCGCCGTCCATGTGTACCCACAGGCTTCGCGCCCGGGCCACCTCGACGAGGGCGCTCACTTCGGGGACGGTGTACACGGTGCTGGCTTCGGTGCCCTGGGTGATGCTGATCGCACGCGGCGGCACCTCGGTGGCGGGGCGCGCCACGGCCTCGTCGACCATCCGTGCCAGGTCGGCGGGGGCGATCTTGCCATTCGTGCTCGGCACCGGGATCGTCCGCGCGTTTCCCCCCGACCAGAACTCGGGCCCTCCACACTCGCTGCCGTGGAGATGGGCGGCGTCGGACAGATAGATCGCCCCGTAGGGCGCAGCGATGATCGACGCGCAGAGCCCGTTGGCCGCCGTCCCGGTTCCTACCGGATAGATCTCGACGTCGGTCTCGAACAGCTCCGCGAAGCGGGCCTGGAGCCCCGCGGTGGCCGGGTCGGCCCCGTAGGGTGCGGTGTCTCCGGCGTTGGCGGCGACGAGTGCCTCCAGGATTTCCGGGGCGGCACCCGACACGTTGTCGCTGTAGAAGTTCCTCTTCACGCTCACTCTCGCCTCCTTCGCTTCGCGGGGATCGTGGACCTGGCGGCCGGGGGTCGCCGCAGCAGATCAACCATAGGCGAGCCCGCAATCGGCGGCAACCGCAGCCAGGTCGCTAGCGCGGTGTGCCCTTGATGTGAGCCCAAGGGGACGGTGCTCAGCGGGGCCTTGGGGGCGAGCATGTTACGATTCCTCCATCGAGAGACGGCGTTCTGGTTAAGGACGTAGTTCCACTTCGTCTCGTCCTTGCCCCTGGTGTCCTGCCGCGATCTTGGCGCCGCACCGCTGGCACGTCTTGTAGTTCTCCGTCATTGCCCGGCACCCTTCGGCCCACGCGGGTCCGCGCCTTCGTAAAGCAATGCTCCCTCCGGTCGTGGGTCCACGGTGCAGGGCTGGCAGCTGTAGGCGTCGTGGGCCTCGCCGCTCGTGCCTTGCATTCGGTGCATTGTCAATTCAAACGCGTTGAGGTCGTTAGCACGGCGCTGGCAATCTTCCTTCGCGGTGAACCGAGACTGCGGAACGCTCGCGACGCTCCACTGATCTGAGCTCGTTGGTGCCTCGACCCACAGGACCCACGCGCATTCGGCGGAGGCCGACGTGGCGACGGCGAGCATCCCTGACGACACAAGCAGTGCGACGAGCAACTTCGAGTTCATCTCCACACGCCTCCTGGCTCGATCCTCCAGGGTCGCCAGTCGCTTGGCACGCAGGCGAACCTGCTAACGGACCTGGTACTGATCATGCCTGAGTTCTCCTGCGCCGCCATTTCTCTTGCCCGGTGGGCGTCGGGCCTCATAGCCTGCATCTCTGCCAGCTGGCATTCAGCGTGTGTTTGAAACTCTGTCAGCCCAACCGGTCTCATCTCGGTGGCTTTCCAGTGAAAAGGCCAGCTCTTCGGGACCCACCAGCGTTCCGTGAAGACGGTCTCCTGCTGCCACAACTTCCAGGCGGATTCGGCATGACCCGAGGCGGCAACGGCAAGAAGGGAGCCGATCAGGGTAACCACCATGCAGAACCCGCGGGTGATCATAGGACCTACTTCCCCTTCGGCCCACGCGGGTCCACGGTGTCGGGAAGACACCGCATCGCTTGGGTGGTCGCACGCTGCTCTTCCGCTTCGGTAGCGAGAGCGTCAATCCGGCGGCCAGCCATCGCGTTATGGCTTGGCCCGGTCGTTCTGCGCATAGTCCTCCCAGTGCTCCAATCTCTTGTCCCACCTATTGGCCTCACGACACGACGGGCAATGGTATGGGCGAGGTTTCCCGTTCGGGCGGTCACGGCCCCCCTGACCCGAACCAGTGAGGCGCCGACGACCCGAAGTCGCTGGGTTGCGTGGAAGCCGGGGCCGCAGGTGGAGACGCGGGTCCCTCCTTCGAGAGCGCATCGTCCTTCATTGCACAGCCGCCAAGCGCAGCAGCTGACGCGAGAACGACCACCAGACGTCGGGTCAAGATTGTCACGCTAGCTCCCGCGCCCCTTAGACTAGCGGGAGCTGCTCGCCGCTTCTAGGCTCATCGGCCCCTCAATCGGCGACGTGCTCCTCGCCCACGTCGCCGAGCTGGTGATGCAGCTTGCCCACGGACTCGGCAGCCCATTCCTCCAAGCACCCTGCCCCCCAGCCACAGGAGCAGGTGACGAGCCAGTGCTTGGTGGTCACTCGATCACCTGATCCGCCCGTGCCTGCATCGACGGCGGGATCGTGAGGCCGAGGGCCTTGGCGGTAGTGCGGAAGCTCATCATTCGCTCAAGATCTTGTCAGCCCATCCGACCAGCGCCACCAGCGTCGCTGGCGTCGCAAAGGTCGCATTCTTCCTGAGAAGATCCGCGTCCAGGACCCCACGGGCCCGTGAACACGCGGTTCAGACGTGAATTGGAACCTTTAGCGAAATTGTCTGGCTCAAGATCTCGGCCAAAGGCGGCCACCCGACGGGCACCACGGCATTCGCGACCGGCTCCCGCATGACCGAGACCGCCTCACCGAGCAGGAAGATCTGCGACTCGTGCCCGGCCTCGGCAAAGGCATTCGCGTGTAAGAAGGGAAACGCGGCCTTCGTCGGATCGTCAGAACCCCAAGCGCTCTTGAATAAGATCTTCATGCACTCTCCGTCACGTTTCCCTCGGGCCGCGCCAGACTGGCGACCAGACCGTACCGAACAGGATCGCCGGTTCCGAGCATGACGATGGGAATCGTGCTGCTGGCCTTTTTAGCGGCTTGGGTCGCTGGTGTCTGGGAGGTCACCATGACGCTGACCCGCGCCTGGACCAACTCGGCTGCAAACTGCGGCAGGCGCTCGGCACGGCCCTCGGCCGCTCCCAACCCCGCTCCCGCAAGGCGTCCTCGAACTCGCGGAGGAGGGACTGGGGTGGAGTGCCGCCCCAGAGGAAGCCGATGCGCGGCGCCTGGGCGCCCGGTTGCGCCCCGGCCGCGAGCGGCGCGGCGAGGAGGCCGCCCGCCAGCGTGCCGATGAACGCCCGCCGGTCCATCATTCGATCGCCTGATCCGGCCGCGCCAGCAGTGACTGAGCGTTAGATGAGGGCAAGGAGCTTGTCGATCTCCGGCAGCGCCGTGATCCGCGCTTCGACGTTATCCCAGCGAACCAGACCGTCGCGTCCTATGAGGAAGTAGCCGACCCACTGGAGTGGGCGATGCCATTCCGCCTCGTCCTCGGCGGTCAGTTCGAAACCGTCAGCCTTCAGGAAGACCGCGTCGGCACTCTCTCCCGGGGGTACCGGGATGCCGTCCTCGCGGAGGATCTCGGCGGCCTTGTGCTCTGTCCCCCGGATAAACTCCGGCGTCCGGTCGACTTGCGGCAGGCCGTAGGCCCGGTGAACCGCGCGATCGGGCGCTGCCGCCATCGGGAAGCAGGGTGGGAAGCGAGAGAAGTATTGCCGGGCTCGCGCGGCGCTGCCGACGACGACGCCGAGGACTGTGATACCGGCATCCCGCAGCGTCTCGCACGTCGGTCGCAGCTGGCTGATGTGTCGGCGGCAGAATGGACAATAGAGGCCGCGCAGCAAGGCGAGGAGAACCGGCCCGTGGCGAAGATACTCGGCGAGGCTCAGTGTACCCTCGCCGACCGCATCGGGCAGATCGAAGGCCGGCGCCCGGTCGCCCGGGCTGAGTATACGGTTCCCCATTGGCTCACTCGTGCATAACACGATGCCCGGCGACGATCAACGCGCGAGGCAGGATAGGGGCCGCCTGGTATCCCGCTCGAGAGATAACTTACACGGCGGACCTTCTCCGCCGGGGAACTCGGCGGCGAGCAGACCGCCCGTCAGAGTGCTGAGGAACACTCGTCGGGTCACCACCGCGTCAGCTCACGGGCAGCGTGAAGGTGAACGTGGACCCGTGACCCAGGTCGCTCTCGACCCAGATCCGGCCCCCGTGCAGCTCGACGAATTTCTTCGCGAGGGTCAGCCCGAGGCCCGTGCCTTCCTGCTTGCGCGTCTCGTCGGTCCCCACCTGGCGGAACTCCTCGAAGATGGCCGCCTGATCCTCGGGCGCGATGCCGATCCCGGTGTCGGTGACCGCGATCTCGACCGCGCCGTCTGTGCGGCTGGCCTTCAGGGTGATCCGGCCCCCCTCGGGGGTGAACTTGACCGAATTGGACAGGAGGTTCAGCAGCACCTGCTTGACCTTGCGCTCGTCCCCCATGACCTCGCCGAGCCGCGGGTCGATGTCGAGCTGCAGGGCGATGCCGTGGCGGGCCGCGCGCTCCTTGACCAGGGTGACGGCATTCTCCAGGGCGCTCGGCAGGTGGAAGGGGGCCGGCGTCAGCTCCATCCGCCCGGCCTCGATCTTGGAGAGGTCCAGGATGTCGTTGATGAGGGAGAGCAGGTGCTGGCCAGAGGCGTAGATGTCCTTGAGGTACTCGTCCTGCTTGGCGTTGAGGTCGCCGAACATCCGCTGGAGCAGCACCTCGGAGAAGCCGATCACGGCGTTGAGCGGGGTACGGAGCTCGTGGGACATGTTAGCCAGGAACTCCGACTTGTGGCGACTGGCCGCCTCGAGCTGCCGGCTCTTGTCCGCGATCTCGTGAAAGAGCCGGGCATTCTGGATGGCCAAGGCCGACTGCGTCGCGAAGGTGCGCAGCAGCTCGATCGCCTCCGCCGGGAATCCGCCGGGGCGGTTGCGCGACACGACCAGGCACCCGATGAGGCGGTCCTCACGGACCATCGGGACGGCCAGGATGGCCCGGATGCCGGACTCGATCAGATTCTCGCGGTTCGCGCCGACGTAGGCGCCCGGCCCCGTGATGTCAGGCACCTGGACCGGTTCCAGCGTGATCGCGGTCCGGCCCACGACCCCTTCCCCTTTCCGGACCCGGGTGGTGCGTCGGGCCTTCGCGAGGGCCCCGCCGGTCTCGGTCGCCGCCCGGTGGACAAACTCGTCGGTGCCCTCGTCGTACTCGAACACAACGCCACCGTCGAGCCCCGACAGCTGGACGGCGCGTGAGACGATGGTGGTCAGGACCGTCTCCAGGTCGAGCGTGGAACTGACGGCGCGGCCGACCTCGCCCAGAGCCGTGAGCTGATCGACCGAGCGTGTCAGCTCCTGCGTGCGGGCTTCGAGTTCCTTGAACAGGCGGGCGTTCTCGATGGCGATGACCGCTTGGTCCGCGAAGGTCTTGAGGAGCGCGATCTCGTCGCCGGTGAACCCGCCGGGATCGCGGCGGGTCACCGATATCGCCCCGATCGCCGCATCGTGACGGAGCAGCGGCACTACTACCCAGCTTCGGTAGCCGCGGGCACGGGCGGTGGCGCGCCCACCCTCGGATACCCGAGGATCGGTCTGAGCGTCGGCAATATTGATCGGCGCGCGATCGCGAATGGCCTGGGCCTGCGTCCCCTCGGACTGGAGCGGCCGTGGAAAACGCACCCTCTCGGCAGCGTCGGCAGCGTCGTCGATGCTCGTAAGCGCGGCGAGCTCGATCTGATCGCCCACTATCCGGATCAGCATGCCGGCGTACCCTCCCAACAAGCGGACGGCGCTGGCCACGATCGCGTCGAACGCCGACTGCACGTCTGTCTGCGAGCGGCTGATAACCCGCAGGATATCGCTGGTGGCGGTCTGCGTGTCCAGCGCCGTGGTCAGCTCGCGGTTGCTCGCCTGCAATTCGGTGAAGAGGCGCACATTCTCGATGGCGATCACGGCTTGGTCGGCAAAGGTCTTCAGCAGATCAATCTGGCTCACCGAAAACGACCCAGGCTGGCCTCGATTGACGACAATGGCCCCGATGGGGTTCCCCTCGCGCATCATTGGCACCGCAAGCATGCTGCGGAAGCCGCCGGCCCGCGCGACGTCCTGCGCATACTCAGGATCCTCCAACGCATCTTCGACCTGAATGACCGTCCGGCTCAGGATCGCGCGCCCGGCCATCATCCGCCGGCCCGGCCGCATCGGGAACGCTTCCTCTAGAGCCTGCCGCACCTCCGGCGTGTAGTTGTAGCCGGCTGCGAGGTGCATCATCTCGCCATCGAATCGGACAGCGGTTCCAGTCAGCCCATCACACAACTGCACGGCGCTTCTGATGATCGTGTCGAAGACCGGCTCGACGTCTGTCGGTGAGCTGCTGATCACGCGGAGGATCTCGCTCGTGGCTGTCAGCTGCTCCAGTGCTTCGGTGAGGTCGTGATTGCGAGCTTCCAGCTCTTTGAAGAGGCGGACATTCTCAATGGCGATCACCGCCTGGTCGGCGAAGGTCTTCAGCAGATCGACCTGCGTGCTGGGAAACAGCCCCGCTTCGACCCGGTTGACGGTGATCGCCCCGATCGGGCGACCCTCATGGAGCATGGGCACCGACAACACGCTTTGAATGCCCATGGCACTTGCCCATTCCTGAGTGCGGTACTCGGAATCCTCACGCACATTCGAGATATGCACGACCGCGCGCTCAAGGATGGCCCGCGCCGTCGCGCTGTTTCGACTGGGAGGGGCCGGGAACACGTCTCGCATGACCTCGATAGCCTCCCGCCTGATGCCACTCTCGCCGACAAAGCGGATGAGCTCCCCATCGAACTGAAACACGGCACCGTTGAAGGCGTTGCACAGCCGGCGGGAACTCCCGGCGATCGCGTCGAACACTGGCTGGACGTCGGTGGGCGAAGTTGAGATTACACGCAGGATCTCGCTGGTGGCTGTCTGCCGCTCGAGCGCCTCCTTCGTCTCATTGAACAGCCGCACATTCTCGATGGCAATGACCGCCTGATCGGCGAAGGTCTGGAGGAGCTTGATCTGCTTGTCCGTGAACGGATTTACCTCGGCACGCCGTAGGGTGATGGTGCCCACTGCCATCCCCTCACGAAGCAGCGGAACGCTAAGGCTCGCCCGGAAGCCGAGTTCGCGAGCCATGCCGCTGGTCACTGGGAACTCTTCCGCCTCGGCCTGCAGATCGGCTACGTGAATCGCCCGACGCTCCGCGAAGGCGCGGCCGGAGACGGATCCTTGCACGAGCGGAATCAGGCGTCCGACTGGGGCGGGAATCGGGCCGTGATGGGCGGCCACCGCGAGGTATTCCCCGTCTAGGCGGAACAGTTCAGCGTCGTCGGCCCCGCAGAAGCGCGCGGCGCTCCGGACCACGGCGTCCAGCACGGGCTGGAGATTCGTCGGCGACTGGCTGATCACACGTAGGATCTCCGCGGTCGCCGTCTGCTGCTCCAGGGCCTCGGACTCGCGCTTTAGCGCCTCCGCCTTACCCTTCAGGGCCTCCGCCAGGCGCTTCTCAAGGTCGTGGGCCCTCGAGTCCCCGTTCCCTCGTGCTTTGCGGGCGGGGGGCTTGGCCTTGACCTTCGCCTTCGCTGGCTTGGTACCCCGACGCATTGGCCTCTCCTTGTCTCTCACGCCCGTTACCATCGGAAGAGACTAACGACACTCTAGACAAGGGCGACTTCGGACCGGGCCGACAGGTGGCGAGAGCTTAGTCTGGGAGACGGGAAGGGTCAAGCAACGGCAAGTGCGGCATGTCTTGTCAGCCCTACGTGGCGTGGGTCAAGTCATGTGTATCCATACTCGCAGACCTTGACTCTTGGCAACCCGGGGCCTTATACGAACTCAAGTCGATGACCGATCCGCCGCCGCTCATGCACGCCACCCAGGTCGCCCGGCCCTTCCACACACCGGGTTGGGTCTACGAAGAGAGATACGACGGGTGGCGCATGCTGGTGGTCAAGCAGGCGGGAGTCGTACGCCTCGTCAGCCGCAATGGGTCGATCGAGAGCTTGTCTCCCGCTTCGAGTGGCTCCGCCCTATCAACCACGGCGACCTAGCCACGCCGCCGATGTTCATGGCCTTCGACCTTCTCCAGCTGGGCGAGAAGGGCTACCGGAAGGAGCCTCTGAAGGTGCGCCGGCGGGCCCTCGAGCGGCTCCTGAAGGCTCAGGCCCTCGTCCTGCCCGCGCGCCGGCTGAGCCCGAACGGCTTCGCGGCGTGGGCGGAGCTGCTACACCGGGGGTGGGAAGGTTATGTGGCGAAGGACCCTGAGTCGCCTTACGTAGTGGGCCGAACCCTGAAGTGGCTCAAAGTGAAGCAACCAGGCTACCGCGTCGACGTGCGCGGCTTTCATCCATAGAGCTAACGAAAGATCAGCGAAAGCAAGCGGCTACCTGAATCAGTCTACTGCTTCCGGCCGGCGGTCGCATCACTGGCATCAACAGCGTCGACAGTCCTGTCATAGTCCTGCAACTCTGTCACGACTTCGCCGCCGTGCGCATCGAAGCTAATGGAGCGCACAATGGTCTTAGCCTCTGGCGCATACCACGGCGGCCAGACCGGCCTCATTCTTCGCGATGGGTAGAATACCGGTGAAGACGACAATCTTCCCGTTAGGCATCACGAAGGCATTCGGCTCCTTCGACTTCACCACGACTGTCTGCCAATTGTGCTGGTCGCGCATGCCGCTCGCGTCCGTGACCCGACTACTGACGCGTTGGACTCTATCCAGCAGCGGCCTCGCTTTATCGGATTCGGTCGGCCGCAACTCAGCGTTTTGTTTGCTCACTGCGCCCATGCAAGCTCCACGATGTTGACCCATTCTGATCCGAGAGCCCAAGCACGGTACGACCATCTACTGCCCGATGAGGTCTATGAGGCCCGGCTCCGCCAGCAGGCGGCCCTACAGCGGTATATTGGGAAGCCGAAGGATGCCTAGCCTGTACTTTTGTCAGTCACTTTTGTCAGTGCTGTGCGGAGGCCACTGATGACCGCGAGCGAGCTCCCCGTAACCATCCGAGTTTATTACCGCCAGGGCTGAAGCTCCTGCGCCAAGACGAAAGAGTTGCTTTCGTCATGGGGAGTGGCCTTCGAGGGCTTCGACGTCGAGGCTCAGCCGGAGCGGCGCGCCGATCTGGCGGCCTTCGGCGTGCAGCGCGTGCCCGCCACCATCGTGGGCGAGCGCATCGTGCACGGCTGGAACCCGCAGGCGCTGGCCGAGCTGGTCGGGGTGCGCTACCGCGCGCCGAAGAAGCTGACCCCGGCCGAGCTGGCCGAGCGCATGGACATGGTCCTGGCCGCCACCCAGCGCGCGATCCGGCAGGTGCCGCGGGAGCATCTCGGCATGAAGTACCCGGGGCGCGACCGCACGGTGCACCAGCTCGGCTTCCACGTCTTCCGGGTCGCCGCCTCGTTCGCGGACACGCGGGAGCAGGGACATCTCGACGGGGCCTGGTTCGAGGAGAACGCGCCGCCCGAGATGGCCGACGGCGAGGCGATCGCACGCTACGGCGATGGGGTCCGCCGGCGCCTCCGCGCCTACTTCGCCCGCCCCGGCTGGTGCGACGGCGAGGTGAGCACCTACTACGGCCCGCAGTCGGCGCCCGAGTTCATGGAGCGCACGACGTGGCATACGGCCCAGCACCTGCGACAGATCTACTGGTTCCTCGACGAGATGCGGGTTGAGAAGGACGCGCCGCTCACCGACGCCGACCTCGAGGGGCTGCCGTTTCCGCGCGAGGTCTGGTCCTAGCCGCGATGTGGTCGTAGGCTTCGCGCACGACCTGCTCCACCTTCTTCCAGGTCGGGCGACCGTCCAGCCGCATGCCCACCCAGCCCCGCGGGCCCACGTAGGGCGGCACGAAGTACCGCTTCGGGTCCGCGTAGACGAGCGCTTCCTGCGCACCGAGCGGCATCGCGAGCCAGACGCCCACGTGGGAACCACCGTGATGGTGATCGTCGAACTGGGCGAACATCCGCCCGCCCACCCAGAAGGTGGGCTCCCCGTGGGAAACCTTCTCTGAGGTCCCGGGCAGGACCCGGCAGATCCGGCGCAGCCGAGCCAGCGGCGCGGCTACACCGTCACGTGACGGATGAAGCGCTCGGGTGGATCTTCGCCCCACTGGCTGACGAGGCCCTCCTCGGCGGATAGCAGGTTCGAGCCACTGCGCGCGTTGAGCCGGTCGGTATCCGCCCAGCGCTCGTGCACGCGGCCCCACGGATCGCACCAGTAGTCGTAGACCTGGCTGCCCAGGAGGTGCCGTCCGACACCCCACATGTGCTCGTACTTGCCGAGGCGGGCGAGGTACTCGTGGTCCTTGAACACCGCGTCCACGTCCGGCACCTCGAAGGAAACGTGGTTCATCCCGGCCCGCTCGTTGCGAACGCAGAAGAGCGTGTGATGGTCCACGTAGTCGTCGCCCCGATCGCAGCGATTGAACGAGCCGATCAGGTTGTCCTTCTGGCCGGCGTAGACATCGTCGGAGCCGATGAAGCCGAGCGTGTCGCGGAACCACTGCACGGTCTCGCGGACCCGGGGCGTGCCCATGACGCCGTGGCCGATCCGCTTGATCGGAGTCGGCGACTTGCGCAGGCGCATCAGCGTCCCCGCGCGGCGCAGCGGCTCGGCGCCGGTGTTCATCGGGGTGTGGTCCACCGGGATCGGCGGCAGCGCCTCGAGACCCCACACCACCTCGATCTGGTAGCCGTTGGGCTCCCGGAGCCGCACCCGCTTGCCTCCGCCCGGCTCGTCGATGGCCTCCACCGCCGAGGCGCCGGGAGCCTTGGCCACGCGGGCCAGATCGTCCTGGCTCGCCGCGTGGTAGGCAAAGCCCACGAACCGCGCGTCGTCCGCCTTCTCGACCACGTGGATGTGGTGGGCGGGATCCGTCCCCCGCATGTAGAGCGCGGTGGGCGTGCGCGCGGCGCGCGTCAGGCCGAAGTGGGTGAGGAACTCCTCCATCGCGTCCAGATCCGGCGCGTGCATGCGCGCCCACGCCAGGTCCCGTACCTTGATGACTGTCATGGTTCCCTCCGTGATCAGCCGGCGAAGGTGAAGCGCGGATCGGCGGCAGGAATCTCCACCTCCGGCAGCTTCAGCTCGCGGCGCACGATGTTGGCGCCCAGGTTGATGGCCACGCTCTTGTAGAACGCGATGCGCCGCGCGAGCCCCTCCCGGCCGAAGCCGCAGTCGGTGGAGAGCACGAGGCGCTCCGGCGGCACGTACTCGAGCGCGCGGCGGATCAGGCCGGCCACCACTTCCGGCGGCTCGACCGCCGCCGTCGAGTGGTTCACCACCCCGATCGCGATCTTCTTGTCGGTGCGGTGCTTGGCGAGCAGGGGCAGGTCCCGGCCGTTCGTGGAGGCGCACTCGAGCGTGAGCACGTCGGCATCGGTCGCGAGCAGGTACGGCAGCGACCGCTCGTAGGACGGTCGGTCCCAGTGCAGCGGCTGCTGGTTCGGATTGCCCCAGCAGGTGTGCAGCCAGATCTCGGTGTTCACGCCCGCGATCTCCCGATTCACCGCCTCGGTATAGAACTCGAGATCACGGTCCGACGCGCCGCTGGCCCCTCCAATGTGGTGCTGGGGCTCCTCCACCTGGATGACCCGGCAGCCCGCCGCTGCTACCTCCCGGAGCTCCGCGTTGAAGATATCGGCCAGCGCCAGGATCACGTCGCGATCCGAGGCATAGTGCCGGTTCACCAGCATCTTGGCCAGCGACTGGGCGGTGATCGCGCCGAACTTCACCGGCTTGGCCGAGAGGCGCTGGGCGGTCTTGAAGAGCGCCGCGTACTGGAGCGCGCCGCCGGCGAGCGGCGCGCCGACCACCGCGGGCTGGTAGGCCTCCATGACCTCGTACAGGATGTGGCCGGGGCGCAGCGATTTCCAGCCGCCCCCGGTGGAGCGGTCCTGCGCCCCGGTGATGCCGCGCAGCCGCTCGATCACGTAGTAGAACCACGACTTGCCGCCCACCGTGAGGTCGAAGCGCGAGTCGCCGTCGGTGACCACGTCGAGCCCGGCCAGCTCCTGCTCCCGCACCAGGCAGGCCACCGCGTCCAGATACTGCTCGCGGAAGCGCGAGTCGCCGAGCGCGTCCTTGAAGCCCCGGCCGCGCAGCTCCTCCGTGAACCAGTGCGGACGCGGATAGGAGCCGGTGATGGTGGTGGGCAGGACCAGATCACGGGTCGCGTTCAGCATGGGTGAGACTCTGCCGACGCCCCCGGCGCCTGTCAAGCCCGCCACGGTTGACAAATCCGAGCCGGCTCCCTACTGTAGCGCCGCAAGCACCCCGTATCGTCCTCAGCGAGGAGGCCAGTCCATGCACAGGCGACAGTTCTTGATCGGGATGAGCGGCGCCGCGGCCGCCGCAGCCGTCCGCCCGGCCCGCGCGGCCGACCCGATCCGCATCGGCTACTTCGGACCGCTCACCGGCAACTTCTCCCAGACCGGCAAGGACATGACGGACGGTTTCAACCTCTTCTGGGAAGAGGTGGGGATGA
>Ga0335084_10003841_pt1 | contig 14757 bp, 9 predicted proteins | sample Lox_Sample_44_FD_206721 | JGI IMG/M metagenome (GOLD analysis project Ga0335084, IMG submission 206721) | Soil microbial communities from Loxahatchee National Wildlife Refuge, Florida, United States - Lox_Sample_4.4 | ecosystem: Environmental > Terrestrial > Soil > Wetlands | place: USA: Florida...
CGAGACGTCCAGGTTCCGGTAGTGGAAATGGGCCTCGAGCCGCGGCATCCAGCGCGCGAGGAAGCGGCGGTCCTGGCAGATCGAATTCCCGCACATCGGCGAGGCCTTGGCCGGGAGATAACCGGCGAGGAACGCGAGCATCTGGTCTTCGGCCGCCGCCTCGGACAGCGTCGACGCGCGCACCCGGTCGACCAGCCCCGATTTGCGATGGGTCGACTTGTTCCAGTCGTCCATCGCGTCGAGCACCGCGTCGGGCTGGTGGACGGCGAGCACCGGTCCTTCCGCGACCGTCGCGAGCCGGGAGTCGGTCACGACGATCGCGATCTCGATGATCCGGTCGCGCTCGGGGTCGAGGCCGGTCATCTCCATGTCGAGCCAGGCCAGGTGGTTCGCGTCCTGCGGCATGCCCTTGATTTTCCGGGTGTCGGATAGAATTAAATTGTCTCACAGGGGCGCCGCCAGACTGCAGAGAAACCGATGCGAAGCATCGCTTTCCCCGACTTCGGGGAGCACGAGGGGGCGCCGCGAAGCGGCTTTGCCCCCTCGTATCGTGACCAACTGACATGAACGCATTCACGCTCGCCTTTCTCGCCGCCCTCGCACTGGCCACCGCGACCCGGATCTGGCTCGCCGCGCGGCACATCCGCTACGTCGCCGCGCACCGCGAGCGGGTGCCGGCGGAGTTCGCCGAGAGCGTGCCGCTCCCTGCCCACCAGAAGGCGGCCGATTACACCCGCGCGAGGACGCGGCTTGGCATCGTGGACGCGCTCGTATCGGCCGCGGTGCTGCTCGCGTTCACGCTCGGCGGCGGGCTCGAGTGGCTGTACGACGCCTGGGCGCGGGCGTTCCAAGCGGGCGGCTACGCGCACGGCATCGCGCTCATCCTCTGCGTCGCGGCGATCACCGGGCTCGCCGACCTGCCGTTCTCGATCTACCGCACGTTCGTGATCGAGGCGAAATACGGGTTCAACCGGATGACACCGGCGCTCTTCGTCGCCGACCTCGCGAAGAGCATCGCGCTCGGGCTCGCGATCGGGGTGCCGCTGCTCTTCGCGGTGCTGTGGCTGATGGCGCGGATGGGAAGTCTCTGGTGGCTGTACGTCTGGCTCACCTGGGTCGGGTTCAACCTCCTGATGCTCGTCGCCTATCCGACCCTGATCGCGCCGCTCTTCAACAAGTTCAGCCCGCTCACCGACGAGACGCTCAAGGACCGGATCGAACGGCTGCTCGTCAAGTGCGGTTTCCGGTCGAAGGGCCTGTTCGTCATGGACGGCTCGAAGCGCTCGAGCCACGGCAACGCCTACTTCACCGGTTTCGGCGCCGCGAAGCGGATCGTCTTCTTCGACACCCTGCTCACGCGGCTCGGCCCGGCCGAGGTCGAGGCGGTGCTCGCCCACGAGCTCGGCCATTTCAAGCGCCACCACGTGTGGAAGCGGATCGCCTGGCTCTTCCTCGCGAGCCTCGGCTTCCTGGCGCTGCTCGGGTATGTCATCGACCAGGCGTGGTTCTACGAAGGTCTCGGCGCCGACCGCCGGAGCACCGCGCTCGCGCTCGTCCTCTTCTTCATGGTGGTGCCGGTGTTCACGTTCCTGCTCGCACCGATCGGCAGCGTCTACTCGCGCCGGCACGAGTACGAGGCCGATGCGTACGCCGCGCACCATGCGAGCGGGGCGGACCTCGTCCACGCGCTGGTGAAGCTCTACCAGGACAACGCGGCGACGCTCACGCCCGACCCGGTGCATTCGGCCTTCTACGACTCGCACCCGCCGGCGGCGCTGCGGATCGCCCGCCTGCAGGCCCTCGCGCGTTGAGCGGGCGCGCCGCCTCCCTTTCCGGACAGGTGACCGCCGCATATGGCCGGCGATTCCTGGTCGAGGCGCCGGACGGGGAGCTCCTCGCGTGCGTGCCGCGCGGAAGGCAGGCGTCGTACGCCTGCGGCGACAGCGTATTCGTCGCGCGCACCAGCCCCGGCGAAGGCGTGATCGAGGCATCGGACCCGCGCTCCACGCTCTTCTTCCGTGCCGCACCGCATCGGCGCAAGCTCATCGCCGCCAACGCCACGCAGGTCGCGGTGATCGTCGCCGGCGAGCCGAGCTCGAGCGACGAGCTGCTGGCGCGGATTCTCGTCGAAGCGGGCCGCCAGGGGATGCGCGCGCTGATCGTCCTCAACAAAGTCGACCTCGAGGGGCCGACAAGCGCCCTGCGCGAGCGGCTCCAACCGTTCGCACGGGCCGGCTGCACGATCATCGAGCTGAGCGCGCAGCGCGACGTGGCCCCGCTGCGCGCACCGCTCGCCGGCGAGACGACGGTCCTCATCGGGCAGTCCGGGATGGGCAAATCGACGATCGTCAACGCGCTCGTTCCCGGCGCCGGCGCGGCCACGCGCGAGATCTCGCGCTTCCTCGACTCCGGCCGCCACACGACGAGCGCGACCCGGCTCTACCGGCTCGACGACCGCTCGGTCGTCATCGACTCGCCCGGGGTTGAGGCGTTCGGGCTCGCGCACCTCTCGCGCGCCGAGATCGAGCGCGGCTTCCCCGAGATCGCGCCGCTCGCCGGCCGCTGCCGGTTCGGCGACTGCCGCCATCGCACCGAGCCGGGCTGCGCCGTGCGCGCGGCGGTCGGGTCCGGGGCGATCGCCGCGCGCCGGCTCGAGCTCCTGCATCGCATCCTCGACGCGGAAGCGGCGATGCAATGACACCCCTCATCTCCTCCCTCAACGCGCTCGAGATCCATCACCTCAAGAACGTGCTCGAGGCCGAGGGCATCCGGTGCTGGATCCGGAACGAGCTGCTCTCGCGGCTCGCGGGCGAGATCCCGTTCACCGAGTGCGCGATGGAGCTGCACGTGCTGCGCGAGGAAGACCGCCCGCGGGCGGAGGCGCTGCTCGCGGTCTGGCGCCGTCCGCCGCCGCCCGGCGCGCCGTGGACCTGTCCGGGCTGCGGCGAACGGATCGAGGGGCAGTTCGGGGCGTGCTGGCAGTGCGGGGCCGCCCGGCCGGCCGGCTGACGCTCGCCGTCCTGCTAGAACACCTTCGCGATGCTGACCACCAGCAGCAGCGCGAGCCAGAGGACGAGCGCGCGCCAGATCAGCCCGACGGTGGAGTCGAGGAACGGCGTGTCCGCCTCCTCCCCGAGGCCGAGCTCCGGCCGGTCCTCGACCACCCCGCCGCGCGCGATCGGCAACCCGAGCCGCACGCCGAGGGCGCCGGCGCCCGCGGCGAGCACGATGCCGAGCAGCGGATCGGGCCAGCGCGCGGCCTGCGTCCGCCAGCAGTAGATCGCGTCCTCGAAGTCGCCGACGATCGCGAAGGACGCGGCGCTGAACCGCGCCGGCAGCCAGTCGAGTGCGTAGAACGCGCGGCGGGCGAACTCGCCGAAGCGGCCGGGCGGCTCGTCGTCCGCGCGCGCCGGCCCCGGCTCGGCGTCGATGCTGGCGAGATCGAACATCGGACCGGGCTCGCCCGCGCGCGCCATCCGCCCCCAGCGGCGGCTCAGGAACAGCGCCGTGCGGTACACCACCGCGCCGCTCGGTCCGGGCAGCAGCAGGAACCAGAACATCGAGGCGAACACGTGCCGGTGCGAGACGGTGAACGCGCCCTCGATCGCGAGCCGCGCGACCTCCGACGCCGACAGGGTGTCGCACGGATGGCCGCGCCACTCGCCGAGCCGCCGGCGCGCCTCGACGAGATCGCCCTCCCTCAGCGCTTTGTGGACGCGGGTGAAGTAGTGGCTGTGCTCGCGGAAGCCCATCGTCACGTACAGGACCGCGACGTTGAACAGGAGGCCGGCGAGCGGGCTGAGCGCGTCGACGAGCGCATAGAGCGCCCATGCCACGACCGCGAGCGGCACCACCGCGAGCAGCCATGCCACCGCGCCCTGGTTCGCCTCGCCGGCGTTGAACTGCCGTTCGAGGTGGCCGGCATACCCGACGACCGGCGCGAAGACGGCGCGCCGGTCGACGAGCGGCCGCCACTGCTCGAGCGCGAGCGCGAGAACGAGCGCGAGGAAACTCATCGGTACGAGGTTGTCAAGCGATGCCAGCGCTGAAGCAGCTCGCATTATAAATGTGCAGCTGCCCGATTCCGCCCCGATCGGTCAGCGTGCCGCCTTTGCTCGAGCACCCCGTTGTCAGAAGTGCCTGCTATCGTGCACGCTGCCAAAGACCAACAACAAGGGTTGCAGACGATGATGGTCGGAGTTTCCCGCGCCGCGCTTGCCGTCGCGTTTACCGCCGTGGCGATCGGAGCAGACGCCGCGACCGTCGAGGCGTTCTCGCCCCAAGGCGAGGTGAAGGGCGTGCGGCAGGTCGCCGCGCGCTTCTCGGCGCAGATGGTGCCGCTTGGCGACCCGCGCCTCGCGGAGCCGTTCGACGTCGCGTGCCCGGAGAGAGGGACCGGGCGCTGGGCCGACGGTCGCAACTGGGTGTACGACTTCGCGCGCGACCTGCCGGCGGGCGTGGCCTGCACGTTCACCGTCAAGCCCGGCCTCGCGACGCTCGCCGGCGAAGCCGTAGCCCCGGGCTCGTTCGCCTTCACCACCGGCGGCCCGGCGGTCAGGCGCTCGCTGCCGTACGAAGGCTCGGCGATCGACGAGAACCAGGTGTTCATCCTCGCGCTCGACGCGCCGGCGACCGACGCTTCGATCGAGGCGAACGTCTGGTGCGGCGCCGAGGGACTGGGCGAGCGGATCGGCGTGCGCCTGCTCCAGGGCGACGAGAAGGCGAAGATCCTCGCGAACCGTGCGCTCCTCGGCGACCGGTTCTACCGCCTGATCTTCAAGTCCGACGCGGGTGGTCCCCCGGCGGCGATCGTCGAGCGGATCAGGGACCCCAAGGCCGCACCGCTGCCGGCGGCCGTAGTCCAGTGCCGGCGAACGCTGCCGAACGGGGTGGCCGCGCGCCTCGTCTGGGGCAAGGGCGTGGCGACCACCGGCGGCATCGCGACCAGCCAGGACCAGTCGCTCGCGTTCCAGGTGCGGCGCGCGTTCTCGGCTTCGCTCCGCTGCACGCGCGTGAACGCGCAGGCGCCGTGCGTCCCGGTCCTGCCGATGGAGCTCGGCTTCTCCGCGCCGATCGCCCGCGCCGACGCGGCGCGGATCGTGCTCCGCAGCGAGAACGGCGCGACGTACAAGGCGAGGCTCGCGGACGGCAACGCACCCTACGTCGACGCGGTTTCGTTCCCGGCGCCGCTCCCCGAGCGCACGACATTCCGCGTCGAGCTGCCCGCCGGCCTCAAGGACGACGCCGGCCGGCAGCTCGCGAACGCGGCGAGCTTTCCGCTCGCGACCGCGACCGATGATGCGCCGCCGCTCGCGAAGTTTCCGGCGCGGTTCGGCATCATCGAGCTGAACGCCGGTGCGATGCTGCCGGTGACCCTGCGCAACCTCGAGTCGCCGGTCGCGGGCCGCCTTGCCGCCCCGGGCGAATCCGTCCCCGGCCGGGTCGCCGCGCTCGAGGACGACCGGGCGGTCGTCGAGTGGCTCACCCGGCTAAACGAGATCCAGAACCGGGAGGTGCGCCGCGGGGACCGCCGGGACTATGCGCGCGAAGGCGAGCTCTCGATCTTCGACGGCGCGACGGTCGCGAGGCGTCCGATCTCCGTCCCCAGGCCGGGGGGTGCGCGGGCGTTCGAGGTCGTCGGCATCCCGCTCGAGCGCGCCGGCTTCTACGTCGTGGAGCTCGCGAGCCCGAAGCTCGGCGCCGCACTGCACGGCGAGAGCGCGCCGTACTACGTGCAGACCGCCGCGCTGGTGACGAACCTGAGCGTGCACTTCAAGTGGGGACGCGAGTCGTCGCTCGCCTGGGTCACCACGCTCGACCAGGCGCGGCCGGTTGCCGGCGCAGCGGTGGCGGTGCGCGACTGCCGCGGCCGCGCGCTCTGGGAAGGAACGACCGGCACCGACGGTGCGGCGCCGATCGCGGTCGAGCTGCCGCGCCAGGACGCGCTGCCGGCCTGTCGGCACTTCCCCGCCCGGCTGATGGTGAGCGCGCGCCACGGGACCGATACCGCGTTTGTCCTGTCGTCGTGGAATGAGGGCATCCAGCCGTGGCAGTTCAACCTCCGGACCGGCGGCGAGCTCGGCGCGGCGATGGCGCACACCATTTTCGACCGCACGCTCCTCCGCGCGGGCGAGACCGTCGGGATGAAGCACGTGCTTCGCCGGCACGCGATGGACGGGTTCGCCCTCCCCGCCGCTGCCGAGCGGCCATCGAAGCTCGTGATCGAGCACCAGGGAAGCGAGACCCGCTACGAACTGCCCCTTTCGTGGGACGCGTCCGGCACGGCGGAGAACGCGTGGCCCATCCCCAAGGACGCGAAGCTCGGGCTGTACCAGGTCGAGCTGCGAAGCGGCAAGCAGCGTGGGCTCCCGAGCGGGACGTTCCGGGTCGAAGAGTTCCGCGTCCCGACGATGAAGGCGCTCGTTCAGCCGCCGCAGGGGCCGCTCGTCAATCCGACCGAGGCCCACGTTGATCTGATGGTCGCTTACCTCTCGGGCGGCGGCGCGGGCTTCGCACCGGTGAAGCTCCGGACGCAGGTGCAGCCGCGCAGCGTCTCGTCGCCCGATCACCCCGACTTCGTCTTCGGCGGCCAGGACGTGCAGGAAGGTGTCGCCGACCGGCAGTCGTACTCGGACTTGGACGCGGGCGAGGAGGAGGCGGCGGACCAGGACACGCCGCGCGCGCCTCAGCCCGGCAAGCTGACGCAGGTGATTCCCCTCCAGCTCGACCAGAACGGCACCGCGCGCGCCACGATCGACAAGCTCCCGCCGCTGAAGAGCCCGCAGGATCTCGTCGTGGAGATGGAGTACCAGGACGCGAACGGCGAGACGCTCGCCGCCGCGACGCGCGTGCCGCTCTGGCCGGCACGGATCAATCTCGGGATCCGCACCGAGGGGTGGGCCGCGTCGAAGGACCGGCTCCGCTTCCAGGCGCTCGCGCTCGACCTCGCGGGCAAGCCCGCGGCCAACGTCGACGTCGCAGTCGACCTCTTCCAGCGCACGTTCTACTCGCACCGCAAGCGCCTGATCGGAGGCTTCTACGCCTACGAGGACTACAGCGAGACGAAGCGGATCGGCGTCAGCTGCGCCGGCCGCACCAATGCGCAGGGCCTCCTCCTCTGCGAGCTGAAACCCGCGGTCGCCGGCGAGGTGATCCTTCGCGCGCGGGCCGCCGACGGCGCCGGCAACACCGCCGTCGCCACGCGCTCGCAGTACGTCGTCGGCGCCGACCGCTGGTGGTTTCGCCTCGGCAACAACGACCGGATGGACGTGATCCCCGAGAAGAAGCGCTACGAGCCGGGTGAGCGCGCGCGCTTCCAGGTGCGGATGCCCTTCCCCGAAGCGACCGCGCTCGTCACGGTCGAGCGCGAGGGCGTGATCGAGCACCACGTCCGCCAGCTTTCCGGCCGCGAGCCGGTGATCGAGCTGCCGCTGAAGGGAAGCCATGCGCCCAACGTCTACGTCTCGGTTCTAGCGGTGCGCGGACGCCTGACCCCGACCGCGGTGCCGCTCGCAGACCTGGGACGAGCCGCGTACGCCCTCAGCCCGGCGCTGGGCGCGATCGCCGAGCGCCAGGCGGCCGAGGACGTCCGGCCCACCGCGACCGTCGACCTGGGCAAGCCGGCGTTCAAGCTCGGGATCGCGGAGATCAACGTCGGCTGGGCGACTCACGAGCTCAAGGTCGGCGTGACCACGGATCGCGAGACCTACAAGGTGCGCGAGAAGGCGATCGTGCAGGTCGCCGTCAAGCGCGCCGACGGTGCGCCGCCGCCGAAGGACGCCGAGATCGCGTTCGCCGCGGTCGATCAGGGTCTCCTCGAGCTCGCCCCGAACGAGTCGTGGAAGCTGCTCGAGTCGATGATGCAGCGCCGGCCCGAGGAGGTCACGACCTCGACCGCGCAGATGCAGGTGGTCGGCAAGCGCCACTTCGGCAAGAAGGCGGCGCGCCCCGGCGGCGGCGGCGGCAAGCAGTCGAGCCGGGAGCTCTTCGACACGCTGCTCGTGTGGAAGGCGCGCGTCCCGCTCGATGCGCGCGGCGAAGCGCAGGTCGAGCTGCCGCTCAACGACTCGCTCACCGCATTCCGGATCGTCGCCGTCGCGCACGGCGGTGCAGGCCTCTTCGGCACCGGCGACGCGACGATCCGCACGACCCAGGACGTGATGCTGCACGCCGCGCTGCCGCCCCTCGTGCGCGAGGGCGACGAGTTCCGCGGCGCGTTCACCGTGCGGAACGCCTCCGACCGGAAGCTCGCGCTCGAGGTCGCGGCGCAGCTCGCCACCGAGGGCCGGGCGGTCATCGCGCCACCCCGCCTCAGCGGCCAGTCCTTCGAGCTCGCACCCGGCGAGTCGCGCGAGGTGGGCTGGCCGGTCAGCGTGCCGGTCAACGTCGACGGGCTCGCCTGGGACGTGGGCGTCCGCGCCCGCGGGGACGACGCTTCAGACCGCATCCGCGTCAAGCAGCGCGTCGTGGCCGCGCATCCGGTGCGCGTCTACCAGGCGACGCTCGCGCAACTCGACAAACCGATCGACATGCAAGTCGCAATCCCGGCGGACGCGGTGCCCGGACGCGGCGGCGTGTCGATCGCACTGCGCGCACGGCTCGCGGCGGAGCTCGATGGGGTACGCGAGTACGTGAGCCGCTACCCGTACACCTGCCTCGAGCAGCGCGTCTCGCGCGCGGTCGCGCTGCGGGACGAGGCGCTCTGGCGGACGACGATGAATACGCTGCCGGGGCATCTCGACCGCGACGGGCTCGCGCGATACTTCCCCGCCGATTCCCTGGACGGGAGTGACGCTCTCACCGCCTACGTGCTCGCGATCGCCGAGGAAGCGGGCTGGGACATCCCCGAGAGCGCGCGCGAGCGGATGATCCGCGGCCTCGCCGGTTTCGTCGAGGGACGGGTGGTGCGGCACTCTCGGCTGCCCACCGCGGACGTTGCGATCCGCAAGGTCGCGGCGGTCGAAGCGCTCGCACGCTACAAGACCGCCGAGCCGAAGATGCTCGACTCGATCACGATCGAGCCGAATCTGTGGCCGACGTCGGCGGTGATCGACTGGCTCGGCGTGCTCGACCGGGTGCAGAAGGTACCGCGGCGCGCCGAGCGGCTCGCGGAGGCGAAGCAGATCCTGCGCTCGCGGATCAACTTCCAGGGCACCACCATGGGCTTCTCGACCGAGCGCACCGACGCCCTATGGTGGCTGATGATCGCCACCGACCAGAACGCGGTGCGCAGCGTGCTCGCGCTCGCCGCCGACCCGCAGTGGCGCGAGGACATCCCGCGGATGGTGCGCGGCGCGGCCGGGCGCCAGACGCGCGGCCACTGGAGCACCACGCTTGCGAACGCCTGGGGCGTGCTCGCAATGGAGAAGTTCTCGGCGAAGTTCGAGGCCACCGCAGTCGCCGGGTCGACCACGGCGACGCTCGACGGCCGGCCGGAGAAGCTCGACTGGTTGCGCGAGGCGTCGGGCGGCGTGCTCGAGTTCCAGTGGCCGAGCGGCAGCGCGCCGCTCGCGATCACCCACGACGGCCGCGGGCGCCCGTGGGTGACCGTGTCGAGCCGCGCCGCGATCCCGCTGAAGCAGGCGCTCTCCTCCGGCTATGCGATCAAGCGCACGCTCACGCCAGTCGAGCAGAGATCGAAGGGCGAGTGGAGCCGGGGCGACGTGCTCCGCGTGTCGCTCGAGCTGGAAGCGCAGTCCGATATGACCTGGGTGGTGGTGAGCGACCCGATCCCCGCCGGCGGGGCGATCCTCGGCACCGGTCTCGGCCGCGACTCGCAGCTCCTCACCCAGGGCGAAAAGCGCCAGGGCTGGGTGTATCCCGCGTTCGAGGAGCGCTCCTTCGAGGCGTTCCGCGCGTATTACGAGTTCGTGCCCAAGGGGAAGTGGGCCGTCGAGTACACGCTGCGCCTCAACCAGGACGGCGCATTCGATCTGCCCGCGACCCGGGTCGAGGCGATGTACGCGCCGGAGATGTTCGGCGAGATCCCGAACGTGCGAATGGTCGTCAAGCCGCGCTGACGATGCTCGCCGCTACGCCCGCATCCAGGCATCGCAACCGGGAGCGCGGAGCCCTTCGCCTCGTCCCCTTACAGCTGCGCGGTGGAGAACGTATCGCAGGCCTTCAGGTCGCCGGTGTCGAGGCCGCGCCGGAACCAGCGGACGCGCTGCTGAGAGCTGCCGTGGGTGAAGGACTCCGGCGAGACGTAGCCGCGCGTCGCCTTCTGGATACGATCGTCGCCGACCGCCGCGGCCGCGCCGAGTCCCTCCTCGACATCACCGGGCTCGAGGATGCGGCGCTTCTGGTTCGCGTGCGCCGCCCAGACGCCCGCCAGGCAGTCGGCCTGGAGCTCCATCCGCACCGAGAGCGCGTTCGCCTGCTGCTGGCTCCCTCGGCTCTGCATGCCGTGCACCCGATCGGCGATGCCGAGCAGGTTCTGGACGTGATGCCCGACCTCGTGCGCGATGACGTACGCCTGCGCGAAGTCGCCGGGTGCCTTGAACCGGTCCTGCAGGTCGCGATAGAACGCGAGGTCGATGTAGAGCTTCTGGTCGGCGGGGCAGTAGAAAGGGCCGACCGCCGCCTGCGCGTAACCGCACGCGGACTGGACCGCGCCGGTGAAGAGCACGAGCGTCGGCTTGCGGTAGGTCTTGCCGCTGCGCGCGAAGATCTCGCCCCAAGTTTCCTCGGTCGAGCCGAGCACGGCGGCGACGAAGTCGGCCTGCTTGTCCTCGCGGGACGGAGCCGCCTTTTCGACCGACTGCTGCGGTCCGGGCGACCCGCCGTCGGACAGTCCACCCTGCAGGATCGGGGTCGGGTCGACGCCGAGGAACATCGCGATGAGCGCGATCACGACGATGCCGATGCCGCCACCCGCGACGCCGCGCCCTACCGACATCCCGCGGCGATCTTCGATATTGGAACTGCGCTCCTGGTCGTCGATGCGCATGCTGGTCCCCTGCCTGATGCTGCGTCACCGAGTATAGCCGGGTCATGCGCGCGCTGACTTCGTTCCTCCTCGCCGCGGCCCTCCTTCCTTCCGCGGTGCACGCCGCATCCGATTTTGCGGCGGTGCGGGCGAGCTTCCGAACGTCGGAGAGCGTGCTCCTCGACCGGCACGGCGAGCCGCTCCACGAGCTGCGTACCGATCCGACGCGACGGCGGCTCGAGTGGGTGCCGCTCGACCGCGTCTCGCCCGCGCTCGTTGCGGCGGTGATCGTGGCCGAGGACCGCCGCTTTCACGAGCACGGCGGCGTCGACTGGACCGCGTTCCTCGGCGCCGCCTGGGACAACCTCGTGGGCGGCCGGCGCCGCGGCGCGAGCACGATCACGATGCAGCTCGCGGCGATGCTCGACGAGAGGTTGCGCGCGGGGGCCGGCGGCCGGAGCTTCGCGCAGAAGTGGCGCCAGGCTCGCGCCGCGCTCGCACTCGAATCGCACTGGCGCAAGGAGGAGATCCTCGAGGCCTATCTCAACCTCGTCTCGTGGCGCGGCGAGCTGCAGGGCGTGGCCGCCGCCGCGCGCGGGCTCTTCGACAAGCACCCGGGCGGTCTTGACCGCGAGGAATCGGCGCTCCTCGCCGCGCTGTTGCGCGCACCGAACGCCACGCCGTCGGTAGTGGCGCGTCGCGCCTGCGCCCTTCCGGCAGCGGAGGGCGAGGTGTGGGACTGCGAGCGGCTCGAGCGCCTCGCGGCGCTGCATGTCGGCGCGAAGCCGCGCATCCGCGCCCGCCTCGACGCCGCGCCCCATCTCGCGCGGACGATGCTCGGTCGCGGCGCGGCCGCGACGGCGCGCACGACACTGGACGCCGGACTCCAACGCTTCGCGCGCGACGCGCTCGTCCGCCATCTCGCCGCGCTCGCCGGACGCAACGTCGAAGACGGCGCGGTCATCGTGCTCGACAACTCGACCGGCGACGTGCTCGCCTACGTCGCCTCGAGCGGCGACCTGTCCGGCGCAAGCGAGGTGGACGGGATCACCGCCGGGCGCCAGGCGGGCTCGACGCTCAAGCCGTTCCTCTACGCCGACGCGATCGGACGCCGCCTGCTCACCGCCGCGTCGCTCCTCGACGACGCGCCGCTCCACCTCGCCACGCCGGTCGGGCTCTACGTGCCGCAGAACTACGACCGATCGTTCAAGGGCATGGTCTCGGTACGCACCGCGCTCGGCGCATCGCTCAACGTACCGGCAGTGCGAACGCTCGTCGCCGGCGGGGTCGAGGCATTCCACGAGCGGCTCCGCTCGCTCGGGCTCGCGAGCCTCGACCGGCCAGCGGAGCATTACGGCTATGCGCTCGCGCTCGGCGGCGCGGACGTCTCGCTGATCGAGCTCACGAACGCCTACCGCGCGCTCGCAAACGGCGGCGAGTGGCGGCCAGTGCGGTTCGCCCCCGAGGACGAGCCAGGACCCGGCCGGCGCGCGCTCGATCCCGCCGCCGTCTTCATCGTGAGCGACATCCTCGCCGATCGGGGCGCGCGCGCGCTGACGTTCGGCCTCGAATCGCCGCTCGTGGCGCGGTCGTGGGCAGCGGTGAAGACTGGCACCAGCAAGGACATGCGCGACAACTGGGCGCTCGGCTTCTCGGATCGCTATACGGTCGGCGTCTGGGTCGGCAACTTCTCCGGCGAGCCGATGTGGGACGTGTCCGGCGTGTCGGGGGCGGCGCCGGTGTGGCAGGAGATCATGAACCGGCTCCACCGCAGCGAGCCCTCGCGCGCGCCCGCGCCGCCGCCCGGCGTCGTCGTGCGGCGCGTCCGCTTCGACGGCGAGCTCGAAGCGGCGCGCGACGAGTATTTCCTCGCCGGCACGGAGATGACCGAGGTGCTGATCGCCGGGACGCCGACGCGCCCCCGCATCGCCTATCCGGGCGACGGAACGATCATCGCGGTAGACCCGGACATCCCGGCGGCGCAACAGCGCGTCGTGCTGCGGGCGAGCGGAGCCGGATCGAGCGGTGCGTGGCAGATCGACGGTCGTCCTGCGGGCGACGCGGACCGGGTCGCACTCTGGGCACCGGCGCCAGGACGGCATCGGCTCGCGCTCCTCGACGCCGGGGGCCGCGAGGTGGACGCGGTGCGGTTCGAGGTGCGAGGAGCCCCTTACTCGGGGCGAGTCAGGTAGGCGTAGAAGTTCATCAGCATGCCCGCTGTTGCGCCCCAGATGTAATAGGGGCCGTAGGGCATGGCGTAGTAGTGACGCTCGCGCCCCTCGTGCATCAGGAGGTTGCGCTGATGGTTCGCGGGGTCGAGCAGGAATCCGAGCGGGACCTCGAACACCTCGGCGACCTCGAAATCGTCCAACTTCAGCTCGAAGGGCGACGAAACCAGCCCGACGACCGGCGTCACGCGATAGCCGGTGACCGTCGTGTAGTCGTTGAGGTGGCCCAGGATGTCCACGTGCCCCGGGTCAAGGCCGATCTCCTCCGCCGTTTCGCGCAGCGCCGTCTCGCGCGGGGATGCGTCGTCGGGCTCGGCGCGGCCGCCGGGGAAGCTGATCTGACCGGCGTGATCGTGCAGGTGCGCCGTGCGCCGCGTGAAGAGGACCGTCAGATCGTCGCCGCGGCGCACCACCGGGACCAGCACCGCGGCCGGCCGGATCTCGCGCTCGGCGTTGAAGAGATGTCCGTCGCCGATCGTGACCGGCTCGACGCGTCGCGGCGCCGCGAAGCGGTCGCGGAGCCAGCGTTCGGAAACTTGTGGAGATTGCGGCGCGTCGACGAGCACGGGGGAGAGACACTGCCATTCAACCAAAGTTCATTCTACCCGTTGCGGACGTGCACGACCCCTTCCCGCTGCACCGGGCCGTGAACCAGTTCGCGCGGCGTCGCGGGTAGAATCGCGCCCTTTGCGCGCGAGACCCCGCGAGTGACCGCAACCGCTGCCGATCGCCGGAAAGGCGTGGCCCTGATGATCGCCGCCGGGCTCTGCTGGAGTACCGGCGGCATCCTCGTGCGGAGCGCCGATCTCCGCGACCCGTGGGAGATCGTCTTCTGGCGCTCGGTGTTCATGGTGATCTTCGTCGCCGTGGTACTCGCAATCCAGAACCGCGGACGGGTGCTCGAAAAGATCGTCCAGTCCGGGATGCCCGGCGTGTGGTCCGGGCTGGCGCTCGGCGCGACGTTCTTCTTCTTCATCCTGTCGGTCACGCAGACCACCGTGGCGAACACGCTGGTGCTGATGAGTACCGGCCCGTTTTTCGCCGCCCTCGCCGGCCGCATCTTCCTCGGCGAGCACGTTCCTGCGCGCACGTGGCTCGCGATCGTCGTCGCCCTGGCCGGCGTCGCCCTCATGTTCGCCGACAGCCTCGGCAGCGGGCAGCTGGCCGGCAACCTGCTCGCGCTCGGCGTGCCGATCGCATTCGCGGCCAACGTGGTGGTGCTCCGCCGCCACCGCGCCAGCGTCGACCTGGTCCCCTCGGTTCTCCTCGCGGGCGTATTCTCGATCGTCGTTTCGGCGCCGCTCGCGTGGCCGTTCACGCCGACCGTCCGCGACTTGGTCGTCCTCGGCGTGATGGGCGTCGCCCAGGTCGGCGCCGGTTGCGTGCTGATGACGGTGGCGAGCCGCTACCTCACCGCGGGCGAGATCGGCCTGCTCGGGCTGCTCGAGACGATCCTCGGCCCGATCTGGGTGTGGCTCGGCATCGGCGAGCGGCCGACGCCGCCCGGGCTCGCCGGCGGCGCGATCGTGCTCGGCGCGCTCGTGGCGAACGCGGCCGCAGGGCAGCGGAGCCGGACCGCGGTCGGGGCGACCGTCGCGTAGG
>Ga0335084_10003842_pt1 | contig 14754 bp, 15 predicted proteins | sample Lox_Sample_44_FD_206721 | JGI IMG/M metagenome (GOLD analysis project Ga0335084, IMG submission 206721) | Soil microbial communities from Loxahatchee National Wildlife Refuge, Florida, United States - Lox_Sample_4.4 | ecosystem: Environmental > Terrestrial > Soil > Wetlands | place: USA...
AGCGACTTCGCCGGCACGCCCGGGTTCACCGCGACCATCATCGGCGCTCGGCACGTCAGCGTCACCGGGACGAAATCCCTGATCGGGTCGTAGCCGGGGTTCGCGACGATCGCCGGCGCGGACAGGAATGTCGTCGAGGTCGTGAGCAGCGTATAGCCGTCCGGCGCCGCCCGGGCCACCGCCTGGGTGCCGACGAGCGAGCTCGCGCTCGGCCGGTTCTCGACCACGATCGGCTGGCCGAGGCTCTTCGACATCGGCTCGGCGAGCGTGCGCGCGACGATGTCCACGGTGCCGCCGGCTGCGACCGGCACGATGAAGCGGATCGCCTTCTCGGGATACGCGGCGAGCCCCGCGCCGAGCGGCGCGCAGGCGAGCGCGAGCGCGCCCGCCGCGCGCGCGAGACGTTCACGGGACATCGTTCTCGGTACCTCCAACATGATCAGAAATCGTAGAGCCGGGCAGGGTTCTCGACGAGGACCTTCCGCAGCTGCGCGGGGTCGCCGATCCACTTGCGCAGGGCGTTAAGCGCGTGCCCGTCGTCGATCGGGAAGAACGGTTCCACGACGTCGGGCGAGCGCGGCCCGCCCCCGCCGCCCGGATGCGGCCAGTCGGTGCCCCAGACGACGCGATCGGGATTCGCCGCGACGAGCGCACGGGCGAGCGGGGCCGCGTCGACCCAGTCGGCGTCGTCCGAGATGCGATACGCCGCCGAGATCTTCACCCACGCGTTGCCGTCGCGCACGAGCGCGCGCACGACGTCGAAGCCCGGCTGGTCCGCCCCGCGCGCCGCGGACGCGCCGCCGAAATGATCGATTACCAGCGGCACCGGCAGCGCGCGGATCGTATCCTCGAGCAGCGCGAGCACCGGCAAGCTGCCGTAGACCTGCACGTGCCAGCCGAGTGGCGCGACCCTTGCCGCGGCGGCCTCGAGCTGGCGTCGCGCCTCGGCCGGGTCGTGGATGCCCCGCGACTCCAGGTTGACGCGCACGCCGCGCACGCCGGCGCGATGCAGCACCTGGAGCTCGTCGTCCTTCGCGGCCGCGTCGATCACCGCGACGCCGCGCGCCTCCGACCCGCCGGCGGGCAGGCGTTGAAGCGCGTCGAGGAGACACGCGTTGTCCGTGCCCTGCGGGCTCGCCTGCACCACCACCACGCGCGACAGGCCGAGCGCGCCCTGGAGGGCGAGCAGGTCCTCGACCGACGCCGGCCCGGGCGTGTAGCGACGCCCTGGCGCGAGCGGGAAGCGATCGTAGGGCCCGAAGACGTGCACGTGACAGTCGCACCCGCCGGCGGGAACGGGAAACGTCGGTGCGGTGTGCGTGACGCCGTGGATCGTCGCCATCTACTTGTACTTCTTCGTGAAGAGCTCGAGCATGCCGACGCCGGCGTTGACGTCCGCGCGCCGGCGCGCGTCGCCATCCTCGATCTTGCGCACCTCGGCGAGCACCGCCTCGGCGTGCCGGAACGGGATGAAGCACACGCCCGCTTCGTCGGCGACGACGAGGTCGCCCGGCTCGACGCGTACGCCGGCAACGTGCACCGTACCGTTGATCGCGACCGTGCGCAGCCGCCACTTGCCCGAAATCGGCGTCACGCCGCGCGCCCACACGGCGAGGCCGGCCGCGCGCGCCTCGTCGGGATCGCGCACGCCGCCGTCGACGATCGCGCCGATCTCGCCCTGGCGGCGGCCGATCGTCGCCGACAGCCCGCCGAGATTCGACACGCCGGGCACGCCCTCGATCACCAGCACGTCGCCTTGCCGCGCGAGGTTGTGCGCTTCGCCCTCGCCCTGCCCGTTCACCTTGTCGCGCGCGGCGCGATGCGGTTGCAGCTCGTGCGCTACGTTGCGCACGGTGAGCGCGGGTCCGACGATCTTCGCGCCGGGGGTAAGCGGCGCGAGCACGCTCGCGGGAATCGCTCCGGGCAATCCGAGCTCGTCGAGCGCGTCGGACACCGAGCCGGTGGGGCCGGCAAGCCCGCGAAAGCCGTCGACGACCACGGCCGGCAGCCGCGGCAGCTCGAAGAGATGGATCGCCTCGCGCGGCACGCGGCCGAGGAGTTTCCGTTCCGTCGTCATGGCAGCTCCATGAGCACGGTCAACCTCACCCAATGAGAATCCGATCGACTATCCGGGCGCGTTCGATACGCCTGGGTTATGGTATCCGGATGACGAACCTGCTGCGCAACAGTCTCGCGTTATTGCTAGCGATCGCGCTCGGCATCCACGCGTCGAGCGCGGTCGCGCAGTCGTATCCGTCGCGGCCGGTGCGGCTGATCATCCCGTTCCCGCCGGGCGGCAGCAACGACATCGTCGGGCGGATGATCGCCGCGCAGCTCGGCGACCGGCTCGGCCAGCAGATGATCCCGGACAATCGCGGCGGCGCCGGCGGAACGATCGGCACCGAGCTCGCCGCGAAGGCGCCGGCCGACGGCTACACGCTGCTGCTGATCTCGACCGCGTACGCGTTCAACACGTCGATCTACAAGAAGCTCCCGTACGACCCGGTGAAGTCGTTCGTGCCGGTCGCGCTCCTCGGCAGCGGCCCGGGCGTGCTCGTCATCAATCCCGGCCTGCCGGTGAATTCGGTTGCCGAGCTGGTCGCGTTCGCGAAGGAACGGCCCGGCAAGCTCAACAACGCCTCCGCCGGGGTCGGCAGCTTCCAGCATCTCGCGAGCGAGCTGTTCCGCATCCAGGCGGGCATCCAGTGGCTGCACGTGCCGTACAAGGGCGGCGGCCCGGCGATGATGGATCTGATCGCCGGGCAGGCGGACGTCTCGGTCGGCTCGCTCATCCAGATGCTGCCGCATATCCGGAGCGGGAAGCTGAAGGCGCTCGGCACGACGGGCGCGAAGCGGAGCCCGGTGCTGCCCGACGTGCCGACGGTCACGGAAGCGGGCGTGCCGGGCTACGAAGCGACGAACTGGTGGGGTCTCCTCGCGCCCGCCGGAACGCCGCAGGCGATCGTCGACCGCGTGCACCAGGAGGTGGGAGCCGTGCAGGCGTCGGCCGAGACGAAGAAGCGCTTCGAGACCGAGGGCGCCGAAGCGCACGGGATGAGTCCGGCGGAGTTCGGCGCGTTCATCGCCGCGGAGACCACGAAGTGGGCGCGGGTGGTGAAGGAAGCCGGCATCACCGCGGAATAGGAGGAAGCATGCAGGTGCCGAAGCAGCTGGCGCGGCTCGTCCTCGCCATCGCGGCCGCGGTCGCGGCGTTCGCCGCCGGCGCACAGACGCCCGAGCCGTTCCCGTCGAGGACGGTGCGCATCATCGTGGCGTTCCCGCCGGGCGGTGGCACCGACATCGTCGCGCGGGTGCTGGGACAGAAGCTGAGCGAAGGATGGGGCCAGCCGGTCGTGGTGGAGAACCGCGCCGGCGCCGCCGGCATCATCGGCACCGAGCTCGCCGCGAAATCGCCCGCCGACGGCTACACGCTCTTCATGGGGACGCTCGGCAACCTCGCGGTCAACCAGCATCTCTACCCGAAGATGACGGTCGACCCGCAGAAGGACTTCGCGCCGCTGACGCAGGTCGTCGCGGTCAACTTCGTGATGGTCGCGCATCCGTCGCTCCCGGTGAGCGGCGTGCCGGAGCTGATCGCGCTCGCATCGGCGAAGCCGGGCCAGATCAACTATGCCTCGTCGGGCGCGGGCGGCGCGCCGCACCTGGCCGCCGAGCTCTTCCAGAGCATGGCGAAAGTGAAGATGGTGCACGTCGCCTACAAGGGCAGCGGCCCGAGCTTCAACGATCTCCTCGCCGGGCAGGTCTCGCTCACCTGCGACAGCCTGGTCCAGGCGCTGCCCTACATCCGCGCCGGCCGGCTGAAGGCGCTCGCGGTCCTCGGGGCGAAGCGCACGCCGCTGCTGCCGGACGTGCCGACCGTCGCCGAGACGGTGCCCGGCTTCGAGCTCACCAACTGGTTCGGCCTGGTGGTGCCGGTCGGAACGCCGCCGGACCGCATCGCGAAGCTGTATGCCGACGTGGCGAAGGCGCTGCCGCAGAAGGAAGTCGGCGAGAAGTTCACCGAGATGGGCGCCGATCCGGTGGGGAGCACACCCGAGGAGTTCGGGGCGTTCATGAAGGCCGAGTCCGCGAAGTGGGCGCGGCTGATCAAGGAAGCGAACATCCGTGCCGAGTAGCGGGAGGCCAATGAGACCGCAGACTGCAGCATTCCTGGGCGCGGCGCTGCTCGCGCTTGGTGGCTGGACATCGAGCGCCCCGGCGCAGCAGTACCCGTCGAAGCCGATCCGCATCGTGCTGCCCTACGTGGCCGGCGGCAACGCCGACATCACGGCGCGGACGATCGCGCAGAAGCTCGGGGATTCGCTCGGCGTGAGCGTGCTCGTCGACAACCGCCCCGGCGCGAACGGCGGCATCGGGACCGACGTGGTGGCGAAGGCCCCGCCGGACGGCTATACGCTGCTGCACACCGCGAGCGGCCCGATCGTCGTCAACCCGGTGCTGTACGCGAAAGTCCCCTACGACCCGGTGAAGGACTTCGCGCCGATCATCCAGGTCCACACCTTCATGTACGTGCTCGTCGTGGAATCCGCGTCGCCGATCAAGTCGGTGGCCGATCTCACGGCGGCAGCGAAGGCACGGCCGGGCGCGCTCAGCTTCGGCTCGACCGGCATCGGCGGCGGGAATCACCTCGCCGGCGAGCTCTTCGCCCTGATGACCGGCACGAAGCTCACGCACGTGCCGTACAAGGGCAGCGCCGCGGCGCTCGCCGACCTCCTCGGCGGACAGCTCTCGTTCATGTTCGACACGCCGATCACTTCGGTGCCGCACCTGAAGACCGGCAAGCTGCGCGGCTACGCGGTGACCGGCCTGACGCGCGCCGCCGCCATGCCCGACATCCCGACGCTCGACGAGCTGGGACTGAAGGGTTTCGAGATCACGCAGTTCCAGGGACTCCTCGCACCAGCCGGTACCGACCGGGCGATCATCGCGCGGTTGAACCAGGAAACCGTCAAGGTGCTCAAGCAGCCGGATGTGATCGAGCGGCTCGCGACGCAGGGCGGCAACGAGATCGTCGGCGGAACACCGGAGGAGTTCGCGCGGCTCATCTCGGTGCAGCTCGCCTACTACGCGAAGCTCGTAAAGGACGCGGGCGTCAAAGCCGAATAGCGTCCCGCGGTCGGGGTGAGGGCGCGGCGCCGGTCTCGTGGCATACTTTTGTGCGATGCAAACGTTCCTCCAGGACCGAAGCGCACGATGAACGACCCCATGCATCCGGTTCAGATCGAGGGCTTCCGCCGCATGACGCCGGCGCAGAAGCTCCAGATGGTGTGCGATCTGTACGAGACGGGCATCCGCTTACGGGTCGCGGGCCTGAAGATGGCGCACCCCGACTGGCCGCCCGAGCGACTCGACTTCGAGGCGCGCCGGTCCCTCCTTTATGCCGGCACGTAGCCCGGTCGCGCTGTTCGTCGACCCTCTCGAACATCTCGGTTTCCCGTACTGCGTCACCGGATCGGTAGCGGCCAGCGTCTACGGCGAACCCCGGTTGACCGCGGACATCGATGTCGTGCTGGTGCTCGACGCAGGCGGCATCCGGGAACTCCGGACTGCGTTCCCCGAAGATACCTACTACGTGCCGCCCGACGAAACCTTGCGGCTGGAAACCGGGCGCACGATCCGCGGGATGTTCAACCTGATCCACCACGGCACCCAGTTCAAGGCCGACATCTATCTGGCGGCCGGCGATCCGCTCCACGCCTGGGCGCTCGCGCACCGGCGGCGCATCGAATTCGAGGGCGGTACGATGTGGCTCGCGCCGCCCGAGTACGTGATCCTGCGAAAGCTCGAATACTTCCGGGAGGGCGGCCAGGACAAGCACGTTCGCGACGTTCGCTTTATCGTCGCCGCTACCGACCTCGATCGGGCCTTCCTGGACCGGGAGGTCGAGCGCCTCGGGCTCCCGGCCGAATGGGCGCGTGCGCTAGCGACCGATAGGAGAGCGTGATGGCCAAGCCAACCACCCAGGGTCGAATCCCGGCGACGCTCATTCCCGGCGACGGCATCGGGCCCGAGATCACGGCCGCCGTGGTCGAGATCCTCGATGCGGTCGGCGCGCCGTTCGCCTGGGACAGCCAGGAGGGCGGCATGGCGGCGATCCAGGCCGCCGGCGATCCGCTGCCGGACGCGCTCCTCGACAGCATCCGGCGCACCAAGCTCGCGCTGAAGGGGCCGCTCGCGACGCCGGTCGGCGGCGGGTTCCGGTCGGTGAACGTGCGCCTGCGCGAAGCGTTCCAGCTCTACGCCAATCTGCGGCCGGCGCGGACCCTCATCCCCGGCGGGCGCTACGACGACATCGACCTCGTGCTCGTGCGCGAGAACCTCGAGGGGCTGTACGTCGCCTTCGAGCACTACATCCCGATCGACGGCGACCCGCACGCGGTCGCGATCTCCTCGGGCGTCAACACCCGCGCCGGCTCGCGGCGCATCGCGGAGTTCGCGTTCGACTACGCGGCGAAGCACGGGCGCAAGAAGGTCACCATCGTCCACAAGGCGAACGTGCTGAAAGCGCTGACGGGGGTCTTCCTCGAGACCGCACAGGAGGTGGGGAAGAAATACGCCGGCAAGCTGCAGGTCGACGACCGGATCGTGGACGCGTGCGCGATGCAGCTCGTCCTGAATCCGTGGCAGTTCGACGTGATCGTCACCACGAATCTCTTCGGCGACATCCTGTCCGACGAAATCGCCGGGCTGGTCGGCGGCCTGGGGATGGCGCCCGGAGCGAACATCGGCGTGGACGCGGCGATCTTCGAGGCGGTGCACGGCTCCGCGCCCGACATCGCGGGCAAGGGCATCGCCAACCCGCTCGCGCTGCTGTTCGCCGCGGCGATGATGCTCGAGCACGTCGGGAAGGACGATCTCGCCGCGCGCATCCGGACCGCGGTCGACAAGGCGCTGCGCGAGGACAACGTGCGAACCGGCGACCTCGGCGGCAAGGCCACCACCAGGGAACTGACGCGGGCGATCGTGCGGCGGCTCTGAGGTGACCGGGTGGCAAACCGCGGCCCACGGCCGCAGTTTGCCCGTGGATTCGGGGAGCGCGAGGGGATGTGGCCCCTCGCATCGTGAAAACCGACGCTAGTTCGACATCCGCTCGTGCACCCACTTCGCCGCGGCGAGCGTGCGCGCGTCGTCGGCGAAGCGGCCGATCACCTGCAGGCCCACCGGCATCCCGTGCGGGCCGCGCGCGACCGGCACGCTGATGCACGGCACGTGCAGCAGCGTCCACACGCGGTTCATCACCGGGTTGCCGGTCGAGTCGAGCCCCTCGGGCGCCTCACCGGTCGCGCTCGGCGCGATGATGACGTGGCACTCGTCGATCGCGCCGGAGAATCCCATCCGGCACGCGCGCGCGAGGAGCCGCGCGCGGTCGTAGCGCTCCGAAGTGACCTGCCGGCTCGCATCCAGCAGCTCGCGCAACCGGGTACTCAGTCGCACGCCGTGGGCGGTGTACTCGTGCGCGAGGTTGCGGGCGATCTCGTAGGCCATGATGTCGCCGTGGGCGTCGCCGAGCCCGGCGAAGTTCTGCGGCAGCTCGACCTGGATCACCTGCGCACCGGCGGCGGCGAGCTGTCGCGCCGCCGCGTCCATCGCCTCGCCGACCTCGGGCCGCACCTGGTTCCAGTCGTGCGTGCGGCAGAAGCCGACGCGGAGCTTCGGCGCCGGCGGCAACGCGACGAGCTCGTCGCGGCCGGTCAGCGCGCCGACGAAAAGCGCTGCGTCGTCGACCGTGCGCGCGAGCGCGCCCAGGGTGTCGAGCGTCTCGGCGAGGAGCTTCACGCCGGCGCGGCTCAGGACGCCGAAGCTCGGCTTGTAGCCGACGATGCCGCAGAAGCTCGCCGGCCGGATGATCGAGCCGACGGTCTGCGAGCCGAACCCGAGCGGCACCATCTCGTCGGCCACCGCCGCCGCCGAGCCGCTCGACGAGCCGCCGGGCGTGTGCTCGTAGCCGCGCGGGTTGCGGGTCGTGGCCGGCGTGAACGTGGCGAACTCGGTCGTCACCGTCTTGCCGACGATCACGGCGCCGGACGCGCGCGCGGCCGCGACGCAGGCGGCGTCCCAGGCGGGACGGTGCCAGGTGTAGATCGGGGAGCCGTAGGCGGTCGGCATGTCCGCCGTGTCCATGAGGTCCTTGACCCCGATCGGAATGCCGTGCAGCGGCCCGCGGATCGGCCCGGCGTCGAGCACGTGGGCCTGGCCGCGCGCCCGGTCGGGGTCGAGGAAGGCCCAGGCGTGGATCACCGGCTCGCGCTCGGCGATGCGGGCGAGGCAGTCCTCCACGACGTCGATCGCCCGGATCTCGCGCGCGTGCATCCGCCGGGCGAGCTCGGTGGCGGAGGCGCGCGCGAGGCCGGACGCTTTCATGGCGTGGAGTCCCGGTTCTGGTGAGGCCGCAACGATAAACCTCCCGCCGGAGTTACGCTCGGGCCTGCTCCGCCGGCCGGCCTACAGCGCCGCGATCGGCTGGACCTCGACCAGGAACGGCTCGCCGACGAGCCGGTCGATCATCAGCAGCGTGTTCGGCGGGTACTTCCCGTCGGGAAAGAGCCGCGGGAACTCCCGCTTGCGGAACGCCATGAACTTCGGGATGTCCTGCGAGTGGACGAGATAGGTCGTGAACTGCACGACGTTCTTCCACCCTGCCCCGCAGGAGGCAAGCGCCGCCTCGATGTTCCTGAAGACCTGAGCGCACTGCGCGTCGAAGTCGTCGGTGCCGATGACGTTGCCCGCCTTGTCGGTCGCGAGCTGGCCGGCGATGAACAGCCACTCGGACGCGTTCCTCACCCGCGTGATCTGCGAGTACTGGCCGAGCGGCTTGCCCAGGCCGTCGGGATTGAAGATCGTGATCTCTGCCGGCACTTGCGCTCTCCTTCGTCGCGGATGGGTCCGGGCCTAGAATAGCGCGACCAGCCCCGAAGGCCCGCCCATGAACAGCCAGGCCGCGCTCCGCATCCAGGAAGTCAATCCCGCCAAGCTCGCGATGCTCTACCGCCGTGAGTTCGAGCTGTGCCGGGTGAAGGGTGGCGAGACGATCGCGGTGGTGAGCGATCTCGGCACGCGCCGCGAATACGTGCAGGCCGCGTTCGCCGCAGCGGACGACCTCGGCGCGGATGTCTACGAGCTGTGCGTCAACTCGATCCCGTCATGGACCAAGGTCGGGGTGCCGACGATCGGCAAGTGCAAGGGCACGCTCGAGGCGGTGAGCGCCGCCGACATGCTCGTGATTTTCCACGTGCCACTCTTCACGAAGTGGCTGAAGCAGGTGACGGGCGGCGGCACGCGGGTGCTGATGATCATCGACGCGCCGGACGACCTCGAGCAACTGATGTCACCGCCGGGGCTCAAGGAAGCGTGCCGGCACGCCGAGTCGGTCTACCGCAAGACGAGGACGGTCCGCGTCACGAGCGAGGCCGGCACCGATCTCTCGTACGAGTGCGGCCAGTACCCGGTCATGACGCAGTGGGGCTACGCCGACGAGCCGGGGCACTTCGATCACTGGGGCGGCGGTCACATCCACACGTTCCCGAACGAGGGCAGCGCGCAGGGTACGGTCGTCTTCCAGCCGGGCGACATCGTGATCCTCCCGTACTGCCGCTACGTCGTCGACCCGGTGAAGCTCGAGATCCGCGAGGGCCACGTGGTCCGCATCGACGGCGGGCTCGACGCGAAGCTGATGCGCGACTGGCTCGAGGACGGGCGAAAGGATGCAGGCGACCGCGACCCGTTCGCGGTTTCACATCTGGGCTGGGGACTGAACCCCCAGGCCCTGTGGTACGGCATCGCGCTGAACGGCGACGAGCCCGAGCGCCACCGCGCGGCGGCGCGCACGTTCCCCGGCAACTTCCTCTTCTCGACCGGTCCGAACACGCAAGGCGGCGGCAAGCGCGACACGAAAGGCCATTACGACGTCCCGATGCGGGATTGCACCGTGGCCCTCGACGGCAACGTCGTCATCGACAAGGGCCGGATCGTCGACCCGGGCATGAAGGTCGCGCGGGTGCCCCGATAGGGGGACGCACGCAGCGGATTGGGATGAACACGTAGCGCGGTAATCGGCGCCCCGGATCCCCCGACCGACGGGCAAGATCCGAGGAGAAGACTGTGCTCACCTTCGCCGCCAAGCTGCTCTTCATCCCCGCGCTCGTCGCGCTGGCGACGGTCGGGCTGGTCATGTTCCTCGCGTGCCGCGGGCTGATCGGCCTCTGCGTCGCCCGCGAGCCCGAGGAAGACCTCGCCGGATAAGCCGCGGGATCGCGCCTTTCCGGCGCCCCTTCCGCTTCAATACCGCTCGGCGCCCGAGCGGCTGCCGGCCCGCCCGGACCGGCTACACTTCCCGGCACCGAGGAGGCTCGCCCATGAACCACGCCGCGGCCGCACGCCCCGACGCCGACCTGATCCGCGCGCTCGAGGGCGCGCACTACCACCCGCTCTGGGACCGCTACAAGCGCATCACGCCGATCGCGCCAAGGCCCCGTGACGAGCCGATGCACTGGCGCTGGCGCGACTTCGAGCCGCTCGCCGGCCGGGCGGCGAAGGAGGTGCCGATCGAGGACGTCGAGCGGCGCGCGATCATCTGCGTGAACCCGGCCTTCGGCGGCGAGACGGTCACCACTTCGAACCTGATCGCGGCGTTCACGATCCTCGAGCCCGGCGACCACGCGGTGCCGCATCGCCACACCGCGGCGGCGATCCGGTTCTCGACCCGCGCCGAGGGCGCAGTGACGATCGTGAACGGTCAGCGCTGCGAGATGAAGCCGGGCGACCTGGTGGTGACGCCGCCGATGTGCTGGCACGGGCACGTGAACGAGTCGGACCATCGCACCTACTGGTTCGACGCCGCCAACATGCCGCTGATCTGCGGGCTCGAGGCGAGCTTCTTCGAGCCGGGCCGGCGCGACGACGCGGACTTCTGGAACGCCGGCGCCGGCGAAGCGCGGCAGTACCGCTATCCCGGGGACGAGACGCGCCGGAAGCTCGCCGCACTTCCGGCCAGCGCCGATGGCGTAAGGACGCTGCGCTATACGAACGCCGCGGGCGGCCCGGTGATGCCGACGCTCGACTGCTACGCCTCCCTGCTCGCGAAGGGCGCAGCGACGCGCCCGAAGCGGACGACCTGGAACGCGGTCGTGCTGGTCGTCTCGGGCGAGGGGCACTCGACCGTCGGCGACCAGCGCATCGAGTGGTCGCAGCACGACGTCTTCACGGTGCCGCACTGGACCTGGGCGAGCCACGAGGCCCGCGGGGCCGACGCCGATCTCTTCCTCGTCACCGACCGCTCGGTGTACGAAGCGCTCGACCTCGCGCGGGTCGAGACGCAGTGACGGCTCGCGCAGTGACGGACCGGTGACCCACGACGGGATCGGCGCGCGCGTCCTGCGGAAGGAGGACCGGCGCTTTCTGACGGGCCGGGGCGAGTTCGTCGCCGATCTCGCGATCCCTGGCGCACTCCACGCCGTCCTCGTGCGCTCGCCGCACGCGCACGCCCGCGTTCGCTCGATCGATGCGACAAGCGCGACCGGCGCAGTGGCCGTCCTTACCGGCGCCGACATGGCAGCCGATGGCGTCGGTCCGATGCGCTCGATCTGGACGATCCGCTCGAAGGACGGCCGCCCGATGGCCGAGCCGCCGCGGTGGGCGCTCGCGCGCGGGCGCGTCCGGCACGTCGGCGAGCCGGTAGCGCTCGTAGTCGCTGACACGCGCGGCGCCGCGATGGACGCGGCCGAGCGCGTCGCCGTCGACTACGAGCCGTTGCCCGCGGTCATCGCGGCGCGTGACGCGCTGGCGGACGGCGCACCGCAGGTCCACCCGGAGGTGCCCGGCAACGTCTGCTTCCGCTCCTCCCGCGGCGACGAGCAGGCGGTGACCAGGGCGTTCGCCGGCGCTGCACACCGGATCGCCCTCGATCTCGTCAACCATCGGATCGCCGGGTGCGCGATCGAGCCGCGTGCGGCGATCGGCGTTCCGGGGCCGGACCCGGATTCGCTCACGCTTTACTCGTCGACCCAAGTGCCCCACTTCACGCGGCGGCTCGTGGCGGAGCAGCTCGGGCTACCGGAGCTCGCGATCCGGGTGATCGCGCCCGACGTCGGCGGCGGCTTCGGCTACAAGGGCAAGCACTACCCGGAGGAGACGATCATGGCGTGGGCCGCACGGCGGCTCCGCCGCCCGGTCGCGTGGGTCGCCGGCCGCACCGAGAGCTTCGTCTCCGACAACCAGGCGCGGGATCACGTCACCCGCTGCGAGCTCGCCCTCGACGGCGATGGCCGCTTCCTGGCGCTGAGGGTCGACACGATCGCCAACCTCGGCGCCTACGTCTCGTCGGTCGGCGCCGCGATCCCGAGCGCGATCTACACGGCGCTCCTCGCCGGGCTCTACACGACGCCGGCGATCTACGCGGAGGTCACCGGCGTGTTCACGACGACGGTGGCGACGGACGCCTACCGCGGTGCCGGGCGGCCGGAGGCGTGCTTCGTGCTCGAGCGGCTCGCCGACGAAGCAGCGCGGCGGTTGGGGCTCGACCGGGTCGAGATCCGCCGGCGGAACCTGATCCCGCCGGAGGCGATGCCGTACAAGACGCCGGTCGGGCCGACATACGACTGCGGCGACTTCCCACGGATCCTTGCGCGCGCCCTCGAGGCGTCGGACTACGCGGGATTCGAGGCGCGCCGCAAGCGCGCGGCTGGCCGCGGCATCGCGCGCGGCGTCGGCGTCGCCTGTTTCATCGAGTCGTCGGGGGTCGCACCCTCGAAGCTCGCCGGGGCGCTCGGCGCGCGCGTCGGGCTGTTCGAGTCGGCCGAGATCCGGGTGGACTGGACCGGCGCGGTGCAGGCATCGCTCGGCACGCACAGCCACGGGCAGGGACACGAGACGACCTTCGCGCAGGTGCTGGCGTCGCGGCTCGGGGTGCCGCTCGCGAAGATCCGGATCGTCGAGGGCGACACCGCGGCAGTGCCCTACGGGACCGGAACCTTCGGCTCGCGCTCGATGGCGGTGGGCGGGTCGGCGCTCGATCGCGCGACCGTGAAGATCATCGACAAGGGCCGGAAGATCGCCGCGCACCGCCTCGAAGCGTCGGAAGCCGACGTCGAGTTCGCCGGCGGCCGCTTTGCCGTAAAGGGCACCGACCGGACGCTCGCATTCGCAGAGGTCGCGCGCGCCGCGAACACCGCCCACGACCTGCCGCCCGGCCTCGAGCCGGGCCTGCAGGAGAGCGCGTTCTACGACCCCGCGAACTTCGCGTTCTCGAACGGCGCGCACGTGTGCGAAGTGGAGGTCGACACCGAAACCGGCGTCGTGCGGATCGCCGGCTACTGGGCGATCGACGACATCGGCACCGTCATCAACCCGGCGATCGTCGAAGGGCAACTCCACGGCGCGGTGACCCAGGGCCTGGGCCAGGCGCTGTGGGAGGCCTGCGCGTACGACGCGGCGGGCCAGCTCCTCTCAGCGTCGTTCCTCGACTACGCGCTGCCCCGGGCCGACGGGCTGCCGGACTTCGTTTCCGGGAACGACGAGAGCCAGCCCTGCACGCACAACCCGCTCGGCGCGAAGGGCTGCGGCGAGGCCGGGACGATCGCGGCGCCGGCGGCGGTGGTGAACGCGGTGCTGGACGCGCTGCGCCCGCTCGGCGTGACGGACATGGCCATGCCGCTCACGCCGCAACGCGTGTGGGAAGCGATCCGCCGGGGCCGGAAATGAAAAAGCCCCCGGGGGTACCGGGGGCCTGTCCGGGGAGCGGCGGGAGGCTTAGGCAGCCTTCTTGATGTTGGTCACCGCAGCGGTCGCCGCCGCGATGTTCGCCTCGGCGATCTCGGTCGCCTGCTTGGTGGCCTTCGTGAAGCTGTCGTAGGCCGTGGTCGCGGCGCCGAGCGCCGACTTCACCGCGGCGATCGCCACGTCCGAACCGGCCGGGGCGTTCTTCGCGAACTTGTCGAGGAGGCCGACGAGGGTCTTGTTCATCTCGGCCGCCTGGCCTTCGACGAGCCGGGTGAACTCGGCCTGCTGGCCGGCGGAGAGCTCGTACACGCTGCGCGAGTAGGCGATCAGCTTCTCGATCGCGGGCTGCGCCGCGGACGTGTTCAGGTTGACGTACTCCTGGACGTCGCGGGCGTTGAGCAGCGCGCGGGTGTGGTTCATGCCGTCTTCGAACGCGCCCTTGGTCGCGTTGAAGTTGAGCGCCGCGAGCTTCTCGTATACGGCGAAGTTCGACCGCGCGATCGTGAGAAGGGTTTCGACGCCGGCCTTGCTGTAGCCGGTGATCTGTTCGGGGGTCACGTACATTTGGATGGCTCCTAAGTAAGTTGAGTGAGTCGGTTCAGTCGGTATCTGGTTGAGCGATGTTGCGCTGCACAATCCAAATCCTACACCGAACCGGAGCCAAGTCAAGAAAAATTTGTGCGTCGCAGCAATATGAGCGGGCCGAGGAATGCTAGATCGATAAAAATCAGATAATTATTGTCTGATAGCGATCACTCACACCGACCATTTCGGCAGCCGGCCGCCGGGACCGGTGGAGGCTTAGCGAGCGAGAATGGGGATCAGCTTGAGGAGGTACGGGTCGAGGGGCTTCTTGCGCAGCCCCGACTCTTCGAGGGGGGTCGCGACGAGCTCGCCGCGGACCTCCCCGACCATGACGTCGGACTGGCCCTCGGCAATCACGTCGACGGCGTAGGCGCCGAGCTTCGTCGCCAGGAGCCGGTCGCGGGGGGGGGGGGGGGCCGCCGCCACGGGTGGTAG
>Ga0335084_10003843_pt1 | contig 14752 bp, 12 predicted proteins | sample Lox_Sample_44_FD_206721 | JGI IMG/M metagenome (GOLD analysis project Ga0335084, IMG submission 206721) | Soil microbial communities from Loxahatchee National Wildlife Refuge, Florida, United States - Lox_Sample_4.4 | ecosystem: Environmental > Terrestrial > Soil > Wetlands | place: USA...
GGCCGGAGGCCATCATGCTGACGCCGTAGACCGCGAGGATGTTCCAGGCGGACAGGTTGAAGAGCGAGATCACCACGAGCCGTCGCCACTCGGCGCGTGGGACGCGCCACTCGGCCCTCGCGGCGGCCCCCATCGCGAAGAGTCCCACCGCGCCAGCGGCGAGACAAAGGGTCCGGAAATGCATCGGCGCCATACCGCCGACCGCGAGCTTGATCATCGGCCAGTTGAATCCCCACGTGAGCGTCAGCACGACGAGCAGGCCGATCAGGTGCGGCGGGAAGGTCTGGTGCGCGTCCTGGCTCACTGGACTACCCGCGCGCTCCGCGCTCGGGGTTCGCTTTCGGGCGGCCCCAGGTTGACACCGGATGTCTCATGCAGCGAAGAACGGGCGGAGGCCGGCCGCGACCGCTTCCGGACGGAGCATCGCGAACCGCTCGCCGAGGAGCAGCTGGAAGTGGGAGGCGTCGCTGACGTGCAGACGCGGGTTCAACCACAGGCGTGGCACGAGGTGCGCGGTGAGCCAGTGCCGATCGCCTGCCGCGTCGAGTCGGTCGGGCAGCAGGCTGAGGTTGAAGCTCCAGAGTCCGCGCGTGGCAAAACCGGCGAGGATCCGGGTAAGCGATGCGGCGAACGCCGCGATGTCCCCGTCGTCGAGCTCGGTGATCGACGAGCGACCTCGGAAGACCGCCATGGCATCGCCCAGCACGCCGATCGGCGCGAACGGCACGAGCCAGGCGAGCCGTCCGGCTTCCCCGATCCACCGCGCGCCGCCGCGCTCGGCGTCGAGCAGATCTGCCGAGAAGCTCCGGCCGGTTCGGGTCGCGTACGCGTCCGACGCAGCGAGCAGTCGCGCGACGGCGTTGCCGGGCGTGGTGGTCACTACGACCTGCATGTGCGGATGGACCTGCGTCCCCCCGGCAGGCGGCATGTAGTTCCAGGTGACGATCCCGTAGGCCGCGCGCGCGGCGAACTGCGGCGCGACGAGGTGCGTGAAGTCACGCGCGGCGGTGAGGCCGTCGACGATCAGGCGCGCGGGTATCGCACCCATCGGATGGAAGTGCTCGGCACACAGCACCGCGATGCCCGAGACATCGTCGTACGGGAAGAGGTTCGGGAACACTGCCGCCGCGCCGCGCTCGAGCCGTCCGCCGGGCACGAGATCGTCGGGGAAGCGCGGCGTGATGGCCGCGAGCTGGCCGGGGCAAAACGGACACCCGGCCACGCTCCCCGCCACCATCGCTTCGAGATCGACAGGCGGCGACACCCTGAGCGAGAAGTGGCAGATGCGCGCCGACTCGCCGGTGAGCGGGTGATAGCGCACCTCGGCCTCGACCTCCGTGAGCAAAAAGCCCTGACGCGGGTCGTGCAGGCGGGCGAGCTTCTTTTCGGCGCGGAAATCGATCATCGAGGTGCCAGGAAGACGAAGGTCGCCGGCAGCCGGCCGGCCCGACCGGCGGTGCCCGGGAATGGCTCCTGCGCCATCGCCCGTGCGACCCCCACAACGCGTTGTTTAAGCACGACTTTTTTGCATGATCCCCACCGGTTGATGCGACGCACAAGTTTTTCTTGACAGGCGTTGATTTCTCCGTAGAATTCGCATTGTGCAGTGCAATATCTACGGTGACGCTGCGCGGACGAGCGAGCGACACTGAAGCGACTGGATCCGATTAACCACCTTAGGAGCAATGACAATGTATGTGACCCCCGAGCAAGTGACGGCCAACAGCAAAGCAAGCGTCGAGGCGCTGCTCGCGCTCGCCAATTCCAATTTCGCCGTCGTCGAGAAGTTCGCGGCCCTCAACTTCAACGCGACCAAGTCGGCGTTCGAAGACAGCATCTCCCACGCAAAGGCCCTGCTCAACGCCAAGGACGTCCAGGAGTTCGTGAACCTGAACGTCGCCGCGGCGCAGCCGAGCCTCGAGAAGTTCATCTCCTACTCGCGCAGCGTCTACGAGCTCTCGACCCAGCAGCAGGGCGAGATGACCCGCCTCTTCGAAGCCCAGGCGGGCGAGTTCAACCGCAACCTCGTGGGGCTGCTGGACAAGTACGCCAAGAACGCGCCGGCCGGCTCGGACGTCGCGGTCGCCGCGGTGAAGTCGGCGCTCGCCGCCGCCAACTCGGCCTACGACAGCTTTGCCAAGGTCGCGAAGCAGGCTACCGAGATCGCCGAGGCGAACATGTCGGCCGCAACCGCCGCGGTCACAAAGGACGGCAAGAAGAAGGCCGCCTGAGTTTCAGCAGCTAGCAGGTTCTCCTCTCTCTCTCTCTCTCTCAAACCCCCGGGCCTCCCGGGGGTTTTTATTTCCCGCGGCGGCGTTCAGCCCGCCGGGACTTCGAACGTCGCCCCGGTGTTGAGGACGCCCTGCTTCAGCGCCTCGATCGCCGTTACTACCTCCTCCGGGTCGCCGCGCACGCCGAGTTCGATGTGGCGCCGCGTACCGTCCTCGCCCATATGCGGCAGGCTGAAAACCTTCAGGCGTCTGAACCGCGTCTCGACTTCGAGCATCAGCGGCGTGAGGATGCTCTCGGCCGAGCCGTAGACGATGATGGAGGCGTCGGCCTCGGGCAACCGATGGTGGAGATGACGGTAGCGGTAGTCGAGCACCCACTCGACCATCGGCCAGGCCATCACCGGAAACCCGGGTACGAAATGGTGGTCGCGCACCGAGAACCCCGGGATCTGGTTGTACGCGTTCGGGATGATCGCCGACCCGCGCGGGAACTCGCCCATCTTGAGCCGGAACGGCGTCGTCTCGCCGCCGAAACGGCCGCGGATCGCGGCCTCGGCGTCGGGATGGAGCACGAGGTCGACCCCGAGCGCCGAGGCGGCGCATTGCCTCGTATGGTCGTCGGGCGTCGCGCCGATGCCGCCGAACGAGAACACGACATCCGGGCCGGCGAACGTGCGCGCGAGCGTCGCGGTGATGCGGTCGGGGCTGTCGCCGAGATACTCGGCCCAGTCGAGCCGCAGCCCGCGCGCCGCAAGGATGTCGATCAGCTTCGAGAAGTGCTTGTCCTGGCGCTTTCCGCGCAGGATCTCGTCGCCGATGATGATCGCGCCAAAGCCCATCTCAGTTCTCCAGTGATGACGGCGGCAACGGTTCGCGCCTAGACGCCCGCGCGCCGCAACTCGCCGAGGCGGTCGAGGCCATAGTGGATGAACGCGAGGCCGGCGATCACCGGGATGAAGAACCCGACCAGCGGAATATGCGCGATCAGCGACAGGATGATCCCGAGCAGATACAGCTCCTTCGCGTAGCGGCGGAAGAGCTCCCGCATCTCCTCCCGGCTCGCGTGCTCCGCCACCGCGTCGTACCGGAAGACGCGCTGGTTGAGGTAGGCGAACAGGAGCACCGGCAGGATCGGCCAGAACAGCGGCACGAACCACAGCGGGAGCGACAGCAGGCTGAGCACGAGGAAAACCGCGAGTGCCGCGAGCGCGTTCCAGACGCTCCCGGCGAACGTGCCGCCTTGCCGGCGCTCGAGCGACGGGTAGTCGGCGGCCGCGACATGCTTCACCATCGCCGGCATCGAGAACACCCCGATGATCAACGTCGCGGTCACCAGCACCAGCGGAACGAACAGCACGAAGAGCGCCACCCACGAGAGCACCGCCGCGATCACGCCGAACGGGAACCAGTGGGACGCCCAGACCCCGACCGCCGAAGTCGTCAGGTAGCCCTGCAACCAGGCCACCGTCTGCGCGCCGAAGATAATGGCGAGCACCGTCCAGAGCACGAGCGCGATCGCGAGCGGCCAGATCATCAGGGCGAGCATCCGGGGATGAGCGAGGCTCGCGAAGGCGCGCGCGAGCGCGCGAGTGATTTCGGTCATCGGGCCAGAGTCTGCCACAGCTTCGTGAGCCGCTTCGCGGAGACCGGGACCGGCGTGCGCAGTTCCTGCGCGAACGCCTGCACCCGGAGCTCCTCGAGCAGCCAGCGGAACTGCGCGAGTTGCGGATCGATGCTGCCGCCCTTGCGCTGGCGCGCCTCTTCGCGCAGCGCCTGGGCCTCGAGCTGTGCGATCTCGGCCGCAGCGCGCGCGTCGCGCGCCGGGTCGGTACGCAGCTTGTCGAGCCGGACGTTCGCCGCCTTGAGATAGCGGGGGAAGTGCTGGAGTCGCTCCCAGGGGGTCGCGACGACGAAGTCTTTCGGCATCAGCCGCGCGAGCTGGCCCTCGATGTCACGCACCGCGTCCGGGAACGCTTTCGCCGCCTGCAGCTTCTTCGCGAGCGCCTGCCGCTCGGCGAGGAGCGTCCCGACGAGGCGTGCGATCTCCTGTGCAATCAGCGCGATGCGGCTTCGCGCCTCCTCGCGGCGGCGGGCGAACTCCGCGGCGTTACGCGGCAGCGGCTCGGCCATGCACGCGCGATCGAACGCAGCGGCCAGAAGCTGCGACTTGAGGTCGTTCGCGTCCCCCAGCCCCGCGAACTGGAGCGTCATCGCCTGCAACCCGGGTAATCCCTTCTCGATGTACTTCGCCTGCTCTCGGAGCTGCAGCATGAAGAGCCGCCTGAGACCCGCATGATGAGCCTGCGCTGCCTTGTCCGGCGAATCGAACACCTCGAGATCGACGGTGCTGCCGCGGTCGACGAGCGCCGGATACCCGAGGAGCGTCTGGGCTCCACGCATCACTTCCATCAGCTCCGGCAGCTCGCCGAACGACCAGTCGGTGAGCCCGGCGATCGCGGCCTCCGCACCGGCCACCTCGCCGAACTGCGCGCCGGCCTTCTCTCCGAGCTCCGCGCGGAGCTGCGCGAGGCTGCGCCCCATGGCGAGCTGGCGACCGTGCTCGTCCACGACGCGGAAGTTCATCGACAGGTGCGCCGGCAGCGTCTCCGGGCGGAAGCCATCGGCCGGGAGCACGAGGTTCCGGCTCTCGCGGGCGTAGCGCGCGATCGCCTGCGTGAGCGGCACGTCGCCGGGCGGCACCGCCGCGACGAACTCGGCGGCGAAGTCCGCGAGCGGCCCGAGCTGATGCCGCACCTTCTGCGGCAGCGACTTCGCGAGGAGCTGCACCTTGTCCTTGACCAGCCCCCGCACCAGCCAGTCGGTGCGCGCCGCGCTGACCTGGTTGAGCGCGATCAGCGGCACCGTCATCGTCACCCCGTCGCGCGGTCCGCCCGGGTCGTGGAGGTACTCGAGCGCGAGCGTGCGCCCGGCGAGCTCGACTTGGTGGGGGAACTGCTCGGTGGTGATCCCGGCCGCCTCGTGCCGCATCAGCTCGTCGCGCTTTAGGAAGAGGAGCTTCGGGCTCCTCCGCTCGGCCTCGATCCGCCACGCGTCGAAGCCAGCGCCGGTGCACACGTTCCCGGGGACGAGACTGTCGTAGAACGCAAAGATGAGCTCGTCGTCCACCAGCACGTCGGGGCGGCGCGATTTGTGCTCGAGCGCCTCGATCTCGCGGACCAGCCGGCGGTTGTGGGCGAAGAACGGCGCGCGGGTTTCCCAGTCGCCCTCGACGAGCCCCTGCCGGATGAAGATCTTCCGCGACTCGACCGGGTCGATCGGCCCGTACTGGACGCGCCGGTTGACGTAGACCGGAAGGCCGTAGAGCGTCGCGCGCTCCTGCGCCACCACCGCAGCCTGCTTCTTCTCCCAGTGCGGTTCGCTCTGGGAGCGCTTCAGCAGATGCGCGCCGAGCCGTTCCAGCCACTCGGGCTCGATCCCGGCGGCCGTCCGGGCAAAAAGGCGCGTCGTCTCGGTCAGCTCCGCGGCGATGATCCACCGCGGTGGCTTCTTCACCAGCGCCGACCCAGGGTGGACCCAGAACTTGATCCCCCGCGCGCCGAGGTAGTTGGCCTCCTCCGTCTTGAAACCGACGTTCCCGAGCAACCCGGTAAGCAACGCGCGATGGACTCGGGCGTACTCGCCGGCGTCGGACACGATCTCCCCGACCTTCCAGCCGAGCTCCGCGACGAGCTCCTTCAGCTGCGAATGGATGTCGCGCCATTCCCGCATCCGGTTGAACGAGAGGAAGTGGTCGCGGCAGGCCTTGTGGAGCTTCCGGTTCGATTCGTGGTGCAGCCCCTCCTCGAAGAACCGCCAGAGCTTGAGGAAGCCGAGGAAGTCCGACTTATCGTCGGCGAACTTCTTCTGCGCCTCATCGGCGGCCTGCGCGCGCTCGAGCGGCCGCTCCCGCGGGTCCTGCACCGAGAGCGCGGCGGCGATTACCAGCACTTCGGCGAGGCACGTCTCCTCTTTCGCCGCGAGCACCATCCGCCCGATCCTCGGATCGACCGGAAGCCGCGCGAGCTTGCGCCCGATCTCGGTCAGATCGTGCCGCTCGTCCACTGCGCCGAGCTCCGCGAGCAGCGCGTAGCCGTCACTGATCGCCCGCGGCGCCGGGGGATCGACGAACGGGAACTCCTCGACCGCGGCGAGCCCGAGCGCCTTCATCCGCAGGATCACCGACGCGAGGGAGGACCGGAGCACTTCCGGCTCGGTGAACGCCGGACGCCGGGCGAAGTCCTCCTCGTCGTAGAGGCGGATGCAGATCCCGGACGCGACCCGCCCGCAGCGGCCCGCCCGCTGCTTCGCCGCGGCCTGACTGATCCGCTCGACCTGGAGCTGCTCGACCTTGCTGCGGTAGCTGTACCGCTTGATCCGCGCGAGCCCGGGGTCGACGACGAAGCGGATGCCGGGCACCGTGAGCGAGGTCTCGGCGACGTTCGTCGCCAGCACGATGCGGCGCCCGGAGTGAGGCTTGAAGACGCGCTCCTGCTCCTGCGCCGACAGTCGGCCGTAGAGGGGAAGGATCTCGGTCTGTGGCGGGTGATGCTTGCGGAGCGCCTCTGCGGCCTCGCGGATCTCGCGCTCACCGGGGAGGAAAACGAGCACGTCGCCGGCGCCCGCGCGGGCGCACTCGTCCACCGCATCGACGAGCGCCTCGTCAAGGTCGATCTCGCCGCCCGCGTCGGGCTGCGGCGGCCGGTAGCGCACTTCCACAGGATAGAGCCGTCCCGACACCTCGATAACCGGCGCGTCGCCGAAGTGCTTCGAGAACCGTTCCGCATCGAGCGTCGCCGACGTGACGATGAGCTTGAGATCGGGCCGGCGCGGCAGCAGCTGCTTTACGTAACCGAGGAGGAAGTCGACGTTCAGGCTGCGCTCATGCGCTTCGTCGATGATCAGCGTGTCGTACTGCGCGAGTTGCGGGTCGCCCTGGGTCTCGGCGAGCAGGATGCCGTCGGTCATGAGCTTGACGTAGCTTGACGGGCTGGTCCGGTCGGTGAAGCGGATCTTGAAGCCGACGGCGCGGCCGAGCTCCGTCTTCAGCTCGTAGGCGATGCGCGCGGCGGTGGCGCGCGCGGCAATGCGGCGTGGCTGCGTGTGGCCGATCAGCCCCTCGACTCCCCGGCCGAGCTCGAGGCAGATCTTCGGGAGCTGGGTCGTCTTGCCCGAGCCCGTCTCGCCGCAGACGATCACAACCTGGTGGTCACGGATCGCGCGGGCGATCTCCGCGCGCTTCGCGCTGACGGGGAGTTCGGGCGGAAATTCGGGCCGCGGGAGGTCGGCGCGGCGGCGGGTAAGCTCGTCCGCGCTGAACCGCGGGCGATGGGCGGCACGCTTCGTCGGACCGGGACGTGGCGAGCGCGTGGCGGGGGGCTCGGTTGGCTCCGTCACGCGCGGGAGTTTACACAGGTCGCGCACCGGAACGGATCAAACGACGCCTTCCACGCGTGGCCGCGGTATCTCGCCCGACGTCACTCCCAGCAACGTGCCGAGCACTTCGTCGGTGTGGACAAGCACTGTATGTCCGCATAGGATCGAGACAAGGATCTGAGCCAGGTAGCGACCGGGCGGCTGAGTGTCCCGGGATCGAGCCCACGTTGGCACTCCCTGGAGAGATCCCCGCCAGCTCTCCGATTTGCCGCTGCCTGCTCCACTCCCAGTAACGACCGGACAAGCGCCTTCACCAGGTCTGCGGCAATCCGCGGAGGCAGTTGTCGTACAACGTCCAGTTCGGCGGGCCGCGTGGCACGCGCGCGATATACATCAGATTGCGACAGTGAGCGACCAACTCGGGGTTGGCGCCTTTGGGGACCGTCGAGGTCGGGGTCGCGCACCCCGTCAACTCCAGCGCCGCCAAGGCACAGAGAATTGTGATCTCTCGCATCCCGAGCAGCCCGTCTCTTGCCCCGCTCCACCCAGCGTGTGCCTGTGCGGGGGTGAACGCTGTGACCTGTCGGCTGCGGAGCGGGCGGGCTGGGCTACAGGAACAACGCGCGGCTCGAAGTCTACCGGAGACTGGGGGTGAAACAGCGGGAGAGGTGGTTGCCGCTGCGGCCGCCCTGTTGTGCGTCAGGAACGATGGCTGCGCGATCGTCCTCTAGCTCCACACCCATCGCTCGAGTTTGGTGCGCCACGGCGCCCTTGTGGCGGTCGAACGATGCACTAGCGCAACCCCAGGTGCAATCTGGTGGGCAGCCCCTACCGTCTTCGTGCCCGGCGGGAGCTTCGGCCCGATGGAAGACAAGCCGTAGCGCGTCACGTGGCGAAGGCCCCGAGAGTCCAGACACGTAATAGTAAGCGTGATAGCGAGACTCTTCACTTCTTGCGTCCCTGCGACGTTGTTCCACCACACGACGATTTCGCCATTCACATTACTGGCTTCGTTGACCGCGAGGAGGGGAACAACCTTGGATTCCGAAACGACCGCCGAGCGGTGACGAACCTCATGAGAACAGTCGACGCGGACGTCGAAGGCTACCCCTCGCCCAACGTTCTTGATCGATTTGAAGGCGATTACCTCGTAACCGGCAGCTCCCTGTCCGCTTGCGAAGCGAGTCCAGTCGACCAACACAAGTTCTGGACGCACGGACTCCAACAGATTTCGCCGCTGAGCCAGCAGCACCATGACGGATGACAACAGAGCGAACCACGCCGCGACGGCGGACCAGAAGGCGGGTTCGCGCATCAGCGCCATCATTGCGCTACCTGGCCCGCGCAAGACGCGCGGGACGACGGCCACGAGCCCACGCGGTCGCGGGGGCTTCGGGCGTCGCTAAAGCCGCGATCAACGATGGACCCTCCGGCGCCCGAGCGTGACGACGCCTCTTGACATCGCATGATCCACGTCTAGTGAAGAATGAACACGCCGCAAGCGCCATGCCAGGGTTGACGCCTCGATCCAACCCCTTGATTTGACCGGATAGCGGTAGCGTCTCCCGGTTCCGCGCCGATCTCGCTGTCATGCGGACCGACGCGTCCCCGCGTACCCGACCGGACCGATTCAGCCCCTCTGCACGAGGACGATGGTGCCTTCGCCCAATTGTGCCGCGCCGTCGCGAACGACCTTGAATTTTCGAGCCCGCTCCGGCGTCGTTAGTAGGCCCTTCGACTATGGAGTGTGTCCGTTGGGCCAGACTATCGGGCGTTTCGGCGGCGGCGGATTCCGGCGTTAGCGAAAAGGGGACACCCCGTGAGAAGACCGTATTTGCCCGTTGCGTTGGTCGGCGCGGCCCTGATCGCCGGCTGCCAGAGTCCCGCGCAGATGCTCGCCGAGGACCAGGGTGCCGCCACCCAGGTCGCGGCGCGACGCGGGCAGTTCGAGATGAGCTGCCCGCAGGTCACCACCGACGTGCTCTCGAGCAACCTGCTGCAGCCGATGCTCTGTGGGCGGCCAGGAGCGGGCGGAGTACACGGTCGGCGTCGCAGGCTGCGGGCAGCGGCGGACGTACATTGTCGTCTGCCAGGTCGGCTCGCCGAGCTGCTTCGCGGCGGCGGGGCGGTTCTAGGCCGAGCGTCCCGCCGCGCGATCCGTTGCGGAGACGGGGCGGGTCTCAGGCGGTCAGCAGAGCCAACCCCGCCACCGCCGGCTCGAGCCTGCGCAGCGCGTCGCGGCCCTCGCGCGCGCGCTTCTTCCAGCCCGCGCCGCGCGAGCACGCATCGCGCCACGCATCGCGCAGCTCGTCGGGCCGGTTGGTGGCGAGATACTCGATCAGCGCGGCCGCCTGGAGCAGATCCTTGTTCGCCTTGGTGCGGAAGCTGCCCAATCGCTCGCCGTGCACGACCAGCTTGTGCACGGCGAAGCGGGCGGACGCCGGGACGTTCACCACGACGGCACCCTCCTCGGCGAGCAGGGCGGCCTGGCCGACGTTCTCCAGCGAGAACTCCATGAACTTCAGCGGCTGGAGCGCCACGTTGAGATTGGGGATATGGACGACCTTGGCCGAGGCGCGGGTCATCGAAGTGACGAAATCGAGCCGCAGCTCCGGATCCGCGGGATTGAGGTACGTCGCTCCCCCGCCGCCCTGCAGCTCGGTGATCGGTAGGAACCCCATCTCGAGCGAATCGATCGCCTTGTGGACGTCGACCCGCATATCGGCGGGCAGCGCGACCGAAATGTTGTTGCCGGCATGCGCGGAGTCGACGTCCAGCGTCGCGGCCGCGTCGCTGAACCGCACCCCGAGCGCGTTGCCGAGACACACGAACGCGTGGGCTCCGATCAGGACTCCACCCGCGTGGAAGAAGCCGTACTCGGCGAGCCGCCGGACGATGCGGAACTGCTTAGGCACGATCGGGGCGCATCCCAGCGCCACCGCGGCCTTCGCCATCGGCGCGAGCGGGCGCGGTGCCTCGTCGCGGAAGCGCGACATCAGCGAGCGCACCCGGGCATCGTCGGGCCCCACGTAAAGCTGGCGCACGGCGCCGTCGATGTCGCGGTACGCGAAGTACCAGTACTCGCGGCCCTTGACCGACTTGGACGCGAAGCTGCCGTTCAGATGACCGACCGAGCGGTGGAGGTCGGCGGCGCGTGCCTGGTCGAGCAGCTCGGCGTAGGCCGTCTGCGCCGACAGCGGCAGCTCCGCATAGCGGGCGTGGGGCACGAAGCCGGTTATACAACAAAAAGATCATCTGTTGTATAGCTGGTTATACAACGCCCCCGACCCGCCGAGACCCCGCGCCTTGTAACCCCACGTCGTAAGGAGCGACACGGAGTCCTCCGCGACCTTTGCAATTGCATCCTCGGACGAGAGCCCGGCAAGTCGGTGCCTCAGCACCTCCACCGCGAGCATCTGTTGGCGCTCTTCATCGGCCCCCGGCCGCCCCCGCTTTCGCGCAAGCCCTAGGGCAGAATCGAGAGTTTTCTTCCCGCCAAGGTAAGCGCGGAATGCCTCGCAAAAATGGGACAACAGTTCACGCGGTATCCGGTCCCCTGACTCGCAAAAAAGCTCGAGCAGTCGGCGAGCATCCTCTGGGTCCGCGTTGCCCTCCCTGACCTCCCAGGCGATCTGATTGATCGTCGCCGGAGTTAGCTCGCCCCACCTTCCCATGCGCGCCCCTTCACGCGAACCCTTGAAAGAGGGAGCCGCGCCAGGCCGGCAAGGGCGTCCGGCTTTTCGCCCCGTCGGGCTAGGCGCGGCAAAGAGAACTACGCCACGCGCCGGATGGGTGTCACGTCCGCGCCGGCGCAGAGCCCGTCGATGTAGTCCGCCCACTGCTGCATCATCGATCCCCGCTCCTCCAGGTAGTCGGCGTGGTTGTAGGCAGCACGGACGCGGTTGCGCTCGGTGTGCGCTAGCTGGCGCTCGATCACGTCGGAGCGGAATCCCTGCTCGTTGAGGATTGTGCTCGCCGTCGCCCTGACACCATGCGGGGTGAAGCGCTCGCCGTAGCCCATCCGGTCGAACGCGACGTTGAGCGAGCTCGCCCCCATCGGCCGGTCGAGCGAACCCAGGTTCGGGAGCACATACTGCGAGCCGCTCGCCAACGCCTTGAGGTCGCGGAAAGCCTCTACCGCGTGGCGCGAGAGGGGCACGATGTGCGGGTCACGCATCTTCATGCGCCCTGCCGGGATGCGCCACTCCGCGCGCGCGAGGTCGATCTCATCCCACGTCGCACCGATCAGCTCGCCCTTGCGAACGAACGTGAGGAGGAGGAGCTTGATCGCGAGTTTGGTCGAGAGCCGGCCGGGGTAACGGTCGACGGCCTCGAGGAATGCCGGGATCTCATTCGCCGAGAGCGGCGCACGTCGCTTCGGGTCCGGCCTCTCGATCGCGCCACGAACGTCCCGGGCAGGATTCGCCGTCGCCCGAAGGTTGCGGATCGCGTGCGCATACACCTGAGCGAGTGTCTGGCGCAGATACTCGGCCGAGCGCGCGCCACGCTCCTCCGCGACACGACGCACGATGCCCAGCACGTCGGCCGGCTTCACGTCCGTGACCGCCCAGGAGCCTATCGCCGGGTACACGTCCTGATCGAGCCAGCGGCGCACGTTGTCCCGCCACGAGGTGGACCGGTGCGGGGCCTTCTGTGCATACCAGCTCTCGGCGAGGGCCTTCACGGTGTCGCCCGCGATCTCGGCCGCAGCGCGCCGTTCGATTCTCTTCACCCGGGCAGGGCTCTCGCCTTCTCCACGTGCTTCCGCGCCTCGCGGTGCCGTCCCCTCGCTCCGTCCTCACCGGCGAGGGGGACGTCGGGATAGCGGCCGAGCGTCAGCGTCTCGCGCTTGCCGTGTAGACGATAGTCATAGCGCCAGGACTTCGCCCCAGCCGGGGAGACGTAGAGATAGAGCCCGCCCTCGTCGGCGAGCTTGTAGGGCTTCTCGCGGGCCTTGGCCTGCCGTACCTTGGTATCCGTGAGCACTCGGGCCTCCTGACGGTATCGGGCCTGTCCGCCCGTAAGGGCTATCCAATTAGCTCCACCTACCCCAATATGTAGGGGTGAGCAAGTCGGCGATCACTCTGGTTTCCGGGCGAGACTATCCGCGCGACTGGAATCAGTTCTTGGACTGGTTCGCCGATGAGGAGGCTTGTCTGACCTACCTTGAGCAGCTGCGTTGGCCTGAGGGGTTTGTCTGTCCGCGGTGCGGTGAGGCGAGCGAGCCGTATCGGTCCAGTCGTGGCCGTTTGATGTGCCGTGGGTGTCGGTATCAGGGTACGGTGACCGCCGGAACGATGTTCGACAAGACGCGGACGCCACTGAGGACCTGGTTTGCCGCCGCCTGGTACCTCACCAACCAGAAGTTCGGGGTGAGCGCCTTGGGGCTGCAGCGGGTGTTGGGACTGGGGAGCTACCAGACGAGCTGGGCGATGCTGCATCGGTTTCGCCGCGCAATGGTGCGTCCAGGTCGGGAGCGCTTGAACGGCAAGGTCGAAGTCGATGAGACCTATGTTGGGATCCGTGACCCGAGCGGGCCTCGTAAAAGGGCGAGGCGTCAGAGCCAGACTTTCAAGACTTTGGTCGCGATCGCAATCGAGCTGCAAGAGCCGAAAGGGTTCGGCCGGATCAGGTTGCGACGGGTACCGGCGGGCTCCGAAACGTACTTGCTCCCTTTCGTGGGCGAGGCCGTCGAACCCGGGGCAAGGGTGCACACCGACGGTTCGCCCGCCTATCGATCCTTGGCCGAGCATGGGTATGTTCACCATCAACGCGTGCAGCTACGTTCAGAGGACCCAGCGCATGTTTCGATGCCGGGGGTGCATCGTGTGGCCTCGCTTCTCAAACACTGGCTTCTCGGCACCCACCAAGGCGCCGTGCAGTCCACCCAACTCGACTATTACCTAGATGAATTCACATTCCGGTTCAACCGCCGGACATCACGCTCGCGCGGGCTGCTGTTCTATCGGTTGCTGGAGCAGGCGGTGGCCACCCAGCCGGTGACCTATCAGGACATCGCAACCCGCAACGGGTGACCACAACATCTTGGGGTCGGTGGAGCTAACTGGATATCCCTTCCGCCCGTCCAGTGCCCTCTGGGAGTGGCTCAGCGGAGTGAGCCTGCAACTGACGGTATCGGAGCGGAATAGAGCCCGGATACCGTCAACCTCAGCAGAAACGGGATGCAATAGGCCGTCCCGGGAAGCCTTTCGAAGCGTTTATCTCTTTGGAACAGCAGGTTGATGCAGATCACCGGACGTCCCGGGACGCCCCGAACATCCGCTCGACGTAACGGGCGATCAGATCCACCTCGAGGTTTACGCGCACACCCGCCGCGAGCGCCTTCAGCGTCGTGACTGCGAGGGTGTGCGGGATGAGGTTGACCTCGAATTCCACGCCCGCAACGCGGTTCACGGTCAGACTGACCCCCTGCACCGCGATCGAACCCTTGCGGGCGACGTACTTCGCGAGCTCCGCCGGCACCCGGACGACGAGTCGGTGACTCTCGCCCGCCGGCTCGAAGGCGACGACTTCGCCGACACCGTCCACATGGCCGCTGACGAGATGGCCATCGAGGCGGTCCGAGAGCCGTAGCGACTTCTCCAAGTTCACCTCGCCCGGCGCGCCCAGTCCCGCGGTGCACGCGATCGTCTCCTGCGAGACGTCGACCTCGAGCCGCGAGCCGGCGAGACTCACCACGGTCAGGCAACAGCCGTTGACCGCTATCGAGTCGCCGATCGCGACGTCGTCCAAGCCGAGCCTGTCCGCGTCGATCGTGAGGCGCAATCCGCCCGGACGCGGCTCGACGCGCTGGATGCGGCCGACCGCCGCGACGATTCCGGTGAACATGGCGCCGGAGGGTACACCAGAGGGAAAAGACCGCGGGGCCGGCGCTGGCTGGCGCCGGGTCGCGCGCGGCTCAGCCGCGCTCGAACACCGCCGCGCCCGGAACCTTAGCGACGGCGCGAAGCAGCCGCCGCGACTCCGCCGCATCGCGGATCACGACGAAGCCGTCCTCGTCCACGGCGAACCGGTCGAGCACCGCGCGCACCGCCACGTCGCGGCCGCCGGAGAGGTGCGATGTCCAGGCGAACTCGAGGAGAAGCAGATAGGCCGGGACCTTCGGCAGGTGCTTCCCGTGTTTCCGG
>Ga0335084_10003844_pt1 | contig 14750 bp, 17 predicted proteins | sample Lox_Sample_44_FD_206721 | JGI IMG/M metagenome (GOLD analysis project Ga0335084, IMG submission 206721) | Soil microbial communities from Loxahatchee National Wildlife Refuge, Florida, United States - Lox_Sample_4.4 | ecosystem: Environmental > Terrestrial > Soil > Wetlands | place: USA...
GTTCGCGGCGATCGTGCTCCTGCTCGGTGCGCAGGTGATCGCGGAGTACGAGCGGATCGGCCGCGAGCCGATCGACGCGCCGCCCGCGCCGCTGCAGACCGAATCGCCTCGGAGCGAGGGCAGCGCGTAGTCTCTGCCGCGCGAGCCGAGGTGCTATCCTCCGCGCCTTCGAGAGAGGAGCGCCCGATGGCCGAGCCGAGGATGGTGGATCCGCACGACGTCGTGATGACCGGCGAGAATTCGTTCGTCCGGCTTTCGGACGACGGCGGCAAGACGATCGTGGACCGGGTCAGCCACTGGCGGGTGCTGTGGTCGCCGGCGGGTCAGGGACACGCGCTCTTCATCGAGAGCCCGCTCGCCGGAAAGGCGCCGCGCGTGTATGCCGACAACGCCGGCGTCGCGCGCTTCCTCCAGCGCACGATCGAGGTTTATCTCCACAAGCCCTTCGCCGACGAGTCGCTGCCGGTGATCGACGCCGAGTTCGAGCGGAGCGGCAACTCGCTCAGCACGGTGCAGGAGCGGACGGCGTCCAACGACGGCGAGATCGTGCTGACGTACTGGGACCTGATGGCGCCGTTCGTCCTCACCATCCCGCCGGGTGCGATGGACCGCCCGATCGGCGTCTACAGCACGTTCCTGCCGGCGCGCAGCGCGCAGCTTTCGGTCAACGGCAAGACGGCGACTGCGAAGGTGTTTCTGCAGGATCGCTTCGGCAAGCCCGCGTCGAGCTGCTGCCTCGCGTGGTCGGAGACGTGGACCGGGCCGGAGCGCTGAGCGCGGTCAGGCGGCCTTACGGAAGGTGAGGTTGAACCGCCGCCTGCCGACGAGCGGGTGGCGGTTGTCCGCGAGCGGCAGCACGCCGTGATAGCGGAGACGAGCGGGCCCGCCCCACACGACGACGTCGCCGTGCTCGAGCGCGACGCGCTTCTGCCGGTCTGACCGCTTCCTGCCGCCGAAGAGGAACACCGCCGGAATACCGAGCGAGACCGACACGATCGGCGCGGTGAAATCGCGCTCGTTCTTGTCCTGGTGCAGCGTCAGCCGGGCGCCGGGTTCGTAGCGATTCACCAGGCACGAGTCGGGCGCGAAACCTTCGAACCCGGCTTGCGCCGCGGCGCGCGCGGCGAGCGAGGCGAACGCGTCCGGCATCGCCGGCCACGGCGCGCCGCTGACCGGATCGACCGCGTCATACCGGTAGCCGGTCCGGTCCGTCACCCAGCCGTACCTCCCGCAGTTGGTCATCGCCACCGACATCCGGAATCCGCCCGGCGTCACCATGTGGCGGAGCGGCGCCTTCGTCATGACCTGCTCGAGGGCGGCGAGGAGCGCGGCCTCGTCAGCGAGCGCGAACCCGCGCAGCACGACCGCGCCGGGGCCGAGGGGTTCCTCGGTTGCGGCGGCGTCCTCGGTGTCGAAGAGATCGCGGCGCATGCACAGCCTCAGAGGGCGTCGCGGAAGATTACGCCGAGTGCGCCCGCGCCGCTCCCGAAGCCCCGGCTTTGCGGGGCAACCGCTCGCCGAGCGCCGTCCAGTCGAGCCGCCGCGTGGCGAGCATCACAATCGCGAGCGCGCCGAACACCAGGAGCGAGCCGGTCAGGAGCGCGTGGTCCTCCGACAGGAGCAGCACGTAGAGCGTCCCGTACATCAGTGCGAAGAGCGCGAAGAACGCGAGCGTCCGCGCGGGCGTGCCGAGCGGATGGCGGAGGTACACGGCGAGCAGGGTGACGCACGCGGCTGCCGCGGCCGCGTAGGCCGTCGCGAACGAGGTATGCTCCGCCAGCGCGATCAGGAGCAGGAAGAAGACCGCGAGCGCGGAGCCGACGAGGGCGTACTGGATCGCGTGCAGCCGCACGCCCGCCATCACCTCGGCGAGCGCGAGGCCGGCGAAGGTGAAGAGCACGAACAGAAACCCGTACTCGGTGGCGCGATGCGCGAGCGCGTAGACGTTGACCGGGTCGAACAGGTCGATCCCCGCCGCCCGTGCCGACGTGAAGAGCTCGCCGCCGCGCGCCTGCTTCTGCCACGCCGCCTGGCCGCCGGTCGCAAAGTGCGTCGTCCGCCAGGTCGCGTCGAAGCCGTCGGCCGTGATCGTGCGCGCGTCGGGCAGCCACGCGCCGGTGAACGACGGGTGCGGCCAGGTCGAGTTGAGGCGGAAGAGGGTCGCGTCGCCGACCGGCGCCACGCCGAAGCGCGTGGTGCCGATCAGTTCCACGGCGAAGCGAAACGGAAACACCTGGCCCGCGCGCTGCGATGCATAGGAACCCGCCGACGCCTGGAGCGCGAAGCGCGGGTCGGCGTCCGATCGGGCCGACGCGAAAGCGAGCGTGCCCTCGCCCCAGCGCAGCGGCGACACCGACTTGATGCCGCGCGGATCGCTCGCCACGACCACGACGTAGGCCTGCTTCCAGACGCGCGCGATCGCGCCCTCCTGGGACGGCGGCGGCGGCCAGTCGAGCTCACCGGCGAGCTCGAGCGCGGCGCGGTACAGGCGGATGGGATAGATCCCGCGGCTGCGCGCCTCGACCGGTAGCCGGCCCGCCACCTCCAGCGTCCGCGGCACGAAGTAGCCGGTCGGGCAGGGACGCGTCTTCCGGTCAGCCACCGTCTCGGCCTTGCCCTCGCGCATGATCTGGCGCTCCTCGACGTAGGTCTCCTCGCAGGTGAGCGCGAGGAGCGGGCCGGCGATCGTCTGCGGCCCGCTCGTCTCGGCCGCGAAGCTCCGCTCGACCTCGAACGCGCGCGCCTGGCGCTCGGCGATCTTGCCGTTGACGAGTTGCAGCGGGATCAGGATCGCGACCGCGACACCGGCGACGGCGCCGGCACGCGCGAGCAGGGGAAATCTCACGGCGTCGCCTCGCGGGTGGACATGCGGCGACGCTAGCGGCCGATTCTGGCGCGCCGCGGGCGAACGCGGGGCGCGGTCGAGACGAAATCGGCTCCCCGGGCGGGGAGGAGGACCTCAGCGGCGGTGGCCGACGACGCGCACCGGCATCGGCCGGACGAACGGCGGGTGCACGCGCACCGGACGAACGAAGCGCCTCGCGAACGGAAAGCCGTACGCCGGGAAGTACCCCGCGGCGTACCCGCCGTATCCGAAGTACCCGGGACCGTAGTAGTCGGCGTACCCGGGATAGGACTGCGCCGCCATCGCGTCGCGCAGACGCTGCTCGTACAGCTCCCGCTCGAGCCGCTGGATGCGCGCCTCGAGCTCGAGCTCCCGGATCCGGGCGAGCTGCTCGGGCGAAGGGCCGGGCACGGTGCTGACGCGGCCGTTGTCTTCGTCGAGCTGCGTGACCTTCTTCGCGGTCGGCGGGGGCGTGTTGCCGTAAGTCACGCCGCCCTTCTCGTCGACCCACTTGTAAATGCCGGCGTGCGCCGCCACCGGGACGGCGATTGCAGCCGCGGCGAGCAGACCGGTCAGAGACACCTTCGCGCGCATCGCTGCCACGATCCCACCGGCGCGGGGGCGTGTCAACTGCCGGGGACAAGCGCTTACAAATGACGAAACGCCCCGCGGTCGCGGGGCGTTTCGCAAGGTGGCGGCGCGCAGTGAATGTAACAGCCGCTAACCGCGCTGCGGGGAACTCGTCATCGCACCCCGAGTTCCCGCCGCACGATGGCCGCGCCGTCCGCGAGGGACTTGAGCTTCCCGAACGCAGCGTCACGCGCGAGATATTTCATCCCGCAGTCGGGCGCGGGAATAAGGCGGTCCGCCGGGATGTATTCCAGCCCGCGCCGGATGCGGCGCGCGACCTCTTCCGGCGTTTCGACCGCGGCATTGCCGAGGTCGATGACGCCGAGGATGATTGTCTTGCCGCGCAATTCTTTCAGCACCGCAAGGTCGAGGGTCGGCTGCGCGGCCTCGATCGAGATCTGGTCCGCGATCGAGTCGGCGAGCTGGGGCAGGAACGAGTAGCCGGCGCCGGGCTTCTTGTCCCGCACGAGGTGCGCGTAACCGAAGCAGAGGTGGACCGCGGTCGTGCTCGGGATGCCCTCCAGGGCGCGGTTGATGGCCCGCACGCCGTAGCGCATCGCTGCATCGGGGAAGGCCTGCAGCCACGGCTCGTCGAGTTGGATCACGTCGGCCCCCGCGGCCTTGAGGTCGCGCGCCTCCGCGTTGATTGCCGCCGCGTAGTCCATCGCGAGCGCTTCCTCGTCCCGGTAGAACTCGTCCTTCGCCTGGCGCGTCAGGGTGAACGGGCCGGGGAGGGTGATCTTGATCGCCCGGTCGGTGTTGCGACGCAGGAACTCGACGTCGCGGACCTCGACCGCGTGACGCCGCCGGATCGTTCCGACCACGCGCGGGACGACCGTGGGAACGCCGGTGCGCCCGATGACCCTGCCCGGGCTGTCGATGTCGATGCCGTCGAGCGCTGTCGCGAGCCGGTTCGAGTAGCTCTCGCGCCGGATCTCGCCGTCCGAGATGATGTCGATGCCGGCGCGCTCCATGTCGCGGATCGCGACGAGCGTCGCGTCGTCCTGCGCCTGCTCGAGGAACCTCTCGGGCACGCGCCACAGCTCGCGCATGCGCACGCGCGGCACCGACTGCGACTTGAGCGCGTCGCGGTCGACGAGCCAGTCCGGCTGCGGGTAGCTTCCGACGACGGTGGTGCGCAGCAACGGCTCGCTCATTCGACGCTCCTCCTCACCTGGATGAGCGCGAGAGCGTACCGCAGTTCCGGATCTGGACGCCCCGCGTCCGGCCTGTCAGCATCGCCGCGTTGGCCGCTACCCGCAACCTCCTGGCAAGGCGACCGGCAACGCGATGTAGACACGACCTCTCGGCAAGTCGGATCTGCAGGTTTCCGTGGCCGGCCGGATCACCGGGAGGGCCTGATGGCGCGCCTCGCCGCCGCGTTCGGCTCGTCGCACAGCGTGATGCTGACGGCGCAGCTCGACGACTGGCTGGGCCACTTCGGCGAGACCGATCCCCGGATGCCCTACCGGGGGACCGGGCTGCCGATCGTCCCGATCTTCCTGAGCACCTACAACCCGCCAAACCAGCCGCTGCCGCGCCGCACCGCGCGAGCTCGTCGCCGGCTAACCGGGGGACCTCCGGATCGGCCTCCTTGCGTCGGGCGGGCTGAGCCACTTCGTCGTCGAGGAGGACCTGGACCGCGCGGTGATCGATGCTCTGCACCGCAGGGACCTCGAGCTGCTCGGGCACACCGTGACCCGCGGCGGCTGAAGGCGGGCAGCTCGGAGATCCGCAGCTGGATCGTCGTGGCGGCTGCCGCGGTCGATCTCGACCTCACGTGGATCTCATACACGCCGGCCTACCGGACTCCGGCCCTCACCGGGACGGGGCTAGCGTTCGCGCGCTGGAACTAAAGACCCGTCCCGCCGCCCCTTCGCGCCGACCACGTCGGCAACCTGCTGCGTAATCCCGCCTTCCGAGCGGCTCACGAGCAGGTCCTTGCGGGCCACTACGGCATGCCGGGAGATGTGGCTGGGGCCACGCGCGGCTCGCAATGCTGCCCGACACCCCGAACCTCGGCGAGGCGAGTACAAAGCGTCGAGTGGACCGACTTCCTGCTTCGGGGCATATACAAGGGGAGTCCCCCTTGCTCGTATGAGCGCTTCGGCTGATCGGCGAGATCGGCGGCGCAGCCGCGGATCTCGCCGATCAGAAAATAAAACGGCCCGGGGTTGGAACCCCGGGCCGCCGCGTTTTTTATTGGCGTGAAGCTTACAGCTTCTTCTTCGCCTTCTTCGCGGCTTTTTTCTTCGCAGCCATGAAAGACTCCTTATCGGAGAAACGCGCCACGTCAGCGCGCGATTGCGATATAACATCTCTTGCGAAAAAAAACAATGCCCTAGCGTCCTTTTGGTGGCGTTCGCGCTACTTCGGCAGGCGCGACGTACTCCAGCATCGGGGCGCGCAGGTCGTCCGGGATCGGCAGCGCGCGCAGGGTATCGAGCGAAATGAGCGCGACCTTGTGGCGGGCGAGGAACTTTTCCTCATCGCCGACCCGCCCGCTGATCCGGAACTCGATCGAGCTCGAGCCGAGCTTCCCGATCGCGAGTTCGAGCACGAGCTGGTCGCCGAGATGGCAGGGGCGGAAGAACTCGCAGCCGGTGTTGACGATCGGGAAGCCGAGCCGCCGCACGATGTGCATCTCGTTGAACGGCAGCCCGACCGCGTCGCGGAACCAGTCCTCGACGCAGCCGCTGATCATGTCGAAGAAGTTGACGAAGTAGACGATGCCGGCCGGGTCGCAGTGCGAAAAGCGGATCCGGCGCTCGGTGGAGAAGACCTTCGCCATCGGTCGGGCCTCGAGCGGAAAGGAGGCGCCGATGGTACCGAATCGATCCAGCCCCCGGCGCGCACCCGCGGGCCGCCCGTATTCGCTCGTCGCTCTCCCCGTACGCGCGATCGCGCGACGATGGATAATGCCTCGATGATGAACACCGCATACCGGAAGCTCGCAGCGGTCCCGGCCGCGCTCGCAATCTCCTTCACCGCCACGGCGGCCGATTTCGAGGCCGGCCAGATCTGGTCCGCGATTGGGCGCCCGCAGGACCCGGACCCCCAGGTGCTCATCCTGCGGGTCGAGCCCGAGACCCCGGTCGGCGAGGTCGTCTTCGTCGCGGCAGGGGGGGTCAAGCTCTGTCTGCCGAACGGCAAGTGCGGCGACACGTTCTCGCCGCTCGCGATGTCGAAGGGGGCACTCGAGCGGAGCGTCAAGGCGCTGATCAACAAGCTAGGCGACCCGACCGCTGTCCAGCAACGTCCTAAGTACGAACTCGCGCAGGGTTACCAGTTCTGGAAGGAAGGCGTCGCGAAGGGCGCGCCGGTGACGATCACCGTGCCGCTCGCCGAGGCGCTCGACGAGATCGAGGGCGGGGCGAAGATCCAGGTGAAGTGATCGCCGGGGGGCCGATCGCACGGCGTCCCCGCCCCCGGTCCGCTCCGTTGTGCGCGCGATGCGCGGACGCTCGCCGGGCAGCGGGTACTCGTCCCCGTTGCAGACGAGGCGCGGCTTCGTCGAGAAGTCGACGCCGGCGGGGCGAACGCGTCGATCAGCCAGCCCGCGGGATCAGCGACAGCGTGAGCAGGCCGTGCGCGATCGTCATGCCGCCGGGCAACTCCCGGCGAGCGCGCTCCACGTCGACTTTCAGCGTCATACCTCCCCCATCTCGCCGAGATGGGCGCGCGGGAACGCGGCCGATCGAGTAGCGCGAGAGCATCGGCTCGCCGGCCTCGTTCCGGACGACCACGCGCGTGCGCACCGTGCCGCGGTCGGGCCGCGATGCCGAGCGCGCGACCTCGACCACCTCGCGCTCGACGACCAGGCGGTCGCCGGGGCGGACAGGCTTCAGCCAACGGCGCTCGTCGATGCCGATCCCGAGCATCGGCGTCTTGCCGTACCCGCCGGCCCGGATGAACTCCGTCATCGCGCGCGAACGCGGACGATCTCGTTCGCGCCGAGCGAGAAGGACTGGCTCTGCCAGCGCTCGCCGACCTGGAAGTCCTCGAGGTAACGGGTCCCGGTCATCGGCTGCAGTACTCCGCGCGCAGCTCGCGCTTGAGGACCTCGCCGAGGGCCGAGCGCGGCGGCTTGGCGCGGTCAGGCCGCGTAGCGTGCGCAGGCCTGCTCGTCGAACGCGAGGCCGAGGCCGGGCGTCTGCGGCACGGCGAGCTCGCCGGCGACCGGCCGCGGCACTTCCTGGAAGAGCCGGTTGGACCACGGCATGTTCTCGATGACGAGCCCGTTCGGCACGGCGCACACGAGGTGCACCGAGAGCTCCGGATAGAGGTGGCTGACGATCGGGAGGTTGAACGCTTCGGCCATCCCGGCGATCTTCAGCCAGTGGGTGATGCCGCCGGTGCGCATCACGTCGGCCATGACGATGTCGACCGCGCGCGCCTCGAGCATGTGGCGGAACGGGACGCTGCCGTAGACGTACTCGCCGGCGGCGATCGGCGCCTGCAGGCCGTGGGCGACCGCGGCGAGCCCCGGGTAGTCGTCGTGGGCGACCGGGTCCTCGAGCCAGTAGAGGCCGAACTCCTCGATGCGGCCGCCGATCGAGAGCGCCTGCCGCACGTCCCACCGCTGGTTGACGTCGGCCATCAGGTCGACGTCGGGGCCGATCGCTTTCCGGATCTCGCGCACGCGCTCGATCTCCCCGCCGACGCTGCTGCGGCCGGGGAGCGCGAGCTGCATCTTGACCTGCCTGTACCCGCTCTCGACGAGGCGCGCCGCCGCCTTGACGCAATGGTCAAGCGTGAAGTCCCGCATGAGCGCGCCCGACGCGTACACGGGGGCTTTCGTGCGGAAGCCGCCGGCGAGCGTCGCGACCGGCAGGCCGGCGTGCTTCCCCTTGATGTCCCACAGCGCGATGTCGATCGCCGCGACCGCAAGCGCGAAGATGCCGCCCGGGCCGGCGGTGCCCGCCGCCGCGCGGAGCTTCTGGTGGATCGCCTCGATCGCGAGCGGATCCTCACCGACGACGAGCGCGCAGAGCTCGTCGACCGCGGTCCGCAGCGCCCCCGAGATCGCCCAGCCCATGAACGTGTAGCCGACGCCCTCGATGCCGTCGTCGGTGCGGACGACGAGCGTGACGAAGTCGCGGGTCGCCCCGAGCGCGGTCGGAGCGGGGCCCCCGGCGAGCGGCTCTTCCGCAGGGAGCCGCACGAGCCCTGACCTGGTGGAGACGATTTTCATGGGTTCACTCGATCCTGATCTTGGCTTTGTTCAGTCCGCGAGCGTCCGCACTAGGGCTTCGGGCAGCCGGTGCAGCCCGCGACGTTCGCGTGCCGGAATTCGGCCTTCTCGAGCTTTGCGCCGGTAAGGTTGGCGCCGTCGAGGTTGGCCTTCCCGAAGCGGACGCCGCGCAGGTCAGCGCCCTCGAGGTTGGCGCCGCGCAGATCGGCGGCGCGCAGATCGGCCCGCTCCAGGTTGGCGCCGGGCAGTTTCGCAGACTGCATCCGGGCGCCCCAGAGGTTGGCGCCGCTCAAGGTTGCGTCGTTCAGGTCGGCGTCGCTCAGCGTCGCGCCTTTCAGGTTCGCCGCGCTGAAGTTCGCCCGCACGAGCGTAGCGCCACTCAGGTTCGCCCCGCTCAGGTCGGCGCGCTCGAGCGAGGCTTGCGTAAGGTTGGCCTTCTGGAGGTCGACCCGCTGCAGCTTGGCGCGGTCGAGTCGCGCCCCGGCGAGGTCCGCGCCGGCCAGATTGGACCGGCTGAAGTCGGAGCGGGTGAGATCGGCCTTGGCCAGACTGGCGCCACGCAGGTTCGCGTTGAGGCACTGCGTGCCGGGGCGGATACGGCAATTGCCGACGGTGTCCGCGGCGGCGAGCGGCGTGGCGATGAGGGCGAAAACGATCGGTGCGAGGATGCGCATGGGGCTCTGGTCGGTCCTGGGGAGGCGCGAAGGGTACACCGCTCTCCGGGCTCGCGCGATCGGGTGGTCAGCGCGGCGCGTCCGGGGGGCGCGGCAGGTAGCGGCGATCCGACCACGTCAGCAGCCATCCCGGCCGGTACGCCACGAAGATCGCGGTCAGCATGCCGGTCAGCACTGCCTCGCCCCACGCGACCAGCCAGTGCCCGATGAGGAGCGTGCTGGCGTCGGTCGCGGGCGGGAGCGGACCCACGAACGTGGCAAGCGCACCGGCCGCCATGAGGGCGAGGGCGGTGCCAAGGAACGCGCGGCCGAGGATATAGACGAAGAGATGAGACGGTAGCAAGCGGCGGATTGCGATCCCGATCGCGAGCGCGAACGTCGCCGGCACCACGCCGTGCCAGGCCGCCAGCTCGACGCCCTCTGCCGGCGACGCACCGGCGAGCCACGCGCTGATCGCCGCGATCGGCAGCAGCGTCCACACCGCGAGCGGCCAGCCGAACATCAGCACGAGCAGGCAGGCGCCCGAGAGCTGCAGCGATGCACCCGCTGGCAGCGCACGAAGCGTCGTCCAGGCGAGCGGCAGGATCGCGAGCGCCGCGAGCCAGGGCGCGCGAAGCGCGTGTTCGCGAAGCACCGCGAACGGCCGGAACGGCAGCGCAGCCCCGGCCGCGGCGGCGACGAAGAGGGTAGCGAGCGCGAGCGTCACGAGCCGGGCCCTGTTTTGTTGCTTTGCCGCACGACTTCACCGCCACGGCGGCTCCACCCGCGGCAGCACCGATGTCGTTCCCGAAGCGACCGCGCAGCCCCGGATGTCGCTTGACGGAGGTCAATACACCCCGCCTCCGAAGGCGAAAAATGGCAATCAAGCATGCGGAGGTGAACCATGACTACTCTATGGATCGTCGTCATCGGCGCGATCACCACTTATCTCGCGTACAACCTGTACGCCAAGCGCATCGACCGGAGCGTCATCCAGGCCGACGCGAGGCGGGCGACGCCGGCCCGGATGTACATGGACGGGGTCGACTTCATGCCGACCAGCCGCAACGTCCTCTTCGGGTATCACTTCAAGGCGATCGCGGCCGCCGGGCCGATCGTCGGACCGATCACCGCCGCGAACCTCTGGGGTTGGTCGCCTTCGCTCGCGTGGCTGATCATCGGCGTCAGCTTCATCGGCTGGGTCAGCGACTACTCGGCCATCATGGTCGCGGTGCGGAACGACGGGAACAGCCTGTCGGCGATCGCACACCGGCTGATCGCGCCGCGCACCCGCACGATCCTCTTCGTCTTCATCTTCTTCTACCTGATGCTGCTCGCCGGCGCGTTCGTCGGCATTCTCGCGGCCATCCTGTCCGCGCGTCCGGACGTCCCGTTCGGCATCGTCGTGCTCGCCCTGATGGGGCTGCTCGCCGGGCAGATGATGTACCGGTGGAAGATGGGGATCATGCGCGTCACGCTGCTCGTCGTCGCGGTCACGGTCGTCGGCATGGCGGCCGGCCCGTGGGGCCAGCACCGCGACGAGAAGGGCGCCCTGGTGAACGGCCCGGTGGCGGCGGCGGTGGCCCAGCTGAATTACGCGGTGGACGGAATCACCGACCACAAGTCGCTCTTCGCGGTCGAGGACCCGACGCTGGCAGACCCGCGGATCCCCGCGCCCGGCAAGGACGGGAAACGTCCGACCACGCCCGCGTACGACGCGGCCACCGGTCTCCTCAAGACGCTGCCGAATTACCTGCTGTGGACGGTGTTCCTGTTCGCGTTCAGCTACCTCGGGGCGAATCTTCCGATCTGGCGGTTCGCCCAGCCGGTGAACTACATCGGCTTCTGGATCACCTCGATCACCATCCTCCTGAGCGCGGTCGGGATGGTGGTCGCGCCGCTCCTTGGAACGAAGGACGCGGCGGGCAACCTCATCGGCGCGTTCGCGCTGCCGGCGGTCAAGGACCTCGGGTTCGGGATCGTGGAGGGCGCGGCGTGGCAGCCGCTGTGGCCGATGCTCTTTGTCACCATCGCGTGCGGCGCCATCTCGGGCTGGCACGCCCTGGTCGGCTCGGTCGGGACCGCGCGCCAGCTCGAATACGAGACCGACGGTCTGCCGGTCGGTGCGGGCGCGATGTTCGGCGAGAACGCCCTCGCGCTGCTGTCGCTCACCGCGGTGTCGATTGCCGGCGCCGGCGGCGGCGGCGGCCGGTTCGCGATCGGGGTCGGCAAGCTCGTCTACGCCGGAACGTTCGGCCTCATCCCCGAAGCCTTGGGTACGGCGCTTGGCTTCGGCACGTTCGTGCTGATCGTGCTCACGGTCACCCAACTGGTCTTCCGCGTGATGCGCGTGACCCTCACCGAGTGGGTCGGCGACGCCGTCCCGCTGGTGCGCAACATGCACGTGTCGAGCCTGATCTCGATGGTGCTCACGCTCGCGCTCGTGCTGACCGGGACATGGGTCTACCTCTGGCAGATGTTCGGCGCCTCCAACCAGCTGATGGCGGCCCTCAGCCTCCTCGTGGTGGCGGTGTGGCTCAAGGCGGAGAAGCGCAACCCGACCTACGCCGTCGTGCCGATGGTCTTCATGTACGTGACCACGCTGGCGGCCACCGCCGTGACGGCGCGGAACCTGTACGTGACGATCGCGGCGAACCCGAAGATGACGGCGCTGCCCGTAGCGGGGGCGTGGGCGATGATCGCGGTGTCCGCACTCCTGTTCGTGGCGGCCATCCTCATCGGGTGGGACGGCTACAAGGCCTACCTCCGTCACGCAGCGACGCCCGCGGCGCCGGTCCCGCAGCCGGCGGCCGTACCGCCCGCGGCGCACGCATAGGTGCCCGGATCGTGTCAGGCGAGCGCGCGTTCGGCGAGGGCACGCACGGCTTCGAAGAACTCGCGCGCGGGCTGGCGACGATCGGGGAGCGGAACGTGGAGCTGGAAGTTCGGCTCGGTGCGGCGCGCGGAGAGGCGCCGCACCGCCAGCCCGGCCCGCCCGGCGAGCGCGAGCAGCGCTTCGGCGTGCTCAAGGGCCGCAGCGTCGGCGTAATGCACGAGCACGCCACCGGCGGCAGCGGCCTCGCGCACCGGCCACTCCCGGGGCACGCGGGGAAGCGCATCGCGGCCGGACCAGCTTGCGGGGTCGAGCGCTTCGAGCTCGAACGTCGGGGCGCGGTGCAGCACGCCGCGGACGATGAGCGTGTCGCGACGACCGCGGCTGCGGCCGAGCGCCCACATCCAGGGCAGGTCCCGCACCTCGAGGAAGACGACCACGGTCACGCTCGCGAACGGGGCGCTGCCGTCCCGGATCGCCATCTCGACCACGGTCGAGCCCAGCCAGCGCACGGTGGTGCGGCTGCCGAGGAGCGGGAGGCCGTCCTGCATCCAGCGCATCAGCTCGCGCCCGAGCCGGACGTTCCAGATCGTGCCGCCGGCGAACCAGGCGACGACCGCAACCGCGAGAACGCCGACGAGCTCCGTCATGGCGGGCCGGACGATAGCACGCCCGTCGCGCGCGGCTGGCGGCAGGCGGTGCGCGAGTTCCTGTACGGGCTCGCCGGCTACGAGATCGCGCAGCACGCGCTCGAGATCCGCGCGTCGATGGAGACGCTCTTCATGCTCGGCGTGTTCGGCGACATGCTCGGCGTGCCGGTCCTCCCGCCGTACTACGGGCTGCGCGTGCTGCCCTTCGTGGTGCCGCAGATCGAGACGTGGAAGCGCCGCTGCCTCCGCGAGCGCGAGCTCGGCAGCGACCACGAGCACCACCTACACGGAGTCTGAAAGGAGACGGTCATGACCGAGCACGAAAAGAAGAGCCTCTGGGAAAGCATCCGCGAAACCGTCTACGGCATGGCGGCTCACGACATGAGCCGTGCGGCGCTGCGCACCCGCGCGTCGATGGAGCACCTGTTCATCCTGATCACGATGGGCGACCTCCTCGGCATCCCGATCCTGCCGCCGTACTACAGCCTGCGGCTCATGCCCTACGTCGTGCCGCAGATCGCCACGTGGAAGCGGCGCATGCTGCGCGAGAAGGACGTTTCGGACGCGATGTTCTAGGGGGCGATGATGGGATTCAAGGAAGTGTTCCTGCAGCATCCCGAGCGCCGCTACATCATGTTCGGCGGCGGCGGCGGGGTGGGCAAGACCACCTTCTCCGCAGCGGCGGGGTACTGGCTCGCGAGCCACGGCAAGAAGGTGCTGGTGTTCTCCGTGGACCCCCAGGCGTCGCTCACCGACATCTTCAAGAAGGACATCTTCGGCAAGGGGCCGGTGCCCATCATGGAGAACCTCTGGGCCCAGGAGATCGACGCTGACAAGCACATCAAGGCCTACCAGCAGGAGATCCGCCAGAAGATCCTGGACATGTACGGCCTGCCCGCCGTGCCGGAGGAGATCGAGAACTACATCCAGGCGGCGAGCGCCGAGCCGGCGATGGAGGAGAGCGCGATGTTCGACGCGGTGGTGGACGTGGTCATGAAGGGCGACTACGACTACTACATCTACGATCTCGTCCCGCTCGGCCACGCGCTCTACTACCTGTCGATGGCGAAGGTCTACGACGAGTGGATCAACAAGATCACCAAGCTGCGGGAGGAGATGCGCGAGTACGAGGAGATGGTGAGCCGGTTGAAGCACGAGAAGCAGACCGAGCAGGACCAGATCCTCCAGGAGCTGCTCTACATCAAGAACCGCATCAACACTTCGGCCGGCATCCTCACGGACAAGACGAAGACGGCGTTCTTCTTCGTGGTGATCCCGGAGGCCGGGGTCATCAACGACACGCAGAAGGCGGCCAAGATGTTCGCGCAGTTCGACGTGCCGCTCTCCGGGTACGTGGTGAACCGGGTCATTCCGCACCAGCTGCTCGAGCAGCGCATCCCGGATTACCTGCGCCGCCGCATCGCGATGCAGGACGAGAACCTGGTCGGCGTGCGCGCGGCCTTCGGCGACCAGGTGCTGGCGCTCGCGCCGGAGATGGAGCGCGACGTCACCGGGCTGCCGATGATCGAGAAGCTCGCCGGCATCATGTTCGCCTAGCGAAGGGTCACCATGCCAGAGATCACCATGCCGATGGGCCGGTACCTCCGCGAGCATCCCGCGCAGAAGTACCTGTTCTTCGGCGGCAAGGGCGGCGTGGGCAAGACCGTCTTTGCCGCCGCCGCCGCCATCGGGCTCGCGCGGCAGGGACGCCGCACGCTGCTCGCGTCGACGAATCCCGTCCACAGCCTGACGAACCTCCTCGGCCAGGACGTGCTCGGCAAGCACGTCCCCGTCGCGGGCGTGCCGAACCTCTGGGCGTACGAGATCGAGACCAAGGAGACCATCGAGCGCAGCAAGGTGCAGATCCGCGAGAAGATCCGCTGGTTCCTCAAGTTCGCCGACATCACCACCAAGGCCGACGAGTTCGTCGAGACCGCGACGATGA
>Ga0335084_10003845_pt1 | contig 14750 bp, 12 predicted proteins | sample Lox_Sample_44_FD_206721 | JGI IMG/M metagenome (GOLD analysis project Ga0335084, IMG submission 206721) | Soil microbial communities from Loxahatchee National Wildlife Refuge, Florida, United States - Lox_Sample_4.4 | ecosystem: Environmental > Terrestrial > Soil > Wetlands | place: USA...
CTCGCCTGCGGAGGCACCACGGCCAGCGCCACCATCAGCTCGCTGCGCTCGCGCGCCTTCTTGCCGGGAATGTCATAGAGCTTGTTGCCCTTGCCGCGCGGCATCTCGGGCACGTCGGTCACCGGGAACGCGAGCAGCTTGCCCTCGCTGCTCACCGCCGCCACCAGCGCATCCGCACCCGGCACGGGTGCGGGCGGCAGCACGTGCGCGTTCTCGGGCACCGAGAGCACGGTCTTGCCGGCGCGCCGGTCGGTGATGAGGTCCTTCAGCCGCGCGGTGAAGCCGTAGCCGGCATCGGTGGCCAGCAGCCACAGCTCCTCGGGCTCCCCGATCATGACGCCGGCGAACTTGGCGCCATCGGGCGGATCGAGCCGCCCGGAGAGCGGCTCGCCGTAGCCGCGCGCCGAGGGCAGCGAGTGCGCCGGCAGCGCGTAGGTGCGGCCGGTGCTGTCGATGAACACCGCCGGCTGCAGGCTGCGCCCGCGGGCCAGCGCCTGGAAGCCATCCCCGCCCTTGTAGGCGAGCGTGCCCGGGTCCACCTCGTGCCCCTTGGCCGAGCGCACGAAGCCCCCCGTGGAAAGGACCACGGTCACCGGCTCGTTGGCAATCAGGCTCGTCTCAGCGATCGCCTGCGCGGCCTCGCGCTCGATGATCTTGGTGCGCCGCTCGTCGCCATACTTCTCCGCGTCCGCGCGGATCTCGCCGGCGATCAGCTTCTTCAGCTTCGCCTTGCTCTTCAGCAGCGCCTCGAGCTCCTCGCGCTCGGCCGCGAGGCTCTTCTGCTCCTCGCGGATCCTCATCTCCTCGAGCTTCGCCAGGTGCCGCAGGCGCGTGTTGAGGATCTCCTCGGCCTGCTCATCCGAGAGCTTGAAGCGCTGGATCAGTACCGGCTTCGGCTCCTCCTCGCGGCGGATGATGCGGATCACCTCGTCCAGATTGAGGTAGACCACCATCAGGCCATCGAGGATGTGCAGCCGCCGCGTCACCTTCTCCAGGCGGTGCTGCAGGCGGCGCGTGACGGTGGTGGTGCGGAACTCGAGCCACTCGCCGAGGATTTCCCGCAGGTTCATCACCCGCGGCCGGCCGTCGAGGGCGATGATGTTGAGATTGACCCGGTAGTTGCGCTCGAGGTCGGTGGTCGCGAACAGGTGGTTCATCACCTCGGTGAGGTCGACGCGGTTGGAGCGCGGCACGATGACGAGCCGGGTCGGATTTTCGTGGTCGGACTCGTCACGCAGGTCCTCCACCATCGGCAGCTTCTTGCCGCGCATCTGCTCGGCGATCTGCTCCTGGACGCGCGTCGGCGAGACCTGGTAGGGAAATGCGGTGATGACGGCGTTGCCCTCCTCGATCTCCCAGGTGGCGCGCGCCTTGAAGGCGCCGATGCCCTTGTCGTAGAACTCCTTCAGTTCCGCGCGCGGCGAGATGATCTCCGCCCCGGTCGGCAGGTCCGGTCCCCGCACGTGCTTCATGAGCGCGGCGGTGGTGGCCTCGGGCTCCTCCAGCAGGTGGATGGCCGCGGCCGCGACCTCGCGCAGGTTGTGCGGCGGGATGTCGGTCGCCATGCCCACCGCGATGCCGGTGGTGCCGTTCAGCAGCAGGTTGGGCAGCCGTGCCGGCAGGATCGCCGGCTCCTCGCGCGAGCCGTCGTAGTTCGCGACCCACTCCACCGTGCCGTCGGACAGCTCGCTCAGCAGTACCTCGGCATAGCGGGTGAGCTTGGCCTCGGTGTAGCGCATGGCGGCGAAGGACTTCGGGTCATCCTGCGAACCCCAGTTGCCCTGGCCGTCGATGAGCGGGTAGCGGTAGGCGAAGGGCTGCGCCATGAGCACCATCGCCTCGTAACAGGCGGTGTCGCCGTGCGGGTGGAACTTGCCGAGCACGTCGCCGACGGTCAGGGCGGCCTTCTTGTGCTTGGCGACCGCCGACAGGCCGAGCTCGCTCATGGCGTACACGATGCGGCGCTGCACCGGCTTCAGGCCATCCCCGAGCGCCGGCAGCGCGCGGTCGAGGATCACGTACATCGAGTAGTCGAGGTAGGCCTTCTCGGTGAAGGTGCGCAGCGGCTGGCGCTCGACGCCCTCGAAGTTCAGTTCCTGGTTCTGCGGCATGCCTACACCTGCACCTCGGCCTGGTTGCCCTTGGCCTCGAGCCACTCGCGCCGGTCCGCCGCGCGCTTCTTGGCGAGCAGCATGTCCATCAGCTGGTCGGTGTTGTCCTTGCCCTCGATGGTCAGCTGCACCAGGCGGCGCGTGCGCGGGTCGATGGTGGTCTCGCGCAGCTGCGCGGGGTTCATCTCGCCGAGGCCCTTGAAGCGCGTGACGGTCGGCCGGGTGCGCGGCGACTCCTTGGCGATCCTCTTGAGCGTCTGATCGCGCTCGCCGTCATCGAGCGCGTACAGCACCTGCTTGCCCGCATCGATGCGATACAGCGGCGGCATCGCCACGTGCACGTGGCCGTGCGCCACCAGCGGGCGAAAGTGCCGCAGGAACAGCGCGCACAGCAGGGTGGCGATGTGCTGCCCGTCGGAGTCGGCGTCGGCGAGGATGCAGACCTTGTGATAGCGCAGCCCCGAGAGATCGGCCGAGCCCGGGTCGACGCCGAGGGCGACGCTGATGTTGTGCACTTCCTCGCTCCCGGCCAGCTGCCCGGCGTCGACCTCCCAGGTGTTCAGGATCTTGCCGCGCAGCGGCATGATGGCCTGGAAGTCCTTGTCGCGTGCCTGCTTGGCGGAGCCGCCGGCCGAGTCGCCCTCGACCAGGAACAACTCGCAGCGGCGCGGCTCCTGGCTCACGCAGTCGGCGAGCTTGCCCGGCAGCGCCGGCCCGCCGGCGATTCGCTTGCGCACCACGCGCTGCGCGGCCTTGGCGCGCTCCTGCGCGCTCTCGATCGCCAGCTGCGCGATGCGCTCGCCGGCATCCGGATGGCGGTTGAGCCACAGCGCCAGCGCATCGCGCGCGAAGCCCTCCACCAGCGGCGCGGCATCGCGCGAGCCGAGCCGCTCCTTCATCTGCCCGGCAAACTGCGGCTCGTGGATCTTCACCGACAGCACGAAGTTGGCCTTGTTCCAAACGTCCTCGGGGGCGAGCTTCACGCCGCGCGGCACCAGGTTGCGGAACTCGCAGAACTCGCGCAGCGCCTGCGCCACGCCGGCGCGCAGTCCGTTCACGTGCGTGCCGCCCTCGATGGTCGGAATGAGGTTGACGTAGCTCTCGGCGATCATCTCCTCGGCGTTCGGGGCCCAGCACAGCGCATAGTCGACCGCGTCGTTGTCATCGCTCTTGGTGGCGGTGATCGGCTCGGCCGGGATGCGCTCCTCCTTCTCCAGCTCCTCCACCAGGTAGGCGCCCAGGTCGCCGGCGTAGAACCACTCGTCCTTCTCGTTGCTGGCCTCGTTCTTGAAGGTGACACGCAGCCCCGGGCACAGCACCGCCTTGGCCTTCAGGGTGTGCTTGAGCTGCGGCACCGAGAACTTGTCGGAGTCGAAGAACTTCGGGTCCGGCCAGAAGCGCACGGTGGTGCCGGTGTTGCGCTGGCCGACGCTGCCGACCTCCTCGAGCTTGGAGTTGAGGCGGCCGTCCTTGAAGCTGATGTTGTATTCCTTGCCGCCGCGCTTGATCCAGCACTCGAGCCGCTTGGAGAGCGCATTGACCACCGACACGCCCACCCCGTGCAGGCCGCCGGAGAACTTGTAGGTCTTGTCGGTAAATTTTCCGCCGGCGTGCAGGCGCGTGAGGATCAGCTCCGCGCCACTCACCTTCTCCTTGGGGTGAATGTCGACCGGCATGCCGCGGCCGTCATCGGCGACCTGCAGCGAGCCGTCCTTGTAGAGGATGACGTCGATCTGCTTGCAGTAGCCGGCGATCGCCTCATCGACGCTGTTGTCGATGACCTCGTGCGCAAGATGGTTGGGGCGCGAGGTGTGGGTGTACATGCCCGGGCGGCGCCGCACGGGGTCGAGGCCGGAGAGCACCTCGATGTCGGAAGCGGTGTAGGACTGGCTCAACGCTATGAAACTCTTTCCAGGCAGTGCCGCGCGGCGCGCGGCCGGCGCGAGTGTAGCAGCCCGGGCGCGGTACTTGGTGGCTTGCGGCGGCGTCAGCGCCGCCGCGCGCTTCAGGCGAGGTCGGTCAGCAGCGCGCTGCGCACCGCACCCGCCACGATGACCTCGTGGCGGTACTGCGGATGATCGGTGCCGGCGCGGAGCGTGGCCCCGGCGCGCAGCTCCGTCACCATGGCAGGGCTGAGCTCGAAGCGCAGGAAATGCACCGCGGAGGTCTTCTCGGCGTTCTCGCGCTCGAGGTCCTCATCGGCGATCGCGAACACGCGCGCCTCCGCGCCGGCCTGCACGTAGCAGCGCGCCTCGATGCCCTTCAGGCGCGCCAGCGCCGCCGGCCGCGCGTCCGGCTCGAACTCCAGCAGCAGCGTCACCTTCCAGTTGGCGCCGTCCGGGATCAGCGGGTTGTAGGCGCCGAGCTCCTCGTCGATGCCGGCGGGCTCGAAGATGCGCTCCGCGCGCAGCATCTCCTGCACCTGGTACTGCACGGTGAGACGGTCCTCGAACAACCAGGTGGTGTTAGGGCCGACCGCAAGCTGGCGCAGCGCCTTGTGCCTGAGGACGCGCGCGCGGAATTGCGGGCGCTCGCGCGCGTACTGCTCGAGGGACATGAGATCGGTGGCGGTGAGCTTGCTCATGGCCCGCACGCTCAGATGCCGTACGCCAGGCGCAGCAGCTGCATCGGGTGCTCGGGGGCACGCGGCTCCTCCAGCAGGCTCTCGATCTGGCGGCCGGCCATCGGGCAGTCGCTGCTGTAATGGTCGGCCTTGGCGGCGCTCACGCGCTGCGCCACCGGGCGCCCGATCTTCGCCGAGGCGGCGCGGTATTCCTGTTTCACGCCGTAGGTGCCGTCGTGCCCGGAGCAGCGCTCGATCGGCTCGACCGTGGTGCCCGGGACGAGCCGGAGCACGTCACGCGTCTTCAGGCCGAGGTTCTGCACCCGCAGGTGGCAGGGGACGTGGTAGCTCACCTTGCCGAGCTGACCCTTGAAGTCGGTGCGCAGCAGGCCGGCGGTGTGGCGCGCCATCAGGTACTCGAACGGGTCGAACATGTGCGCCGCGACCTTCTTGACGGCGGCATCCTCCGGATACATCAGCGGCAGCTCCTGCTTGAACATCAGCACGCAGGAGGGAATCGGCGCCACGAGGTCGTAGCCGGCCTCGATGGCGCCGAGCAGCTGCGGGATGTTGGCTTCCTTCAGCCGCGCCACCGCCTGCAGGTCGCCGAGCTCCAGGCGCGGCATGCCGCAGCAGCGCTCCTGCGGCACGAGCGTCACCTCGATGCCGTTGTGCTCGAACACCGCCACCAGGTCCTCCGCCAGCGCCGGCTCGTTGCGGTTGCCGTAGCAGGTCGTGAACAGCGCCACGCGGCCCCGGGTCGCCGCGGCCGCCTGGGCACCGCGGCCCCCATCGACGCTCGTCGGCCGCGCGCTCGTGCCCAGGCGCTTGAGCCGCGCGCGGGCGCTGCGCGCGTGATAGCGCGGCAGCGGCGCGCTTGGATCGACGTGCAGGGTCTTCGCCAGCAGCGTGCGCCCCGCGCTCGAGTGGTTGAGGGCGTTCACCATTTCCGCTACCACCGGGATCCCGGCCAGCGACCCGACGGTATCGGTCGCGGCCAGCACCTTCTCGCGCAGGCCGAGCCCCTCGCGGCGCGTGCGCGCCGCCTTGGCGCGCAGCATCAGGTGCGGGAAGTCGACGTTCCAGGGATGCGGCGGCACGTACGGACACTTGGTCATGAAGCACATGTCGCACAGGTAGCAGTGATCGACCACCTGCCAGAAGACTTTCTTGTCGACCCCCGCGACTTCGCCCGCGGCACTCTCGTCCACGGCGTCAAAGAGGGTGGGAAAGGCGGCGCACAGGTTGAAGCAGCGCCGGCAGCCATGGCAGATGTCGAACACGCGCTCGAGCTCCTTCTCGAGTGCGACCGGGTCGTAGAAGGCTTCCGTGCGCCAGGCGAGGGGATGGCGCGTCGGCGCCTCGAGGCTGCCCTCGCGCGCGCCTTCCGGCGCGGGCGGTGCGGCCGGGCTGGTGCTCATGCGCGCTGTACTTTCAGGGCGCACGCCGCGGACCAGGCAGCCAGGTCCGCGGGGTGCGTCACTTGATCGGTGCCGGCCTCAGAGCGCGTCGAGCGCCTTCTGGAAGCGGTTGGCGTGCGAGCGCTCCGCCTTGGCGAGCGTCTCGAACCAGTCGGCGATCTCGGCGAAGCCCTCGTCGCGGGCCGCCTTCGCCATGCCCGGGTACATGTCGGTGTACTCGTGCGTCTCGCCGGCGATGGCCGCCTTGAGGTTATTGCGCGTCTCGCCGATCGGCAGTCCCGTGGCCGGATCCCCGACCGCTTCCAGGTACTCGAGGTGCCCGTGCGCATGCCCGGTCTCGCCCTCGGCGGTCGAGCGGAACACCGCGGACACGTCGTTGTAGCCCTCGACGTCGGCCTTGGCGGCGAAGTACAGATAGCGACGGTTCGCCTGCGACTCGCCCGCGAAAGCGTCCTTCAGATTCTTTTCGGTCTTGCTGCCTTTGAGATTCATGGTCTTCCTCACTTAGACTTGGTCTAATTGCGGTCTCGGACTCTATTCCGGCATCCGGATCGCGTCAACCGCGCGTTGACCCTCGCCAGCGCCGCTGTGTAACGTTGCGCGCCCTCATTCCCGCTGCCCGTTCACTCACCAAGCCGCACCGCCATGTCACGCGAGAGCAAAGCCCCGGATTTCGAGCAGGCTCTCGCCGAGCTTGAGTCGCTGGTCGAGCGACTCGAGGGCGGCGAGCTGCCCCTCGAAGAGGCGCTCAAGCTGTTCGAGCGCGGCGTGGCGCTGACACGCCAGTGCCAGGGCTCGCTGCAGGCGGCACAGCAGAAGGTGGAGATTCTGCTCAAGCGCGGTGGCGATGTGCAACCGGAACCCTTCGAGGACACCGGCGCCGAGCGGCCAGCCGGGGATCCGGAGTGAACGCCCGCGCGCGCGACAGCGGCGCCGGCGCTGACTTCCGCGCGCGCATCGCGCGCTGCCGGGAGCGCATCGAGGGCGTGCTCGAGGCCGCGCTCGCACTGCCGGATCCGGGCACCGCGCGCCTGCGCGAGGCGATGCGCTACAGCGTGCTCGGCGCGGGCAAGCGGCTGCGCCCGACCCTGGTGTACCTGACGGGCGAGTCCCTGGGGGCGGCGAGCGAACTGCTCGATGCGCCGGCAGCCGCCGTGGAGCTCATCCACGTGTACAGCCTGGTGCACGATGATCTGCCCGCCATGGACGATGATGACCTGCGCCGCGGGCGAGCCACCTGCCACCGTGCCTTCGATGAGGGCACGGCGGTGCTGGTCGGGGATGCGCTGCAGGCGCTGGCGTTTGCCGTGCTCGCCGACGCGCCGCTCGGCAACACGAGCCCCGCCGCGTGCCTGGAGATGACGCGGCTGCTGGCGCACGCCATCGGCCCCGGCGGCATGGCGGGCGGCCAGGCGATCGACCTGGAGGCGGTGGGGCGGCCGCTGCGCCTGGCGGAGATCGAGGACATGCATCGCCGCAAGACCGGCGCGCTCATCGAGTGCAGCGTACTGCTGGGCGCGCTCGCGGCCGGGCTCACCGATGCGGGCGGACTGGCCGCCCTGCAGCGCTTCGGCGCCCACGTCGGCCTCGCCTTCCAGATCCAGGACGACATCCTGGATGTCGAGGGCGATCCGAAGCTGCTCGGCAAGGCCACCGGCGCCGATGCCGCCCACGCCAAGCCCACCTATCCCTCCACCGCCGGCCTGCCGGCCGCGCGCGAGCGGGCCCGGGCGCTGCGCGATGCGGCGGTCGCGGCGCTGGCCCCGCTCGGCTCCCGCGCGGGCGTGCTGGTGCAACTGGCCGACTTTGCCGTCAACCGTGCCAGTTGAGGCCGTCCCCGCGCCCCGGAGGGCCGCGTGCGGTTAGCTGCGGCGGGCTTGTGTAAACTCAGATGCCGATGACCGTAGCGCCGGACAATTACCCACTGCTGAGTGCGATCGACAGCCCGGCGGACCTGCGCCGCCTGAGCATCGGCAAGCTGCCGGCGCTCGCCGCGGAGCTGCGCGCCTTCCTCATCCACAGCGTCAGCACCCGCGGCGGGCACTTCGCCGCGGGCTTGGGCACGGTGGAGCTGACCATCGCGCTGCACTACGTGTTCAATACGCCCCACGACCGGCTGGTTTGGGACGTGGGCCATCAGGCCTATCCGCACAAGGTGCTCACCGGGCGCCGCGCACGGCTGCATACCATCAAGCAGGATGGCGGACTTGCGCCCTTCCCGAGCCGGCTCGAGAGCGAGTACGACACCTTCGGCGTCGGGCATTCGAGCACTTCGGTGAGCGCCGCCCTCGGCATGGCGATCGCCGCCGCGCAGCGCGGCGAGGAGCGCCGCGCGGTGGCGATCATCGGCGATGGCGCCCTCACCGCCGGCATGGCGTTCGAGGCACTCAACCATGCCGGCTCGCTGCCCTCGGACCTGCTGGTGATCCTGAACGACAACGACATGTCGATCTCGGAGAACGTCGGCGCGCTCTCCAATCACTTCGCGCGCGTGCTCTCCGGGCGCGTCTACGCGCACCTGCGCGAGGGCGGCAAGAAGGTGCTGCGGCAGATGCCCACGGTGTGGGAGCTGGCGCGCCGCTCCGAGGAGCACCTCAAGGGCATGGTGCTGCCGGGCACGCTGTTTGAGGAGATGGGCTTCAATTACATCGGGCCCATGGACGGGCACGACGTCAAGGCGCTCGTGAGCACGCTGCGCAACCTGAAGAAGCTGCGCGGCCCGCAGTTCCTGCACGTGGTGACGCGCAAGGGCAAGGGCTACGCGCCGGCCGAGGCCGACCCGATCAAGTGGCACGGGCCGGGCCCGTTCGACCCGGCCAGCGGCACCATCTTCAAGGAGAAGAGCTCCGGCCCGAGCTACTCGCAGGTCTTCGGCACGTGGCTGTGCGACATGGCCGAGCGCGATGCGCGCATCATCGGCATCACGCCGGCCATGCGCGAAGGCTCGGGCCTGGTGGAGTTCTCCAAGCGCTTCCCGGAGCGCTACTTCGACGTGGCCATCGCCGAGCAGCACGCGGTCACCTTCGCCGCCGGCCTGGCCGCCGAGGGCCTGCGGCCGGTGGTGGCGATCTACTCCACCTTCCTGCAGCGCGCCTACGATCAGCTGATCCACGACGTGGCGCTGCAGAAGCTGCCGGTGGTGTTCGCGGTCGATCGTGCCGGACTGGTCGGCAGCGACGGCGCCACCCACCAGGGCAGCTACGACCTCTCTTACGCGCGCTGCATTCCCAACCTCGTCATCATGGCGCCGGCGGATGAGAACGAGTGCCGCCAGATGCTGTTCACCGCCACGACCCTCGCCGCTCCCGCACTGGTGCGCTATCCGCGCGGCAGCGGGCCGGGCGTGCCGCTGCAGCAGGAGATGAGTGCGCTGCCGGTCGGCAAGGCGCAGTTGCGGCGCGAGGGCAAGAGCGGTCTGGCGCTGCTCGCCTTTGGCGCACTGGTGGCGCCGGCGCAGGCGATCGCCGAGCGCCTGGATGCGACGCTGGTCAACATGCGCTTCGTGAAGCCGCTCGATGAGGATCTGGTGATGGCGCTGGCGCGGCGCCACAGCGCGCTCGTCACCATCGAGGAGAATGCCACCCAGGGCGGGGCGGGCTCGGCGGTCGGCGAGCTGCTGGCCGCCGAAGGGGTGCAGATGCCGTTGCTGCAGCTCGGCATCCCGGACCGCTTCATCGAGCACGGCTCACGCGAGACCTGCCTGGTGGCGGCGGGGCTGGATGCGGCCGGGCTGAGCGCGAGTGTCGAGCGCTGGTGGGCGCTGCAGGCGCCGGAACGGCTGCGCTCGGCCGGCGGTGCCTGAGCGCACCCGTTCCCGCGGCCGATTTAACTGCGCCGTCCCTTGTGGTGCCGTAGCGCGTCCTTAATAAGGGGTATGGCCGGGCGCAGTCGTGGCCGGCGAGAATCCGGATTACGGATTTCGACCCCTTTCCTGTAGGCTCATGTTGCCATGAACCCGCCCTATTCCAGCGCCAAGATCGCGCGTGCCGTACCGGAGGTCGAGGACGTGCAGGCGCGCGCCGACACGCGCCAGCTGCCCATCAACCGCGTTGGCATCAAGGACATCCGCCACCCGGTGCGGGTCAAGGACCGTTCCGCCGGCGAGCAGCACACCATCGCGCGCTTCAACATGTACGTGAGCCTGCCGCACAACTTCAAGGGCACGCACATGTCGCGCTTCGTCGAGATCCTGCACGGCGAGCGCGAAATCTCGGTGGAGAGCTTCCGCGGCATGCTCGGCACGATGACCAGCCGCCTCGAGGCGGACACCGGGCACATCGAGATGAGCTTCCCCTTCTTCGTCAACAAGCGCGCGCCGGTGTCGGGGGTGGAGAGCCTGATGGACTACCAGGCCACGCTCATCGGCGAGCACCACCACGGCAAGACGCAGATGTGGGTGCAGGTCGAGGTGCCGGTGACCAGCCTGTGCCCGTGCTCGAAGAAGATCTCCGACTACGGCGCGCACAACCAGCGCTCGCACGTCACCATCAAGGTGCGCCTGCGCAGCCACATCTGGATCGAGGAGCTGATCGAGATCGCCGAGAGCGAGGCCTCGTGCGAGCTGTACGGGATCCTCAAGCGCCCGGACGAGAAGTACGTGACCGAGCGTGCCTACGACAACCCGAAGTTCGTGGAGGACGTGGTGCGCGATGTGGCCACGCGCCTGAACCGCGACGAGCGCATCAGCGCCTACGTGGTCGAGTCAGAAAACTTCGAATCGATCCACAACCACTCCGCCTACGCGCGCATCGAGCGCGACAAGGACCTCAGTCCCTGAGGAGCGCAGGCGCGCGCCGCCGCTCGGGGGCGCATGACGATTTCTTAATGGCAGCCGCGGCGCCGGCGCTCTAACTTCTGGCTCCTCCTCACCGACCGCGACCGGAGCGCTGAATGCGCGCGCGCCTGAGCCTTCCCTGCAGCCTCGCCCTCTTCGCCCTGCTGGCCTGCGGCACGCTGCTGGCGGCCGAGCCGCCGGCCTCCCCTTCCGCGACCCCGATCAAGCACAACCACAACTTCAAGGCCTGCGCCAAGCAGGCCGATACCAAGAAGCTCACCGGCGCGGCGCGCCGCGAGTTCCTCAAGAGCTGCGAGGCTGCCAAGAGCAGCAAGCAGTAGGCAGCTTAGGCCGGCAGGTCGAGCTGCACGCGCAGGCCGGGGGCGTTGTCCTCCAGCGCCAGCGGTGCGCGGTGCAGGCGCGCGATCGCCGCCACCAGGCTTAAGCCCAGCCCGCTGCCATCGCCCATCGAGCTGAAGCGCAGGAACGGCTGGCCGGCGCGGGCCCGCTCGGGGCCGGCGAGGCCCGGACCGTCATCACTCACCGTGAGCCGCACCGCGGCCCCGAGCGACTGCACGCCGACGCGGATGCGTCCGCCGCGCGGCACGTACTTCATGCCGTTCTCGATGAGGTTGGTGAGCAGCTGCGCGAGCAGCTGGCGGTTGCCGCGGGCGGTGGCGCCCGGGGCGACCTCGGCGGTGAGGGTCAGGCCCTGGCCGGCGGCGACCGGCTCGAACAGCTCCACCAGCTCGGTGGCGAGCGCGGACACGTCCACCGCGGCGGCGGCCGCGAGCGGCGCGCCGGACTCGGCGAGCGCGATCTGCAGCAGCGTGGCGAGCGTGCGCTGCAGGTGCTCGATCTCCTGCAGTGCGGATTCGACCGAGTCGCGCACGCTTGCCTCCAGCGGCGGGGTGCGCAGCAGCAGCGCATCGAGGCGCGTGCGCAGCCGCTGCAGCGGCGCCCGCAGGTCGTGCGCGGCGGAATCGAAGGTGGCGCGCAGCGTGCCGGCCTGTTCCTCGAGGCGCTCGAGCACGTGGTTCACCGAGACGGCCAGCGCATCGAACTCATCGCGCGTGCCGGTGACCGGCAGCCGCCGGCCGGCCTCGCCCGCGAGGATGCTCTGGCAGGTGCTGGCGACCTCGCCGACGCGACGCGCCAGGCGGAAGCTGAACCAGAATCCCGCCAGCGCCGCCGCCAGGGTCGACAGACCGATGCCCCAGAGGGTGGCGAAGCGGAACTTCTCCGCGAAGCGGCGGCCCTGGGAGATGTCGGTGCCGACCAGCAGCAGGTTGCCATCCGGCAGGCGGCGCACTGCGGCGCGCACCGGGTGCACGGCGCGGCGCCCCGGCTCGATGGTACCGATCTCGAACTCCGGCCAGCGCTCAGCCGGCATGCCCTCGAAGGGCCAGTCGGTGACGTTGCCGGCGATGCGCTCGAAGCGCGCGTCGGCGAGCATGTAAACCGCCCCGATGCGCCCCCAGCTGTCGATGCGCAGGTTGATCTCGTCGGTGACGCCCGGGATGCCGCTGCGCTGGAACTTCTCCTCCAGGCTCTGCAGCTCGGTGTCGATGATCAGGTCGACCTCATCGGTAATCAGGCTCTCGGTGAGCAGGTAGGCACTGCCCAGGGTGACGCCGACCGCGAGCGTCACCAGCAGCATGTAGCCGACCGAGAGGCGGAAGGCGCTGGTGTTGATCAGGGCGAGCCGCACGAGCTGCCTTCAGGGCTCGAGTCCGAGCAGGTAGCCGCGGCCGCGCACCGTGTGAATCAGGGCGCGCTCGGCCCCGCGGTCGATGGCCTGGCGCAGGCGGCTGATGTGCACGTCGATGAGGTTGCTCTGCGGGTCGAAGTGCAGATCCCACACCCCCTCGAGCAGCATGGTGCGCGTCACCACCTGGCCGGCGCGGCGCATGAGGTACTCGAGCAGCTTGAGCTCGCGCGCCGTGAGCTCGACCTCGCGCCCGGCGCGCGTCACGCGCCGCCCCAGCAGGTCCAGCTCGAGGTCCTCGACCTTCAGGCGCGTCGCCTCCGGGGCGCTGGGATGACGCCGCAGCAGCGCCTCCATGCGCGCCAGCAGCTCGGCGAAGGCGAACGGCTTGGTGAGGTAGTCATCGCCCCCGGCCTTGAGGCCGCGGATCCGGTCATCCACGCCGCCGAGCGCCGAGAGCACCAGCACCGGGGTGGCGATGTGCCGCGCGCGCATGGCCTCGATGACGGACAGCCCGTCCACGTGCGGCAGCATGCGGTCGGTGATGACGAGGTCGTAGCGGCCGCTGAGTGCCTGCGCCAGACCGGCGCGTCCGTCGGCGGCGTGCTCGAGGGTATAGCCGCTGTCACGCAGCCCGTTGACCAGGAAGCGCGCGGCCTCGGTGTCGTCCTCGATCAGCAGTACATGCACGGGCGAGAGAGTAGGAGTCGCCCGGCCCGGTGCGCAAGCGCGCGCCGGGGCGCTACTCGGCCGGCGGAGTGCTCGGCGTGCGCTCGGCGCTCTGCAGGCGCCCGATGAGTGAACTCAGGAACACGCGGTTGAAGCGCAGCTGGCAGGAAGCGGACACCTGCTCGAGCAGCGTCGAGCTCACCTTGAGCACCGTGACCGAGTTACCGGCGCGGATGGTGGCGGTGCGCTTGGCTCCCGGCACGTAGCTGGCCTCGCCGAAGCAGTCGCCGGTGTCGAGCGCGCCGACCTTCTGGCCATGGCGCTCGACGACGCAGGCGCCGGTCACCAGGATGTAGAAGCGATCGTCCATCTCGCCTTCCTTGACGATCTCCTCCCCGGGCGCGTAGTCCTGCCAGCTGCTGGCACGCAGCACTTCCCAGATCTCGGCGTGCGAGAACTCGTGGAAGAACTTCAGGCGCCGCAGCACGCCGAACTGCTCCTGCCGGTCGATGCGCGAGTTGGCCTCGCGCAGCCGCTGGTGCACGCGCGTCAGCTCGGCGGCGAAGTCCAGGCCGCTCTTGCAGCGCTTGTCCGGTTCCTTCTGCATCGCCTGCGCCACCACCATCTCCAGCTCTTCCGGCACGTCCGCGCGCAGCGTATGGATCGGCGGCGGCGTCGCGTACACGATCTGGTGCAGCAGCTTCTGCAGGTTGCCGGCACGGAACGGGCGCGCGCCGGTCAAAAGCTCGTACATCACCGCCCCGAGCGAGTACAGGTCCGAGCGGTTGGTGAGCTCCAGGCTCTGCACCTGCTCGGGTGACATGTAGGAGGGGCTGCCGGCGATGCCCTCGATGCGTGAGATGTCCGAGTCCGACACCAGCGCGATGCCGAAGTCGATGATGCGCACGTCGCTGTCCTGCGTGAGCATGATGTTCGAGGGCTTGATGTCGCGGTGGATGACACCACGCGAGTGCGCATAGTTCAGGGCCTTGGCGCACTTGAACATAATCTCGACGGTGTCATCGATGCGCAGCAGGTTGTCGGGGCGGCAGTAAGCCGCCAGGGTGCGCGCCCCGTGCACGTGCTCGGTGACGATGTAGCAGTGGCCGTTTTCCTCGCCCGCATCGTAGATCGGCAGGATGTGCGGGTGCTGCAGCATGCCGACCAGGTGCGCCTCGGAAAGGAACATCTTGCGGGCGATGCGCGCGCGCTCCTCGTCGCCGCCGGTGTCCATGTTGTAGACCTTGATGGCGACGTCGCGCCCGTAGTAGGCGTCGTGCGACAGATACACCACCCCGGTACTGCCGCGCCCCACCTCGCGGATCACCACATACTTGCCGATCTTGTCCGGCATGCGTGCGCCGGGCTTGGCAGCGGGAACGGACTTTGGTGCCGATAGTGACATTGACGCGCGTCGGTAATGGCGGCGCGTCAGGATAAGGTGTGCCCGCGATGCTCGACTGTGATGCATCCCTCAGGGGTCCGGGGGCGCGCGCACGGCCAC
>Ga0335084_10003847_pt1 | contig 14744 bp, 14 predicted proteins | sample Lox_Sample_44_FD_206721 | JGI IMG/M metagenome (GOLD analysis project Ga0335084, IMG submission 206721) | Soil microbial communities from Loxahatchee National Wildlife Refuge, Florida, United States - Lox_Sample_4.4 | ecosystem: Environmental > Terrestrial > Soil > Wetlands | place: USA...
TGATTGGTTTTGACCCATCCATAGTCATCAAAGGATATGCTGAGAGAGTAGTCCTCCATTACAAAAATGGCGGCTCAATGACTCTCAACACAAAAGATCCATTGTCTGAAGTCAGAAAGTTGCTGTACCATGTATCTGATCAAAAGTACAGATATGTAGGAGGAGCCGTTGGTATCATCAATTATGACGCGGTAAGATTGTGGGAAAAAATTCCACAGTCTCATAAAGATGATGATTCTCCTTTAATGGAATTTGGAATCTATACGGATGGGATTCTTTACGACAACAAGGAAAAGAAATCGTTTTACTTTTACTATGATAAGAATAGGATGGATGCATTATCATTTCCTAATGTAGCAATTGGTAAGTTTTCCATTTCTAAAATATCTGAAAACTTGGACAAGAATAAATTTGAGAATATGATAAAGAATGCAAAAGATTACATTTACTCAGGCGATATATTTCAAGTGGTCCTTTCAAGAAAGTTCAACTTTGAAGTTGATGGTGACCTTCTAAAGGTTTACAAAATACTAAGACAGATAAATCCTTCTCCCTATCTTTATCATTTGAAATTAGGGAATCGAACTATAATCGGGTCAAGCCCTGAAATGTTACTGAGAATCACTGGTAATCAAGTAGAAACTTTTCCCATAGCAGGAACTAGACCAATCACAAAAGATGAGGTTAGAAATGAAAAATTAAAGGATGAGTTGTTACAGGATGAGAAAGAGCTTGCAGAACATACGATGTTGGTAGACCTTGGTCGAAATGATATAGGTCGTGTCTGCAAATATGGATCAGTTCATGTTAAAGAATTAATGGCAGTGAAAAGATTCAGTCATGTTCAACACATAGTAACACATGTTGTTGGAACTTTGGACAAGAAGTATGATATGTTTGATGCAATAAAAGCGGTTTTTCCCGCGGGAACCGTTTCTGGAGCTCCTAAGATTAGAGCGATGGAAATAATTGACGAATTGGAACCAGACGGGAGAGGTCCATATGCGGGAGCTATAGGCTACTTTTCCTTCAATGGATGCTGTGATTTTGCGATTGCCATCAGATCTATATTTACAGATGGTTCAAAGGGTTTTGTGCAAACAGGGGCGGGGATAGTTTCAGATTCAGTGTCTGAAAACGAATGGATGGAAACAGAACACAAAGCAAATGCCATGATTACAGCTTTAAAAGAGGCGTCGAAATGAAATTTTTGATTATTGATAATTATGATTCCTTTGTCTATAACATCGCTCAGTTACTTGGGGAACTAGATGTCAATTCAGACGTGGTAAGAAATGACAAGATAAGTATAGATGAAATCAAAAAAAGAAATTATGATGCGATTGTAATCTCTCCCGGCCCGGGAACTCCTGAGGACGAGAAATACTTTGGCATATGCACCAAAGTCATCAGAGAATTAGGACCAAATATACCAATTCTGGGAGTATGTTTGGGCCACCAAGGAATAATTCATGCATTTGGAGGGAAAGTAGTTAATGCAGGAAATGTGAGACATGGAAAAACAAGTCCTGTTGAACATTATCAATCACCCCTCTTTGAAGGCGTCCAAAATCCTTTCAGAGCTACACGATACCATTCACTTGTTGGAGATAAGACAGTCATTCCACAGGAACTGCAAGTAACTGCTGTGGCCGTAGACGATAAAGAAATAATGGCCGTTAGTCACAGAAAATATCCTATTCAAGGAGTTCAATTTCATCCAGAATCAGTAATGACAGGCGAAGGTAAGAAAATACTAGCTAATTTCCTGAAGTTGGTAAAAAAATGATTACTGATTTAACTTCAAAAGTTTCATCCAATAGGAATCTGAGCTATGATGAAATGTCACAGATAATGGATGAGATTTTAACAGGTAAATGTGGCTTAAATGACACGGTACGATTTCTCAAAAGTCTTACCGATAAAGGTGAATCAGATGAAGAACTACTTGCAATGTTAGATAAGATGCAACAGCATGCAATACACATACACCCAAGGAGAAAGGAAAAGATAATAGATGTATGTGGAACTGGTGGAGATAAGACCCATACCTTTAACATTTCAACCACATCTGCCTTTGTAATTAGTGCCTCAGGAGTTGCAGTAGCCAAGCATGGAAACAGATCAGTCTCTGGAATTAGTGGGAGTGCAGACATATTCGAATATTTTGGCTATGATATTAACATGGAACCTAAAAAAGTAGAAGAAATAATAGAAAAATTTGGAATTGGCTTTATGTTCGCTCAAAGATTTCATCCAGCAATGAAAAATGTTGCAGAAGCAAGAAAACTTGTTGGAAAGAGAACCGCATTTAATTTGCTTGGACCTTTGAGTAACCCAGCAAATGTTAAGAACCAACTTGTTGGCGTATATTCTAAAGAATACCTAGACCGCATAATATCACTCTTAAAATCTAGAGGATCAGAAAATGTCATGACGGTCATTTCAGAAGATGGTCTGGACGAGTTATCCACCACCTCAAAAAATTTCATCTGCCATTTCAACAATGGTAAAATAACAAAAGAAATTTTAGAGCCAATAGAGTTTGGCCTTAGTAGAATAAGACTTTCAGAAATACAAGTACGTACAAAAGATGAAGCAATAAACACCTTTGTTTCAGTTCTTAATGGAACGGCAAAACACTCTCAGATTGATATAACAGCTTTAAACTCCGCAGCAGGACTTATTGTTGGTGGAGTTACCAATAGTTTTGATGAGGCATTGCAGATATCACTACAAACGATCAAAAATGGTAAAGCATATGATTTGCTCAAGGATTTGATACGATATTGTGGAGATATAAGAAAATTGGAGACATTTGAAAGAAAATGAAAAACATGTTAGAGAAACTTTCACAAAACTCCCATAGAGCAATAAGAGATGGAGTTTACGAAATCACTTACAATAGTACAAAATCAAAATTAAACTTAATTGAAGAAATCAAGAAAAATAAACATGCATCACTCATAACAGAAGTAAAATTTGCATCACCGTCTCTTGGAAATATTAGAGAGTCTTCTGATCCAGTGGCGATAGCAAAATCCATGATTAGTGGAGGAGCAATTGGATTATCAGTCCTAACACAGCCACACTTGTTTAATGGATCTCCTGATTTTTTTACAAAAATTCGTAAACAAGTAAAGAACCCTCTCCTCATGAAGGATATAGTAGTGGACAAATCCCAAATTGACGCAGCTGAAAAATTAGGAGCTGATGTAGTTCTTCTCATACAAGCTATTTTTGATAAGAAGTTTGCAAAAGATATCGATGAGTTCATTTCGTATGCTCATAAAAAGAATTTAATGATATTATTAGAGTCGCATACAAGAAAGGAATTTCTTAATTCTACCAAAACAGAGGCAGATCTCCTTGGGATAAATAATCGTGATTTAGATACTCTAGAAATAAACCTTAACACAACCAAATCAATTCTCAAAGGACAAAATGAATGCAGGGTAATAATTTCAGAAAGCGGCATCGAATCTCCAGATGATATAAGATTTCTCCACCAATGCGGAGCTAATGCCTTTCTTGTTGGAAGCAGCATAATGAAGAGTAAAGATATCAAGGGTTCAGTATCAAGATTGGTGTCGTCAATATGAAACTAAAATATCCAAAAAATGGCAAATTTGGTGAATTTGGTGGGAGATTCATCCCGGAGACCCTAGTTCCAGCCGTAGAAGAACTTGAAGAAGCATATCTAAGATTCAAAGACGACTTGGATTTCAAAAAGGAATTACATTATTTTCTAACTCAATATGCAGGACGGCCTACTCCATTATATTTTGCAAGGAATTTAACAGAGAAAACGGGCGGGGCGAAGATCTATCTCAAAAGAGAGGATTTGTTGCACGGTGGGGCGCATAAGATCAATAATACTCTAGGGCAGGGGCTCCTTGCAAAAAGGATGAAAAAGAAGAGGATCATAGCGGAAACAGGTGCAGGCCAACATGGTGTCGCAACTGCCATGGCGTGTGCCGCTCTAGGACTACAATCCGAAGTATACATGGGATACAAGGACACCCAGAGACAAAAGCTGAATGTGTTTAGAATGAAGTTGCTTGGATCTTCGGTACATCCTGTCAAACAAGGAACACAGACTCTCAAAGATGCGATTAATGAGGCAATCCGTGATTGGATTACAAATGTGAAAACAACGTATTATCTCCTTGGTTCTGCAGTAGGTCCTCATCCATATCCAGTAATGGTCAGAGACTTTCAATCCGTAATAGGAAATGAAATTCTTTCACAGATGAAAAAAATGGAAGGCAAATCTCCAGACTCGGTTGTTGCATGTGTTGGAGGGGGTTCCAACGCAATAGGAACTTTCTATCCTCTTGTTGATGAAGACACAAAGATTTTCGGAGTTGAAGCGGGTGGAAAGGGAATCAAAACCAACCAGCATTCAGCCACTTTAGTTGCAGGATCAAAAGGAATTCTTCATGGAATGTTAACATATCTTTTGCAGGATAGCGAAGGACAGATCAAAGATACCCATAGTATAGCTGCAGGCTTAGATTACCCAGGTGTTGGTCCGGAACATTCCTACCTCAAAGATACTAAGAGGGTAAAATATGACGCAGTGAGTGACAAAGAAGCAGTGCAAGCATTTTTGATGCTTGCAAGACACGAAGGAATCATACCTGCTCTGGAATCATCCCACGCAGTGGCATATGCAGTAAAGATTGCAAAAAATATGTCAAGAAATGAGAGTATAGTTGTAACCCTTTCCGGAAGAGGTGACAAGGATGTTGAGGTAGTAGAGAGGTTTTTGAGCAAAAATGACAAGAATACAAAATAAATTCAAAGAACTAAAATCAAAAAACCAAAAGGCGTTGATAGCGTACATAATGTCAGGGTTCCCCAATGAGAATAGTACGATATCTGCAGTCCGCGGACTTGTCAAAGGTGGTGCAGATATAATAGAGTTAGGATTACCTTTCTCTGATCCATTAGCTGACGGACCTGTAATACAGAATGCAGGCTTTGTCGCACTAAGGAAAGGAATGAATTTTAACAAATTTCTTAAATTAGTAAAAAAAATCCGTAAAGAGACAGAGATTCCATTAGTATTGATGACCTATTCCAATCTTCTCTATAAACACGGATACGAAAAATTCATACCGATTGTCAGGGATGCCGGTATTGACGGACTTATTCTGCCTGACATGGCCATAGAAGAAGCAGACACATTCCTACAAACAGCAAAGAAAAACGATATTGATACAATTTTCCTCATCTCCCCAAACAGTTCACCTGAAAGAATTAGGAATATTGCAGAGGCGTCATCGGGTTTTCTGTACTTGGTATCGGTGTTTGGGACTACTGGAATGCAGCAAAGCTTTCATAGATATACGCTTCAAGCAATAAAAGATGCAAAACATATCCTAGGTAAAAAAATCCCACTCGGGGTGGGGTTTGGAATAAGTAATTCAGATCAGGTAAAAGTCATTATTCAAAATGGCGCAGATGGAGTAATTGTTGGAAGTGCATTTTTGCGATTAATGGAAAAAACACCGCAGGATAAGATCGCAAGCAAAATTGCATCATTTACAAAAAATCTCAAAAAGGCTACAAGTTTAGAATAAGAAATAAAAAGACCGTCTTTCCATCATCGATATGCAGACAGAGACTACAAAGTATATTTTTGTCACAGGAGGAGTTATGTCTGGTCTTGGAAAAGGAGTTGTTTCATCTTCCATTGCAAAATTACTTCAGCTTTCAAATCAAAAAGTCTCCTGCGTAAAGATTGATCCATATCTCAATTATGATGCAGGTACTATGAACCCCATTGCTCATGGTGAGGTCTTTGTCACAGAAGACGGAGGAGAGTGCGACATGGACATCGGAAATTATGAGCGATTTTTGAATCAGAATATGTCAAGGACCCACAATATAACAACAGCCCAGATTTATTCAAGCGTCATAGAAGCAGAAAGACGAGGAGAATACCTTGGCGCTTGTGTGCAAATAATTCCACATGTTACAGATGCAATAAAAGACACCATTAGACTAATAGCAAAAAACGAAAATCTGGATATTTTAGTAGTAGAATGTGGTGGAACGGTAGGAGATATTGAGAGTTTACCGTTTCTCGAGGCGCTAAGACAGATCCGGCTAGAAGATGGAGCAGAAAGTGTAATATTTGTTCATGTGACCCTTGCTCCTTCTCTTGATGTGGTTGGAGAGCAAAAAACAAAGCCTACACAACATAGTGTCCAGGAACTAAGAAGGATTGGAATTCAGCCGGATTTACTTGCAGTGAGATGCTCAAGACCTCTTGAGATCTCTGCAAAGAAGAAGATTTCCCTCTTTTCCAATGTTTCAGTTCGTGACGTTTTTTCTTGTCACGACGCAGAATCAATTCTTTTGGTTCCTCAAATTTTGTATGATCAAGGGATAATTGATGTTATTTTCAAAAAATTTGGAAAAGTTGGACTAGTAAATACTTCAGCTAACTGGGACAAATGGAATGCCATAGTAAACTCGTTTCTCAATTCAAAAGAACCTGTAAAAATTGCAATGGTTGGAAAATATGTAAAACTTTCTGATAGCTATGTCAGCGTTAACCACGCACTAAAACATGCGGGTGCAAAAATTGGTAAGAATGTAATAATAGATTGGATAGATTCCGAGGAATTAAATGGTAATGTGGATATGCTTGCGTCCTACAACGGCATAATTGTACCTGGAGGTTTTGGTGAAAGAGGCTCTGAGGGAATAATCAAGACAGCAAATTATGCACGTGAGAAAAATATCCCGTATCTTGGAATCTGTTTTGGTTTTCAGCTAGCCGCTGTTGCATTTGGTAGATATGTCTGCGGATTATCAAACGCAAATTCAACTGAAATTTCCCCGAATACTGAAAACCCAGTAATTGATCTCTTACCAGAACAGAAATCAATTGAAAATAAGGGAGGATCTCTCAGGTTGGGAGCAAATGAAATTAAAGTTGAAGATAATACACTTGCGTTCAAACTCTATAAATCAAATACGATACGTAAAAGACACCGACATAGATTTGAATTCAACCAAAGATATCTGGAATTATTTACAACCAAGGGAATGAAATTTTCAGGATATAGCGATAACAAAAAACGTATGGAAATACTTGAGATTCCATCTCACCGATTCTATCTGGGAGTACAATTTCATCCGGAGTTTAGCAGTAGACCTGGATATCCAGAGGAGTCCTTTGAAGCATTTGTAAGAGCAGCTTCTATTGCATAGACTATTTTGGAACTTCGTATATTCGTTGACGTGTATCTCGAAGTGAGACTCTTCTTTTAACATATCCTTTGTCAAGCAGATGTCTCAGTGCCAATCTAACAGTCCTATCAGGAAGAAGTGTTTTTGCAGATAGTTCCTTTTGTGTCAAGGAACCTTCATACTCTAGAGTTTTTAGAAGTAATTTTGAGCTTGGCGGCATGTTCAAAAGATCATCTGCAAGTCTAACTTTCTTTGTAAGTGCAGATACCGTGGTGGAATCTTTTTTCATCCGAATAACATTTGCAGGAAGTGGAAACTTTGTACATGTGACTATTTTGTCTACCTTAAATCTATCTTTTCCATCCATAACAACTTCACATCGTAAACTGGAAGAAATATCGTCAATTTCTATGAAGCTTTCTTCAGGAACAATTAATGGGCGTCTTGTAATGTCCAGGGAATTTACAGAGACTATACAAAAAACCTTTGAATTTTGGTATATGGCCGGCCCACCTGCAGACATAGAATAAGCAGATGAACCAATCGGAGAGGAAATGATAAGTCCGTCACTGCTATCATGCCAGACTTCTTCACCATTTACTCTCAATACATGTTCTACGAGCGTTGCACTCTTTGAAGAGAATATTGCAATATCATTTAATGCCGGATAGATATTTTTTCCATCAATTTTTATCCCTAGTCGAGTTAGATGTTCAATTGTAAAGTCTCCTTTTTTTAGTCGGTTAAGATATGTTGGAAATTCCTTAAGATCAGTTTGTGCAAGATAGCCACTTGATTCGAATTCGTTAATTCCAAGTATCGGAATAGTAGAATTTGTATAATGGTGAAAATATGTCCTTACTCCACGGTCTCCCCCTGTTACAATAACATAATCAATATCTTTTCCAAGAGGTTTATTTCCCAAATTTACAGATTCTATCCCATGACTCTCTAGTGAAAGTTTGACAGATTTGGCTGTTTGTTCGTGATCCTGACTATAGATGGCTACTTTCACAGTTTTTGTTCATGGATAACACAATAAAAGCCTAGACCTGCGAGAACTTAACTAGATTGTAAAAGTATGCCGCATTTCGTTCAGTGTCTCCTGATTGTGGAATCTTATCAATGCCTGTCGCTTTTGTTTCAAGAGCAGCTTGTGCGGCCCCCACTGCAAAACATATTGCCCAAAGGGCATCATTTTCTTTTAGGTAAGAGCATGCAAATGATGCACAAAAAATATCTCCAACTCCAGTTGTATCTGCTATCTCCATATTTGGAATCCTCAAGTCATACATTCTGTCTTTGGTTAGCATCGTAATGTTTTGTTTGTCGGTATAAAGAATATGCTTCACTCCCTTCTTTTGTAGAGCCAGCATTGCATCTTTGTGTCTTGCCCCTGTCAGATAGAACGCTTCATCTGGATCTGTTTTGATTGCAGTTATCTTCGACAAGTCAAGTGTTGTCTTTTCAAGAAATACTTTGTTATCATTACCAATTCGGCGAAGATATCCTTGCGGATCAAGTAATGTAAAATCAAAATAATCTTTTATCTCATCTAAAGTCTTTTCAGATATTTCATCAAAGACAGGACTTACAATAACACCCTCTGCGCCTGATTTTGAAAATTCTATTGATTCACATTTTGTCTTGAGATAAAGATCACGCTCAGTCCCAGATATCTTTAGCAAAAAACGAGTAGTTGGCTTTTCAGAGATAGATAATTCTGGCAGATAAAGCCCCTTTTTTTCTAGTTCTTGGCGGAATTTGAAATCAGAGCCAGCTTTCGTATGAAGATCTATCTCAAATTTCATGTTATGTGCAGTTATACCACAATAACATGCAGGACCACCTGGTGTCTCCACCAACACATTATTGTGTACTATTTCATCTATTGTACAATGAGAAAAAATTGCAAGTTTCATTCTATTCCTAGCAAATATCTTTCCATTTAGTCCTTTTTCTGCTTCTGGAGACAGACATGGCAAATTACTTGGCCTTTTTCCACTACCAATTCTACATTAGAGGTTAGACAGACATGGCAAAGACCACGCATAGCAATTTTTCTGCAAATGAGATTTAAATTCTTAATGCCGTATTTGAAACAAGATATAAAGAGGCACAATAAATGAAACATATGCCTCTAAAGCGAGCCAGTCGTGGAAGAAAAAAAGGAGGGAAGGGGTCTTCTGATCGCATTCAATGCTCAAATTGTGGAGCGACTGTGCCACGAGACAAGGCAAAGAAGGTCACGTCAAGACTTAACCTAGTAGAACACACTCTTGCAAAAGAGCTAAGAGCTCAAGGAGCTTACATCGCATCTCCAACTGTTCTCAAATGGTATTGTATTTCATGTGCAATACACTTTGGAATATTAAAGATTAGATCTGCAGATTCCAGACGACAAACTGGAAGACTGAGATAATTTAGTTCTTGATTCCTCTTGCAGTAGTAATAATTCTTTGAACGAATGTTATTCCAGCGATTATTGCTACAATTACTACGGCATAGTTAAGAAAACCAATCATTCCAATTATTGCAATTACAAGTAGTCTTTCTGCTCTTTCCCCTATGCCTATTCCTTGAAGTTGTACTCCAAGTGATTCTGCTCTTGCCCTTGTATAACTGACTAGTAGTGATAGAGTGATTGCCAACAGTACAATATAACCTTGAGAATATCCTCCAACTAGAATTCCTAGAAATATTGCCACCTCTGCAATCTTATCAAAAACAGAGTCAAGAAACGCACCCTTTTTAGATGTCTTACCTTCGATTCTAGCTACTTGACCATCAACAATATCAAAGAATCCCGAAACAAGTAACAGGATTCCACCTAGTATGAAAGAATATTCAAAATGTAAGGCATTGATGATGGCAGACCCAAAAGCAAAGACTAGACCTACTGCAGTCCAAGTATTTGCAGACAGACCGGTAGCCGCAAATGCTTTTCCGATATTCTGGAGGGTTGGCTTTAGACTTTCCCTGAAATTATTGAGCATTTGATAAATGCCTCCCTTGGTCGTATATTGACATTGCGTCAGACGTAGAGGCTTGCTAAAAAATCTGATATAATAGTATGTTCCACACTTTTTATGGGCATCATATCAAAAGGTGCAAAATGTAATGTTTCTGGATGCGGTAAAGATGGAGTTCGTTCACTTACCACATCAAAGGTTGAGGGAACTGGATTATCCATTTCAAGCAGTTCAAAAAAAACTGTCCTTTGTAAGGAGCACTATAAAGAATGGAAAAAAGCTACTAAAGATGAAAGAGATGTCGAACGAGCAAGATTCGACAGATTTAGCTAATTTTTTCACCTTATTGGATTCAAATGACGAGTCTTTGCTTGAATTCTATCCTTGGCCAAGGACAGAGTAAGCAAAGTAATTAAAACCAAACAATAAAGTAAAAATTTCTCGAATAGTGCATTTTTTATTATCTCTAGTGAAAACTTTTCACATGTCCGACACAGAAGTGCAGTTTGTGGAATATACAGAGCTGGTTGACATACAAGGCTGTGAAGAATTGAAAATAGACAATGCCGGCGCGCAATATGTTGTAAATACAATCAATCAGCCCAAAGTGATTTACAACGATGAGGACGGAAAGAGAAATGTAATGAAATTTAAGCGAAATTGTACCATCACTGTAACGAATAGGAGGATATTCTATACTCCTGACGCCACAGAGATACAGTTCGCATAGATTCTGTTTAAGCTGTGTAAAATTCAAGGTAGCATCATAAACCGATTTACATGAATGTAGTTTAATCATAAAAGTTCCAGATTTTGAGATTATGCAAAATCATCAATGATGCCTGGTCTCATCATTAAGATTTGATAGATTCTAGTGTCTTTTCTTCAAATAAATTTCTGCAAGATCATTATAATATTTATTCAATTTTTTGTACAATCTTTTTGGTTTTCTAGGCTTTTCTGTACTTAGAGCATAAAGACAAAGTATTGGAAATGCTATAGTTGCATCGGTGTAAACCATTATCACATCTTCATGAGCATCTTGGACTTTACCCCAACTTTTGCCTTCTTGTAGGGTAGCTCCAGAAAGTCCGCCAGTATCAGGTCTTGCGTCCGTTATCTGAATGATATAATTTTGCCCGCCATGACCCAAATTTAGAATCTGGTCAAGCAAGGGGCCTGTTTGCTGTGCAGTATTCTTTGGTACTCCTCCTCCTAACTCTACTATTCCAGATTTTTTTGAATTATACACTATTGCCGCTTGCTCAACGATTTCTCTTACTACATCAAGATTATAGATTTTACCTGCAAGTCTTAGAGGTGCCAAATCTAGTGCAAGTGACGAATCCTTGAGGGTAGAAATGTACACTGGAACGTCGTAATCGTATGCAGTAACAACGAAGCTGCGTTCAGGATTATTCGAATGTTTTTTCGAATACTTGCCCATTTCATTACAAAACTCTGCAGTTGTAAATGGTTTATCAATTAGATTATTAGTAAACATTTTTTGGACGATTTTATCTTCTGCCTTTAGTGTTTCATTTCCTTTTATGTATACGTCTCTAATCCTGACAATATCCTTTTCATATAGAATCATATCATCTACTTCAAAATGACCTTGTTTTACCGGAAGGTTCCAAGCAAAGTGATCCTCATGATATACGTTTGCCCCTGTTGAAATTATCCAATCAACGAATCCTCTTTCTATAAGAGATTTGAATAACCCTCCAAATCCAACGGGGGTCATTGCCCCAGCTATAGTAAGGCAGATAGTTGCATCATCCTCAATCATTTTACGATACAGTTTAGCGGCATCTCCTAATTGCCTTGCATTATAACCAGTACTTGCAAATATCTCTACCAGGTCATCAATATCCATATTCGGTTTAATCTTTAGATGAGGAATGTCCTTTCCTTTGAAATTATGATGATCCACGAACGGGTAGACCATATTGGGTTAAATAAATACTTGCCACATCTTGTATTTTCTAAAAATGTGATGGGCTAAACAGGTAAAATAATTCCCAAAGATTATTCCGGTATTTCCACTTGTCGTGCTTCATGTTGTGATATATCTCTATGAAGATCAACATGAGATGGATCCTTGAAGGTTAGATTGCATCTGTAACATTTCCAAGCTGTCATGCTCATCAATAATATCATTACAAAATTTGTATTTAAAAGCCGCGTATGAATTGTACTTGAGTACAAAAAACAAGAATTTGCCAACTTTGTCATACACTTCAAAATTTAAAAATTATTTTTGCCAAATGAGAGAAAAGTAAACCACTCAAATGTCTATCTTGATTATTAACCTACATCAACAACGTAACATTTTCAAGAATTAATACTATAAATTCTTCATAAAGAAAGGCTCATGGGCATTTGAACATGGCATACGTAAAGAATCTAGTTTGTAAAGACATCCGGTCTAAGATTACGCTCAGAACTAGGCGTGGGAAGAAGGTATGCCAGAATATGCTTTTGTGCCACATAGTATTTTAATGCCATAATCAATTTTGAAACAAATGCAAGTTTTCAAGGAAGGCAAATGGAATCTAAGTGAACTTGTAAAAGATCCAAAATCCCCTTCGTTTAATGTACGCCTAAAGGAGATAGAGCAATCTGTAAAAACCTTTCAAAAAAACAAGAAATTACTTAAGGCAAATTTATCAGAAAATAAATTTCTTGCTATGCTTCATTCATTGGAAACTATTACAGAAAAATTTAGCATCATTTCTGGATATGCATCTCTTGAATACTCATCAGACACACAATCTGATGAGGCAACCTCGTTACTCTCAAAAATGCGAAAATTTGGGGCACAAATAGAAAATCAGACATTATTTTTCGATCAATGGTGGAAGAAGCAAATAGATGACAAAAATGCAAATAGGTTAATGTCATCCTCAGGTGAACTCTATGAGTTTTTAAGATACAAGAGATTACTTGCAAGATACTCTCTTACTGAGCCAGAAGAGAGAATAATCAATACGTTAGACGTGACTGGCCATTCAGCGCTTGTAAAGCTGTATGACAAGATAACTAATGCTTTTGAGTTCGTAGTAAAGATTGATGGTAAGAAACGACGCTACAATAGAGAAGAATTATCTCTATTGATAAGAAGTCCCAGACCAAAGATAAGGGAAATTGCATACAAGGGTCTGTTATCAGAGTTTAACAGAAATAAAGGCGTCCTTGGAGAAATTTATCAAAATATTGCTTCAAACTGGCGGGATGAATGCATTCAGATACGCCATTATAAATCCCCAATATCCGTTAGGAACATTGGCAATGATGTAGATGATAAAACTGTAGATGCGTTGTTATCGGTTTGCAAAAAAAATTCAAGTGTGTTTCAAAAATTTTTCTTGCAGAAAGCTCGCATCTTAAAAGTAAAGAAGCTTCGTAGATACGATTTGTATTCACCGGTTCAAAAAAAGGAAGAAAAAAGGTATCAATACGATAAGGCAGTCAAGATGGTCCTTAATACTCTTAATGATTTTAGTCCGCAATTGAGTGAATATGCCAAAAAAGTATTTGTTGAAAGACACATAGATTCCACCATAAGGCCTGGAAAAAGAAGCGGTGCATTTTGTAGCACCATAACACCCAAAATTACACCTTATGTTCTAGTTAATTTCAAGGGTAGGACAAGTGATGTATTTACCTTAGCCCATGAGATTGGTCATGCCATACATAGTATGGCTGCATCAGGCAAGTCAATATTCATAGCAGAGGCCCCACTACCTCTTGCAGAGACTGCGTCCACATTTTCTGAGATGTTACTATTCAACAACATATTAGACCAGATAACAGATAATGAAAGGCAATCCATACTTGTAGAGCATTTGGATGATCTATATGCAACAATATGTAGACAAGCTTACTTTACCCTTTTCGAAATTGCCGCACATGATAAGATAGGCACAGGAGCCACTGTCCAGGACATTACATACCAATATCTGAACAGTCTAAAGGAACAATTTGGTAATTCAGTTTCTATTTCACCAGATTTTGGCACTGAATGGACAAGTATTCCACATTTTTTCCATTCCCCCTTTTACTGCTACTCATACTCCTTTGGAAACCTCCTTTCTCTTTCCCTTTTCCAAAGATACAGAAAAGAAGGAAAATCTTTTGCCCCTACATATATTGAAGTTCTGTCAGCTGGTGGCTCAAAAAAACCGGAGAACCTACTCAAGGAGCATGGAATTGACATTACCTTAGAGAAATTCTGGCAAGAGGGTTTTGAATACATCAAAAGCCAGTCTCAGAGGCTGGATAAATTAATTAATTAAAAGCGCCTGGCAGCCAAGCGCCCCCAGCTGCCAGGCAATGTTCCCCTACGGTTTGAACCGATGTCGTTATCTTACATTATTCATTATAATTTAAACTATGGGTCTAGATCTAAAACTATTTTATTTTATACCTGCTAATACTACGCAAGTGAAATACCCACGATGCTGTGATAACAAACCCGAATACTTGATTACTTATGATTGTGGACCAGATCCAGAAGAAACAATCCTAGTCTGTAAGGTTCATTTCAAAGATGAGCCA
>Ga0335084_10003848_pt1 | contig 14744 bp, 11 predicted proteins | sample Lox_Sample_44_FD_206721 | JGI IMG/M metagenome (GOLD analysis project Ga0335084, IMG submission 206721) | Soil microbial communities from Loxahatchee National Wildlife Refuge, Florida, United States - Lox_Sample_4.4 | ecosystem: Environmental > Terrestrial > Soil > Wetlands | place: USA...
CGACATGAGGATGGATCAGCGGATGACTGAGACCGCCGCCCATCTGATCAACCGTCTTCCGCAGGGGGAGCTGGAATCTATCCTCTCTCATTACGGAGAGGAGCGGTGGGCGAAGCGAATTGCCAGAGCCATCGTTCAGGAGAGAGAGCGGGAATCGATCCAGACGACGGAGGCGTTAAGAAAGATCATCCTTCGCGCGATTCCAGGACGGTTTCGGTCGCGGAGAATTGATCCTGCCACCCGAACCTTTCAGGCCTTGCGGATCCGCGTCAACGGGGAATTGGAAAATTTGGGAAAGATACTTGAGTCGGGTTGGAAGGTTTTGAAAAAGGGAGGACGAATCTGCATTCTCTCCTTTCACTCCCTTGAAGACCGGATGGTCAAGGAGACCTTTCGGAGACTGGAGAAACAGGGAGAGATGCACATCCTGACCAAGAAACCCATCACACCCTCCGAGGAAGAGCGGAGGAGAAACCCGCGGTCCCGCAGCGCGAAACTGAGATGTGCGGAGAGAGTTTAAGGAAATCGGAAAAGCGTCCAATGGCAAAGACCGTGCACAAGAGCAGAAACCGGATTCTCTGGACCGGGGAAGATTCAAAGGCCAGACCGAAAAGAATCAAACTGAATCGTCTTCTCCTGCTCGTCCTTCTGATGGTTTTCTTCATCGGAGGGTCGCTGTTCTACGTCTGGTCGAGAATTCAGGTGATCCGACTCGGATACGAAATTTCGAGTGCTCTGAAGGAAGCGAAGACTCTGGCCGAAGCGAACAAGAAACTGCGATTAGAGATCGCTACGCTCAAATCCTATGCGCGGATTGAAAGACTTGCCGTGGAGGAGTTGAGAATGACCAAGCCCAAACCCCAGCAGGTGATCGTGATCCGATGAAAGGGAAATCCATCAACTGGTTCAAGGTCCGGATCATCTTTCTCGCGTGTCTCCTTTTCTTCTGTTTCGTCCTTATCACGGGCAGGATGTTTCAACTGCAGGTGCTGAAAAAGGAGCAGCTCTATAAGCTGGCCGCCCAGCAGCAGCACACTCAGATTCCCCTCCTTCCGAAGCGTGGAACCATTTACGACAGCCGGGGAAATGAATTGGCCGTGAGCGTGGAGGTCGATTCGGTTTATGCCGACGCCAGAAAAGTGGTCGAGGTCGAAAAGACGGTTCGGGAGCTTGCCTCGATTCTTCAGATCGATCGGGACGAATTAAAACAGAGGTTGAAGAGTCATCGATCCTTTGAGTGGATTCAAAGAAAAATTTTGCCCAAAGAGGCCGAACAGATCAGGGCCCTTCAACTCCCCGGGGTCGCTTTTTTAAAGGAGAACCGGCGTTTCTATCCCAATTCCCAGCTGGCCGCACACCTCGTCGGTTTTGTGGGACTTGATTCGAAGGGGTTGGAGGGAATCGAATTCCAGTACGACGCCTTGTTGAACGGGGAGAACCAGATATGGACGGCCAATCGAGATGCCTTAGGCCGCGAGATTGCCATGGGCAAAGCCCCTTTTGAGAGGGAGGATCATTATAGGAACATCGTCCTGACCATTGACAAACCCGTTCAGCACATCACCGAGACGGAGTTGGGACGAGGGGTTGAGAAGTGGGGGGCCAAGGGAGGTATGGCCATTGCGATGGACCCCTGGACGGGAAAGATTCTGGCCCTGGCGTCTTCACCGTCGTTCAATCCAAATCAGTTCATTCAATATCGTTCCAAGAGTTGGAGAAATCGGCCACTCTCTGACGCCTTTGAGCCAGGGTCTCTTCTGAAGACATTTCTCGCTGCGGCAGCCCTGGAGGAGCAGGTCGTTCGACCTTCCGATGCTTTCTATTGCGAGAATGGTTCCTATAAGGTCTATGACCGAACGATCCATGACCATTCCAAACACGGGTGGCTCACCTTTCAGCAGATCATCAAGTTCTCCAGTAACATCGGAGCCTCGAAGGTGGGCGAAAAGATGGGGAAGGAAAGGCTGTACCGATACCTTTCTGCCTTCGGTTTTGGAGAAAAGACCCGGGTCGGCCTTCCAGGGGAAACGAAAGGAATTCTCCATCATCCGCGTTATTGGTCTCCGGTGGCTCTGGACACGATCTCCTTCGGTCAGGGGGTCTCGGTGACGGGGATTCAGTTGGTGTCCGCGCTTTCAGCCGTTGCGAACGGCGGTTTCCTGATGAAACCTTATGTCGTTGAGCGGATTACGAACGAGAAAGGTGAGACGGTCCAATCGTTTAAACCGGAGACGGTCAGGAGGGTCATCGCGGAAGAGACGGCCAGAAAGATGACGGTGCTGCTCAAGGGAACGACTGAGAAAGGCGGAACCGGAGAAGGAGCCATCCCCGCAGGATATGAGGTCGCCGGGAAGACCGGAACGGCGCAGAAGGCGGATCCCTTATTGGGAGGGTACTCTGAAGATCGGTATGTCAGCGGATTCATGGGGTATGCACCGGCCGATGCCCCCAAACTCGTCCTCCTGGTGATCGTTGATGAACCGCAGGGAAACAACTATGGAGGAGTGGTAGCGGCTCCGATATTTAAGGCAATTATGGAAAAGGTTCTTCCCAATCTGAACGTTCTTCCCAAAGGAACGGTGGTTGTGAAGAATGAGATCGATTCCCCTCCCCGAAGAGAGGTATCCCAAGCTCAACCGTTGATTGACGGGATCAAAGTGGGCAAGGGGATGGAGAGGGTCGTCATGCCGGACCTCACCGGACTATCGATGCGGAATGCCATGAGCCGGATGGAAGGGAAGGGACTGGTGATCAAGGTTTCAGGAAACGGAAAGGTTGTGGAACAGGTCCCTCGGCCGGGATCAGTGATCGAGAAAGGGGACATCTGTTTTTTGAAATTCCGCTCGCAATCCTAATCAGAAGACAGCCTAGGGCATAGAGCAAAGCGCATAGAGGAAAGCTTTTCAAAAATGGAACTGAAGAGGCTCATCGAAGGGGTTGAGGTCAAGAAAATCGCGGGAGATACTCTGAAAGAGATTGAGGGAGTTGACTACCATTCGAAGCGGATCGGAAAAGGGTTCCTCTTCGCAGCCATTCGCGGTCTGGAAGCGGACGGGCACCAGTTTGTCGAGGAGGCAATCCAAAGGGGCGCGGAGGCCGTCGTCTCGGAAGAAGAGCGGGACCTTTCCAACCGGACTCTGATTTTGGTCCCCAACAGCAGGCAGGCCCTGGCAAAGATTTCGTCAAACTTCTACGGAGATCCCTCGTCCCGGCTCAAGCTCATCGGCGTTACCGGAACCAACGGCAAAACCACCACCACCTATCTCCTGGAGTCCATCTTCAAAAAGGCCGGATGCGCCGTCGGCGTGATCGGAACTATCAATTACCGGTTCGGTCAGAAGATCACTCCCGCGCCCAACACCACACCGGAATCCTTAGACCTTCAGAGAATCCTCGGGGGGATGCTGGCAGAAGGGATCTCCCATGTGATTATGGAAGTGTCGTCCCATGCGCTCGATCTTGACCGTGTCTTCGGGTGTCAATTTGACGCAGGGGTCTTCACGAACCTGACCTCCGAGCATCTTGATTATCACAAGACCCTGGAACAATATTTTGAAAGCAAAAGGAAGTTCTTCTCGGACGCTCTGCTGAAGAGCCGAAAAAAAGGACGTTTCGCCGTCACGAACGTTGACGACCCCAACGGGGAGAAGATGGTGGAGGGCGTGGATGTTTCCGTCATTCGTTATGGACTGAGTCCTTCCTGTGAGATCACGGCGGATCGGGTGGCCTCCGCGTTTGAGGGGCTTTCTTGCCGGATCAGAACGCCCAAGGGGGATTTTTCCATCCGTTCCAAATTGATCGGAGAGTTCAACCTCTATAATATCTTGGCTGCCGTATCGGTAGGGATCGGCATGGATCTTTCCTTAGAAGTTATGAAGGACGGGGTGGAGGGATTGGAAGGAGTTTCCGGAAGGTTTGAAAAGGTGGAGAATACGAAGGGCCTTCACGTCATCGTCGACTACGCCCACACCCACGACGCCTTGGAACGAGTTCTGGCGGGATTAACGCGTATCGTAAAAAGCGGAATCGTAAACCGTGGAAAGATAATCACGGTCTTTGGATGCGGCGGGGACCGGGATCGGATCAAGCGACCGCTGATGGGTGAGGTAGCCGGAAGATACAGCGATCTGGTTATTCTTACTTCGGACAATCCAAGAACGGAAGATCCTTTGGCCATCCTGGATGAAGTAGAGCGAGGGTTAAAATCTCTTCCCTTGAGAGCGTGGAGTGCGAAGGAAGTCGAATTATGGAGATCAGAGAAGGGATATTATAAAGTTGCGGATCGGAGAGAGGCCATTCGGATGGCGGTCCGATTGGCTCAGCCTTCGGACACGATTCTTATTGCCGGAAAAGGCCATGAGGATTATCAGATCATCGGCAAGAAAAAGTCTCCCTTCGACGATCGCGTCGAGGCCCGCAAAGCCCTGGAGGAGAAATGATTCTTACCCTTGAACAGATCTTGAAGGTCACCGGAGGAAATCTTGTCCGGGGGGGGGGAAAGATCTTCTTTCAGGGAATTTCAACGGATTCAAGGACGGTTGTCGAAGGCGACCTCTTCATCGCACTGAAGGGTCCTCATTTCGATGGCCATCATTATGCTTCGGAGGCTCTCCGGAAGAAGGCAGGGGGGGTGCTGATCGAAGAAGCCAAGGTTGGAGATATACGATCGAACGGCGATCGATCCAATCCGGTGATTGCTGTGAAGGATACCCTGACTGCCTTAGGAGACATCGCTCGGGATTGGAGGCGTAGCCACGGTACCCCGGTTGTGGGGCTGACCGGAAGCAACGGCAAGACGACGACGAAGGAGATGATCGCTGTTTGTCTTGAGACCACCTTTCCCGTTCTCAAAACGAAGGGAAATTTAAACAACCTGATCGGAGTGCCTCTGACGCTTCTCGGCCTGACGGAAAAAGAGAGAGTGGTTGTTCTCGAAATGGGGATGAATGTGCCGGGGGAGATCCGGAGGCTGACGGAGATTGCGGAACCCGATGTGGGGTTGATCACCAACGTCCACGAGGTCCATCTCGAAGGCCTGGGAAGCGTCGACAGGTTGAAGGAAGAGAAGGGAGAGCTCTTCAGGAGAATGAGGAAGGACGGGACGATCGTGGTGAATCAGGATGATCCGCGCGTGGTAGATCTGGCAAGCCAATACCCCGGCCAGAAGATTACGTTTGGCATGGAGCATCCTGCGGATGTGATGGCCAAAGAGATTCGGCTTGGGAGCGAAGGAACCTCATTCACCTTAATCTTGGAAGGGGAAGCGATGGAGATCCATCTCCCACTCTTCGGGAGGCATTTCGTCCCGAATGCGCTCTCTGCCGTTGCGATTGCCAGCCTCTTTGGAGTGGAGGTTCGGCGGATCAAGGAGTCTTTGGAAAAGGTTCAACCTTTCCCTATGAGAATGGAGGTCCTCCGCCTCAAAGGAGGAAAAACACTGATCAACGACGCTTACAATGCCAACCCCCACTCGACGGAACTGGCCCTGGAAACCCTTGCGGAAGCGAAGGGCGAGGGAAGGGCGATTGCCGTCCTAGGCGATATGTTAGAACTTGGAAATTTTGCGAAGGAAGCCCATGAAGAAATCGGGAAGAAGGTGAGTGAACTTTCGATCGACTTTCTGGTTACCATGGGTGAGGAAGCGGCCACGGTCGTCGAATCGGCGTTTCGTCATGGGTACCCGACGAAGAGCGCAAAGGTGGTGAAAAGCCACTCAGAGGCCATCTCCCTGCTCAGGGGGATGATTCAGGACGGGGACTGGATATTGGTCAAGGGGTCAAGGAGGATGGCCATGGAAAAGATCGCTGAGGGATTGGCGGAGGGGAGGGATTAAGACATGTTGTATCATCTCCTCTATCCTTTTCATGAGTTATTTTCCTTTTTCAATGTCTTCCGGTATATCACGTTCCGGACGATCTGTTCGATTCTCACCGCCCTTCTGATCGGCTTCATCATCGGGCCGTGGCTGATCAACAAGTTGAGGGCTTTTCAGATTCACCAGGTGATAAGGGAAGACGTCCCTTCCCGACACATGGCCAAAAACGGGACACCCACAATGGGAGGAAGCCTTATTTTAGCCGGAATTCTTATCCCCACTCTCTTCTGGGCGGACCTGTTCGATCCCTATATCTGGATCGTCTTGTTGGCCACCCTGGCTTTCGGAGTCCTCGGATTCTGGGATGATTACAAGAAGATGATCGATAAGAAGGGAATCGGCATTCGGGCTCGATACAAATTTCCCATTCAAGTGGCCATGGGGCTGGTGATCAGCTTCGTCCTGTTTAACAGCATTGATCATGACTCCAGGCTCATCTTTCCTTTCTTCAAGAAAGTGATGCCGGACCTCGGGGCATGGTACATCCTTTTCGGCATGTTCGTCATTGTGGGTTCAGCCAACGCGGTCAACTTGACCGACGGATTGGATGGACTGGCCATCGGGCCCGTGCTCATCGCCAGTGCGACCTTTATGCTCTTCTGCTATCTCGCGGGCAACTTCAAATTCGCCAATTACCTCCAGATTCCCTTCGTCAAGGGGAGCGGAGAGTTGACCGTCCTGTGCGGGGCCATGGTCGGTTCGGGTCTGGGGTTTCTCTGGTTCAACACCTACCCGGCTCAGGTCTTTATGGGGGATGTGGGTTCCCTCTCGCTGGGAGCAGCTTTGGGGACGATGGCGGTGGTCATCAAACAAGAGTTTCTTCTGGCCATTGTCGGGGGGATTTTTGTCATCGAGGCCCTTTCCGTCATCATCCAGGTTGCCTCTTACAAGGTTCGCAGAAAGCGAGTCTTTCGAATGGCGCCCATCCATCATCATTTTGAGTTGAAAGGTTGGGCCGAACCGAAGATTATCGTCCGATTCTGGATCATCGGAATTATTCTCGGTCTGGTCGCAATCAGCACGCTGAAACTGAGATGAACCGGGGAGTACTGGAGAGTTGATTGAACGCATCGAGACTTAAAAAATGGATCTCCAAGGGAAAAAGATACTAGTCGTGGGGATGGCACGGACAGGGATCGCCACAGCGAAATTCCTTGTCGCCAAAGGTTCCCGGGTGACCACCACCGAGGCGAGGCCGGAAGGGGAGATGAAAGAAGCGGCTCAGGAATTGAAAGGAGTGGATGTGGTCGCGGAATGGGGGGGACATCGGGGAGAGACCTTTCTCGATCAGGATCTGATCGTGGTCAGCCCTGGAGTGGACTTGAACATAGACCCAATCCAGAAAGCAATCCGGCACGGCGTCCGTGTCCTCAGTGAAATTGAGCTGGCCTATCATTTCATAGACGCCCCTCTCCTTGCGATCACCGGAACCAATGGAAAGACGACCACGACGGTGCTCCTGGGAGAGATGCTGAAAGAGGACGGGAAAAAGGTTGGCGTGGGAGGCAACGTCGGAGAACCGCTGATCCTTTTTGCGAACGGGAAGGGCCGATGGGAGGCGTTGGTGGCTGAGATCTCCAGTTTTCAGCTAGAGGCCGTCGAGGACTTTCGCCCCCGGATCTCCGTTCTGCTCAACATTACCGAGGATCATCTGGACCGGTATGTCAATTACGATGACTATATCCGGGCAAAGATGAAGATCTTCTCAAATCAGGGACCGGAGGATATCGCCGTTCTTAACAAAGATGATCCCGTCGTCATGGAGTACGAAAAGACGGTGAAGGCAAAAAAGATTTTTTTCAGTTTGAAAGAAAAAGTTGATGACGGCGCTTTTTCCAACGGCAAAACGATCTCCGTCAGACTCGGAGGCAAAGAAGAAGCCTACTCTTTAGCCAAGACCCCCTTGAAGGGGGTCCACAATATAGAAAATATGATGGCCGCCCTGGCCGCGGCCAGGGCCTTCGGCTGTTCCAAGGAGGCCCTCCAGAACGTTCTCGACCGGTTCAAGGGTCTTGAACATCGTCTTGAATTCGTCCGGGAGGTTGGAGGGGTTCGTTTCTACAATGACTCCAAGGGAACCAACGTCGGGTCCGTCGTCAAATCTCTCCAAAGTTTCTCGGAGCCCGTCATCCTGATTGCAGGAGGAAAGGATAAGAATGGGGATTTGAACCCTTTGAAAGAACTGGTCCGGAAGCGGGTGAAGCATCTGATCCTGATCGGTGAGGCGAAAGAGAGGATGAAACGTGAACTCGGAGGTCTGACGGAAACGGCGACGGTCGGGACCCTGGAAGAGGCTCTCTCTTTCGCCCATCAAAAGGCAAACAGGGGAGAGGTGGTTCTCCTTTCGCCGGCCTGTTCAAGCTTTGATATGTTTAAAGATTATAAAGAGAGAGGAAAGGTATTTAAGGAAGCCGTACTTAAATTAAGCGCCAAATCCCAAGCACCGACATCCGCATAAATCCCGAGCACCAGGAGCAAAAGTCCTGGTTATCGGAATTTGGCGTGGTTGGGGATCATTCGGGATTTGTAATTCGGAAATTGACGGGCGTCGGCTGGCAAGCGGAGGGGAAGTTGAAAGGATGAAAGGAAAGAGGAGACTCGATTTTATTCTGCTGTTTTCAGCCCTTGCCCTGGTGGGGGTCGGGATTGTGATGGTCTACAGCACCAGTGCCATCATCGCCGGGGACCGTTTCGGAGATCCTTACTACTTTCTGAAGCGACAGGCCCTCTATGCCATCATCGGTTTTGTTTTCATGATTGTCATGATGCTCTTCCCTTATGAAACCCTGAAGCGGCTTGCCTATCCCATTCTCATCTCCTCCGTCCTGGTATTGGTTGCCGTGTTGATCCCGGGGATCGGGCACAAAGCGGGCGGGGCCATGCGCTGGCTAAAGATCCAGTTTTTCTCCTTTCAGCCTTCCGAGTTCGCCAAACTGGGTTTGGTTGTTTTCCTTGCCTACCTTTTGGATAAGAAGGAGGAGAAGATTCGAAGCTTCTCCTTTGGATTTCTCCCCCCGGTCCTCCTCTCGGGTCTCGTGATTGCGCTGGTGATGAAAGAGCCCGATTTCGGGGCTGCTTTCTTTTTGACGGTGATGGTTTTTCTCCTTCTCTTCGTCAGCGGTGCCAGGGTGATCTATATCGCGGGCGCGTGTTTGATGGCTATCCCGGTGGCTTATACTCTCTTGATGAACGTGGGGTACCGGTATAAAAGGCTGATGGGTTTCATCCGGCCCTGGGAAGACCCTACAGGAACGAGCTTTCAAATTATTCAGTCCTTTCTCTCTTTTGGCTCCGGAGGTCTCTTCGGTTTGGGGCTGGGAGAAGGAAGGCAGAAGCTCTTCTTTCTTCCCGCTCCTCACACAGACTTCATCTTTTCCATCATCGGAGAGGAGTTGGGTTTAGTGGGGGCGGTGGCGGTTGTCCTCCTTTTCTTCATTCTGGCCTTCCGGGGGATCCAGATCGGACTTTCACTTCAGGATCGGTTTGGCGCCTATTTGGCATTGGGGATCACGTTGATGATCTCCCTTCAAGCATTGATCAATATGGGAGTGGTCTTGGGTCTCCTTCCCACAAAAGGGTTGACGATGCCTTTTATCAGCTATGGAGGAACGTCGCTCATCGCCAATTTAGCCGGGGTGGGAATACTTCTTCACCTCTCCACCCATGTGGAAAGAAGATGAAGTGTGTGATTGCCGGAGGAGGTACAGGAGGGCATCTTTTCCCCGGAATGGCGATTGCCGAGGCATTCGTCGAGAGAGAGAAGGGAAACGAAGTGCTGTTTATCGGGACTGAGAAAGGGATCGAGGCCACGGTGTTGCCCGGAGGGAGGTTTCCGTTGAGGACGATTCAGGCGAGACCCATTCAAGGGAAGTCCCTTCCGGATAAAGTGAGAGCCCTTTGGAGCCTGCCGGTGGCCGTCTCCCAGGCTTGCTCGATCTTAAAGAAGTTTCAACCCCAGCTTGTACTCGGTGTGGGAGGATATGCCTCCGGCCCGGCTCTCGTGGGTGCATACTTTCTCGGGATAAAAAGAGCGATCCAGGAACAGAACGTGATGCCGGGGATGACCAATCGAATTCTTAAGTGGTTCAGCCAGCAGATCTTCGTCTCCTTCGACGAGGCGAGGAAATATTTTCCCGAGAAGAAGGTCCTGGTGACGGGCAACCCGATCCGAAAGGGGTTCTTCGCGGCTCTGGCAGAGAGCAAAGAGGAGAGAAAGAATAAAGATCGATTCACCCTTCTCATCTTTGGAGGAAGCGCAGGGGCGCGTCGGATCAATCTGGCAATGACGGAAGCCCTGGGCGACCTTCAAGGAATAAAATCCTCCCTGAAAATTATTCATCAAACCGGAAAGCAGGATTTCGATTTCGTTTCAGAAGCGTATCGGAGGAAGGGATTCGAGGCTCTGATCAAACCTTTCTTTGAAGACCTCCCTGTCTACTACCGGATGGCCGATCTGGTCGTTTGCAGGTCGGGCGCGGGGACCGTGGCCGAGCTGGCCGTTTGCGGAAAGGCGGCTCTCCTCATCCCTTATCCCTATGCGGCGCATCAGCATCAATGGATCAACGCCAAGAAATTGGTCGATTCGGGTGCGGCAAGAATGATTTTAGATCAGGAGTTAAACGGGGGAATCCTCGCCCAAACCATCCTCCACCTTCACGACCATCCGGAGGAGCGGGCGAAGATGGAAGAAGCGATTCAACGGTTGGCGAAGCCAAGGGCAGCAGAGGAGATCGTGGATCACTGCTATGCTCTGATTGGAAGAGAAAAACAGGTTCGTTGAGTTCATTGGGTTTATTGAGTTTATTGGGTTAACTCAACGAACTCAATGAACTGAGAACACAAGAAACTGAGATGTACCGAAGAGGGAAAATTAAGAACATCCATTTTGTGGGCATCGGGGGAATTGGCATGAGCGGGATTGCCGAGGTGTTGCTCAACCTCGGTTACCACATCAGCGGCTCCGATATCAAGGAGACAGAAGTCACCCGCAGGCTCCGGTCCTTGGGATGCGAACTGTCCACCGGTCACCGAAGGGAAAATTTGAGAGAGGCGGACGTGGTGGTCGTCTCCTCGGCGATTCGACAGAACAACCCCGAGGTCGAAGCAGCCGAGGAGAGGCTTATCCCCGTTATCCCGAGGGCAGAAATGCTGGCAGAGCTGATGCGCATGAAGGTCGGGATCGCCATCGCGGGGACTCATGGGAAGACGACGACCACCTCTCTGATCTCAACCGTCCTGGCGGCGGGCGGTCTCGATCCCACCGTGGTGATTGGCGGAAAACTGAACAGCATCGGAAGCAACGCGAGGCTGGGACAGGGTGATTTCCTGGTGGCCGAAGCCGATGAGAGCGATGGTTCGTTTCTTAAGCTGATGCCTACCATTGCGGTCGTGACCAACATCGATCCGGAGCATCTCGATTACTATCAGGGAATCGAAGAGATCAAAGAGGCCTTCCTCTCTTTTTTGGAAAAGATTCCGTTTTTTGGGTTGGCGGTTCTCTGCCTCGACCATCCGAATATTCAAAGCCTTCTCCCCAGGTTAAAGAAACGGTTTACCACCTACGGCTTGACCACCCAAGCGGACTTCCAGGCAAAAGAGATTACCTTCGATGGTCTCTCCACTTCTTTTGACGTGGTCCACCAACGTCAGGGGATCGGCCGGTTGAGCCTCCGGATGCCGGGGCTCCATAACGTTTATAATGCGTTGGCCACGTTAGCGACCGCGTTTGAACTGGATATCTCTTTCCGGGTCGTACAGGAAACGTTGCGTGATTTTAGCGGGATTCAGAGGCGGTTTCAAATCAAAGGAGAGAAGCGCGGGGTCCTCATCGTGGATGATTATGGCCATCATCCTGTAGAGATTATGGCTACGCTCAAGGCCGCACGAACGGGCTGGGAAAAGAGGGTCATCGCGGTATTTCAACCGCATCGGTATACGAGAACGCAGGCCCTGTTCAAAGATTTTCTCACCGCTTTTTACGACGCCGATGTCCTCATCCTGACCGATATCTACCCGGCAGGAGAAGATCGGATCGAAGGCGTGGAGTCGAAAGCTCTGTTTGAAGGGCTCCGTGAATATGGCCATAAAGATGTCACCTATTTGGCAAACAGAACGGAGATCGTTGAGCATCTCCTCCGAATCGTTTCTCCGGGAGACCTGGTGATTACCCTGGGGGCTGGAGATATCTGGCAGGTTTCAGAGGAGCTGGTGAAACGGTTATGAATGCGGAATGCAGAATGCGCCTACCTTCGCCCCGCAAAGCGGGGCTTCGCGCAGGCAGGGAATTCGGAATGTGAGATTTTAGATTTTCGATTTCGAATTTTAACTCCGCACTCCGCACTTCGCGATCGAATGATGCAAAAGGATTACAAGAAATGGGCGTCGGGTTTGATCGAGGGAAGGATCCTTTTCGATGCGCCGATGAGGCATTTCACGTCGATGAAAGTGGGAGGGCCTGCGGACACGGTTCTGTTTCCGAAGACGACGGATGAATTGAGAAAGGTTCTCCGTTTGGCCAAGAGAAAGAAAATCCCCTTTTTCATTCTAGGAAGAGGGACGAACTTAGTGGTCAGGGATAGAGGGATTCGCGGATGGGTTATCAATCTGACTCAGGGGATGAGGAAGATTCGGGCGGAGGGGGAGGTTGTCGAAGCAGAAGGGGGTTCCACCCTCCAACGCCTGGTTCAATTCGCCGCCGAGAAGGGGCTCACCGGACTGGAGCCCTTTTTCGGCATCCCCGGGACCGTGGGAGGCGGGGTGGCAATGAATGCCGGAGCCTGGGGTGCGGAATTGAAAGATACCCTTCTTTCGGTGGGGTTCATGAAAGAGGATGGAGAGACGATGGAGAGATCCCGTTCGAGACTTCGATTCTCTTACAGAGGATTGGCCCTTCCTCCCTCCTGGATTATCATCAACGGAAAGTTTCGGCTGAAGAAGGGAAGGAAAGAAGAAATTCGGGAGCGGATGAAATCCTATTCGGAGTTGAGACGGAGAAGGCAACCTCTGGATTATCCCAGCGCGGGGTCCGTTTTCAAAAACCCTGCGGAAGGCCCTGCCGGGAAATGGATTGAAGAAGCCGGCCTCAAAGGATTTCGGATCGGTCGGGCGATGGTTTCGGAGCGGCATGCCAATTTCATCGTCAACCTGGGAAAAGCCAAGGCGGAAGAGGTGATCCGGCTCATGGAGTTCGTCGAAAAAAAAGTCTACGACGAAAAAGGGATCTCCCTGGAAAGGGAGGTCAAGGTGGTCGGAGAGCCTTAGTGCAGATCCCTGTCCCAAAGCAGGGCGAGGAGCGGGGATTGAAAGGGTCGAGTTTTAAGAGGGAGTCAATGAAAGAGCCATCGCTCAAGAAAAGGAAGATCGCTGTGATGATGGGCGGCCTGTCTCGGGAGAGAGAAATCTCTCTGAAGACGGGAAAGGCCATCCTCCGGGCTCTTTTAGAGAAGGGATATCCTGCGGTCTCCATCGATGTCGGCGGCGACCTCGCAGAGAGATTGATCAAGGAGAAGATTGAGTGTGCTTTTCTGGCCCTCCACGGTAGATTCGGGGAGGACGGGACGATCCAGGGAATGCTGGAACTGATGAGGATTCCCTACACCGGGTCAGGCGTGCTGGCAAGCGCCCTGGCCATGCACAAGATCATGTCCAAGAAGTTCTTTCTCTGTGAAAAGATCCCGACTCCTCGCTTCGAGGGTTTTCGTCGTGAAGAGATCATGAAAGATCCTCCCGAGGGAATTTCTATTCCTTTGCCGGTCGTGGTCAAGCCGGCCAGAGAAGGGTCTACGATCGGTATAAGCATTGTCCAAAAGCATGAAGAGCTGGCTCCTGCCCTTAAGAAGGCCGGAGAATACGATGAGGAGATACTGGTCGAGGAATTCATGAAAGGCAAAGAAATTACGGTTGGCATCCTAGGGGACATTCCTTTGCCCGTCATCGAGATCGTCCCCAGAAGCGGTTTTTACGATTATCATTCTAAGTATACGAAGGGGGAGACTCAATATATCCTCCCTGCTCGCGTTTCGAGGGAGAAATATCTCTACGCACAAGAGATGAGTCTCAGGGCATTTCAACAGCTGGGGTGCGCAGGTGTGGCAAGAGTCGATTTAATGACGGATGAAAATGAAAATCCATTCGTGATTGACGTCAATACGATGCCGGGCATGACGGAGACGAGTCTCCTGCCCAAGGCAGCCCAATATGCGGGCATTACGTTTGAAGACTTGGTAGAGCGCATTCTGCTGGGGGCGTCCCTAAAGATAGAAAACGGAAAATAGAGACTGGTTCTGGGTTGCTTGGGTTTTTTGAGTTCCTTGGGTTAACTCAACAAACCCAAAGAACCCAACGAACTCAAGAAACTGGGGTTGAGATGGGAGAGACTTTTGACGTAGGAGATGGGAAATTTCTCCGGCCCCGGGCACGAAGGGAAGGAAGGGGCGGCGAGCGATTTCAGAGGATGATGAAGAAGGCGATCCGAGTGGCCTTACAACTTCTTCTCCTCTCTTTCTTCCTCTTTATTGGCCATTGGGCTTATGTTCGTCTGTTAAGCGACCCTTATTTTCGGGTCAGGGAAGTTGAGGTGGAGGGAAGCCGGAAGATTCCGAAGGAGACCCTGGTGTCGTTGACCGCCGTGGAAGGGATGCCCAATCTCTTCTCGATCAAATTGAGGGAGGTCGTCAAACGAGTGGAGTCCCATCCCTGGGTGGAGCAGGTCCGGGTGAGAAAGGTTTTCCCCCATACACTGACGATTCAGATAGAAGAAAGAAAACCGATGGCGATCCTCCAACTGGACGAACTCTACTACATCGATACCAAGGGAGAGATTTTTACTCCGGTCGGGGACAAGGATGACTACAATTACCCCTATGTCACC
>Ga0335084_10003849_pt1 | contig 14741 bp, 11 predicted proteins | sample Lox_Sample_44_FD_206721 | JGI IMG/M metagenome (GOLD analysis project Ga0335084, IMG submission 206721) | Soil microbial communities from Loxahatchee National Wildlife Refuge, Florida, United States - Lox_Sample_4.4 | ecosystem: Environmental > Terrestrial > Soil > Wetlands | place: USA...
AACCGGATTGATTGCTCTGCCGCAATCGTGGCCCGAGGTTAATCGCAGCAGATCGACCCTGCCGGTCTCGATATCCACTTCGACCTCGGCAATCGACACCGCCGCCGCATAGGCATGGATGACCTGGCCGGTCTTTTCATCTTTGATCGAATCGTAGGGGGGATTGCTGGCGTGACCGGTGATCTGCCAATTTGCAAAACAGAGGCTTGCAATGGAGACCTTGCGGTCCGTTCCCTTTACTCGGATACTTCCGTCCTTTGCTTCGAGTTCATCGACGGTCGCATTCAGCCGGGGTGCGGCCAGCTCGAAAAGCTGCTTTCTGACATGTTCGGCGGCGAGCCGGGCGGAATTGGCGGGGCTGGAAGTCCCGCTGCTCGCGACGTTTCCTCTCGACGTCGGAGTTGCGCCGGTATCGGCAAGGGTCGGATTGACATCCTCATAGCGTAGGCCCAGAGTCTCTGCGACGATCTGTGAGATGATCGTCCCATAGCCTTGTCCCATCTCCACGGCCATAGACAGAACGTTCGCCGATCCGTCCTGATTCATTTTTACTACGGCAGAGGAAGGCCAGAAGGAGGTATGATGCATGCCGATGGCCATCCCGATCCCTTTCTTCTTCGGTCCCTTCGCTGCTGCCATCGGGGTTCGCCATCCTTTCCACTTCTCCTTCCACCCCGCCTTCTCGGCGCACTTTTCGATAAGTTCCGGAAAGCTATCCAGATCGGAACCCAGGATTCCCCACTTGACAGGTCCGTAGAGCGCTTGCTCATATTCCATCGCCCGATTACCGTATTTCATGCAATTCTTCAGCCTGAACGCCACCGGGTCCATGTTGATCTTCTCTGCAACCCTATCCATCAGTCTTTCAAGCGTATAGATGACCTCCGGGTCGCCGAACCCGTTCATCGGACCGTAGCCGACGGTATTCGTCAGGATCCCGCAGGTCTCGCTTTTGACATTCGGGCACCCGTAGAGCATCACGCTGCCGGTCAAACCCGTGCCCTGGCAGATGTAGGGGACGGTGGTATCTTTTCCCCAATGGGCGAGGATCTTGTTGTACAATGCGGTGATCGTCCCGTCTTTCTTCACGCCGACGCGATGGGTGTTCTTATAGCTGATGCGATGATGGGTGGCGATCAGATCTTCCGCTCTGCTGAAGGCGGCTTTCACCGGCCTGCCTGTTCTCTTTGCCATGATCGCGGCCAGCGTGGCGATCCTTTCCGGCATCTTTCCGCCGTAGCCTCCAACCGCGTGATTCGCAATTACCCGGATGTTTGACTGGGGAATCCCTAGGCTGAGAGCAAGGTCCTGCCACACAAACAACGGCAGTTGAGTGTCGGCCCAGCAGGTTAGCTTATCGCCCGCCCATTCACAAACTACCGTCCGAGGTTTCGGGGAACAGTTATATTGCAGGGGGGTCCAGCCGAACTCCCCCTCGATGACCTCATCGGCTTCGGCAAAGCCTTTGTCGACGTTGCCGACCTCTAATCTGAGCCAATGGTCCCGTTCGAGTCTCGGTATATGGACCAGGTCCGTCCCATGAAAGATGTTCGTATCGTATGTTTCCTGGGCCAAGGGAGCGGTCGGCTTGATGGCCTCTTCGGGATTGATCACCGCCGGCAACGCTTGATAATTGACATCGATCAACTTCACCGCCTCTTCCGCAATTCGGGGCGTTAAGGCCGCCACCGCAGCCACTTCTTCTCCGGGAAAGTGGACGATCTCATCCAGAAGATATTCGAACTTTCTCAGAGGGTGGACTTTTGGGACATTTCGATGAGTTAAGACACATCTCACTCCTGGCATGGCTTCTGCTTTAGAAGTGTCGATACCGACGATCTTTGCGTGGGCGTGGGGACTTCTCAGGAATTTTGCGTGGAGCATTCGGGGCAGCTGAATATCGTCTATATATCTCGCCTCTCCCCTCGCTTTTTCAACGGCATCCTTCCTGATAAAGCTCTTCCCGAAGACTGAGAATTCACTTGTCATCTTTCTCTTCCCTTCTCATTTTGTCAGCGGCATCCAAGACACATTCGGTGATCCTCCGGTAATTGCCGCATCGGCAGAGATTCCCGGAAAGGGCATGTCTCACGTCTTCTTCCGTGGGAGCAGGATTTTCATCCAGCAACGCCTTTGCCGTCAGAATCATGCCGGGGGTGCAGACGCCACACTGCATTCCGCTCTTCTCCACAAAAGCGTTTTGAATCGGGTGTAAACGACCTGTCCCGGTGTCCGCCAACCCTTCAATGGTCAGAATATGCTTGTTCTGAGCGTCGATTGCCAATGTCATACACGACAGCATCGGTCTCCCATCGATCAGAACGGTGCAGGCTCCACATTCGCCTTCATTACACATCATCTTGGTTCCGGTCAGTCCAAGCTCCTCCCGGAGAACCTCGGCCAAGGTCGCTGTCGTGGCCGCGTCCACCTCATAGTCCGCTTCGTTAATCCTAAGAGTAAGTTTCGACATCATCGCCCCTCCGCCTGCTGGATTGCTTGGGTCACCGCCCTCTTTGTCAGAACCGCCACGAGCTCCCTTCGATAGTCCGCCGAACCCCGGATATCGTCGATGGGGCTGGCCTCGGCCGATGCACCCTGACCGGATTTCTCAAAGAGTCTTTGATCCATTCTCTTCCCTCGGAGAATCTCTTCCGCCTTCTTTGCCCGGAGAGGAGTGGGGGCCACGGCTCCGAGAGCGATCCGAACCTCTTTAAGGACTTCTCCTTCCAGCACGATCCAGACGGCAACTCCGACGACGGCCAGGTCGGCTCCTTGACGTCTCTTCTCCTTCAAATAGGCCCCTCCGCTGTGGGCGGAAACATTGGGTATTTGGACCTCTGCAAGGAGATGGTCCTGCCCGAGGATCGTCTGCCCCGGGCCCACAAAGAAATCCTCCAGGGGAACGATCTTCGCGCCCTCTCTTCCGACCACTTTTGCCTTCGCCCCGAGCACCAGGAGGGATGGGGCCATGTCGGCGGAGGGAGCGGCGTTACAAAGATTTCCTCCCAGAGTGGCCTGGTTCCTTATCGCAGGGGTCCCCAACATTCCGGCAGCCTGAGCTAAGACGCTGAACTTACTCTGTATCAAAGAAGAGTTTGCGATTTTAATCAGGGGAGTTAGAGCTCCGATCTTCAGCCCACCGGTCTCATCCTTCTCTATAAAGTCGAGCTCACGAATTTCTCCCAGACGGATCAGGCACTCCGGTAGGACTTCGCCACGCTTCAGTTGCATGATGATGTCGGTTCCCCCGGAAACGAAATGGGCTTTTCCTCCGTACTGAGAGTGCAGAGACAGCGCTTCTTCGACAGATCTGGCGGTGAGACATTTCGGCGATGTCATTGGATTTATCCCTTCCTTTTATCGTATTCGGTCAGCAAAGCCCTTGAGTCGTTCCGCCAACTCCTCACCCGGTGACGCTTTCGTCTCCATCCGGGGAGAGGTCGGGGTGAGGGGCAGATCGGGCGATCGATTAACCTCCGGCTAACAGAGGTTGCAGTTCGACTTCAAGAAACTCTTTGTCTTTAGAGGGACTGCGCTTAACGAATTCAACCAGTTCGTCGTACGATGAGATGGGCTGCTTTTCTACCAGAATCAGGAACGGTTCATGTCCCCAATTGAAACGGTGCTTGGCTTCCTCAAGGTCACAGATATCCTCGACGTTGGGCGTTGGGAGCTTGATCCTTAGCTTTGGAAGTTTCATCTGAATTTATTCTTTACCATGGCGAATTCACCTTGTCAATTTTTATGTGAAATTTATTTGACATTATTATATCATTATGATAATAAACAACCACCCAGAGAGTAGCGCATTCACTGACCATGGTACTCGATCAAGGACCGACTCCCCTCTACCACCAGCTGAAGGATATCCTGAAGTCTAGAATCCTGTCGAATGAGGTCAAGGGAAATCAACGCCTGCCAACCGAGGCGGAGCTCTGTGCGGAGTATGGCGTCAGCCGGATTACGGTTCGTCAAGCCCTTTCGGAGCTGATGAAGGATGGCCTGATCTACCGCGACCGCGGAAGAGGCACGTTTGTCACGGAAAGCGCCGAACTGAAAAGGCCCGAACTGAAAGGATCGATTGAGAATCTCATCGCTGCCGCCAAGGGGACCCGGACGAGGGTCTTGTCCTACGAAGAAGTTCTGTCTCCTCCCCGTATCGCAAAAGTCTTTCAATTGAAAAAGACGGAGAAGGTGTTTCATCTCCAGTTGGTTCGATTCATATCCAAAGGGCCTTTTGGCTATTCGTTTATCTATTTCCCTTACGATCTGGGGAAGATCATCTCTCCGGATGAGTTGAACGGGACGACCGAAATCATCACCTTCGTCGAGGAGAAGCTAAAGACCAAAGCTTACCGGGCCAATCAGGCCATCGATGTCGGGGTGGCTGATAAAGTGCTTGCGGAGAACCTCTGCGTGAAGCCAAAGACTCCACTTCTGATCATCGAGCGGGATTACTATACCCGGAAGGGTGCGGCGATGTTTGTCGCCATCACCCATTTCCGGCCCGATTTTTATAAGTATGAAATAGAGCTGACAAGAACCTGAGAATGTGCAACCCCCGTGGTTTTGGCTTAGAACAATCGAGGGGTTGAATCTTTGAGGAATCTCGATGGAGTGTTCCATCAAAAATAAAATGGAGGAGGATGAAATATGATCAAGATACCAGAAGACAAAGTGATTATTACGGTCGCCCAGACGGGAGCCCTGGTGACCAAAACCATGAACGCGGGCCTTCCTGAGCAGCCGACGGAGATCGCCGAATCCGCCTACGCCTGTTATCAGGAAGGGGCTGCCATCTGCCATATCCACGGCCGGGACAAAGACGGCAAGACGACCGGGGCCAAAGAGGTTTTTCAGGACATCCATGACCGGATCCGTTCGAAATGCAAGATCATTATCCAGGATTCAACAGGCGGGGGTCCCAACCTCAGCTTTGAGCAGCGGATTGAATGCATTTACGCCAAACCGGAGATGGCCTCTCTGAATATGGGAACGATGATGCGGGTCTCGGGACAGTACAAAGGTACGCCTTTCTCGAATATGCGTGAAGATATCGAGGTCTACGTCACGCGGATGAAGGAGTTGGGGATCAAACCCGAGATGGAGATCTACAGTCACGCAATGCTTCGGGAAGTGGAGAATCTGATCCAGAAGGGACTGGTGGAGAAACCTTACTACATCAACCTCGTCCTGGGGATGATGTACCAGGGGGCGGTGGACGCGACTCCTAAATACTTTAATTCGCTGATCGATTTTCTTCCACAGGATGCGGTTGTTAACGTAACGCCTATCGGGGCCGCTCAGCTTCCCCTCACCACGTTGGGAATGATCCTCGGAACCTGTGTTCGGGTCGGAATGGAGGACAACATTTATTATCGGAAGGGAGAATTGGCCAAGAGCAATGCCCAGTTCGTCGCCCGGGCCGTCAGGATTGCTCGGGAGTTGAACAAAGAGCCCGCAACCCCGGACGAAGCGAGGAAGATATTAGGGCTGAAGCCTGTATGAAAGAAAATAGATAGACGTCAGACTTCAGGCTTTCGGCTTTCCGTCTGGAGCCTGATGTCTGATGCCGGAAACCCGTTATTTGGACCACGCAAGCACTAACTGTAAGATGGGAGGAGAATCATGACTAAAAAGATTTATGACCTGTCGCAGCCTTTCGGAGCGGACACTCCATTGTGGCCATTCCCCGGACCGAGGCAAGACCTCGTCTTCCAGAGGGGGGAATATCTCGGTCGATTCCACAAGAGGAGTGTCGTCTATACCGGGACCCTGCATGCGGGGACTCACATGGACGCACCCAGCCACGTGTTGCACCCTTCGGAGGGCGGGGTGATGCTCGACAAAGTCCCACTGGAAAGTTGTTACGGTACCGGTGTCATCGTGGATTTTCGCTATATGAAAAAGTGGCACATTGTTACCCCGGAGGATCTCGAAAAGGCGAAGCCCAAGATCGGACGGGGGGACTTTGTGGTTTTCAATACGGGTTGGCACAAGTTCTGGCGTTACGACAATTATCAATACTACAACCATTATCCCGGACTGGGCCCGGAGGCAGCAGAGTGGCTGGTAAGGAAGAAGGTGAAGGGGGTTGCCGGGACCTGGGGAGCCACGGACAGTCCTCTTTGGCACTACAAGCTTTCACAGACCATGCCCTGGCTTGACGCAGAGTATCGAAAAGAGACCGGGAAGGATCCGGACGTGGAATTCCCGGAGTATGAGCCTTGTCACCGGATTCTTTTGAGAAGTGGGATTGTGACGATTGAGAATGCGGGGGGTGATGTCGACAAATTAACCGGAAAACGTTGTACGATAGCGGCCTTTCCATTTCGGTGTGAGCTGGCGGACGGCGGCATGGTACGGCTCGTCGGGATCGTGGAAAAATAGATATCGAACGTCTGAAAAAGAAGGAGGTAGACTGAGATGACAGATATGTTTAGACTAGACGGGAAGGTGGCTGTCGTGATGGGAGGCGCCGGAGGTATCGGCGAGATTATGGCTCAGGGGTTAGCGGCGCAGGGCGCCAAGGTGGCGATCGCCAGTCGAAATATTGAGAAGTTAGAAGGGGTCGCTCAGAAGATTCAAAAGGAGACCAAATCGCAGGCTGCCGCCTTCAAGGTGGATATCACCGACAAGGACAGCGTCGCCCAGCTGGCGAAGCAGGTGGTTTCAAAATTCGGAACGGTGGATATTCTGGTCAACTCTCAAGGGGCAAACGTGAAGAAAAATGCGGTCGATTTTCCCGTGGGAGACTGGGACCTGATGTTCAACGTCAATGTGAAAGGGACCATGCTGGCCTGTAGTGAGTTTGGAAGGATCATGGTTGAAAAGAAGAAAGGGAAGGTCATCAACCTGTCGTCGGTGAGAGGAGTCAGAGCAACCCTCTGGGGCGGAAATGAGGGCTATTGTGCGACGAAAGGCGCGGTGGACATGATGACCAGGGCTCTGGCCTCGGAGTGGGCGCCTTACAATATTAATGTGAACGCAATTGCCCCTCTTCTCATCAATACGCCCCTTGCGGCAGCGACTTTCAGCGATCCTGAGAAACTCCAAAAATACGTCGCAAACGTCCCTTTTAAACGAATTGGCCAGCCTCAGGACTTGGTGGGGATTTGCGTCTTTTTGGCCTCGGCGGCCTCGGATTTCGTTACCGGCCAGATCATCTATCTGGATGGAGGGCTGACGGCAGTCGGCTAAGGTGTTGGAGACGCACGAATATCGTTTGTGTATGGAATGACAATAAGGCCATGTTTGCTTAAGCGGGTATAAATTCGAAACACGAAACCCGAAATTCGAAACAATCTCAAATGACCCAATTTCAAATGTTCGAAACCAGTAGTCGTTTGAGAGATTTGAATTTTGAAAATTCGAATTTGTTTCGGATTTCGGTATTCGAATTTCGGATTTCGGACTGAACACTTGGGTTTGACAACGAAGGTTAAGAAAGAAGGGGGTATTTGAATGAAAGAAAATATAAAGAAGATTGCCGTCGTAGGCGCAGGGACGATGGGACACGGCATCGCCCAATCTTTTGCCCAGGCGGGGTATCAGGTATCGCTGATGTCCCGGACTCAAAAGACGCTCGATCGAGCGATGTCATTAATCAACTCCAGCCTGAGCGCTATGGCTGAGGAAGGGGTCCTGGATCAGAAATCGATCCCATCCGTCATCAAAAGGATTACTCCAACCACCTCCCTGGCTGAAGCAGCGCGGGAAGCCGATATCGCCTTCGAGACCATGGCGGAAGATAAAGAGGCCAAAAAAGAGGTCTTTGCGCAACTGGACAAGGCTTGCCCCCCTCGGACCTTATTGGCAAGCAATACGACCTATCTCAATATCTTCGACCTTGTAGAAACCTCTCGCCCGGACAAAGTCCTCATCGCTCATTGGTATGCGCCTCCGCAGATTATTCCCTTGGTGGATGTCGTGAAAGGCCCGAAAACAGACATGGCCAACGTTGAACTGATGGCCGATATTTTGAGGAAGATCGACAAGAAGCCTGCGGTGTTCAAGAAGTATGTCCCCGGCTATGTGGTCACCCGTCTCCAGATTGCGTTCCAGCGAGAGGTGTTTTATCTATTAGATAATGACTTCTTGTCACCGGAGGAGCTGGATGAGGCAGCCAAATGGGGGCTTGCCATGCGGATGATGGTCGTAGGAGTCGTCGGGCGAATCGATTTCGGAGGATTGGATCTGACCGCCCGGAATCTGGAAAAATCCCTTTTTCCGCCGACCCCTCCGGAGTACAAACCGACCAAGATCTTTGAATTGGTCAAGCAGGGGTGCCTGGGCGTAAAGACGGGGAAGGGCTTTTTCGACTATAAGGGCAGAAGCGAGGCCGAGGTGTGCAAAGAAAGGGACATTAAGCTCATTCGAATGTTCAAAGCGCTGAAAAAGATCGAAGTCTGAAAAAGGAAGGAATGAAACCATGTCAGAACAGATTTTGACAAACTGTGAGGTTGGAGGTCCGGTATTTGTCCACGTAAAAGACGGGCGGATCATTCGAGTCCGGCCGATGCGCTTGGATGACAGCGATCCTAAACCTTGGACGATCGAGGTCAAAGGGAAGAAGTATTCCCCTCCCCGGAAAACGACATTGAGCACCTACACGCTTGCCGAGAGAAACCGGATCTACTCCGAGGATCGGGTGCTTTATCCGAGAAAGCGTGTGGACTTCGATCCTAACGGGGATCGGCATCCGGAAAACCGCGGCAGGTCTCCTTATGTTCGAATCAGCTGGAATGAGGCTTTGGATATCGTCTCGAAGGAGATCAAGAGGGTTCAGACGACCTATGGCCAGGCGGCAATCTCGGCTCTGACGTCTTCCCATCATAACTGGGGAAACATCGGATACAAGCGAAGCGCGTTCGGCCGGTTCTTCAACTTCCTGGGGTTTACGGATGTCTTTGATAACCCGGATAGCTGGGAGGGTTGGCACTGGGGGTCGATCCATACCTACGGATTTTATTGGAGGCTTGGATGCCCCGAGCAGTACGATCTTCTGGAAGACGCAATGAAGAACACCGAACTTCTTATTTTCTGGTCCCATGATCCTGATTCGACAAAGGGCGGATACGCCGGTCAGGAATCCGCTATCTGGCGTGTCTGGCTAAAAGAAATGGGAAAAAAGATGATCTTCATCGACCCTTTTTGCAACTACACGGCCGTTCGGATGGCAGATAAGTGGCTTGCCCCCCGGCCGGGAACGGATGCGGCTCTGGCTGAGGCGATTGCCTATGTATGGCTTGACGAAGATACTTATGACAAGAAGTTCATTGAGGGACGCACAATCGGATTTGAGGAGTTCAAGAAACATATTCTCGGAAAGACGGACGGAATCAAAAAGACCCCCAGATGGGCTGAAAAGATCACAGGGGTGAGGGCTCCCGTCATCCATGCCCTGGCGAGAGAGTGGGCGTCGAAGCGGACGATGCTCGGGTGCGGAGCCCGCGGGGGATTCGGGGGAGCATGCCGGACATCCTACGGTCATGAATGGGCTCGTCTGATGGTCTACTTGATGGCCATGCAGGGAATTGGAAAACCCGGAGTCAACATCTGGTCTGCCGCTCAAGGGGCTCCGTATAATGCTAAATTCTATTTTCCGGGCTATGCGGATCCGAAGGGCCGGATCACCGGAGACGGGAATCCGGACCATGTGGCAAAAAAGACAGCGGTCAACCCGGTCCAGCAGAAGCTTTACCGGACCCTGTTTCCTGATGCGATATTGAACCCGCCGATTAGCTGGTTGGGAGAAGGATTCTGCGGACAGTCGATCGAACAGCAATTTATTCCCTATACGTATCCCATGCCAGGCCAGCCGGAAATAAAGCTGTTCTACCGGTACGGCGGTTCTTTCATGGGAACCATGACGGAGACGAATAAGTGGGTCGAGGCTTACCAGAGTCCAAAACTTGAAATGATCGTCAACCAGTCCGTCTGGATGGACCCGGAGACGAAAATGGCGGACGTCATCCTCCCGGCCTGCACCAACTTTGAAAGAAACGATATCGCCGAGTGGAGCAACATGGGAGGCTACTCGAATCATGCATCCAGCGGGTGCAACTACCGGGTTGTCGTTTATGAGAAAAAATGCATCGAACCGATCGGGGAATCGAAATCGGACCTTGAGATTTTTACCCTTCTGGCCGAGCGGCTTGGATTCAAGGAAGACTTCACCGATGGAGGAAAAACGGAGGAAGACTGGATCCGGAAACAGTACGATATCTCGCACCTCCCCAAGTACATCTCCTACGAGGATTTCAAGAAGAAAGGTTACTTCATCGTTCCCCTGCCGGAAGATTATAAGCCCACGCCGGCATTGCGCTGGTATAACGAAGGAAGGAGGCGGGATACACCGGACGCCTTGGCGCCTCACCCCGATAAGAAAGAAGGGTTAGGGACATACAGCGGGAAGATCGAGTTTGTCTCCCAGAGCCTCCTGAAGCATTTTCCGAAGGACAAAGAACGGCCGCCCATGGCGAGGTACATTCCAAGCTGGGAAGGGCATGAATCCCCTCTGGCCAAGAAATATCCCATTCAAATGATCTCTCCCCACCCGCGGTATTCCTATCATACGCATTATGATGCCCACTGCGAGTGGCTTGCCGATATCCCGGGGCACCGGATCCGCAAGGACGGGCACAACTGGATCGTGATTCGTGTCCATCCTGAGCAGGCTGAAGCGCGCGGAATTCAGAATCGGGATATCATCAAAGTTTTTAATGATCGGGGTACGGTTCTTGGAATCGCTCATGTGACCGAGACGGTGAGACCCGGGGTGATTCATTGTTATACTTCTTCCGGGAAGTACGATCCCCTTGAACCGGGCAAAGCCGGCAGTCCAGACCGCGGCGGATGCGTGAGTATCCTGACCCCCCTGCGGATGATGTCTAAGAATGCTCCCGGCATGGCGAGTAACACTTGCCTTGTTGAAATAGCAAAGTGGGATGGAGGAGAATGATGAAAAACTACGGAATGGTCATTAATTTGGACAAGTGCTCCGGATGCTACAACTGCTTTCTGGCCTGCCGGGATGAGCACTATGGAAACGATTACCCGCCCATCGCTCTGGCGCAGCCCTTCACGGGCCATTTCTGGATGCAGATCGCTGAGCGGGAAAGAGGGAAGTATCCCAAAGTGAAGGTCTCTTTCATCCCGAAGCCCTGCATGCACTGTGACGATCCCCCCTGTGCCAAATCCGCTTTGAACGGGGCGATCTACAAGAGACCCGATGGTATTGTCATTATCGACCCTGAGAAATCGGCCGGCCAGAAAGGAATCGTCTCGTCCTGTCCTCACCGTGTGATTTTCTGGAACGAAGAGAAGAATATTCCGCAGAAATGCACCCTCTGCGCCCATATGCTGGATCAGGGGGAGCCGGAGCCCCGGTGCGTAGAGGCCTGCCCGACGGGCGCCCTTCTTTTCGGAGATCTGAATGACCCGGAGAGCGAGATATCGAAACTCTGGGGTTCTAAGAAAATGGAAGCACTTCATCCTGAATTTGAGCTCAAAACCAGAGTGAAATACATCGGCATCCCCAAGAGATTCATCGCCGGAACGATTGTGCTGAAAGATAAGGATCAGTGCGCCGAGAATGCGAAGGTAACCCTGACGGGGCGCGGGAAGAAACAGGCGGTCAGGGCGAACAACTTTGGAGATTTTGAGTTTGAAGGACTGGGCGAGGGCGAGGATTACACCGTGAAGATTGAACATTCGGGTTATACCCCCCAGTCTTTTAACGTTCAGACGAAGTCCGATGTCTATCTGGGAGAGATCCTGCTGAAACGGTCTTCCAGAAAGTAGATTATAGAGAAAGTCTGTCCATAAAGCGTGTTCGTTCGTCATGCCGGGCTTGAGGAGCCTGCCCCGTACTCGATACGGGGGGCATCCAGACATCGTCCCGACGAAAGTCGGGAACCATCTCAAGGACTGACTCCCGGTTTTCACCGGGAACACTGGATTCCGGCTGGAGTTTATCCCGATGAAAATCGGGGCCGGAACGACACCTTTTTATTTTGACCTTAGTTTGTGGGCAAACTTTAAAGGAGGGTTATTTCATGGAGCCTTCCCTCAGGCTCAAGCAGAGGTACAGCATTTGACTGACAAGGCGGACCGAAAAAACGAAGACGGAAAAGAAAGAAGAATCGTAAAAGGCCTTGGCTTTGTCGGCATCGCCGCTGACGCCAACGCCGTCGAAGTAGACGTCAAGAACGGAAAGATCATCAGGATCAATCCCCTCCATTACGATAGAATCTACAACCCAAAAGAATTCAACCCCTGGAAGATCGAAGCCCGTGGAAAATCCTTCGAGCCAAGTATGAAATCGCTGATCCCGCCGCTCAGCCTGGGATACAAGAATCGAGTCTACTCCCCCAACAGGATCCTCTATCCTCTCAGGCGGGTGGATTGGGACCCTGAAGGGAATCGAAAGACGGAAAACAGGGGAAAGAGTGGCTATGTCAGAATCTCGTGGGATGAAGCTACAGATATCATCGTCAGCGAGCTGAAACGGATCAAGCAAACCTATGGGATGGAGGCTGTATTCTCGCAGTCCGACGGGCATGCAGAAACGAAGACGGTTCACGCGGCTCACGGGTGCCACCGAAAGCTTCTCAGACTTTTGGGAGGGTTCACCCTGCAAACGCGCAATACAGACAGCTGGGAAGGGTGGATTTGGGGGGCAAAACATGTCTGGGGCATGGAGAATCTGGGGCAGATGGTCCCCGTGACGAATGTCATTCCCGATATGAGCGAAAACACCGATCTCATTCTTTTCTGGGGGTGCGATCCGGAAACCACGCCCTGGGGATGGAGCGGCCAGCTGGCGAGCCGGGCCTGCTACTGGTTTACGGAGTTAGGAATAGAGTCGATCTATATCTGCCCCGACTTAAATTACGGGGCAGCCGTTCACGCGGATAAATGGATACCCATCCGTCCGAACACGGATGCAGCGCTTCAGCTCGCCATCGCTTACGTGTGGATCACCGAAGACCTCTACGACAAAAATTATGTCGCAACCCACGCCGTCGGCATTGATCAATTCAGAGAATATGTCATGGGCAAGGAGGAAGGAATTCCGAAAACCCCCCAATGGGCCTCTGAGATCACAGGGATTCCAGCCCGGACGATCAAGGCGCTGGCCAGAAAGTGGGCCTCCAAACGAACAACCATTGCCCACGGGAATGGCGGCCCTTTCATCCGGGGGCCCTACTCGACCGAGCCGGCGAGGCTTGAGGTCCTCTTGCTGGCCATGCAGGGATTGGGAAAGCCGGGGTGTCATCAGGTCAAGATGATTGAGTGGAGCATTTACCAACACCATCATCGTAACCCGTGGCCCCGTCCTCTCTTTATCCCACAACTCCAGGCGGCGGACCGTGGTTGGAAGTACGACGACACGCCCAGACAGTTCATTCCCAAATGTCTTGTCCACGACGCGATTCTCAACCCTCCCATCAGCTGGTGGGGGACCACGACGCTCTCCAGAGACCCGGTGGAGAGACAATTCGTGAAATCAACCTATCCGGTAGAAGGGTGTCCTGAGATCCACATGATCTGGACCGATAGCCCGTGCCTGGTCACGTGCTGGAACGACGGGAACAGCATTCTAAAGGCCTACCAGCATCCTAAGATCGAATTTATCCTGGCCCAACATCCATGGCTGGAGAATGACTGCACCTTTGCGGACCTGATCCTTCCTTCAAACACCAAATTCGAGACAGAAGATATCGGGGTCGATATCTTCAGCGGGCAGTTCAACGCCATTTTCCCCGAGCCGAAGTGTATCGAACCCCGGGGGGAGTCGAAGAGCGACTATGAGGTCGTCTGTACGATCGCAGAAAAGCTGGGTCTTCTCGAAGAATATACGGGCGGAAAAAGCGTCAAGGAATGGATCAAGCATGGCTACGAAACATCGGGCGCGGCAGATCACATCAGCTATGAGGAACTGCAAAAAAAAGGATACTGGGTCGTCCCGACGGATCCGGATTGGAAGACTTACGGGGCGGGAATGAAGGACTTCGCAAACGATCCGGCGAATCACCCGCTGAATACACCCTCGGGCAAAATTGAATTCTATTCCGAAAGATTGGCCAAACATTTCCCCGACGATAAGGAGAGGCCGCCGGTCCCGCACTGGGTTCCCCATGGCGAATCACACCAGGAGAGCCTATTCCACCCGAGGGCGGAGAAATATCCTCTGCTCGTCTGTTCCAATCATCCGAAATGGAGGGTCCATGCCCAGCATGACGACATGACGTGGTTGAGGGAAATCCCGACGTGCAAGGTCAAAGGTCCCGATGGTTACTTCTATGAACCGATGTGGATCCATCCATCGGACGCGAAGAAACGATCGATCGGCAGCGGGGATGTGGTCCTGATCTTTAACGAGAGGGGCACCGTTCTTGCCGGAGCGCGTGTTACGGAGAGGATCATGCCCGGGACCGTCTACATCGATCACGGGGCCAGGTATGATCCGATCGTGGCGGCGGAGATGGACAGGGGAGGAGCGATTAACACCATCTGCCCTCATCATGTCACCTCAAAACATGCAACCGGACAGGTGGCAAGCGGGTATCTTGTCGAGGTTCAAAAAGCGGATATGGAAGAGCTCATGAGGAAATATCCGGAGGCCTTCAAGAAACCCTATGACCCCGGCGCCGGGCTCTGCATGGAGAGAGTCTTGGTCAGAGATAAGAAAGAATGAAAACCTTAGTCATCGATATCTCGAAGTGCAATGGGTG
>Ga0335084_10003851_pt1 | contig 14737 bp, 17 predicted proteins | sample Lox_Sample_44_FD_206721 | JGI IMG/M metagenome (GOLD analysis project Ga0335084, IMG submission 206721) | Soil microbial communities from Loxahatchee National Wildlife Refuge, Florida, United States - Lox_Sample_4.4 | ecosystem: Environmental > Terrestrial > Soil > Wetlands | place: USA...
CAGCCGCACGCTCGAGCGTCTCCTGGGCGGCACGCTGCACGCCGTGCCTCGACACTACGCGGAGGCCTCGCCAGCGGCGCTGTTGCCGTTGGCCGTGCGACAGGTTCTCGTCGCCGGCTCCGAGGATCATCTGATTCCCCCGAGCCTGGTCGCGGGCTACGCGTCCGCGGCGCGCGCGGCCGGTGACCCGGTGGAGCTCGACGAGGTGCAGGGCGCGAATCACATGGACTTGATCGCAGCCGGCCCGCCCGCCTGGCCCACCGTCCGCGACAAGGTGCTCGAGCTGGTCCGGGCGTCGCCGCCCTGATCGGCGAGGACCTGCGACTCGAGCTCGAGCGCTTGCGGCTCCTCGCTTTCCTTCTCGATCTCGCCGGAGAACAGCTGCTCGCGTTGTCTCATGGGGCTCCTCTACGAAGAGCGAGGAGCAACGTCGATGCCAAGCTCGCGTCTTGCGCCGAGGCTCACCGCGGGCTGCGGAGTCGCAGTATCCTGCAGATTGCAGAAGGCGGAGGAAACATGGACCTGGGGCTTCGAGGCAAGTCGGTGCTGGTCACGGGCAGCTCCAAGGGCATCGGGCTCGCGTGTGCGCGGAGCTTCGCGGCGGAGGGCGCGAACGTGCACCTGGCCGCCCGCTCGAGCGCGCCCATGCACGCGGCGGCGCGGGAGCTCGCGGCCAAGTTCGGCGTGGAGCTGCGGGTGCACCCCGTCGACCTGCGCGCCTCGGACGCGGCGGAGAGACTCGCGGGCGAGGCCGGTGAGCTCGACGTGCTCGTGAACAACGCGGGCGACATTCCGCGCGGCGGGCTCGCCGCCGTCGACGAGGCCACCTGGAGACACGCCTGGGACCTGAAGGTCTTCGGCTTCATCAATCTCACGCGCGCGGTGCTCGCCCGCATGGAGTCACGCGGGCGCGGAGTGATCGTGAACGTGATCGGCATGGCCGGCGTGGGGCACCCGGCGGACTACATCTGCGGCGCGGCCGGCAACGCCGCGCTCGAGGCCTTCACCAAGGCAGCGGGCAAAGGCTCGACGAAATCGGGCGTGCGCGTCCTGGGCCTGCACCCGGGAGCCACGCGCACGGACCGGCTCGCCGATCCGCTGAAAGCGCTCGCGCGCCAGCGCTTCGGCGACGAGTCGCGCTGGGAGGAGCTGCTGCGCGGCGTGGCCATCCAGGAGCCGGAGCAGGTTGCCGACACCGTGGTGTTCCTGGCCTCGGAGCGGGCGAGTCATCTGAGTGGCGTGGTGCTGAACCTGACACCGGCATGAACCGGAGGAGTCGCCGCAACGGGTGGGTGGCCGCGCTGCTGCTCGCGGCGTGCGTGGCCCATCCGTACCGGGATCAGTATCTGCCCGATCCCCCGACGGACGTGCTGGAAGGTGACTACCAGCGGCTGCAGGGTCAGTGGGTCGTGGTGTACAACGAGCTCAAGGGCATCGACCTGGCCGAGATGCACGGTGCCGTCTGGACGATCCAGGGCCGCATGATGGGCGGTGAGCGCTTCATTCTCGATCAGACGAGCCAGCCCAAGCGGATCGACTCCGACGACGGCAGGTCCGCGCGCGTGCTGGGCATCTACCAGCTCGACGGCGACCAGCTCACGGTCTGCACGGGCGATTCGGGAGAGGCTCGGCCGACCGAGTTCAAGACCTCGGCCTTCTCGGGGGCCATCCTCACGCGCTTCGTGCGCAAGCGCTAGAGACCGAGCAGGCGGCGGGCGTTCCCGCCGAGGATCGCGCGCCGCTCGTCAACGCCCAGGCCGGGCACCGCGCCGACCAGCGCGTGCGGGTCGTAGTGACCCATGTCGAAGGGGTAGTCGGTGCCGATCACGACCTGGCTCGCGCCCACCACGTCGACCAGGCGGCGCAGGGCGTCCGGCTCGTACACCAGCGAGTCGAACCAGATGCTGCGCAGATACTCGCTGGGCTTGCGGCGCATCTGGCGGGCCTCGGGGCGCACGGAGTGGCCGTGGTCGGAACGGGTCACATAGGCGGGCAGGTAGCCGCCGCCGTGCGCGGCCAGGATCTTCACGCCGGGATGGCGGTCGAGCATGCCGCTGAAGATCAGGTACGAGAGCGCGAGCGTGGTCTCGGCCGGGTTTCCGACCAGGTTCTGCAGGTAGAAGCGGTTCACGCGCTCGCCGAGCGACGTGCCCATGGGGTGGATGAACACGAGCGCGCCGAGTGACTCGGCCCTGGCCCAGAACTTCTCGAGCTTCTCGTCGGCCAGCTCGAGCCCGTTCACGCTGGTCGAGACCTCGACTCCCGCCAGGCCGAGCCCTCGCACCGCGTGCTCCAGCTGCTCGACCGACAGGTCCGAGTGCTGCAGCGCCACGTTGCCCAGCCCGCGCAGGCGCTCGGGCGCGCGCGCGCAGGCTTCGGCGATGGCCTCGTTCTGCGTTCGGACCAGCGTGCGCGCCAGGTCGGGGTCGGCCCAGTAGTAGTACTGGGTCGGGATCGGACTCACGACCTGCACGTCGATCTTCATGCGCTCGAGGTCGGAGAGTCTCTCGTCCAGGCTCGTGAGCTTGGTCCCGATCGACGGCAGCATCACGCGCGCGTTGTGCTCGACCGACGCGGCGCCCATGGTGCGCAGGTTGAGCTCGGGCTCCGCGCGCTTCTCGGGCCGGTCGGCCACGAGTCTCTCGACCGCTGGAACGAGCAGGTGGCCGTGCAGGTCGATCGTGAGCGGGCGCTCGGCCGTCAAATCGGGCCCAAGGCGGTCACCGTGTCGTCGATCAGCTGGTCCAACAGGTCCGCGAAGGCGCCCGGGTCGGGCTCGGGGTCGAACACGCCCCCTTTCTTCTCGGCCTTCGCCACCGCCTTGCCGGCCGTGGTCACGAGCTTGTCGTGGGCCTTGGCGCGCGCCTGATCGAGCTTGGCCGCGTCGGGCTTCTTCACGTTCGCGGCTTCCGCCTTCAAGCCGGCCGAGCAATCCGCGCCCGCGGCGTTGAGCCATGCGTTCCCGACCGGAACGTTCGCCGGGTTGATGGCGTCGGCCTGGTCGAAGACTCCGTTCACGCGCGCCTCGAGGTTTGTGAGCTGGTCCGTGAAGTCGGTCGGGCTGCAGGTGAGCCCCTTCTTCTGCGCGGCCGTCTGCGCCTTCGAGAGCGCCGTGAGGAACGACTGACTGCTCTTGCTCACGCAGGCTTCGAGCTTGGGCAGGTTCTGGATGCGCGGCTGCAGATAGCACTTGAGCCGCGACTGACAGAACTTGGCGGCGGCGTTCAGCATGGACACCGTGCAGGGAGTCGATACGCCGCTCGCGCCGGAGCCGGTGACTTCGGTATCGAGGTCGAAGTCGAGGGTGCCGTTCGGACCTTGCACCAGGCCCGAGCGGTTCGGGTAGCGCGCCGGGGTCTGGTCGAGGCCGGTGTTCGACGACGCGGTGTGAGTCTGGAGATCGGTGAAGCTCAGCGCGATCGAGAGGACGCCGGCGCCCTGGAGGACCATGCTGGTATCGGCGCCCGAGGTCGCGACGCGCAGGGCGTCGACGAGCCCCGCCGAGTCATCCGCCACCGTCACCACGTTCTGGCCCGACGTGAGCGTGGCGCTCCAGCTCCCGATGGTGATGGTGAGCGCGGTGACTGCGCCCTCGTACGCCGCGGTGTTTGCAGTCGTGTTGAAGCTCGTGAGCGGTGTGGTCGTCTCCACCGTCCAGTCCACCTGGACCGATGCACCTTCCGCCACGCCCAGCGCCGCCAGCGCGCTCGTCGGATCCAGCGAGCCCGGCGTGATCGACGTCAGGTGACCCTGCAGGGTGTAGGTCTTCGGCGCGGCGTTGGCGGGGGCCGCGAGCAGGAGGATCCAGCAGAACAAGAGGCGGGCAGTCACGGTCCGCGCATCTTGCCAGAAGAACACGTTCATGGGGTAGGCTTCCGAACGTGCCGATCGAGAGCCTCGAGACGATTGCGCTGCGCGAAGGCGGCGAGATGCGCGCGCTGCTCGTGCTTCCCGACGGAGCAGCGCCTGCCGGCGGCTGGCCCGCGGTGGTCGCGATCCACGACATACTCGGATTCAGTCCCGACATCCAGCGCATTGCGCGGCGACTTGCGGCCTCGGGATATGCCGCGCTGGCGCCGGCGTTGTTCGACGGCGCGGGCGCGCCGTTCCTGTGCGTGGTGCGCACGCTGCGCGACGCGGTCCGGCCCGGAAGCCCCGCGTACGGCCGCCTGGAGCAGGCGCGCGCCTTTCTCGCCGCGCGGCCCGGCGTGAACGGCGCGCGGGTCGGGGTGACGGGCTTCTGCATGGGCGGCGGCTTCGCGCTCGCGTGGGCGGCACAGGGCGGCTTCCAGGTGTGCGCGCCCTACTACGGCGGCGTGCCGCCGGAAGCGGAGTCACTGCGCCGGGTGTGTCCCGTGGTGGCGGGCTTCGGCGCGCGCGACGGACCGTTCCTCGAGCACGCTCGGCGGCTCGAGAGCCACCTGAACCAGCTCGGCATCGCGCACGACGTGAAGGTCTATCCGGGCGTGGGGCACGGCTACATGAACGACCACGGCGGCGGTCTTCTCTCGCAGATCGCGCGGCGCACGCCCATGCACGCTGCCTACGACGCCAGCGCTGCCGAAGACTCGTGGCGCCGCATGCTCGCGTTCTTCGCTCAGCACCTGTAGCGCTCGCGCCAGCTCCGCTGGAGCCGCCGCGCCAGGGCCGGATACACCACGAAGCGCCGGAACGGCTCGATCAGCGCCATGTAGAGCGGCGTCCAACGACTCACCGGTGCCACGTACACGGCCACGTAGACCCGATACCCGCCCGGGCGCTCCACGAGCGAAAGCGACATGAACGCGTGGACCGTCGCGTTGCGGATTTCGGTCAGCGCCTCGCGCTCGAGCACGTAGAGCACGACCCAGGCGCCCTCGCGCGTGCCCGGTGCCACCCACGAGCGGCTGGCGAGCTCGGGCCAGACACGCTGCACGTACGACTCCCGATGGTGTGATTCGATCGAGTGACTCTCCGCGTCCCAGCCCAGCCAGCGCCCGAGCTTCCAACGCAGCGCGAACAGCGCGCGCACCGGAAGGCTCGCGTCCTCCGCCCGCTCCGACCCGAACAAGGTCCGCACGTCGGACACGCTGCGACCCGGGCCGCCACCCGAGAGCTCGACGGCGGTCACGTCGCGCAGCGGAACGCCGCGCAGGACCTCGTGCACGAGCAAGCGAAGCTGCAGGAACTCTCGGGCGGGGACCCGCACTCAGCCTTCGGTCAGCTTCTTGTAGGCGTGGTAGTGGCGCAGCGCGTCCGTCTTGCGGCCCAGCTTCTCGCACAGCGCCGCGAGGTTGAAGTGGGCGTCGGCGAAGCTCGGATCGAGCTCGAGCGCGCGCTCGTAGTGACTCGCGGCGGGCGCAGGCCCGCGCGCGTCCTCGAGCGCGAGCGCCAGATTGAAGTGCACCACGGGGTCCTCGGGGCTGCGCTCGAGCGCCTCGTGATACAGCCGCGCGGCCTCCTTCGCGTTCCCCGCCTGGTGCGCGATGCGCCCCAGGTTCACCCACGCGTCGACCAGGTCGGGATCGAGCGAGAGGGCTTTGCCGTAGGCGTCGCAGGCCGCGGCGGGGTCTTCGTCTTCCAGGTCGAGGCCGCGCTCGAACTCGGCGCGCGCGGTCGCGGCGTCGTCCTCGGCTGCGGCGTGGGCGTGCGCGTGACTCGCGCGCAGCTCGGTGACTCGCTCCTCGAGCTCGTCCACGCCGAAGTCGAGCAGCACCTGGCCGGTCTCGGGCTCCCAGGCGGTGCCGCCTTCGCGCACGGCCACGCGCTTGCCGTCGGCGAAGATGCGCAGGCCGGAGATCGGGCGTTCGGGCGGCAGCTCTTCCACCAGCGTCGCGAGCGCGCGGCGCACGCGCGCCATCGGCACGTTCTTCGCGAGCAGTCCGGCCGCGGCGCGCAGCACCACGAGCTCCTGGAACGAGAAGGCGTAGCTGCGTCCGTCGCGCGCGGGGCGGCACAGGCCCGAGCGGACCAGCTCGCGAATGCGCCCCTCCGAGAGGCCCAGGATGCGCGCGGCATCGGTCGTCGACAACTGTCGCCCCACGCCGGGGAGGTTAGCTCGACGCGGCCTTCTTGCCCTTCGCCTTGGCGCCCTTGCGGGCGGTCTCGGCGGGCTTCTCGTGCGCGGCCGCCTTCTCGGACAGACTCTTCTTGAGGGCGGCCACCAGGTCGATGATCTGCTCGCGCGCCTCTTCGGGCGGTGCGGCCACGATCTCCTCGCCGGCCACCTTGCGATCCACCGCTGCCAGCACCTGGCGCCGGTAGTCGTCCTCGTACTTCTCGGGCTGGAACTTGTCTTGCGAGAGCTGCTCGATCAGCTCCTTGGCGAGCTTCACCTCGGCGTCCTTCACCGCGATCGTCTTGTCGATCTCGATGTCGGCGAAGTTGCGCACCTCGTCGGCGTAGTACAGGCCGTGCATCGCGAGGCCGTCGCCCATCGGCCGCAGCAGCACGAGCTGCAGCCGGCCGCGCGTGGCGTAGCGGCCGACCGCCACGCGCTTGGTCTCGGTCATCGCGCGGTGCAGTAGCTGATAGGCCTTGTGACCGCCCTTGTCGGGGCCCAGCAGGTTCGACTTCTCGAAATACACCGGGTCGACCTGCGAGATCGGCACGAACTCCTCGATCTCGATGGTCTGGTCGGTCTTGCGCTGCAGACCCGTGAGCTCTTCGTCCGTGATCACGACGTACTGGTCGCGCGCGTACTCGTAGCCCTTCACGGTGTGACTGCGGTCGACCACCTCGCCGCACACGGAGCAGATGTACTGCTGCTTCACGCGCGCCTTGTCTTTGTCGTGCAGCATGCTGAAGTGCACGTCTTTGCTGCTGGTGGCGGTGAAGACCTTGATCGGGATCGACACCAGGCCGAACGAGATGGTCCCAGAGGAGATTGCGCGCGCGGGCATCGGACTCCTTTGCCTTCTTGGGGGGGACGGCACCGGAGGGGAGCGAAACCGTAGGATACCATCCGGCGGTTTCGCCAGCTGCGGCGAAAAGTCCACGACCCGGGTCGGAGTCCGGTTGGCGGAACACGTCGAGCTCGACCCGATCGGGCTGTGCTACGCCGACCGGGCCGAGCTCGCCGAGCGAGCGCAGCGAGGCACGCTCACTTCTTGATCGAGAGCTTCACCCCGGAGACTCCAGCCGTGAGACTCACGCCGCGAGTCTTCGCGTGCAGGCTCACCGAGACTCCGTTCTGGTTCGACATCACGAGGCCGCCGGCGCCGCCACCCACCGTGGCTCCGCCCGCCGCTGCGGTGTAGTTCCCGTCGAAGTCCTCGAGCTTGGAGAGGTGAGTCACGCTGCCCGTTGCGGCGATCGACGCAACGCCGGCCGTGCCCACGGTGAGTCCGTCGACGACCACGGGATAGGTCTTGCCCTTGTAGGTGAGCTTGCCTTCGCCCCACGAGTAGCCGACTCCGGCGGAGACCTGCTTGGCGGTGAGGCTCAGCGTGGCATCGGGCTTGGGCTTCGACGCCTTCTTGTCCGCGGCGCCGCCGATGCCGGCGATTCCGACGAGGCATATCACCACAATCGATGCGCGAACGAACGATCGAGCTTGCATGGGTTCCTCCTTGTGTGAGTCACCATATCAGAAACGCCAGGTGGGGCCGGCGGCAAACACGTAGCCGCCGCGGAAGTCCGTGCCCACGTCGATGAACAGCTGAAAGCGCCGGCTGAACGAGATCTGGCCGCCGAGGTCGTACATCCAGTAGGACACCGGTCGCTGGTCGGCTTCGAAGACCAGGCGGCCTTCCGGCAGGTCCACATGACCTTTGGCGGTGGCCGCGGTGTTCCAGTAGCCGGCGCCGATCCAGTACTGCATGGGAATCTCGTTAACTTTTCCGTTCCAGCCGATGCGAGAGCTCGCGATCAGCGCATGGAAGGTGTCGTCGAAGCCCATGTCGATCTGCTCGTAGTTGCAGTCGAGCACGCCGAAGAGCTGCTTGTAGCCCCCGGCCAGCGTGGCACCCCCGCCGCCCAGGAAGCCGTCGAGCTTCGTGTCGACCGTGGCCTGGGCCGTGCGCACGCCGGGGATCGGTCCGAGGCGCGGCACGTTCACCTGCAAGTGAGTCGCCGAGCTGTTGTTCACGTATCCGAACAGCGTGTAGACGTTCAGGAAGGGCAGGAGCCACACGTCGACCTTCAGGTTCGCATTCACCACGTTGCTCGTGGAGCCCAGATCGACGAACCTGCTGACCGAGCGCGGCGCGTTCGTGAGCCCGATGCGCAGATCGGTCACGTTGATGTCGCGGCCTTTGAGTCCGGTCATCACGAGCGCAACGCCGACGGACCGCGGCAGCTCGGCGCCCGCGGCGCGCGCCTGGTCGCCGAGCAGCGGCAGACCCGGGAACCACGAGTCGCTTTCGGGCTTCTTGTCGTCGGCATGCGCGAGCGGGCCGAGCAGAAGCGCCAGAGCGAGCGCGGGTAGCCAGCGCGTCACTTCTTCAGCGAGAGCGTCACTCCGGTCGAGCCGATCGTGAGACTCACTCCTTTGGTGGTGGCCGTGAGACGGATCTCGACGCCGTTCTGGTTGCGCATGACCAGCCCCGCGCGGCCGCCGCCCACGGTGGTGCCCGCGGCGGCGCCGGTGTAGTTGCCCGCGATGTCCTCGACCTTCTTCAGGTGATAGACGTCGCCCTCGGCCGTGGCCGAGGCGATGCCGACCGCGCCGACCGTGATGCCGTCCACGCTCACCGGGTAGTCCTTGCCGTCGTAGGTCAGCGTGCCCGTTCCCCAGGCGAAGCCGACGCCCGCGGCGATCTGCGTGGCAGACAGAGCCAGCTTCGCGTCGGGCTGGGGCTTCTCGTAGGCCGTGAGACACAGCGCGCTGAGCGCGATCGCGAGTGACCAGCGGAGTTTCATGGCACCACCTCGAAGTCACCAGGCTTCCAGCTGCCGTCGAAGGCCGCCTGCTCGGGACCGTACACGCGGAAATACGCGAACCAGCCCTTGTTGGGGAGAGTCTTGATCCACTGACCCTCGTGACCCGCGGGAGCGCTGGGTCCGAAGTAGAGCTCGGCGGCGCCGCCCTTCAGGTCCTTGAGCTCGAACAGCGAGCGCAGCGCGGCCTTGCCCTGGTCGGTCGCCACCTGGCTGCGGGTGTCGGTGTCGTACACGGTGACCGACCAGAACAGCTTTGCCGGGACCGGCAGCGGCACGGTCAGCTTGTAGCTCTTCGCGCCGTCGAGATACTGACCCTTGGCGTCGCGCAGCCCGAGCCAGTAGACCGAGCCGGAGCCCGCGCCGCGGCGGAACATGGCCGGCGAGGCGCCGATCGCCTGGTAGAACCAGACCTCGCGCGCGTCGACGTCGAGATACGACTCCGCCTCGAAGTCGCCGCTCTTGGGCTGCAGCCCGACCCACTCCCACTTGCGGTCGTTCCAGACCATGCGCTCGGGCCGGCGGTCGGCGAACGACTGCACGCGCATCTGGGCGTTTCCGATCTTGGCTGCCAGATCGAGGATCCCCTTCATGCGCGTGTCCGGCGTGAAGGGCTTGCCCTTGGCGATCCCGAGCACCGCGAGCTCGCCGTAATAGGGCCGGAACTCGTCGAACGCCGGCTCGCTCTCGATCACCTCGCGCAGCACCTGCCAGTACCGGAAGTTGTCCTCCCAGGCCAGCGGTGTGGTGTCTTGCGGTTTGGGAGTGAGATCGATCCAGGTCGGCGGCTTCCAGCCCTTGACCGGAGTCAGTGGGTGGACCTTCACCGTCTTGATGCGTTCGATGGCGGCGGTCAGGTCTCCGCCCACGGGGAGTGACCGCACGCCGACGATCAGGTTGTTGGTGGTGGACTTCCACACGAAGTAGCCGCTCGGGACCTTGCCCTTGTAGCCAGGCGGCAGCAACAGGTGCTTCCCGCCCTTGCCGGCATCGGGGCCGGGCATTCCCATGTCGGCCACCCAACGCTGGTTCACGTCGATCGCCACGACGATCAGCGGCCCCGCAGGCAGCTCGATCACGAACGGGCCACTGGACAGGTCCAGCGGTATCGGGCCGTAGGGCGTGTCGGAGTTGTAAGTGAAGCCGATGTGCATCGGCTTGCCGTCGAGCGTGCCGAACACGCGGTTCGGCATCACCCCGATGTCCTTGTTGCCCCGGATGATCGCCGCGCCGGACACCGTGGGATAGAAGAAGCGGTACGCCTGGATGGCGCGAATCAGGTCCGCGTCGTCGTACGCCTTCTGCACCGTCTCGGGCGTCGGATAGCCGTTCGCGAAGTGATAGTCGGCGGCGGGCGAGGTCTTGGCTGCTTCGGGCGCCGCTTTCTCGGCGGGCTTCGTGCCCGCACAGCCGAGCATGGCGGCGAGAAGCAGAGTGAGACATACGCGCATTTCTAGTTCTCCGTCTTCACAGTGAGTGGCAGCTGGAAGTTGAGGCCCATGAACACCTGCCATTGCGGCGCGAGGCCGTCGTGCCAGAAGGTGTACTGGGGCTCCGCGAACAGGTTGATCTTGGTGCCGTTCGAGAGCTTCCACACCTTGCCCAGCCCGAGTCCGATCGGGATGAAGTAGTCACTCCCGATCAGGTCGAAGTTCATGGTCGCCGTGCTGCGCAGGTAGAACGCGGCGGGCAGGTTCACGATCACGAACGGCTGGGTCTGGATCGCGCTCTGCCGGTCGCGCGTGCCGTCGTGGCCCGCGAAGGAGCGCTGATAGGTGACGAGCGCCCCGAGCAGGCCCCACGAATGCGCCGAGACCACGGTCGCCGCGGCGCCCGCCTGCCACTTTCCCGTGCCCAGACGCGGGTCCTGTGCGGTCGGGAAGGTGACTTGCGGGCCCACGCCCAGCTCGAGCGGCCCCGCCCTGAACAGGAAGATGTCCAACAGGTTGATGTCGCCGAAGCCCGTGGTGGATCCGGGCGGGTTCGGCTCGTCGGGCGAAGTCACGACCGGCACCGTGAGCCGCGCGAGCTGTGGCAGGCCGAAGAGCCTGAACGGCACGGTCGCGCGGTAGAGGCCGCTGTTGCCGTCGGTGTCGGGATCGAGCCGGTAATAGGAGTGGACGTACTGGTCCTGGAAGTTCAGCCCCAACGACGGAGTGAGTGGGTTGTTGGACTTGTTCATGTCCTCGCTCGACGGGCCTCCGTCGCCGCGAGCCACGGAAGCGGCGAGCCAGCACGCGCAGAGCGGTGCGAGAATCCAGAGACGAGTCACCGGGTTGTCCCCTCCGAGTGCGCAGTCTACCCGCCGCGCGCGATTTCGGGGAACCGCGGCGCGTCGGTTACTATGGCCGTGCATGGCGGACCTGCGGCGCTACCGCGAGAAGCGCGATCCGAACGCGACGCCCGAGCCGTTCGGCCTGGATGCCGACGCGCGTCCGATCGCGCCGGGCGCCGCGCGCATCTTCGTGGTGCAGCAGCATGCGGCGCGCTCCATGCACTGGGACTTCCGGGTCGAGATCGACGGCGCGCTCGTGAGCTTCGCGATCCCGAAGGGGCCCACGCTGGACCCGAAGGAGAAGCGCTTCGCCGCACAGACCGAGGATCACCCGCTCGAGTACGCCGACTTCGAGGGAGTCATTCCCAAGGGCAACTACGGCGCAGGGGCGATGATCGTGTGGGACCGCGGGAGCTACCACACGGTCGAGGGTCACTCCCCCTCGGAGGGGCTCGCCGCCGGAAAGCTCGACCTCTTGCTCGCGGGTCACAAGCTGCGCGGGCGCTTCACTCTGGTGCGCATGAAGGGCGAGGGCGGCAAGAGCTGGCTGTGGCTGGCCAAGCGCCGGGGCGAGCCGCCCAAGGGCGAGGTGGTGGAGAACGAGCCCGGGTCGGTGCTCTCGGGGCTCACCGTGGCGGAGCTCGGCGCAGGCGTGAGCCGCAGCGAGGAGGTCGAGTCACTCGCCCGGGCGGCGGGCGCGCCGCTGCGCGCGCTGCCCGACGCTGCGCTCGAGCCGATGCTCGCCGAGAGCGCCGAAGACGCGTTCACCCGGGATGGCTGGCTGTTCGAGGTGAAGTACGACGGCGCGCGCGTGATCGCGGTCAAGCAGCGCGACGGTACGCCCCGGCTCGTGGCGCGCAGCGGGCGCGACGTGACCCTGGCCTACCCGGAGATCGCACGCGCCGTGCGCCACCTGCCGGTCGCCGAGTGCGCGATCGACGGCGAGGTGGTGGCGCTGGACGAGCGCGGACGCGCCTCGTTCGAGAGACTCCAGCCGCGCTTCCGGAACGAGCCGAGCCCGCGCGGCGAGATCGAGATACCGCTCTGCTACTACGCGTTCGATGCTCTGTCGGCCATGGGCCACGACCTGCGCGCCGTGCCGCTCGCGGCGCGCAAGGAGATCCTGTCTCACTTCGTGCCGCGGCTCGGCTTCGTGCGCTTCTCGGACCACGTGGCGGGCGCGGGCGAGGCACTGCTCGAAGCGGCGCGCGAGGCGGAGCTCGAGGGCATCGTCGCCAAACGCGCCGACTCGCGCTACGAGAGCGGCCGCCGCTCGAAAAACTGGCTGAAGATCAAGCTGCCCCGCACGGCCAGGCTCGCGATCGTGGGTTACTCGAAGGGCAAGGGCTCGCGCGAGGCGCTGGGGTCCGTGCTGCTCGCGTGGCGCCTGAAGGGCGAGTGGGTCTACGCGGGCAGCGCGGGCTCGGGGCTCGACGACCGCCGGGTGGCAGAGCTGCGCGAGTCACTCGACGCGGCGCGCGTCGCCGAGCCGCAGTTCAAGGGCGAGGTACCCTTGCGCGGCGTGGTGTTCTCCAAGCCCGAGCTCGTGTGCGCGGTGCGCTACACCGAGGTCACCTCCCAGGGCATGCTGCGCCACCCCGTGTTCGTAGGGCTCGTCGCAGGCGCGTCGCTCGACGAGTGCGTCGCGCCCGTGGAGGTCGCGGGCGTGCCCGAACCGCCGCCGGCCCCCGAGCCGGTGCCAAAGAAGCGCCAGCAGGACGACGGCCAGCCGCGACTCACCCGGCTCGAGAAGGTGTTCTGGCCCGCCGAGGGCTACACCAAAGGTGACCTGCTGGCCTACTACGAGGTGGTCTGGCCCTGGCTCGCGCCCTACCTGAAGGACCGGCCGCTCGTCCTGACCCGCTACCCCGATGGCATCGAGGGCAAGTCGTTCTACCAGAAGAACGCGCCCGACTTCACGCCCGACTGGGTCACGCGCCAGGAGATCGAAGGCACCGACTATTTCATCTGCAACGAGCTGCGCACGCTCTTGTACGTGGTCAACTCGGGCGCGATTCCCTTGCACGTCTGGCACTCGCGCATCCAATCACTCGACCGGCCCGACTGGCTCGTGCTCGACCTCGACCCCAAGCAAGCCCCCTTCGCGCACGTGGTCCAGATCGCGAGACACATTCACGACATGCTCGATGAGCTCGGCGCCGCGCACTTCGTGAAGACCTCCGGCCAGGACGGCTTGCACGTGCTCCTGCCGCTGGCGGCCGCGCTCGACCACGACGACACGCGCCGCCTGGCCGAGGTGCTCGCGCGCGCGGTCGTGGCCGACCTGCCGAAGATCGCGACCATCACGCGGCCCGTGGCCGCGCGCGGCGACCGCGTATACGTCGACTACCTCCAGAACGGCCGCGGCAAGCTGATCGCGTCGATCTTCTCCGTACGCCCGCGTCTGCACGCGCCCGTGTCGATGCCGCTCGAGTGGAAGCGAGTGACCGCGCGCCTGGACCCCACGAAGTTCACGATCAAGACCGCGCCTGCGCAGCTGGCAAGGACCGGCGATCCGATGCTCGGCGTGCTCGGCCCGGGTGTCGACGCGGTCGAGCTACTGGGCGCCCTGGCCCAGCGCCTGGGCGAGTGAGCGCGCGCTCGTCGCCGGATCGAACGCGAACGGCGCGAGCCCGTGGTAGCCTCGCGGCCATGGACGCCCTCGAAGCACTCACGACCACGCGCGCCATGCGCCGGCTGAAGCCCGACCCCGTGCCCGAAGAGCTCTTGAAACGCGTGATTCACGCGGCCACCTGCGCCTCGAGCCCCGGTAACTCCCAGGGCTGGGACTTCGTGGTCGTGCGCGACCCGGCCCAGCGCAAGCGCATCGGCGACGTGGTGCGGGCGCAGGTGCTGCCGCGCCTGGTGCCCATTCCGGACTCGGGCGGAGTGCCCGTCGCGCGCCTGCGCATGATGCGCGGCGCGCAATACCTCGCGAGTCATTTCGACGCGGCGCCCGTGGTCATCTTCGTCTGTGGCGCCTCGATCTACCCGCCCGGGAACCCCTACGACGAGTTCGTGCCCGCGGCGCTGTATCCGGCGGCGCAGAACCTGATCGTGGCCGCGCGCGCCATGGGTCTCGGCACCGTCTTCACCACGTTCCACATGATGTGCGAGCCGCAGCTGCGCGAGATCATCGGCCTGCCGGCCTCTCACCGCATCCAGGTCACGATTCCGCTCGGCTGGCCCGAGGGCCGGTTCGGGCCCGTCGCGCGCAAGCCGGTCGAAGAAGTCATTCACTGGGACCGCTTCTGAGACTCACGCCTCCTGCCGATCGAGTCAGGCATGGGGGCTGGAGAAGGCATGCTGTCCCGGGCCGGAGGCTACGCGCCGGCCGGTCCGCGCTGGTGGGAGCCGCGCCGCCTCTGGTACAACGCCGTGCTGGCCGCGGCGATCGGCTGGCTCCGCCGGCCGCACCGCGAACGCGATCCGGCGCTCGCCGACGGCTACCGCTCGATCGGCGGACTCACTCTCGAGCGCTTCCTCGAGCTGCACTCCGGCAACCCTTGGGGAAGGGCATTCGTCACGTCGCTCTTCGCCGTCTAGGCGCTCTCGGCATACTGGATTTTTCTACGCGGCGGAGCGGAGAAGCTCGTGCGGCAT
>Ga0335084_10003853_pt1 | contig 14733 bp, 11 predicted proteins | sample Lox_Sample_44_FD_206721 | JGI IMG/M metagenome (GOLD analysis project Ga0335084, IMG submission 206721) | Soil microbial communities from Loxahatchee National Wildlife Refuge, Florida, United States - Lox_Sample_4.4 | ecosystem: Environmental > Terrestrial > Soil > Wetlands | place: USA...
TTCTCGACACGGACGGCAATCCGCTCACCACCGACGCCTTCGCGCCCGCCGCCGTCGCCCCAACGCTCGACGCCGCCGGACTCGCCGTCGGGAGGGACAGCTTCGTCGCGACGTCGGGCGGCAACGCCATCGGGTCGCGGGTGGTCACGGTGCGGCATAGCGGGGATTCGCTGATCTTCTCCGACACGATGACGCTGCGGCAGAGCACGACGCGGGAAGTGGTGGCCGTGCTGGACGCGGCCACGCTCGCGCCGCGGAGCGTCGACCAGACCGGGACGAGCGCAGGGCAGCGCCTGGAAGTGCACCTCACCTACCAGGGCGGCCGGGTGCGGGGTATCGGGACCGTGCCCGGCCCGAACGGGCCCGCTCCTGTGAAGGTCGACACGACCATCGCGGCAGGCACCTACGACGGACATGCCCTCGCGCCACTCATCTCGGCCATCAAGCTGGCGGCCGGGCAGCCCGTGGCCCTGCCGGTGTTCTCCATCCAGACGGGGACGGTCCGCACCATCACGGTCGCGGCAGACTCGGTCCGCAGCGTCACGGTCCCGGCCGGGACATTCAAGGTTTTCAGGGTGCGCGGCATGGGAGGCGATGCGAACCTCGTGTGGTACGTGACGAGCGACAGCCCGCACCGCATCGTGCGCACGGAATTGGTCGGGACGCCGGTCGTGTTCGAGCTCGTGAAATAGGGACAGCCAGTGCGCCACGCGAGCGCTGCATTGCTCCTTGCGGCCGCCGCCGCCGTCGCCGCGCCGAACGCGACGCGCGCTCAGGCGCGGGTCGCCGATAGCATCAGCGCGGATCGCGCGCAGTACCCCTCCACCTATGCTCGGCACCCCAATCCGCCGGTTCTGATCACCGACGCCACGATCATGACCGCCGCCGGCCGTGAGATCGCACACGGCGCCATTCTGCTGCGGGACGGTCGGATTGCCGCGGTCGGCACAGCCGCCGAGGTCCCTGCTCCCCCCGAGGCGACGCGCGTAGACGGAGCCGGCAAGTGGGTCACGCCCGGGATCATCGACCCGCATTCGCACCTCGGCGTCTACGCTGCCCCGAACACGGATGCCGAGCAGGATGGGAACGAGATGACGAGCCCCGTCACCGCCGAGGTGTGGGCCGAGCATTCGTTCTGGCCGCAGGATCCGCAAATCGCGCTCGCGATCGCCGGCGGCATCACGACCATCGAGGTCCTGCCCGGCTCGGGGAACCTGATCGGCGGCCGCACCGTGGTCCTCAAAATGATCCCCGCCCGCACGGTCCAGGAGATGAAATTCCCGGGTGCCCGGTACGGATTGAAGATGGCGTGCGGCGAGAATCCCAAGCGCGTCTACGGGAAGCGCAATCAGTTTCCTTCGACCCGCATGGGCAACATGGCTGGCTACCGCGCCGCGTTCATCCAGGCGGAGGACTATCGGCGCCGTTGGGACAAGTGGCGCCAGGACCGCCGGGGCGACCCGCCGGAGCGCAACCTGCGCCTGGAAACCCTGGCCGAGGTGCTGCGCGGCAACATGTACGTGCAGGTGCATTGCTATCGCGCCGACGAGATGGCGCAGCTGCTCGACCTCGCGCGGGAGTTTGGCTTCCGCATCCGCGCGTTCCATCACGCCGTGGAGGCGTACAAAGTGGCCGACCTGCTCAGCCAGGCGGGCACCGCGGCGGTGGTGTGGGCGGACTGGTACGGGTTCAAGGAAGAAGCGATGGACGGCATCCAGCAGAACGCCGCGCTGCTCGAGCAGGGCGGCGCGCGGGTCTCGCTGCATTCCGACGATCCCGGCGGGATCCAGCACCTCAATCAGGAGGCCGCGAAGGCGATGTACGACGGGCAGCGCGCGGGGATCCCCGTTACGCGAGATCAGGCACTGCGCTGGATCACGGCGAACCCGGCCTGGGTGCTGGGCATCGATTCGACGGTCGGGACGCTCGAGCCCGGCAAGATGGCGGACGTCGTCGTGTGGTCGGGGGACCCCTTCTCGGTATACAGCCAGGCCGTGCAGGTCTACAACGACGGGTGGCTGGTCTACGACCGGGCGGATCCGAAGCATCAACCGCGCTCCGATTTCGAGCTGGGCCAGGAACCCGCCGCCGGTGCAGCGCGATGATCGCGCTGCTCCTCGCACAGACCCTCGTCATCAGCGGCGCCACGGTCTACCCCGTGTCGCGACCGAAGCTCGAGCGGGCGACCGTAATCATCAAGGACGGCCGCATCACCGCGGTCGGGACCCACGTCGCGGCGCCGGCGAACGCCACGCGTATCGACGCGACCGGCATGTGGGTGACGCCCGGGTTCATCGACGGCGCCGGGCAGCTGGGACTCACGGAGATCGGAAACGTGTCCGGCACGAACGACGCCGGGGTGAAGAGTGACACGGTCGCCGCCGCGTTCAACGTACTCGAGGCGATCAACCCGGCGTCAACGCTCATCCCCATCACGCGGATGGCGGGGGTGCTCACGACGCTCGCCACCCCTGAAACCGGGTTGATTCGCGGGCAGGCGGTCCTCATCGATCTCGACGGCACGACCGTCGAAGCGATGCTCGTCCGGTCGCCGGCCGCCATGGTGGTGGAGATCTCGGAGCAGACGAAGGATCTGAGCGGGGGCTCGCGCGCCAGCTCGGCGGCGCGGCTCCGCCAGATACTGGACGACGCGCAGGAGTTTCGGACGCGCCGGGCCGACTGGTCGCGGGCTCAGCTGCATCCGCTTGCGGCGTCCGCGGCGGACCTGACGGCGCTGGCCCCGGTGCTGCGCGCCGAGCTGCCGCTCGTCGTGATCGCGAACCGGCGGAGCGATCTCGAGACCGCGCTGCGGATCGCGCAGACCTATCGGCTCAAGCTGGTGCTGGCGAGCGCGGCGGAGGGGTGGCAGATCGCGGATCGGATCGCGCGGGCCCGCGTGCCGGTCCTCATCCAGCCGCTCGACAACATCCCGTCCTACGACGAGCTGTCGCCGCGGCTTGACAACGCCGCCCTCCTCGCAAAGGCGGGTGTGCGGGTGGCGCTGCTCGAGCCCGACACCCACAACGCGCGCAACCTGCGCCAGCAGGCCGGCAACGCGGTCGCCAATGGCATGCCCTGGGACGGGGCGCTGCGGGCCGTGACCCTCACACCGGCCGAGATTTTTGGGGTGGCGAATCGCTACGGGTCGCTCGACTCCGGCAAGGTCGCGAACGTCGTCGTCTGGTCGGGAGACCCCTTCGAGTTCTCGACCCGCGTGACGCACGTGTTCATTCGTGGGAAGGAGATCCCGCTCACGAGCCGGCAGACGGAGCTGTTGGAGCGGTACAGGAAGTTGCCGCCGGAGTACTAGGACGGTCGAGGACGGACAAAGACGGACGAGGACGGTCAAGGTACACGAAGGCGGCCGGGGTGACGTTCACCTCGACCGCCTTTGTCCGTCGTTGACCGTCTTTGCCCGTCCTTGCCCGCCTACGCCTTCGGATACACACTCACCTTCTGTCTCTTCTTGTCCTTATGCTCGAACTTCACGATCCCGTCCACGACCGTGAACAAGGTGTCGTTGGACGCCCGGCGGACGTTCACGCCGGGGTGAAGCCGCGTTCCGCGCTGCTTGACCAGGATGCTGCCGGCAGTCACGAACTCGCCAGCGAAGCGCTTGACGCCGAGGTCCTTCGGGCCTGAGTCGCGGCCGTTGCGGGAGGAGCCTACGCCTTTCTTATGGGCCATCTGCTACTCCTCTTTGCCGATCTTCACGTCGGCGATCTTCACTTCGGTGAATTGCTGGCGATGGCCGGCGTGGCGGCGGTAGCCGCTGCGGCGCGCAAACCGGTAGATCTTGATCTTCCGGCCCTTGCCGTGGCGGACGACCTCGGCCGTGACCTTGGCCCCGTCGAGCGTCGGCTTGCCAGCCTGGACGCGCTTCCCGTCGCTCGCCAGCAGGACGCGGTCGAACACGACCTTCGCCCCGGGTTCTGCCGCGAGGAGCGGCACCTTGATGGTCACCCCGGGCTCGGCACGGAACTGCTTGCCGCCGGTCGAAAAGATGGCGTAGCTCATGGGCGGGGGAAGCTAAAACGGGACAGGGGACGAGGGAAGGGGGACGGGGCTGCCGCATGCCACCCGTCCCACGTCCCAGGTCCCACGTCCCCGCCTTCAGGCCACCGCATACTGCTCCGTCACATCCCGTCCCGCCGGCTGGGCCATCATTCTGAACTCATCCAACCGCATCATGGGATCGTCCCGGACTTCGAGCTCGAGCCCGGTCTGCTTGGCGAGCTGGCGGAGGAAGTTGGGCTCCTGCTCCACCAGGTAGAGCGCCACCTCGGGGTGCAGCCGGACCGCCAGCTGCCGCTCCTTGTGGTCGGCGCCCGCGCGCTTGAGCGACCGCTCCATGCGGCGCACGACGACTTCCGGCCGGAACACGCGCCCGGTGCCCGTACACGTCGGGCACTCGGTGGTCATGGACTGCCAGAGCGAGGGCCGCACGCGCTGGCGGGTCATCTCGATCAGCCCGAGCTCCGAAACGGCGAACGCCTTGGTACGCGCCCGGTCGCGGCCCAGGTAGCTGCGCAGCTCCTGGAGCACCTTGTCGCGGTTCGAGCGCGACTCCATGTCGATGAAATCCACCACGATGATTCCGCCGATATCGCGCAGGCGGAGCTGGCGGGCCACTTCGCGCGCCGCGTCGACATTGGTCTTGACGATCGTGCTCTCGGGATCCCTTTTGCCCGTGTAGCGCCCGGTGTTCACGTCGATCGACGTGAGCGCCTCGGTGGGCTGGATGATGATGTACCCCCCCGATGCGAGGTCCACGCGGGCCTTGAAGAGCTCGCGGATCTCCGACTCGATGTCGTACTCGTCGAACAGCGGCGCTTCCTTGCCGTACAGCGTCACGCGCTCGACGAGATCGGGATCGATCTGCTTCAGGTATTGCACGATCTCGTTGTGCAGCATCTTCGAGTCGACGAGCAGCGAATCGACCTTGTCGCTGAACAGATCGCGGATGATGCCCCGGGTGAGGCTCGTCTCGCGCTGCAACAGCACGGGCGCCCGCACCGACGTGGATTTGCGCTTGATCTTCTGCCACAAGCCGAACAGATGGTCGATTTCCCGCTTGCAGCTTTTCTCGGTGAGATCCTCCGCGACGGTGCGGATGATCCACCCGCCCTCGTCCTTGGGCACAAGATTCGTGACCATCTCGCGCAGCTTGGCGCGCTGGTCGCGCTGGTCGATGCGGCGGGAAACGCCGACCTTGGACGCGTGGGGCATGTAGACGAGGAACCGTCCGGCGAGCGAGACCTGGGCGGTGACGCGGGGGCCCTTGGTGCCGATCGGCTCCTTGGTGACCTGGACAATGATCGTCTGGCCACGTTCGAGGACGTCGGTGACGCTGGGAAGCTTCCGGCGGGACGCACGACGACCCCCAGATCCCCCGCCATCGCTCTGGGACTCGTCGTCTGCTTCGTCGTCTTCGCCGGATCGACCGTTGTCGCGCTCGTCCGGTTCCTCGTCGTCGTCGGACGCGATCAGGTCCGAAGCGTGGAGGAACGCGCTCTTTTCGGCGCCGATGTCGACGAAGGCTGCTTGAATCCCCGGCAGGACAGCCTCCACCTTGCCGAGGTAGATGTCGCCCACCATGCGGCGGGCGTCGGGACGATCGACCAGCAGCTCAACAAGACGGTCGTCCTCCAGGATGGCCACGCGGGTTTCGCGGACCGTCCCGCTGATTAGAATCTCGCGCTTCAAAGCATGATCCTTCGATTCCGAACGGCCAGCATCCGTCCGGGATCATGATGTTCGGCCAGCACAATGTCGCTGCGGATGGCAACGCAGAAGACGGCGTGAATCGATTGGTCCCGGCACGAGGCTCAGTCCAATGCATGGGGCCAAACCTAAGTGCCCTTGCGACTTACGTCAACAGGTCCGAGATTTCCCGGCCGTGCCGACGGCGCTCACCCGAACCGGACTCCTCTTGATCCTGCCCCTTTCCGCCCCATCCGGCGCCGGTGCCCAGCACCTCGCCTACCCTGCGCCCCCTCGGGGGGACGTCGTTGACGACTACCACGGGACCCCGGTGGCGGACCCGTACCGCACGCTTGAGAACCCGGACGCGCCGGAAACCAAGGCCTGGATCGAGGCCGAAAACCGCGTGACGGAGACCTATCTCGCCCAAATCCCCGCGCGCGCCGCGATCCGCCGCCGCCTCACGGTGCTGTGGGACTATCCGCGGTTCGGCACGCCCTTCCGGAAGGCCGGACGCTACTTCTTCGAGAAGAACGACGGTCTCCAGAACCAGGCTGTGCTGTACCAGCAACCGGCCCTGACCGCGCCGCCCGAGGTTCTGCTCGATCCCAACGGGTTATCCGCGGACGGGACCATCGCTCTATCAGCGCTGGCGGTGTCCGAGGACGGGAGGCGCCTGGCATACGGGACGTCCGCGAGTGGGTCGGACTGGCAGGAGTTCCGTGTGCGCGATGTGGCCAGCGGACGCGACCTGGACGACCGGCTCCGCTGGATCAAGTTCTCGGGCGCGAGCTGGACCCACGACGGTGCCGGGTTCTTCTACAGCCGTTACCCCGAACCCACCGGGACGCCTGGCGGCGAGCTGACGGCGGTCAACCGGTTCCAGAAGCTCTACTACCACCGCCTCGGCACGGATCAGGCCGCTGACGTGCTGGTATACGAGCGCCCGGACCAGCCCGACTGGGGGATCAGCGGCGATGTGACGGACGACGGCCGCTATCTCATCCTCACGATCTGGCTGGGCACCGACCGGCGGAACCGCGTCTACTATCTCGACCTGCGCGATCCCGTCCGCCCCACCGTGCCGGGCCCGGTGGTGCCGCTGCTCGACGAGTTCGATGCGAGCTACGGCGTGATCGGCAACGACGGCCCCATGTTCTACGTGCTCACGGACCTCGATGCGCCGCGGAAACGGGTGGTGGCGATCGACACGCGCCGGCCGGAGCGGGCGCGCTGGCGGGAAATCATCCCGCAGGGCGACGACGTCATCGAGAGCGTCCAGATCATCCATGACACGTTCGTCGCGAACTATCTGCACGACGCGCACTCGCGCATCCGCCTCTTGTCCCTCGACGGGCGGCTCCTGCGCGAGCTGTCGTTGCCGACGCTCGGCACCGTCGGCGGGATCACGGGCCAGCGGCGTGACGACGAGATGTTCTATGCCTTCACGTCGTTCCTCTATCCCACCACGATCTTTCGCTACGACTTCCGTGCGGGCGAAAGCGCGGTCTTCAAGGCACCGACGCTCGACTTCGACGCATCACGCTACGAGACCGAGCAGGTGTTCTACCAGAGCAAGGACGGCACCCGCATTCCGATGTTCCTCACGCACAAGAAGGGCATCGTCCTCGACGGCTCGAATCCCACGTATCTGTACGGATATGGTGGCTTCAATATCAACCTGACTCCGGCGTTCTCCGTGGGGCTGCTCGCGTGGCTCGAGATGGGTGGCGTGTTCGCCGAGGCGAACCTGCGCGGCGGAGGGGAGTACGGCGAGGAGTGGCATCAGGCCGGGATGCATGACAAGAAGCAGAACGTGTTCGATGATTTCATCGCCGGGGCGGAGTACCTGATCGCGCGCAAGTACACCTCGCCTGCCCGGCTCGCGATCGGCGGGGGTTCGAACGGCGGCCTCCTGGTCGGGGCCGTGATGACCCAGCGGCCCGACCTGTTCGGGGCCGTGCTGCCGGTGGTGGGCGTCATGGACATGCTGCGCTTCCACAAGTTCACGATCGGCTGGGCGTGGGTCACCGAGTACGGCTCGGCCGACAGCGCGCAGCAGTTCCCCTACCTCTACCGGTATTCCCCGCTCCACAACATCACGCCGGGAACGGCCTACCCCGCCACGTTCGTCACGACCGCCGACCACGACGACCGGGTGGTCCCGGGACATTCATTCAAGTTCACCGCAGCGCTCCAGGCAGCGCAGGCCGGCCCCCAGCCGATTCTCATTCAGATCGAGACCAAGGCGGGTCATGGGGCCGGGAAGCCGACGAGCAAGGTGATCGAGGAGCAGGCGGACCGGTGGGCGTTTTTGGTGGAGGTTTTTGGGATGCAGGTTCAGTAAGCGAGGACGGGCAAGGACGGTCGAGGGCGGTGGAAGGCGGTGGAGGGCGGCGAAGAGACACGCCCGGGATTGAAATGGTGCGTCTTCGGCTGGCGTCATGCCCATCTTGCCGCCATGGCACCCTACGAACGCTTCAAGGCTTGGCAGGAGTGTCACGTCTTGGCGCTTCAGGTTTATCGCGTGACTGCCAGCTTTCCGAAGGAGGAGCGCTACGGCCTCACATCCCAGGCTAGACGTGCGGCTTTCTCGGCGGTGGCGAACATCGTGGAAGGGTCGGCGAAGCGGGGGTCTGCGGAGTTCAGACGATTCCTGGACATCTCGCTAGGGTCCCTTATGGAGCTAGGCTACACGCTTCGCCTCGCTAGGGAGCTCGGGATCATTCAGGCAGCCGCTTGGAAGGAGTTGGACGATCAACAAAACCGCGCGCGCTTTCTGACCTGGAACCTGTACCGCTCGTTATCTCCCTCCACCGCCCTCCACCGCCGTCGCCCGCCCTCCACCGCCTAATCCACGAGATCTCCCAACAACGCCCTCCCGATCACGATCCGCTGAATCTCGCTCGTCCCCTCCCCGATCTCGCAAATCTTCGCATCCCGCATCATGCGCTCGACTGGAGCCTCGGTCGTGTAGCCGATCGCGCCGTGCAGCTGGACGGCCTTGGTGGTCGCGCGCATGGCGAGCTCTGAGGCGAAGAGCTTGGCCATGGCTGCCTCGGTCTTGAACGGGCGGCCGGTCTGCTTCAGCCAGGCCGCGTGGTAGACGAGATGCGTGGCCGCCTGGACGTCGGTCGCCATGTCGGCGATGGCAAAGTGCACGCCCTGAAAGCTCGCGACGGGCTTGCCGAATTGCCGGCGCGTACTCGTGTGGCGGACGGATTCGGCAAGCGCCCCCTCGGCGATGCCCAGCGCCAGGGCCCCAAGCCCGATACGTCCGCCGTCGAGCGTTTGGAGCATCTGCCGGAAACCCTCTCCCGGCGTCCCCAGAACGTTCGCGCTGGGTACGACGGCATCCTGGAAGACCAGCTCGCGGGTGTCAGAGGCGCGCCAGCCGAGCTTGTCCTCTTTCTTGCCGGCGTGAACGCCCTGGCACTTCGGGAGGCCGGGATCGTGGCCCATCCGCACGCGCGCCGCCTCCGCCATGTCGGTCGTGTCCTTCGTCACGATGAACGCCGTGATGCCGCGGGTGCCGCGCGCCGCCGCATCGGTACGGGCCGTGACGATGAAAACCTCGCCCACGCCGGCGTGCGTGATGAAAATCTTCGATCCGTTGAGGAGGTAGTGATCCCCGCGCTCGACGGCGGAGGTCTTGGTCCCGCCCGCATCCGATCCCGCGCCGGCCTCTGTAAGCCCGAACCCGCCCAACACTGTTCCCTTCGCGAGCAGGGGGACGTACCGCCGTTTCTGTTCCTCGGTCCCGAAGTCCACGATCGGCGAAGTGCCGAGGGTGGTGTGGGCGCTGACGGTGATGGCGTGGCTCGCGTCCACCTTGGCCAGCTCGTGAATCGCGATGATGTAGGAGAGATAGTCCAGCCCGCCGCCGCCCAGAGTCTGTGGCCACGGGATGCCGAACAGGCCGAGGTCCGCCATCTGCTTGACGTTGTCCCAGGGGAACTTGCTTTCGCGATCGTAGGCGCCGGCCGATGGACGAATGACCTGTTGGGCGAACTCGCGGATTTGGGCGCGAAAGGCCTCGTGTTGGTCGTTCAGGTAGGGGGATTCGCGCGTGTGTATAGGCGTACGCCTACCCTCAGATTTCCTCTGCTCGACGAATCGTCCACAGGTCGTCGGCGAGATTGCGGTTGGCAAGATAGTCGTAGGGCATGGTGAAGTACCCCTTCATGCCCCACGTCCCTCCCCAGGAATTGCGCACGATAAAGCGCCGCTCCGAATCGTTGTAGCCCACGGCGAGTACCGCGTGGCCACCGACCACTCGCTCGCCGGGCTGCGGGAGCTGCAGCACGCCGGTCTGCGCCACCTGCTGGGACTCGAAGCTCTCGTACACGGTGAACCCGAAGACGAACGGGAATCCTTGCGCCAGGCAGGCGCGCATTTCCTCCACGGTGAGAATGCGCTGGTAGGACGTGACTTGATGGTCCGCGGCTTCCTTGTAGCAGGCGGCGGACGGCTTGACCGTGAACTTCGAGACGACGTACGGCCACTTTCGCTCCGAACAAACCCCTTGCTTGACGGCCGTCTTGATGCCGTCACGGATCATTGCCCCGGCATCGGATTTGGTCGTATGCTCGATCGCGCGCTCGTTGTAGTAAATGAAGAGCCGGCTCACGTTCACAAAGCGCACCTGATCCTTCCGCTCGAGGAACTCGACCGCCCCCGCGATCGCGTTGCCCGTGCAACTACCGAGGGGCCCCTGGTTCTCGACCGGTGAACACCCGGCGCGCAGGTCGGTGCTGGGTGGGAGGCGTGCGGGCACGGGTCGCACCGCACTGTACAGGACGTCCCGTTGATCCGGCAGATCGGGGACCCACCCGTACCCCGGTCGCTTGGCCTGCCGCTTCCGTGTAGCTCGTTTTCGTCCGGGCATGGAGACGCTCCTGATGGAGACTGGCGCTCGGCGAGACTACGTTGCGGCTCGGAATACGCGCTCGCTAGGGGCGTTCCTCTGGCGCGTTGGGGTGCGTGTGCGGCGCAGCGCGGGTCTACCCTGTCGTGCCGAACCCCGCGGCGACGCAGTTGATCGACAGGAGCAGGGGCGCCAGGTAGTCCTCCTGCTCCTTTCCGCTCGCGGCCCGATAGCGGCGCAGCAGCTCGATCTGCTGGCGGTTGACCTGCGCGAGCGTCGGCAGCCGGTGGGCGAGCCGGCGCCCGAACTGCGGGAAGCGGTCGGCGATGTGAGCGCCCTGGTTCACCCGGAGCACCGCGTCAACCGTGCGGCGATACTCCTCTTCGATTATAGGGAAGATCGCTTCCTGCACGCGCGCGTCACCGACGAGCCCGGCGTACTCGCGCGCGATGTCCATGTCGACGTAGGCGAGCGTCTTCTCCACCTCGTCGATGATCAGGCGGAACAGCCGGGAGTCGTTGAACATCCGCTGCAACAGCGTCTCGCCCCTCGTCCCGCGCACCTCGAGAAACGTGGCCAGTCCGCTCCCCACGCCGAACCAGCCGGGGACGAAATGGCGATTCTGTGTCCACGCGAACACCCAGGGGATCGCGCGAAGGTCGGCGAGGGTTTTCGCGCCGAATCGCCGTACCGGGCGCGAGCCGATGTTCAGCAGCGCGATCTCCTCGAGCGGGCTCGCGGCCTGGAAGTAGGCGACCAGGTCGGGGTGCTCGACCAGCTGGCGGTAGGCGGCATGCGCCGCGCCCGCCAGCGCCTCGAGGGCCTCATCGAACTCGCCCATCGGAGCGAGGGCCTCCTCGTGCTCCGACCGCAGCGAGTGCTCGAGGACGCTCGCGGCGAGCAGCTCGATCTGATACGCCGCCGAGCCGCGGCTCGCGTACTTGAACGACACCACCTCACCCTGCTCCGTGAGCCGCAGCCGGCCCCGGATGGATCCGGCCGGCTGCGCGGCGATGGCCCGCCCCGTGGGGGCGCCGCCCCGGCTGACCGAGCCGCCGCGCCCGTGGAAGAAGACGATCGGGACGCCGCACTCGCGGCCCAGACGGGTGAGCTTCACCTGCGTCTTGGACAGCTCCCAGTTCGACGTGAGAAAGCCGCCATCCTTGTTCGAATCCGAGTATCCGATCATCACCTCGTGCACCCCGCCCTGCGCGCGCACGCTGCGGCGCACGAGCGGGATCGCGAGCAGCTCGCGCATGATGTCGGGCGCGCGCCGCAAGTCTTCGATAGACTCGAACAGCGGCACGACCGGCAGCGTGCAGCTCTCGATCCCCGGGGCATCCGCGAACAGCCCGGCTTCCTTGGCCAGCACATAGGCCGCGAGCACGTCGTCGACCGAGTGCGTCATGCTGAGGATGAACGTCCCGATCGCCGCGCGATCGACGTGGTCGCGCACGTCGTGAATCAGACGGAACATCCCGAGCGTGTCGGCCGCTCCCTCCGGCAGCTCCGCGGGCATGTGGCCCGGCATGAGGGGTTGGGCCAGCTCGGCCAGCAACCACGGGCGCCACTCAGCCGAGCCCGGCAGCGGCATGTGCCCGCCGCGCCGCCAGCGCCCCAGCGCCACGACCGCCTCGTTGATCCGGACCGAGTTCTCCCGCATGTCCAGCCGGAAGGTGCTGAAGCGAAAGATCTCGACCTCGCGTCGCACCGGTCGCACGGTACTGATGGCGAGGCGTTCGCACCCGGCCTCGCTCAGGCCCTGCTCGACGACCCGCAGGTCCGCGATCAGCTCGTCGGCCACGGGGTAGCCGTCGGTCGCGGGCGCCGGGAGACCGTGGCTCGCGAAGTCGAGCGTCAAATCCAGCCGGCGCAACCCGCAGGCGAGGTACTGCCGGAACACCTCGCCCGGGTTGCGCGCGACGATGCGCTCGGCATCCCGGCTCTCCTCGAGCTGCCGCGCCAGAGCCTGGCGGAACGCCTCCGGGATCACCAGGCTCCGCTCGGTGAGGCTCAGCGTCCGGACGAGCTGGCCGATGCGGTGCCGGTAGCGGCGCAGGCTCGCCAGCCGGTTGTCGTTCAGCGTCTGGCGCGTGACGTCGTTGGTGACGAACGGGTTCCCATCGCGATCCCCGCCGATCCAGGAGCCGAACTGGAAGAACGGCGGGACGGTGAACCGCTCCCCGGGATAGGTCTCGGCGAGCGCGCGCTCGAGCCTGCCCAGCATCTGGGGGACGACGTCGAACAGCAGCTCGTTGACGAAGTAGTGCCCCCACGCGAGCTCCTGGGCCACGGTGGGTTTCTCGAGGCGCAGCTCGCCGGTGAGCCAGAGCGTTTCGATGTCGTTCCGCAGATGGTCGATGAGCGCGTTCCGTTCGCGCGGCGTCCAGCGCGTCACCTCGAGGTCGAACAGTCCGAAATAGATCGAGCGGTGCCGCTCGAGCACGGTGACCCGTTTCGCTTCGGTCGGGTGCGCGGTGATGACCGGCTCGATGTGGAGATGCTCGATCAGCGCGCGCAGGTCCGCGGCGGGCACAGCCGCCGAGCGCACAACCTGCGCGAGCGTGCCGCGTACCTCGCCGTATCCCTTCTCCACCTCGCTGCGGCGGCGCTCGCGCATGGCGGAGTTCTGCTCCGCGATGCTCAAGAGCTGGAACCAGATGCCCTGTGCCTGGAGGGTCCGCCCCGCCAGCTCGGCACTGCGGCCGGGAGCCGCCGCCTGGCCGCGGATGACCGGCTCGATCTCCGGGTGATGGGCGTGGATCACGTCCAGCAGGAGGTCGAACAGGAGGTCCGCGAGCTGCTGCAGATACTCTGCAGCGCTCAGAGCGAAAAAGTCGCTGGTCACGCGACGCGATCGCGCGGGGCGGCGCCGGAGAAGAAAGCGCGGAGATTCTCGAGGGCGCGTTCGCCCATGGCGACGCGCGTTTCGCCGGTCGCGCTGCCCAGGTGGGGAAGGAGCACCACGTTATCCATGCTCAGGAGCTCCGGGCTGACCGTGGGCTCCCGCTCGTACACGTCGAGCCCCGCGCCGGCCAGGGTGCGGGCTCGCAAGGCGGCCACGAGCGCGGCCTCATCCACCACGTCGCCCCGCGCCGTGTTGATGAGAAACGCGGTCGGCTTCATGAGGGCGAGGCGCCGGGCATCCATCAAGTGGCGCGTTTCCGGCGTCGCGGGACAGTGCAACGACACGAAGTCGGACTCGCGCACCAGCGCATCGACGTCCGGGCACGGCTCGACACCCAGGTCGGCGACGATCCGGGCGGGCGGCGGAAACGGATCGTGGAACAGCACCCGCATGCCGAACCCGAAGCGCGCGCGTTTGGCCACCGCCCGTGCGATGCGCCCGAGGCCCACGAGACCCAGCGTCTTGCCGGTCACCTTCGTGCCAAGCATGTGGGTCGGACGCCACCCGGTCCAGGCGCCGCCCCGGACGTGGCGCTCCCCTTCCCCCGCGCGCCGCGCGACCATGAGCAGCAGCATGATCGCGTCATCCGCGGTATCGTCGGTGAGCACGTCCGGCGTGTTGGTCACGACGAGACCGCGGGCTTTCGCGGCAACGATGTCGATGTTGTTGAAGCCGACGCCGAAGTTGGCGATGATCCTGGCGCGCAGCGGCTCTGCTGCGAGCACGTCGGCGGTGACGCGGTCGGTGACCGTGGGGAGCAGCCCGTCGGCGTTACGCAGCGCCTCGACCAGCTCCGCCGCGCTGAAGGGGTGATCGTCCGTGTTCAGCTGGGCATCGAACGCCTGCCTCAGCTGGTCCTCGACCGCCGCCGGCAGCCGCCGCGTGACGATCACGCGAGGGCGTACCGGACCGCTCACCGCGACACCATCACCCGCCGCGAGGGCTTCTTGGCCAGGACCGAAGCGACGGTGGACCCGAGCTCCGCGGGGCTGGGCGCGACGACGAGGCCGGCGGACCGCATGATCTCCGCCTTCTCGGCCGCCGTGTCGCCGAACGCCGAAATGATCGCACCGGCGTGCCCCATGCGGCGGCCCTTCGGCGCCGTCATGCCCGCCACGTAGCCGATGACCGGCTTCGTCATATTCTCCTTGACAAACATGGCGGCGTCGGCTTCCTGCGGGCCGCCGATCTCCCCGATCATCATGACGGCTTCGGTTTCGGGATCCTGCTCGAACAAGGCCAGGATATCCACGAA
>Ga0335084_10003858_pt1 | contig 14728 bp, 12 predicted proteins | sample Lox_Sample_44_FD_206721 | JGI IMG/M metagenome (GOLD analysis project Ga0335084, IMG submission 206721) | Soil microbial communities from Loxahatchee National Wildlife Refuge, Florida, United States - Lox_Sample_4.4 | ecosystem: Environmental > Terrestrial > Soil > Wetlands | place: USA...
TGGCCAGCTATCTCGATCGGCTCGACCGGGCGCTACGTGCAGCCGGCTTCGCGGGCGAGCTCCTGCTCATGACCTCGGGCGGCGGGGTGATCGGTCTCGAGGCCGCTCGGCGGTTCCCGGTCCGGCTGGTCGAGTCGGGGCCGGCCGCCGGTGCGATCCTGGCGAGCCGCGTTGCGCTCGAGTGCGGGCTCGAGCGGGTCCTTTCGTTCGACATGGGCGGCACCACAGCGAAGATCTGCCTGATCGACCAAGGCCAGCCGCAAACCGCGCGGGCATTCGAGGTCGCGCGTGCCTACCGGTTTTTGAAGGGCAGCGGGCTGCCGCTGCGCATTCCGGTAATCGAGATGGTCGAGATCGGAGCGGGCGGCGGCTCGATCGCGCGCACCGACGCTCTCAAGCGGGTTGCGATCGGTCCGGACAGCGCTGGCGCCGCGCCAGGACCCGCCTGTTACGGCGGAGGCGGTCAGTCTGCCACTGTGACTGATGCCGATCTGGCGCTCGGCCGGATCGATCCCGGCGCTTTCGCCGGAGGCAGCTTGGCGCTAGACGTCAACGCCGCCGCTGCGGCAATCGATCGCTCCATCGGCAAGCCGCTTGGTCTCAGCACACACCTCGCAGCGTTCACCATCGGCGAGGTGGTCGATGAGAACATGGCGAGCGCCGCACGCGTGCATGCGGTCGAGCGAGGCAAGAGCCTCGACGAGCGCACGTTGGTGGCGTTTGGCGGTGCCGCCCCGCTGCACGCCGCGCGCGTCGCTGAAAAGCTGGGAATCAGGCGCATCGTCGTGCCCACCAGCGCGGGCGTGGGCTCGGCCGTGGGCATGTTGGCGGCACCGGTCGCGTACGAGGTCGCGCGCAGTCTGTATCAACGCGTGCGACAGCTCGATCCGGGTCTGGTGAACGCCCTTTTCGCGGCCATGCTTGAGGAGGCCTCTGCCGTGGTGAAGAGAAGTGCGGGCGCGACGCGGCTCGTGGAAGCACGCACCGCGTACATGCGTTACATCGGTCAAGGGCATGAGATCGCCGTGCCGCTCGAACGGCGGCCGCTCGAGCTGTCGGATCGAGAACGCCTGCACGAAGCTTTCGAGCGCGAGTATCGCACGCAGTTCGGGCGCACCATTCCGGGCCTCGAAGCGGAAGTGCTGAGCTGGGCGCTGTCTGTCAGCACTCGAGTCGAGCCGCCGGTCCGTGTGGCGTCACCACAGGAGCCGACACGACCGGCGCCGAGTGGGCAGCGGCGAGTTTTTGATCCGGGATCGGGAGAGTTTCTGGAGTCGGCCGTGTTTCGTCGCGCGAATATCGTGCCCGGCGCACGCGTAGCCGGCCCGGCGCTTATCGTCGAAGACGAAACCACGACCGTGGTGGCGCCAAACTTCGAGGTCACCGTCAACGCCCTCGGCTACCTCGTTCTCGAACAAGGCCATCAGCAGGAGCAATCTCGATGAAACCCGACTCCGCGCTAACCCGCATCCGCTCCCAGATCATGTGGAACCGGCTGATCGCCATCGTCGAGGAGCAGGCGCAGACGCTCGTGCGCACTGCGTTTAGCGCCAGCGTGCGCGAGGCGGGTGACCTGTCCGCCGGCGTGTTCGATCTCTACGGCCGCATGCTGGCGCAGGCGGTGACCGGCACGCCAGGGCATGTGAACTCGATGGCAGTGGCGGTCGGTCATTTCCTCGCCCGATACCCGTTGGCGCAGATGGGTGCAGGTGATCACTACATCACCAACGACCCGTGGCTCGGCACCGGCCACCTGCATGACTTCACGCTCGTGTCGCCGACCTTTCAGGGGGGGCGGCCGGTGGCGCTGTTCGCCTCGACCGTGCACGTGGTGGACATCGGCGGCCGCGGCTTCGGACCCGATGGCCGGCAAGTGTACGAGGAGGGACTGTGTGTCCCCATCATGCCGCTCGCGCGCAACGGCCAGGCCAACGAGGACCTGCTGGCGATCGTGCGCGCGAACGTCCGTGAGCCGGTGCAGGTCGAAGGCGATCTGTTCTCCCTCATGGCCTGCAACGACAAGGGGGCGCAGCGGCTGCGCGAGATGATGGGCGAGTTCGGCATCGACAGCATGGAGGCGCTGGCCGATCACATCCTCGAGCATTCGCACGCCGCGACGCTGGAGGAAATCGGCAAGCTGCCTTTTGGCGTTTACCGCAACTCGGTGATCATCGACGGCTACGACCATCCGATCGAGCTCAAGGCAGCATTGACGATCTCCAAAGGCGGCATCCATGTCGATTTCACCGGCAGCTCTCCAGTCAGCAGCTTCGGCATCAACGTGCCCATGCTCTACACGACCGCCTACACCGCTTTCGGCGTGAAGTGCCTGGTCGCCCCGGCGATTCCGAACAACGCTGGCTCGCTCGGGCCGATCACGGTGAGCGCACCGGAAGGGTCGATCTTGAACGCGCCGCGGCCCTGCGCCGTGGCGATTCGTCATGTGATCGGACACCTGCTGCCCGACGTCGTCTTCGGCTGCCTGCATCAGGCGCTGCCCGGTGGGGCACCGGCGGAAGGCGCCTCTGCGCTATGGATACCACAGCTGCGCGGCGGACACGGTGTGAGCGATGCGACCGCGGGCGGCACGCCCTTCAACGTGCTCTCGTTTCACGCTGGCGGGACCGGAGCGCGGCCCACCAAGGACGGGCTTTCGGCGACCGCGTTTCCGAGCGGCGTGAAGAGCGTGCCGGTGGAGATCGTCGAATCGATCGCGCCGGTCGTCATCTGGCGCAAGGAGTATCGAACCGACTCTGGGGGGCCCGGCCGCACGCGCGGCGGGCTCGGTCAAATGATGGAGATCGCGAGCTCGGAGAACGCGCCGTTCGCGGTATTCGCCATGTTCGAGCGCATCGACCATCCGGCGCGCGGACGCAATGGCGGCCACGACGGCGCGCCGGGAAACGTGTCGCTGGTCTCAGGTCAGGCGCTTCGCGGCAAAGGCCAGCAGACGATTCCGCCCGGGGAGCGGCTGAGGCTGGAGCTGCCCGGCGGCGGTGGCTTCGGCGATCCGCGCGAGCGTGACCCGGAAAAGGTCAAGGCCGATGTGCGCGACGGGCTCGTCTCACTGGAAATGGCGGGAAAGGCGTATGGCGTGAAGATCGGACAGTAGAAGATCGGGAACGGTAAGGCACGCGCCCATTCTCCCGCTCATGACTCCGGCCTGATGAGGACATCCGTGAAGATCTCAGGGGATGTCGCTGTCAACCTCCGACAGTTTGGCACGTAACGGGGCACCCGTAACGGCTTCAAACTCGGCCAGCCACCGATGGACGTACGATTTGTCGTAGCCACGGTTCTTGATGAGCACATTGCGAACATCCTCTACGTCCCTGGGGCGGCCCGCTACCAGTTTGTGGATGATCAGATCCTCCAGTGATGCATAGCATACGTCACTGGCTCCTATCCTCACTCGATTGACTCGAGACAAGGCTTCCGCTTCGTATGGCGAATTTGAAAAGATGAAGTCGACCCGGATTCCCGTCTCGGCCTCTTCGCAGGGAAGCACCATGGTCTGACGAACGAAGACTTCCGGATCAGCCACGCGGATTGTGAGGTCAAGCGCGCGGACGATTTGTAGCAACGCCGAGACGCGAGTCGCGGACAAGCCCAGAGTGATATCGATATCTCGGGTAAGGCGCGGCTCGCCGTACAACAGCACCGCCTGCCCGCCGATCACCATGTAAGCGATCGACCGCGCCTCCAACTCTCGTGCGAGCCGCTCCAGGAGTCGCTCAAACATTCAACGCCCGCGCCAGGCGCAGCTTGACGGACAGGGTGTCTGCGGCGCGCTCCCAGGCGCCAAGGGCGCAGGCATGCTCGTACATGGCCCGGAGCAGTTTCAGGTTTCGCGCAAGATCCACCGGCGAGGTGCGGGCTGCCTCGTCTTCGAAGCGTTGCAGGATATGCGGGTTCTGGATCATCGATCACGCCATTTTACGCTCCGGGGTCGGGCTGGGCTGCGAATAGCACTCGATCTAGTGCGCGGGCTCCTGCTTCACTCGAGCAAGGCAAGAAATCGCCTGAGCGTGGCCTACGGAGCTACCAACCCCAATATCGCCCTCTGAGGCCGGCGTATATAAAGGATATGGATGTGTACCTTGCGTGAGAAATCATGGGGAATCTAACCACTCCTGAAGCGCTATCCATGCGCTGGGCCGAGCTCGTCAACGACCCGACCTTGAACGATCTGCCATACAAGATCGAGATCAACCTTTGGGGAAAAGTGGAGATGACGCCAGCGAGCTTTTGGCACGGGAGGTTGCAGGGATCTATTGCAGCGCAGCTGGCCAAGCAACTGCCACATGGCGAGTCGCTGTCCGAAGTCCCTATCCTGACCGACATTGGTGTTCGCGTTCCGGATGTCGCGTGGGGCTCGAAAGAGTATTTGAAAGCGAACGCCAACGCGTCGCCTGCGGCCCGAGCGCCCGAGATATGCGCCGAGATCGTTTCTCCCTCCAATACGGACGACGAGATACAACAGAAGATCCGTGCGTATCTTGCAGCTGGCGCTCAAGAGATGTGGATTGTCACCGAAGAGGGGAGCATCAGCTATCACACGACTTCAGGCCAACAGCCCAGCACCGGCTTTGCGGTTCACCTTTCTCTGCCTAAGCCCTCATAACGGTGCCCTGGCATAACAGCCAGCCGGCGTCAACCCGACGCCGTGGATGATTGCGATTGAGCTGAGGTTTCTAACCAGCATCATTCCCTTGAGCCTCCGGTAGCATACAACGCAGCGGCGGTAACGATCACGAGCCCCTGCACCACGAGCTGGAGCTCGATCGGCAGGCCCAGCATCAGCATGATGTTGAACAACATGACGAGGATCAGCGCTCCGAGCAGCGATCCCACGACAGTCGCTTTGCCGCCGCGCAGCGAGGCCCCACCGAGGACGGCTCCGGCGATGGACTCCAATTCCAGTCCACGGCCAGTCCAGTTGTCGCTAACGCCCACATAGCCCGCGAGGAACAACGCGGTACCTGACCCTCTTCAAACCCGCCGGGATCTTGCGATGACATGAGGCCCTTGTACTTTCCGCTTCCCTTGATGTTCTTGTACTTTCCGCTCCCGCCGGGTCTCGAATTCAGTCACGCGTGATCGGCGGGGTGCTCGGTTGCCTGCCGCGCTGGAGGCGCAACGATCGCCGCGCGCAGCTTGGCGTGGGGCGCGAGCACGCCATGGAAGCGAATCAGATGCAGCCGCGGACGCAGCACCAGTGCCGCCAGGCGCTGCATAAACTGCAACGGCGACATCACGATATGGGTGGTGCCGTCGCGGTAGGGACTCTTGAGCTGCAGCACGAGTTGGCCCGCTGGATTGCGTTTGAGGCGTTCGTTGGCAATCGCCGGGCGGGTACTATAGCGGCACAGGCGTTCGAGTTGCTTGTGCTGATGAGCGCCACAGCGCACCCTCGCATGTGGGCTAAAGTCGTGCGCATTGAGCCAGCCTGGCTGCGTGGAATCGGCCGCTCGGCTGGGGACCGTTTGCAGGCTCAGCACTCTTTTCCCCGCGGCTGCCCGAAAGGGCGGTCCGTTTTCGTTTGGAGTTCCCTATGCCTGGGACGTAAGCCGCACGCATGGGCAGTCAAGAAAATTTTGGAGCACCCGCTGAGGAGGTGCTCCAAGGATATTCAAACCGAGGTCTAGGGTCAGTCATCACAGAAGTAAGAACCGCTCCCGCTTTCGAGGCCGGTCCACTTGCCGGTCTTGCCTTTGAGGGGGCCAGCGATGAACACATAAGTTCCCTGCGCAGCGTCGGCACGCTTCTCCGGGCCCGTATCGCCCGGCTTGGAATACCACAGCACGCTGTTCACCTCACCTTTCAAGTTTTTCGTTGTGCACCCACCAATCCACATCGCGCCCTGAGGCGAGATTACTCCTTGTCCCCGACACTCACCGACGGCTCGATGGCGCGGGTCCTTAGGATTCTCCATTACGATGTAACTCGGACTGAAATACTGAAGGACTGCATTGTTGTCGTCGAGCTTGGTTTGTTCGAATCGGGAGGCGCCGTGGTGTACGTCGTGCCCACAGTTGGCGGCGACTGCATTGACCGATGCGAATGCAAGAGTAATAACGGTAAGTCCTACACGAGTTGTCATGATTGTGTCCCCTTAGGATAAGTCCGTTTTAGTTACCTCTCCCTGCAAAGCCGATGGGCCATTGCGGACAACACGATGGTCAATGCGACCTGCCTGACTGCCGCACTGCGGAATTTAGTCAACATGATCACTCCTCGAATATCGACTGGTAGAGTGCCGTATTTCGCTCGGCACTTTCCGCTCACGCCGGCCTGTTCTTGGCGGGAGGACGTGTTCTGCCGGAGAAGGGCAGGCGCAGGCTCGACCACAACTCCTGCATGCTCGAAAATGACCGCTGCTCGCCGGTACGCGCGTCCTCAACCACGCCAGCGAGGTTGCGCGCTCCCTGACGATAGACACGAACGACATAAGTCCTCGGCTGCCGCACCGACCCTCTCCCGGCTCAACACGCTGCCAGCGTAGCGGGTGACCGGTCAAAAATCGCTTACTTTTGGGAAAATCAGTTGAGGCGCAAAGCTTCGAACAGCCGCTGCGTGGCGGCGGAGGGCGGGATGCCCAGAGTGACGGACAGGACCTCGCGCAGGCGCCGGTAGGCGCTTACCGCTTCGGTGCGGCGGTTGAGCCCGTCGTAGCAGCGCATCAAGCCCTGATAGAACGGCTCGACCAGACCGTCCGCTTCGATGCCGCGCAAGTAAAGATCGATCGCGGCTTCGTAACGACTCGCAGCCTCAAGGGACGAACCGAGCTTGCCAACGCCCAGGATAAACTTTGCGCGCAACTGTTCGCGGACCGGGATCGCCCATGGCGCATTGAGCTCCTCTGCCAGGAACGCGCCGCGGTAAAGCGCGATCGCATGCTCGATCCGATCGACCTTTACCGTGGCTCCGAGCCTTTCGTCGAAAGCCTGCACATCGATCCAGCAACAGTGCCGATCGAGCGCGATCTCGCCGCCAGACTGCCGGATTGCCATGCTATCGCCGAGCAGTTTGCGCAGCCGATGCAGAGTCGCGATGAGAGATCGGCTTGCCGCGTCGCCGTCCTGTTCTGGCCATAGCGCGTCGAGCAGCTTCTGCTCCGGAACGTCCCGGCTTCCAAATGCAATAATCGCCTTGAGCAGGGATAACACTTTCTTGGGGACCTTGCGGGAGTATTCAGGGCTTTCCCCGTTCACAAAAAGTTCGAACCGCCCAAGTGTGTACACCTTCACCGGCCAGGGCCAGTCTTCGGTGTCCAGCGGATGGGGCACGACCGAAAACTCCTGTGCCAGCGAGCGAGCCGTCTCCGCTTCGATCCCGATCGCTACCGCGATTGGAAGCAGCTCCGCCAAGGCGTTGCCATACCAACGCAGCCTGGCTCTCGCGCCCTCCATCGGAGCTCGACGCATGGCCTCGCCGAGCAGCATGTCGCGCGAGCATGAATCACCCATGCGGTGCGCTAGCCACGCCTCGTTTAGGCTGACCGACGCAAGGTAGTTCTCGGCAGTGGTTCCGTACTCCTCGTGCCGGAGTCGAGCGAGCAGCTGTTCGGCAACGTCGAATCGGTTGCCGGCAATCGCCATATTCGCCGCCAACATGGCGGTCGTAACCGCGTTATGAAAGCTCCCGGCGGCGTCGAGGCAACGGTGTGAAGCGAGCATGTTTTCGATCGCACGGGAGATATCCCGTCGCTCGAACGCAACTTGTGCCTTCAACGAATACAATCCGCCTTTCCAGAACTGGCCATCACACGACCGCCGATTCTCGATCCGACGGATCGTTTCCTCTGCCAGATCGAGCCGTCCTGAGCGGCGTTCACACAGTCCGCGGTTGTGCTCCGCAAGGATCCCCTTGCCGGCTGGGAAAGCATTTTCCTTCTGGAGTGCGTCGGCGACACCGAAGCACTCCAGCGCTTGCGCGTATCGGCCATAAAGGTAATGGGTGTAGCCCTCGACGTTGAGATAGTGAAGCGCGCGGTACGGCGACAAGTGCGGTGAGTCAAGCAGCGGGCGGGCAACGAGATTTGCGATCCTTTCCGCGTCCGGATCCATCGATACCATGACATAGTTGTGCAGCATCGATGCCGCCGTCACCTTGGTGTCGGCATCGAATGGTTGATTCAAGAGATCCTCGACCCTGCGCAAGCACGACTTAAGCATCGAATGGACCGGAGCCCGCATTGTCGCCCCGATCACGACCGCTGAGTTTGCTCTGAGGTCGTCCTCTGTGGTCGAGGGCCGCACGCCTCTCTCCAGAAGCGCAACGATGCGTTCGATCCACGGCTCCATCGGCCTGAAGTTTTCATACTCGAAGTAGATCGATTCCACCATCGTGGTCGCGCACAGAAGCTGCCCGACCTCGTCGCCGGACTCGGCGAAAGTCTGGTAGGCGGCCTCGACCACCGGACGCGCCGCGACAGGATCGATCATGTTTTTCGAGCGTCCGAGCCAGTACCCTACCCACGGGCTTGCCACGACGCGCGCTTGCGGCAGAGCCAGCGCCCACTGAATCAGGGTCTGACAGCGCGCTTGTCTGATGAGGCCAGGAGCGGAATCGAGCAACGCCCGTTCGGCCTCATCCCAGTCCTCGGCTTCGACGTAAAGCGCAAATGCGTCTGCGGCGTGCCCGGTCGCCGAGAGAGCAGACGCTGCACGCCGGGCAAGCTCATGCCGTTGTGTGATGCTGTAGACGGCAGCGGCATGGCTCTTCAGGAACATGCGAAACAGCGCGTGAAACTGATACGTGATCTGATCTCCGACATTACGATCGGTGAACAAGCGTCGGTGATGCAAGTCCTCGATATGCCGGATGCCACCCGCCTTGCCGGTAACTGCCTCGAGCAGCGCGGCGCTCACATAGGGCAGGTAGGCGGACTTCATCAGTACTTCGCGCGTCTCTTCGGCTGCGTCCTCGAAAACAAGACCGGCGAAATAGTCGAATACCGTGTCCAATCCCTCGCCCCGCGCGAGCGTCTGCAGGCTTCCACCGGAACACAGCCGTTCCAGCATCAGCGTCACGCCGGCGATCCAACCGTTTGACTGCTCGTGCAGCGCGCGAAGCAAATCCTGGTCGGCCATGCCTCGGCTGCGTCCTATCGCATTGGTTTCATCCGGAGTCAGGCGAAGTTCTTCCCAAGACACCAGAGCGATCGTTTGATTTACGAGAGCATCCGCAAACGCAGGCGGTGGACCGGACCGGCTCAGAACGATGACATTGGATCCCGGCGGCACCTCGAGCAGCGCGGCCTTGAATGCAGCGTGCAGCGCGGAATCTGCCGCAAGTTCGTGGTAGTTGTCGAACACCAGGATTGCTTCGTTGGGGAGTTGGGCAAACCCAGCCCGCAGAAACCGCTGCGCAAATCCCGGCAGGTCGGGCAGATATTCGCGGCTCAGCGACGGCAGGGGGTTGGCTTTCTTCTCGGTCGTCGCTTCGACAGCCTGCTTCAGGAACAGAAAAAACGTTGCCGGATCACCATCGCCTGCGTCGATCTGGTACCAGACCGCGGGCACAGCGGCCTCCTCCAGGTAGCTCGCAGCGAGCGTGGTTTTCCCCGCTCCGGGAGGGCCATGTATCCAGACCACCGGGTACTCGCGCTTCCCGTCGATCAGCTCGAACAGCCGCTCGCGGTCCACGGGATGATGAAGCCGCGGTCGCGACAACTTGGCGAGTGCTAGAGGCTTCTTCGATTGAGGCACGGGGTCAATTCCAAGGCTCGCCCGGTAGCGCGCATCGAGTGTCGCTCGCTATTCTTACGACAGCCAGCGCTTTCTGCGCTTGTAGTGCTTCACGTCCCGATATGACTTACGAACGCCGAGCTGCGTCAGACCGAGATAGAACTCCTTGATGTCGGCGTTGTCGCGGAGCTGATCAGCCGTGCCGTCGAGGACGACGCGGCCGTTCTCCATCACGTAGCCGTGGTCGGCGATGGCCAGCGCCAGGGTCGCGTTCTGCTCCACCAGGAGCACGGTCAGTTTCTGCTCGCGGTTCAGCCGCTGGACGATGCGGAAGATCTCCTCCACCAGCATCGGCGCCAGCCCCAGCGAAGGCTCGTCGAGCAGCACCACGCGCGGGTTCGACATGAGCGCGCGGCCGATCACCAGCATCTGCTGCTCGCCGCCTGAGAGGTAGCCGGCGAGTCCGGCGCGGCGCTCCGCGAGACGCGGGAAGTATTCATACACTCGCTCGATGCCCGCGCGCACGCCGTCTGCGTCGCGCCGGGTGTGGGCGCCGACGATGAGATTCTCTTCTGTGGTCAGATGCTCGAGCACGCGCCGTCCCTCGAAGACCTGAACGATGCCGCGAGCGACCACTTCAAATGCCGCCAGCCGGTCGATGCGCTCACCCGCGAGCTCGATCGAGCCCTGCAGAATCTCGCCGCGTTCGGTACGCAGCAGCCCGGAGATGGCCTTCAGCGTGGTCGTCTTGCCCGCGCCGTTGGCGCCCAGCAGTGTGGTGATACCGCCTTCGCGCGCAGTGAGGGAGACGCCCTTGAGGACGAGGATGACCTTGTCGTAGATGACCTCGATGTTGTTCAGGCTGAGCATCTGATTTCCCCCACCCCAACCCTCCCCCGCACGCGGGGGAGGGAGCGGGAGGGGGCAGTGTGGATGCGCTCGTTACGGTTCATCCCTTATGGCGCGGGGAAACCCCGGCTACTTCGCTGCGGCCTCCTTGATCTGCATGGCCACCACTTCGGGATAAGCCTTGAACCAGTCGGTGGCCTTGACCAGCTTGCCGCCTTTGACCTGGAAGATCTGTACCCAGCCGCCGCCCTCATGATCGGTGGCCGTGATCTCCAGCGGAGGCACCAATCCGCCGAGAGTAAAGCCTCTGATCTTCTCCATGCCGGCTTTGACGTCGGCGCCGGTGATCTTCTGGCCGCCCTTGGCCTTCAGCGCGTTGCGGATCGCTTCCACGTGGACAGCGGCGATGAGCACCCCGCGGTTGTAATAGACGGTCGAAGCCATTTCCTTCGGCGGCTCCTTGCCCTGCTTCTTGTACATCTCGCGGATCTCCTCGAGCACGGGATAGTCCGAGCCCACGCCCGCGAACTGCATGGTGTAGTAACCCTCGGCAACGCCGAAGCCACCCGCAGCCTCGATGTCCGCCTCGGCGGAACCCCACACGAACGCCACGACTTTACGCAACGGATAGCCGATGCGCTTCAACTCCTTGATTGACACGGAAGGCGAGCGCCCGAACAGGTGAGTGATCACGAAATCAGCCCGGTAGCGCTGCGCGATGTCGAGCACCTGAGCACCCATCTCCACGCCAGGCGGCGGCACGGCGAACGTGCGCAGCTCGAAGCCTTCATCGCGCGACAGTTCCTCCAGCACCGGGATCGGCTCGCGCCCGGCGGGGTTGTCATAGAACAGATATGCGATCTTCTTCCCTTTCAGACTTCCGCCCAGCTGGTCCTTCGAGAACTTGACGGCAGCCGCGCCCTGCGACCAGTAGGTGGCTGCGATCGGGAACAGATAGGGATAGTGGGCCCCATCCGCCGCCGCTGAGATCCCGAATCCGGGCGATGTCCCCGGAATCTTGTCCTCGGTCAGCTTCTGATTGAGCGCCTGCGTGTGCGGCGTGCCGTAGAGGCTGATCAGCACCGCGCCCTCCTTCTTGTGACGCTCGTAGGCCTCGACACCCTGCGGCACCTTGTACTCGTGATCGATTTCGATGGCTCGGATCTTGTAGCCCTCCACGCCGCCTTTGCTGTTCACCAGACTGATATAGTCGTGATACCCTGGGCACAGGTTCACGCCGACAGTCTGCGTGGCGCCGGTGCGGTCACACTGCAGCCCGATGACCACCTCCTTTTGCGCCCACGCCGGCAGCGACACCCCGAGCACTACGCCGGCAGAAATGACCAAGGGCGCAACGATTGCCAGATTCTTCTTCATGAGTGTCCTCCTCTCCTCGCACACATCAATAAGCGAACGGCCAGACCCGGAAGTAGTTTCGGATGTTGCGCCAGAGCCGGTTCAGACCCTCCGGCTCCACCACCAGAAAGAAAATGATGAGCAGCCCGAACAGGATCAGGCGCAGGTTCGGGATGAGATTGTGCATAGCGGCCTCGGAAAACAGCACACCGCTGAACGACTCCATGGTCCAGCGGATGACGATCGGAAGCAGGGTCACGAAGATCGCGCCGAAGATCGCGCCCAGGATGGAGCCCAGGCCGCCGATGATGATCATGGCCAGGTAGTCGATGGACACGCCGATCTGGAACTGCTCGTAGTTGGCGATGCCCAGATAGTAGGTGTAGAGCACACCGGTCACGCCGGCGTAGAACGATGAGATCGCGAACGCCAAGAGCTTGTAGGCGAAGATGTCGATGCCGATGCTCTGCGCCGCGATGTCCTGGTCGCGAATGGCGATGAAGGCGCGGCCGATGCGGCTGCGCACGAGATTCAGCGCGGCGACGATGGCCAGCACGACGAACACCAGGAGGAAGAAGTACATCTCGCGCTGGCTGGCGATGGCATGCCCAAATAGCGTCGGGCGCGGTACTTCGATGGAGGCCTGGACGCCGCCGCTGATCCAGGTGAAATGATTGATCACCCATTCGATGATGAATTGCGCAGCCAGGGTGGCGATCGCCAGATACAGTCCCTTGATGCGCAGAGACGGGATGCCGACGACGACGCCGATCAGCGCCGCCATCAGGCCGCCCAACGGCAGCGACACCCAGAAGGGAAAACCCAGGCGCACCGCGAAATTGGCCGCCGTGTACGCCCCCACCGACATGAACGCCCCATGACCCACCGAGATCTGGCCGGTGTATCCCACCAGGATGTTGAGTCCGATCGCGCCGACCACGGCGATGAAAATGAGGTTGAGAATGGACAGGTAGTACTGGTCCAGCACGAGCGGGACGACGAGCACGAACAGGACGGCGACCGCCGCCACCGCCTTGCGCGCGATGGGCAGCGGATACAGGGCCATGTCGGCCTCGTACGTCGTCTTGAGCACGCCGCACTCGCGATGGATCACGCGAGTCTCCGCCCCCTCCCTCGCCCTCCCCCGCGTGCGGGGGAGGGTTGGGACGCTGGTACCGGCTCTCCCCTGCGCCCGGCGGAGGATTGAGATGCCGGGACTCTCCCTGCCCCGCGCGCGGGGGAGGGCTGGGGTGGAAGCACACATGGCAGCGCAGTCTGCGCGCTCGAATCCATCACACCCTCTCGATGATCCGCTTGCCGAAGATGCCGTAGGGCCGGAACATCAGCGCGATGATCATCAGCACGTAAGGCGCGAAGTCCTTGGTGCCGCCGCCCACCAGCGGATCGACATAGCCCGCGGCCACATTCTCCACCACGCCGACGATGAGCCCCCCGACGATGGCGCCGGGAATGGAATCGAGCCCGCCCAGGATGACCACCGGAAATACCTTGAGCCCTACGAGCGCGAGGTGCACGTCGACACCGAGCAGGTTCCCCCACACGATACCGCCCAGCGCCGAGACCACGCCGGCCATGGCCCAGGCCAGCGCGAAGTAGCGCTCCACGTTGATCCCCATCGCCATGGCCACCTGCTGGTCGTCGGCCACCGCTCGCATGGCCACACCCTTGCGGCTCTTGAAGAAGAACCAGCTGAACCCGGCCAGGAACAGCAGACTGACCGCCGCCCCGACCAGCTGGATAGGAGGAATGAGCAAGGGCCCGAGCACAATGGGCTCGTCGCTGATGGGCAGGGGCAGTGGCCGCGTCTCCGCGCCCCATACCAGAGGTCCGAAGCCGCGCAGCACGGCGGCGAGTCCGATGGTGGCCATGATGACAGCCACAACTGGGCGCCCGATCAACGGCCGGAGCACCACGCGCTCCAGCCCGAAACCGAAGCCGATCATGCCGCCGAGCCCCACAGCCGCCGCCAGCCACCACGGCGCTCCGTAGGAAGCCATCGCTACCGCCACCACGAAGCCCGCGATCATCACGAACTCGCCCTGGGCGAAGTTGATCGCATCGGTGGCCTTGTACACCAGGACGAAACCCAACGCGATCAGCGAGTACATCAACCCGAGCAGGATTCCGTTCGATAGCAGCAGCAGGAGAAACTGCCAGTCAAACATGCCTGGCCGCCCCCACATCCACCACCCTCGCCCGCGACCGAATCGTGGCCTGTCGCCCGTCCTCGTAGGTCACGGTCGCGGCGAGCTCGGCCTCCTCCTTGCCCGAGTAGAACGCCTCGATGACGTCGGCGTACTTCTCGGCCACGTAGTGTCTCCGGACCTTGCGGGTGCGGGTGATCTCGGCATCATCGGCATCCAGCTCCTTAGCCAGCAGGAGGAAGCGGCGTACCTTGATACCGTCGGGAAGAGTGGCGTTGCACTTCGTCACCTCGTCTCGGATGAGCTCTTGCACCTCCGGCCTTTGTGACAGGTCCAGGTAGCTCGTGTAGGTGACCCCGCGACGCTCGGCCCAGCTCCCGATGGTGCCCGGGTCGACGGCGATCATCGCCGTCACGAAGGGCCGGTCGTGGCCGAATGCCACCGCCTCGCGGATGTACAGGCTGAACTTGAGCTTGTTCTCGATGAACTGGGGAGCGAACGGCGACCCGGATTGAAGCGCACCCACGTCCTTGGCGCGCTCCACGATCACCAGATGACCGCGGGGATCGATGAACCCCGCGTCACCGGTGTGGAACCAGCCTTCCGAATCGATGACCTCGCGGGTGGCATCGTCGTTCTTGAAGTAGCCCTTGAAGACGCCGGGGC
>Ga0335084_10003859_pt1 | contig 14727 bp, 17 predicted proteins | sample Lox_Sample_44_FD_206721 | JGI IMG/M metagenome (GOLD analysis project Ga0335084, IMG submission 206721) | Soil microbial communities from Loxahatchee National Wildlife Refuge, Florida, United States - Lox_Sample_4.4 | ecosystem: Environmental > Terrestrial > Soil > Wetlands | place: USA...
TAAAACGACCGAAGCGGCCGTGCTCTCTTCCTTCGCCTGGAATGACAAGAAAGGATTAAGATCGAGCCTCTTGATCTAAACCGCGCATGGAGTGGATCGGCCGGGAAGTAACTCCATGCGGTATTTTCGGACGGGTAAAGGTTCGGATTCCAGAAGGGCCTGGATTTTGGAAAGGGGGAGGATTTGAACGTCGGCCCGTCGCACTTCCTCGCACAATTCGATGAAATACTTATCCCATATCCCGCCTTCTGCCTCCGCGTGGACGGGGAGAACATGCAAGCCCTCTTCCTTCACCCTTTGAAGAATCGATGGGACACCCCGGGTGACGCCAATCTCTTCAAAACAGGGGAGATTCGAGGGAATCTCCATCAGTCCCGATATTTCATGAATAAAAGGTTCTTTGGCCCGCGTGCAACTCAAGTATTCGAAGGAGTACTGTCGTAGGATATTTAGAACCCTGTCGTCAATGAGCCAAGAAGGGGCACCGAAAGAAGACGGTTCCTTCCCTACCAAACTCCGATAGGCCTGAACCCCTTTCTTAAACCAATCCTCAATCCATTCCATGGATCGTTTATAAAGCTCATCTTGCCATCGTCGGTGGTCCCAGGCGTGGAATTCCACTTCGTGTCCCGCTGAAAGGATCCGCTCAACCAGTTCCGGGAAGGAAAGGGCAATCATCGGGGAGGGAAGCAAGGTGCCATACAGGGCAGTCTTTATTCCGTACAGGCGGCCCGCGTTCGTCCTCAACATTTTTTTGACAAAGCGAGGGTTCTTGAGTAATTGAAGGATGGCCCTTCCCGAGGCATCGGGTCCCATGCTGAGATAAAAAGTGGCTTGAATGTCAAAGCGGGAAAGAATGGAGAGAAGGCGCGGGACACCTTGCTTCATGCCCACGTAGGTGTCGACGTCGATCTTAAGACCCAGTATGTTTTTGCTATTGATCGGCCCCGACGAGTTTCTCATTTTCTTCCAGGAAAGCATAGAGCGTGCTTTTGAGGGAATCCTCAAGCCCGATCTTGGGAGTCCATCCGAGAAGGTTTATGGCTTTTTCGATGCTGGGTTTTCGGGCATAAATGTCTTGATAGCCTTTCCCATAGTAGGAGTCCGAGGGGGTTTCAATGATCTCCGAGAAAACCTTGTCGTTTCGATGCTTCGGATGGGCCATAAAGATCCGCTTCAGGAGATGGGCGAGCTCTTTGATGGAGCACTCGTTGTACGGGTTGCCAATGTTGATGATCTCGTTCTTGCAACCCCCGCCCTTGTTTTCCAAGATTTTCATCAGCGCGCCGATTCCGTCATCAACGTGAGTAAAGCATCTCTTTTGCTCGCCGCCGTCAACCAGGGAGAGGGGTCTTTTCCTCAAAAGTTCCGCGATGAACTGGGTCACCACCCTGGAGCTTCCCTCCTTGGCGGCATCCAAAGAATCCAGCCTGGGACCGATCCAGTTAAAGGGCCTGAACAAGGTAAACTCCAGGTGACCCCGGGTGCCGTAAGCGTAAATCACGCGGTCCAGAAGTTGCTTGCAACAGGAATAAATCCATCGTTCTTTATGGATGGGTCCCAGGACGAGAAAGCTTTCGTCCTCCTTGAATTCGGGGTCTGGGGAGGCTCCATAAACTTCCGAGGTGGACGGGAAGACGATTCTTTTCTCGTACTTTACGCATTGCTTCACGATGTTCAGGTTCATTTCGAAATCCAGCTCGAAGACTCCCAGCGGATTGGTCATATAAAGCTTCGGGGTGGCGATGGCCACCAAGGGGATGATGACGTCACATTTCTTTACGTGATATTCGATCCATTCGCGGTTGATCGAGATATCTCCTTCGAGGAAATGAAATCGGGGATGGCTGATCACTTTGTCGAGCCGGTCCGCCGACAGGTCCATACCGAAGACACTCCAATTCGTAGTTTCGAGTATTCGTTGGGTTAAATGATGTCCGATGAAACCATTAACGCCCAGTATCAATATCTTCATCTTAAGATGACTCCCTCTTGGTTTTTGAGAAAATGAAGAATATCATGGCCCGTCATCCTCACTTTTCCCACCCCGATATCCAACAATTTCAGCCTTCCGTCGGATGCCCTGACATAGACATGATCTTTTTCAAAAACTACTGTGCCCGCTGGGCCATGGGAGAGGCTCTCTTTTTCAGGAAGAGCCCACCAGATGAACATCTTTTCGCCTTCAGGGAGATAGGTAATCGCTCCTGGGAAGGGTTCTGTCACCGCCCGGATTAAATTGTAAATTTTCATGACCGGCCAATTCCAGTCTATCTTTCCATCCTCAGGCTTCCTTCCTCCATAATAACTTCCCTGCTTTAAGTCTTGCGGAAAGCGCGGGGCCGTCCCTTTTTTGATTAATGGAAGCACCTCCTTAAGGAGCTCCTTTGCTTTTCCACAAAGTTTCTGATAGAGCGTGTAGGCGGTATCGACAAACTCGATGGCCACCTCTTTCTGGCCCACAATATCTCCTGCGTCGGGTGCTTTCAGCATATGATGTAACGTCACGCCCGTGCGCTGCTCTCCGTTCACAAGAACCCAATTGACGGGAGACCTTCCCCGGTAAGCCGGGAGCAAAGATCCATGAAGGTTGAAAGAGCCTACAGATGGGATCGCTAAAATGTCACCGCTCAAGAGATTTCGATAATAGAAAGAAAAAATAACTTCGGGCGAAATCTCACGGATCATTCCGACCCATTCGGGCGTATTGACATTCTTAGGGCAGAATACGGGAATTTGATTCTTTTTTCCCCATTCGGCCACCGAGCCGAACCAGATGTTTTCTTCGGGGTCGTCGAAATGGGAAAAAATCGCCCGAATATCGAATTTTTCTTCCGCTAAAGCCTCTAAACCAACAATCCCTACATTATGATAGGCGAAGACAACGGTTTTCATCTCAGGGATAAACCCTTTCAATCATGTACTCAGGCCTTTTTCTGACTTCCCGATAGATCCGACCGATATATTCGCCCATCACCCCTAATGCAAAAAATTGAAAACCAACGAAAGTAAAGAGAATGGCAAAGAGGGTAAAAACACCCTCGGCAGCCCACTGGGCACCGTACAAAATCCGGGCGACGCCTAGAACGACGCCAAAAGAGACCCCCAGGAAGGCCACCCCGATGCCCGCATACATGATAAACTTCAAAGGAAAATCGGAGAAGGAGGAGACCAAGTCAAACTGGAGATCGATCAGTTTTCGCATGGAGTAATGGGATTCTCCGGCATGCCTCGACTCATGAACCACCTCAACCTCCGTCACTTTTTTAGAAAAGTAAGTCGCCAACGCGGGAATAAAGGTAGAATGTTCATGACAGGTCACCATCCGGTCAACGATATTTTTTCGATAGGCGCGGAGCATGCAGCCCCAATCAGACATGCTTACCTTTGTGATTCTACGGGCAACGGCATTGATGATTCGAGAAGGAAGGGTTCTGAAGACGGGGTCCTTTCGTTCTTTTCTGATCGTCCCCACCACGTCGTAATCTCCTTCCACCATCACCCTGACAAGATTCGGGATCTCTTCGGGAGGATTCTGGAGGTCTGCGTCCAGCGTAACAACGACGTCGCCGCGGACGATCGAAAACCCTGAAAAGATGGCTGCATGCTGTCCGTAGTTTCTCGTCAGTTCCACCACCCTGATTTCAGGATGAATCAAGAAACTCTTCAGAATCGGAAGGGTCCGGTCGCGGCTGCCGTCGTCTACGAGAATAATCTCATAAGGTTTCCCCATTTGCTGCATCACCGGCCTGAGTCGATCCATCAGGCGGGGAAGATTGGCTTCCTCGTTGTACACGGGAATGACCACAGAAATCATCATTTCTTTATCCATTCTTTAAGATCTCCCGAATGGCTTGGCACACATAAAGAACATCCTCATCCTTCATGTCGGGAAAGAGGGGCAAGGACAACAGCCTTCCATTGGCCCGGTCCGTCTCTTTCAACTCTCCCGGTTTGATTCCATACCTCTCCCGGATATAAGCCAGATGATGCCCGGCCGGGAAATGGATTCCGTACCCAATCTGGTAATCGGATAATCGTTGCATGAACCGCCCCCGGTCCATGGAAACGACTTTAATCACAAAGAGGTGCCAGGAATGAACGTGCGGATAAGCGGGGACTCCCGGTAGATCCAATCCTTCCAACCCCTCTAACCCTTCCCGGTAGAGAAGAGCCAGCTTTCTCCTACGACGGTTAAGCTCCTCCAGCCTCGACAGTTGAGCCAGGCCCAGTGCGGCCTGAACATCCGTCAGGTTGTATTTGAACCCGGGTTGCTTAATGTCATAGTCCGGGTTCCCTCCTTTCCCGTACCTCTTCCACGCATCTCTTTCAATTCCATGAAACCTGAGGAGTCTCAATCGACGATCGAGTTGGGCGTCACTGTAGGAAATCATGCCGCCTTCGCCGGTTGTAATGTTTTTGATCGGGTGGAAGGAAAAGACCGCCACCTGGCCCCATCCTCCCACATGAATGCTTCTATAATAGCTGCCGGGACCATGGGCCGCATCCTCGATCACAAAGAGATGATGCTTCCTGGCCACGGCCAATATCTTCTCCATATCGACCGGGGCCCCGGCGAAATGGACGGGGATGATCCCCTTGGTGTTCTTGTTGATCTTCTCTTCAATAAGATCGGCATTGACATTCAACGTGTCATAGTGGATGTCAACAAAGACGGGCGTTGCTTCGGAAAAGGAGATCATATTCAACGTGGAAGCAAAGGTCATCGATGGCGTAATGATTTCATCGCCTGGTTTCATCCCCAGGGCGAGCATCAGGAGGTGCATGCCCGCTGTCCCGGAAGAAACGGAAAGAGCATGCGAAGCGCCCGTGAGTTCACAGAACTTGTCTTCGAAGGATTTGCAAAGGGGCCCCGTGGTGATCCAGCCGGACTTTAAGCAGGAAACGACCGCTTCGATCTCTCTTTCGCCGATCGATGGCCGACTCAAAGGCAGGAAATCTTTTCTTATTTCCACAGAGGAAAGTCCCTTCCGTCGGGAAACACCGTTCTTGTATGAGAAGTGAATTGGTTCAGCCTTGGTAAAACGTGCCGGTTCCTAAAGACGAAGTGAACCAAGAAAATTGAAAATTCCTTTTTTTTCAGCCAAGTATAGAATATGGTGGGTGACATGTCAAATGAAACACCTTCCTGGGCGGATGCTCCCAGGGAGACGGTTACCGAGGTTCCGGAGAAGTCCTTTACGAACCAGAGAGATGAAAAGGCGGGGGTCGTGATGCGCTTGACGACCCGATGAATAGTGAGTTAATAATCAGTCATAAGCTCAGGTTTGCGCATCGTTGTAAGTAATCAAAATAAAGGAGAGATAAATGAAACCGGCTTGGTTGCTTTTGATATCCGTGGGGGCGGCCACCTTAGGCCAAATTTTATTCAAGAAGGGTGTTTTTGCGACAGGAGAAATTACTTTAAAAGGATCCATCATCGGTGAATTGCTTAAACTGGTCTTTAACCCCTTCGTTTTCTCAGGGTTGGTTCTTTACATCATCAGCACGATCGTATGGCTCGTCGCTCTGTCCAAGACGACCCTAAGCTTTGTCTATCCCTTTGCTGCACTCATATTCATCTTGGTGATGCTTTCAGCCCGAATCGTCTTTCTCGAGCCCATTCCAACGTTACGCTATTTCGGGATTTTTCTGATCTGCCTTGGATTTTTGTTTTCTTCCCTGGCTTAGTATCTTCTAAAATTTCAGCCTTAACGACCTCGAGATGCCTCACTTTAAAGAACAAGAACGGAATGATCTGCAAGGCCCTTCGAAGGGGACGGCTGTCCTTCGGCGTCCCCTGAGCACCAAACTCCTTTATATTCTTCTTCTCGCCTCATCTCTGTCAATACTCTTTGCCAATTTGGACCTGGCTGTTTTATGGGGGTCAGAAGGTCGATGGGCAGTCATCGCCCGGTCCATGTTGCGATCTGGCGATCTTTTTCGGCCCATCATCGGGATTCACGACTACTGGGACAAGCCTTTATTATCCTACTGGCAGATCTTACCGTTCGCCTATATCCATGGGGATGTGAGCGAGTTCGCGGCCAGGTTTCCATCGGTTGTCTGGGCCATGGTGATGCTTCTACTGACCTACAGTCTGGCCAAGAATTGGTTCGACGAAGCGACGGCGCTCTTGTCGGTCGGAACTTTAGCGACGTCTTTTAGCTTTGTGTTTTGGGGACGCAATGCCCAGGTGGAAATGACCAATGCCGCCCTGATTCTGCTTTGTCTTTGGCTTTTTATAAGGCATCAGTCCGGCCCTGGGCACATCTGGGTTTATATTTTGGGAGTTCTTATGGCCTTGGGCGCCAACATGAAGGGGCTTACCCTCTATGCTGTTCCTATTTTTTCCATTCTCCTTCTATCGGTGATAAAGCGGAACTGGTCCTGGGTGCCCCCTACAAAGGTGTTGGCCTCGGCTGGCTTGATTTCTCTGGTCGTATTCTTGGTTGTCCCGACAATAGCCAGCGTTCATAGCGCCACATGGGAGCCGTTACAGATGGTTTGGCGCGAGAACGTCTTAAGATTCTTCGGACAACACGATCATAAAAGCCCCTTCTACACCTATTTTGTCAAAATATTTTATTTAGCAGCACCCTGGTCATTCGTATTGCCATTCGCCGTGATCCACTCTTTGCAAAGGGCTCGTTTTCGTATCTCTCAAGTATCCGAGGCCCTTATTCTGTTTTGTGCCGTCTTCATCTTTTTTACCCTCTCGGGGTCAAGACGGCCTTATTATTTACTCCCTATCCTGCCTTTCTCGGGAATTTTGGTGGCACAGATGCTCCGGGATTATGAAGCCGGCGCGATGTCGCGGGGGATTCGAGAAGGGGTGAGGATCGTCGGGATCCTGTTGGGGCTTATCTTAATCGTTCTCTTTGGAGTCACCCTCCTGTTCCCTCGGATTTTTGCCGTGGGCCCAGACTCGCTTTGGTATTCTTTTGGGTTGCTGGGATTGCTTGGTGCCGCCATGATTATAAGCACCGTCAAGAGGTCTGTCTGGGGGATGGTTGGATCTTTGCTTGCGGTCTGGCTGATCTATGTTATCAGTATCGTTCCGTTGATTGAAGAAGGACCAAATCTGAAGACTCAGGCTGCCCGAGTGAGTGACCTGCGGAGGCCCTATGCTTTTCTAATGATGGAGGAAGCCAAGGTCGTCTTTTATCTGGACCAACCGTATCAGATTTTCGACGATAAAGACCACGCTCTCGACTGGGCGCGTCAGGAGGGTGGGGTTTTGATTACGTCTCGTGATTTTTCAGACCCGTCGTGGGGATGTGTCGTAAATGGAGATCATTGGCTGGCTATGATTCCCAGGGAGAAATCTTCCCTCACGACGCTGCCTACTCCAGATCGAGAGTAGCCAGTTTTAGATTTACCCATCGCCTGGCAATTCTTTCCTGTGATAGCTGTTCGATTGCCTTCCTCCCGAGTTCTTGAGTGTACCGCAAAGTCACGCCCGCGATCTATTCCTGAGTCCGTTGCCCCAGGTTTGAGTCGAAGGCAAGCTTCAACCCTTAGGCAGACATCCCGAAGGATTAACCGAAAAGTCCCCATGAAACACCACTTCTTTGCTTGCTTTCCGCTGGCCACGGCGTGCCTTGGAAATCCCATGAAGCCTATGAAGTTTTTCGAAAAACCTCAGCGTGCCTGCTCATTCTAACAGGGGTGCTAAGAAGCTTCACAAAATTGGACAAACGATAGATTTTGGATCAAGCCCGTTGAGCGTACTCGTTGAAGGGTTTAGGAATTTCAATGGGTTGTGACTTTTGGAAAAGGGCATTGTATTTGCATGCAATCACCCGAGAGGAGGATTCCCTCATGAATATCCGCCTGCCTCTCTTAATAGGGTTCTTCGTTCTTCTCTATTTCCCATTCATCCCTGCCTACCTGTGCGCCGGTCAGAATCCTGCCCAATATCCCGCGACCATGGTGGCAAGAGATGAAAAGTCCTCCGGCGCCGGGGAGGATCCAAAACCCAGTCCTAATCCGGCCGTTGAGGAATTTGAGAAAGAGAAGCTTCTCAAACTCAAACGGAGCGTTGGGCGGCGGCTGATAACCGTCCCAACGACCAACCCTACCTACTTCTATGAATCCCCAGATGCCTTTGAGAGAAAATTGAGTCTGAAGACAGAAAAAGAGGCCTTCGTTATTAAAGACGTGGTTCAGGATCGTTTGGGCTCGAAGAATTTCTATCAGGTAAAATTCGATTCAGGGGGGGTGGGTTTCCTAGACGCGGATGGGAATAATCTGGAGATAGAAATTAAGAGGGGAAATCTTATTTCTCTTGATAAACCGGTAAGCTCTAATAGAAAAAGTTCGAATCAGTCCAGGGCTCTTGCATCTCAGGCCGTAGAATTGGTGAAGAATCATCCCACACCGACTGATTCTGCGACGGGCAACAAGCGTTCTGTTGAAATGAGGATGATCGAGGAAAAAGAGAGGTTCTTTCCAAACCTGAAATGGAGGTATGAGGCAAAAGAGATTGGTAGGAATCGGTACCGAATCACGCAAAATGTAAGAGAGGGAGCAGGCCCTCCGTTGATCAGGACGTGGATCGTTGATCTATCAACGAATGATGTTAACCCGGAAAATCTTGCGGCCAAGGAGATGTATCGGTAATTTGACCGGGAAGGACTAGAGGATTAAGGAAAAACCCCTGGCACCAATCGCCAGGGGTTTTTCTTTAGGAAATTTCTTCCCTGAGAGGGCGGAAAGGCGATGGAATTTTCCTGCTCACCCAATAAACAAGGGGTAAGGATAGATGAGCGTTCACTTTTTTGTCAAGCCATTTCTTCTCGGATACTTTTGGTATTTCCAAACGGCACGATTATGTTCTTCGATGTCAGAGGAAAAGTAGTGCGACCCGTCATTTTTGGAAACAAAATAAAGATAGGAAACAGGGGCAGGGTGGACGGCAGCAAAAAGGGAATCTTTTCCGGGGCTACAGATGGGAGTGGGGGGGAGTCCCGCGATGACGTACGTGTTATAAGGAGTAGGCCGGATTAAGTCTTCTTTGGTTAGGTTCCCGTTAAAATTCTTTATCCCATAGATTACGGTGGGATCACTTTGAAGGGGGATCTTCTTTTTTAGGCGGTTGTGAAAAACGGCTGAGATAAGAGGCTTCTCCTCGGGGAGGGATGTTTCTTTTTCGATGAGGGAAGCCAGGATAACGGCTTCTCTTTCAGAGATTTTCAGTTCGGCCGCCCAACGCGTAAACTCGGGCCCAAAGACCTTTCTAAACTGGTGGACCATCATCTGGATGACATCCTCGGGGTCCATCTCCCTGAACAGGTGGTAGGTGTCCGGGAAGAGAAAGCCCTCCAGAGTCGGACCTGCGAGTTGCGAGAGGCCGAGGGCATTGATGAACTGAAGAGAAGAGGTCTTTTGGAGGAATCCATTCTTCTCCACAAGATTCGAATTCTCCAACAACTGGGCGATTTGAGAAAGGGTAAACCCTTCAGGAATCGTCACCAGATGACGCTTCACTTGCCCCTTCGCCAGTGCGGACAATACGTCGAGGGGAACCATCCGAGTATGGAACTCATACTCCCCGGCTTTGATCTTCGTCTTTTTTCCCAGAAGGGTCGTCATCATAACAAAAAAATATCTACTCTTGATGATTCCCTCTTGTTCAAGAACTTCTGAAATCTTTTTGAGAGGAGTTCCCTTCTTAATGAAGATGATTTTGGTGGATTCTGTTTTGGAGGGAGGGGCAAAGAGAAACCAGGAGAGAATGAAAAGAGAACCGAGAAAGAGAATTCCAAATGAGAAGAAGAATAATAATTTACTCCGGAGAGAGGGGGCCATGGTCTGGTCTCCTCCTTTGGTCCAGATATCCTTGTAGAATCAGAACGGCGGCGAGTTTGTCGATAACCTTCTTTCTTTTTCTTCTTGATAGATCCGCTTCCAACAAAACTCTGGACGCTCCGACGGTTGAAAGCCGTTCGTCCCAAGTGACCACAGGAATCTGAATATTCTCCTTTAAGACCTCAATCCATCTAAGAACGAACTCCGCCTGTGTCCCCAGAGATCCGTTCATATTCTTGGGAAGGCCGACCACAATTTTTTCAATCCCGAATTGATGGATGATAGCGGCGATTTCCGCAAAATCCTTTTCCATCGATTTTCTTCCGAGGGTCTTAAGACCCTGAGCGGTCAGTCCCAGTTCGTCGCTGATTGCTATTCCAACCGTATGAGTGCCGATATCCAAACCCATGATTCTCATTAGCTTTTTATTGCCCATTTGCCCCCCATTGTCAAGGTTTCCTTGGGCATCGCTCGGTGGCAATGTTTATAATTTCAATGAAAACAACATGTTGTATTTCCAAAGGATTGACAGAAATTTCTTGACAAAAGAGTAGTCCTTTGTTATAAATTGCACAATCTAAACGGGAGGAGGAGATTTTTATGGATTTTAAACTGAATGAAGAACAGGAAGCAATGCGAGAGATGGCGAAGAATTTTGCAGAGAAGAAGATTGCTCCCACCATGGAAGAAGATGAAAAGGAACATCGTTTCCGGCGTGAAATTGTAAAAGAGATGGCCCGATTAGGTTTCTTCGGATGTATTGCGCCCGAGAAATATGGCGGAAATGAAAGCGGGTATCTTGCGGCCTCCGTGATGACAGAAGAGATCGCAAGAATCTCGCCGTCGTGGGGCCTTCCCTTCAACCTTCAAATGAACTCGATTCAATCCGTCCTCCTAAATTTCGGGACCGAGGAACAGCGCGCACGCTGGATTCCAAAATTGATCAATGCGGATCTGCTCGGCTGTTTCGCCATCACGGAAGCCAACACCGGTTCGGATGTGGCTTCGATGAAATCTACGGCCGTGGAGTCAGAGGGGGGATTTGTCCTGAACGGGACAAAGATGTGGATTTCGGGGGTGCCGGTGGCCGACCTCGGTATCGTTTATGTGTATACGGATAAGGCTGCCAAGCATCGCGGCATGTCAGCGTTTATCGTGGACATGCATGCGCCCGGCGTCACCCAGAAGGCGATCGATTCGAAATTGGGTCTTTTCTGCGCCCCAACAGGGGAAATCGTCTTTGAGGACGTCAAGGTGCCCAAGGACTGCCTGGTCGGTCAAAAGGGAGACGGGTTTAAGATCTGCATGGCCATGTTGGACAATACCCGGCTTTCCTCTGCTTCAAGAGCCGTTGGGGTGGCCAGAGCCTGCCTCGAACATTCTGTTCGATACGCCAATGAACGTGAGCAGTTTGGGCAACCCATCGCCAGTTTTCAAATGATCCAGGAGCAGATTGCAGAGATGTATGTTGAGGAGCAGGCTGCTCGGCTGCTTGTCTATCGGGCTGCTACCAACAGAGACCTTGGGCAGCGAAACACGATCGAGGTTTCCTGCGCAAAATATTATGCGGCGGAAGTGGCTGTCAAAGCGGCGAATCAAGCCGTGAAGATTTTTGGATCCTATGGTTTTTCGACGGAGTATCCGGTGGAAAGGTTCTACCGGGACGCAAAATCTTATCAGATCGTGGAAGGGACATCCAACATTCAAAAAATGATCATCGCAAGAAACGCATTAGGCCTTAAATAAAAATTCGCTTCGCAGAAGGAGGAGAATTTCATGGGGACACCAGTGATTGTACCAATGGTAGGCAAGATTGTTTCGGTTTCAGTAAAGGTGGGAGATAAGATTAAAGAGGATGACCAGGTGGCGGTATTAGAGGCTATGAAAATGGAGATGCCTGTTGTAGCCCCGGTGACCGGAACGGTGAAGGAAGTTCACGTGACTCCAGGGCAGGAGGTCGAGGCAGAGGCCGTCATCGCTATGATTGAGTAGGATGGGCAGGGGGAAGGGAGCCGATGGAGGAAGATTTCTTGGCCAAACTGAACATCAGACCTCTGACCTTGGGAGATTTGGATGCCATTGTTGAAATTGATCGCAAGGTCTTAGGTAAGGCAAGACAGGATTTTTGGAAGAAAAAGATCGAGCTCCCTAATGCCCGCTATCCCTTTTCGGGTTTAGTCGCTGGACTCGACGGGAGGATCATCGGGTTTATCATGGGCGAAATGAGTGGCTGGGAATTTGGCGTTCCTGAAACAGTGGGATGGATTAGTACAATCGGGGTTGATCCCGACTATCAACATAAGGGTGTGGCGAGAAAATTGAGCGAGGAGTTTATCAGGAATCTCAAGGAAGTTGGCGTGAGCGTCGTCTACACGTTAGTGAACTGGAGCGATTGGGATCTCCTAAAATTTTTTCGTGCCATGGGGTTTACAAGAGGGGGTGAGTTGATCAATTTGGAATTGAAAATAGGATAGTCCTTCTTTGCCTTGTCGTCTCTTTCCTCTTAGATCGCATCTGAAATACTATACCGGTTGTTCCAGGGGCTCTTTTTTTCCGAGGAGAAAGAGGGTCTTTTCAACGGATGGGGTTAAGGGGGTAGGACACAAAAGGTTACCGAGATGAAGAACCCTTTAGAGAGAACGAATATGAGGCGAGTCTTTGGCAATCCAATCGATTTAGGTTGGCAAGAATTTGCTTGTATTTGGAAAAAAAATGTAGTATTTTTTTGCTTGTTCATGAGAATATATTCACAAATTATTTGTACTGATCTTTGAACTGGAAAAAGGAGGATCCGATGGGCCGGCTAGAGGGGAGAGTTGCAGTCGTAACAGGTGGAGGGAGGGGGATTGGAAGAGCAATTTCGATTGCTTTTGCCAAGGAAGGGGCTGACGTAGTCGTCAATTATGCAACCAAAGAGCAACCTGCGCAAGAAGTTTCTGAAATTATTAAAAAATTAGGGAGAAAAGCAGTTATTGTAAAAGGGAATGTTGCAGTAAAGGCGGATGCGGAGAAAGTCATCCAGACTGCCATTGACAGCTTTGGGAAGATCGACATCCTTGTGAACAACGCAGGCGTATCAAAGCCAAACATGCTCTACAAAATGACAGAGGAACAATGGAATGAGGTGATCGATATTCAGCTTAAGGGACCGTTTCTCTGCATCCAGGCGGCTTCCAAGTATATGATGGAGCGGAAGAGTGGCAAAATTATCAACGTAACTTCTTCAGCAGGCCTTTGGGGGACGAAGGGACAGATTAACTACAGTTCAGCAAAGGGGGGGATCGTAGCTCTCACCAAGTCCGCCGCGCGAGAATTGGCTGGATTTGGGGTTACGGTGAATGTGGTACAACCGGGATATGTTAGTACCGAAATGACCGAGAAGATTCGAACAGACCCAAAATTGAAAGAAATTTATGCAGGTAGGATCTTGCTGGGTCGATTCGCGGAGCCGGAAGAGGTCGCGCAGACTTTTGTCTTCTTGGCATCGGACGACGCGAACTACATCACCGGACAGCTCATCTGTGTGGATGGCGGGCTCGGAATGACTTAGTGGTTCCCGGAGGGGTGCTCGCGTAATAAAAGTCGAACGGGAAGACGAGAATCGTGAAATCTAAACTTGGGGAAAGGAGGGAGAATTATTCACTATTGAGAAACGATTTTGACTCAAGAACAGAAAGGGGTGAAGCGAATGGCAACAATACCTGAAAAAATTGAAACTTGGCAAATGGTTCAACCCACGTCCAAAAACAAAGAGACGGGTGAAGTAACACCCGGCAAGCTAGCGAAAGCTTCTGTTCCGGTACCCGCTTTGAAGCCCGGTGAGGTATTGGTAAAGGTGGCGGGGTGTGGCGTCTGCCACACGGACCTTGGTTATTTTTACGACGGGGTTCCAACCGTTCAGAAACCGCCGCTGACCTTAGGACATGAAATCAGCGGAACCGTTGTTGCCGGCGATGAAAAGTGGATCGGGAAAGAAGTGATTGTTCCTGCGGTGATGCCCTGCCGGCAATGCTTCCTCTGCAAAACCGGCAGGGGAAATCGTTGCTTGGTCCAGAAGATGCCGGGGAACAGTCTGGGCATCTACGGAGGTTTTTCGAGCCATATCCCCGTCCCCTCGATCGATCTCTGCGAGGTGAGAAACCGTGGCAGTATTCCTTTGGAGCACCTGGCCGTTGTGGCCGATGCGGCAACGACCCCTTATCAGGCATCCAAGAGGGCAGACCTCCAGCCGGGGGACAATGTGATCATCATTGGCGTCACCGGTGGGGTGGGTGTTTACATGGCTCAAACGGCGAAAGCCTTGGGCGCGAAGGCGGTGGTCGGCATTGCGAGGAATCCACAGAAACTACAGAGGGCGCTGAAATACGGGGCGGACTTTGTCATCAGTTCCCAGGACAAGGCAATCAAGGACCTTCGGAATGAATTTCGAGATATCTGTAAGAAAAATGGATTGGAGGCCGGGTTCGGCTGGAAGATTTTTGAGATCACCGGAACCAAAGCAGGACAGGAGATTGCCCTGGAACTTCTTTCCTTCACCGGTAAGCTGATTGTGGTCGGATTTGGAATGGCGAAGAATGAATATAGCATCTCCAGGCTGATGGCCTTTGATGCTGAAATGATTGGAACGTGGGGATGCCTGCCAGAATACTATCCGATCGTTTTGGATATGGTCCTTTCGAAAAAGATTGACATCGGTCCCTTTGTCGAGACCAGGCCGATGAGCCAGATCCAGTCCGTATTCGATGAGGTCCATAAAGCGGGGTCGCCGGAGAAAAGAATGGTTCTGACGCCGGATTTCTAGAACCGACAGTACTTTGGTCCGGGTCATAGGTTAAGAAAAAATTAAACAATACGGAAGGGGGTATTTGTATGACAGTCAGTTGGATGCCGAGAGAACATGAAATGAAGAATCAC
>Ga0335084_10003860_pt1 | contig 14724 bp, 14 predicted proteins | sample Lox_Sample_44_FD_206721 | JGI IMG/M metagenome (GOLD analysis project Ga0335084, IMG submission 206721) | Soil microbial communities from Loxahatchee National Wildlife Refuge, Florida, United States - Lox_Sample_4.4 | ecosystem: Environmental > Terrestrial > Soil > Wetlands | place: USA...
GGCGCGCGGTCCGACGGCTGTCCGATCGTGCGCAAGACGCCTTCGCGCGTCGTGCCGGGTGTCACCAGGGCGAACCGTCGCACATCCAGCACCTGTTCGAATTGGATGACGCGGCCCTGCGAATCCACATCGGCCATGAAGGTCTGGCGACCTTGCGGACCACGCGCGAACTCGAGCCGCTGCCCACCGTGGGCCAGTGCGTAGCGGGCGGTCGGTGGGCCCTTCACGGTGACCAGCTCCGCTTCGCCGCGCCCTCTATAAGGGACGCCCAAGCCCACGCTGCCGCACGCAGACACCATCACTCCGACGCATAGCCACACCAAAGCAGCGGGGCGCATCATGGGTTGTCCTACGTTCAAGTGCTCTGCGCTCGCGACGGCGGATGTGCCGGCGCAGGGCCGGACCGGTCTGGCTTTGCGGCGCAGCCGCCGCGGCTTGGGAGGCCTTGCGGAGCGAACTCCGGCTCTGACCGCCAGTGTGCTCAGGTCCGCTTGTGCGTTGGTTTCAACGCGCGAGCGCGACCGCTACAGATGCAATCGGGTGCTCGACTTGCCGTCGCCGAGTGGAAGACTGCGCCGGCCCGTCGCACACAGGGTTCGCTGACGCGCAGCCGTACCAAGAGATCAGGCAGCTCCGCCGTCCGTGGACGGACCCCATGCCCACTGGCATCACTAGCCAGCGCTCCGCAAGGCGGTGGCCTTGCAGCCCCCTCCTGGAACATGAGCTGCAAGAAGCCGTCGAAGCCGCCAAGCACGCCAAATAGCGGGGGTCGGGCCGCGCGATCGTCAAGTCGCGCAGATGCGCATCCGACCGGCGGTGCGTCGGCCTCGCCGCGGTGCTGGCAAAGATGATCGAACGGCGCAGCGGCCGGATCCTCGTGAAGGGCAGCGCCGCAGCGCTAGGGGGCCAGAAGCGCCGCTGCAGTGCCGCACGCGGAGCGTCCTACTCACGGCGCCGGCTGACAGCAGCCGCTACCCTCGATGCAGGCGCCATGACGGTCCCATCGCGACAAGACACGGCGCCGGCCACCATGCTCAAGCCGCGACGCGCGCGCCCAGGGCCCGCTGGTTTGATCCGAAGATCGTGTCCCGCTCGGGTTGCCTGAGCCCGCCGAGCACCTGGATCCATTCGTCGGTGGTCATCACGGCCGCAAATCGCGACTGCATCACGACGCAGAACGCGTGGTGAATCGCCTCGGCGTTCGCGCGGCCGAAGCGGTTCTCGTAGGGCACCGATCCGATGGCGTCGTGCAGCACCTCGACGGCCGTACCGTTGTGCAGGGCGTGCTTGACCGTCGAGTCGACGCAGTTGTGCGTCATGTAGCCGCAAACCGCCAGCGTGTCGATGGCGTGCTCCCGCAGCCAGTCGGCGAGATCGGTGCCGGTGTAGGCGCTCGGGAGCCGCTTTTCCATGTAGTGGTCGTGCGGCCTTTGGGCGACCGTGGGGTGCAGTTCCCAGGCATGCGTGCCCTTGGCGAACAGGGGGCTACCGCTGGGTCCGCTGTTCTGGACCACGATCACCGGCACGTCGTGGGCGCGCGCGGCATCCATGGCGCGACCGATGGCCTTGAGCGAACCCTCGACGGGCGGATGTTCGATGAGCAGTCGACCGTCGACGTACTCGTTCTGGACGTCGATCACGATCAGGGCACGACGGGGGGATGTGGACATGGCGAAGCTCCGGTTCAGTGGCACTGGGGAGGGGAACCATCGCTCGGCGCTGTGCCTGCCCGGCGACGGTGATGAAGGGAGAGCCGCGGGGCCGCCGATCTCAGCAACAGAGCAGCGATGACAAGCAACCTAGCGCCGAGACTCGAGCCCGCCTCGCTGGCCGGCGCAAGGCCACTTCGGCCACGAGCGCAGCCACGGGCTGGATCGCGAACAGCGACAAGGCCTGGCTCGGCGAAAACACCTGCAGTCCTTGCGCGAGTTCGTAAGCCTGCGAAGGGCCAGCCGGACGCAGCGAGGCCCCGCGATGCATGAACCTTCATGGACCTCTCTTCCGATTCGATGGCCGCATTGTTCGGCAGCGGGGTCTGCGCAGCCAGTGGCTCTAATGACAATCTTCGTTAAGATCGAGCCACCTCTTCAGATATGCACTGCCGGCCCGACGATCAGGGTGGCCAGGGGAAGTCAGATGCGCTCTCGCACGATCGCCGTGGTGGCATTCGATGGCATCAGCCCGTTCCACCTCACCGTGCCCTGCGTCGTCTTCGCGGAGGACCGGCGCTCGATCGGCATGCCTCGCTTTGACGTGCGCGTGTGCGGCCTGGAGCGCCGCCGTCTGTCCACCTCGGCGGGGTTCGGCATCGAGGCGCCGCATGGCGTGGACGGGCTTGCAGAGGCCGGCACGGTGATCGTCCCCTCGTGGCGGGATCCGAAGGAGCGGCCTCCGGAGAAGTTGCTGGCTGCGCTGCGGCATGCCCACGCACGCGGTGCCCGCGTGATCGGGCTGTGCTTGGGGGCCTTCGTCCTGGCCGAGGCCGGTCTCCTCGATGGTCGGCGAGCGACCACGCACTGGGCGTGGGCCGAGGAGTTCTCGCGCCGGTTCCCGCAGGTGAGCCTCGATGCCGGTGCGCTCTACGTCGATGAAGGCAAAGTGCTGACCTCAGCAGGCACGGCCGCGGGGATCGACTGCTGCCTGCACCTGGTGCGCGAGCAGTTGGGGGCTGAAGTCGCCAATCGACTGGCGCGTCGGCTCGTGATGCCTCCGCACCGAGCGGGCGGGCAAGCTCAGTTCATCGAGCAGCCAGTCCCGAAGGACGGAGGCGGCGATCGCCTGCAGGCGACTCTCGACTGGGCGTCACGCCGTGCAAGCGAGCCCCTGTCGCTCAAGGCCCTGGCGCGGCATTCGGCGATGTCCACGAGAACGTTCACGCGCCGGTTCCGCGCGGCGACCGGCACGACATTCAAGCGCTGGTTGATCGAGCAGCGGTTGACACGGGCGCGACGACTGCTCGAAACGACCGATCTGCCGGTGGAACGCATCGCGGTCGACGCCGGATTCGGCACGGCGCTGTCGATGCGGCTGCACTTTGCGTCGCATGTCGGCACCTCACCCGTGGCCTACCGCCGTAGTTTCCGCGCCTGATGTGGTCCCCGCAGCTCGAAGCCGATGCGGACGCATGAACAAGACTTCTGACTTCAACGGCATCGCCGCGATGACTGCGGCGACGGCCGTCTTCGTCATCGGCGACGTCTTCATGAAGCTCGTCACCGAAGCCGTGCCGCCGTTCGAGGTGCTCTATCTGCGCGGCCTGGCAGCAAGCGCGGCGTGCGCGATGCTGCTTGCCGCACGCGGAGAGTGGCGTGCGATCGCGGGCGTCGTCGACGGCCGCGTGCTGCTGCGGGCCGCCGGCGAGACGCTCAGCGTGCTGTGCTACATCGTCGCGCTGGCCCGCATGCCGATCGCAGACGTGATCGCCATCCTGCAGACGGCGCCGCTGATCTTGATCGTCGCTGCGGCCGTCATCCTGCACGAGAGGGTCGGTCGCGCACGCATCGCTCTCGTGTTGCTCGGCTTCGCTGGCGCATTGATGGTGGCGCAGCCCAATGCTGCGGGACTGTCGCCTGCGGCCCTGCTCGCCTTCGCCGCCGCCTTGCTGATCGCGGTGCGGGATCTGATCGGGCGCAGTGTCCCGGCCCGAATCCCGGTGATGGTGGTGGTGCTTGCCACCAACCTGATGGTCACGGCAGCGGCGGGCGCCATGTCCGTCTGGCAGGAGACGTGGGTCGCGCCCAGCGGCACCCATCTCGCCTACCTCGGCGCGGCCGGTCTGATGCTCACGCTGGGACACGCGGGTCTGCTGCTCGCGTACCGGCTCGGTCGGACCGCCTTGGTGGCGCCCTTCTTCTACAGCTTTGCGCTGTGGGCCCTTCTGGCTGGCGTGGTCGTCTGGGGCGCCTTGCCAAACCCGGCGGCGCTCACCGGCATCGCACTGATCGTGATCAGCGGCATCGCGATCGTCGCGCTGGACCGCCGGTAGCCCGGAGCGTCACGCCGTTCGCGGACGAGCGACGGGTCGCTTCTGGCGTTTCTCCAGCGCGCCGGAAGCGGCCGCCCTGAGCAGCCGCCGGAACGTCGGGCATTGCATGTGGCTGGGCGCCCGACATGCGGCGGCGTGCCGCAGGCCCTCGCTCATGGCCTTCAGCCGCTTGACCGTCCGGTCCAGCTCGTCGGCCTTTGCCGTCAGCATCTTCCGGTCGATGCTCGGCTCGCCGTCGGGCTTGAACATGGCGCCGATTTCGTCCAACGAGAAGCCGGCCGCCTGTCCCAGGGCGATGAGCGCCAGCTGGTCGAGTATCGCGGGCGCGAACTTGCGGCGGGCGCCGCCGTGCTCCAGCGAGCGGATCAGCCCTTTGGCTTCGTAGTAGCGCAGCGCCGAGGCGGCCACGCCCGAGCGCCTGGCGACTTCGGAAATGTCCACGCGACCCCCTTGACTTGAAGTTGACTTGAACTTCTATAGTGCCCGCAACACGTCAACGAAGCAAGGAGATCGCAATGCCCTCACCTCTGGACATCGCCCAGGTCGTGCTCATCGGGGCCGGCGCAACGGCCTTCATGGACCTCTGGCTGCTGCTGTTGAGGCGGCTGGGGGTTCCGACCAACAACCTCGCGCTCGTCGGGCGCTGGGTCGGTCACCTGGCACGCGGCCGCCTGGCGCATGCATCCATCGCGAAGGCCCGGCCGGTCCCCCACGAGGGCAGGCTGGGCTGGCTGACTCACTACCTGGTCGGCATCGCGTTCGCAGGGCTGCTCGTCGCCGTGCAGGGCAGTGGATGGCTGCAGCGGCCCACGCTGCTGCCGGCGCTCGCGTTCGGCGCCGTCACGGTGGCGATGCCGCTGTTCGTCATGCAGCCGGCGATGGGCTCCGGCTTCGCGGCGGCAAAGACGCCCGCACCGCTCAAGAACTGCCTGCGCAGCATGGCCAACCACATCGTGTTCGGGGTCGGTCTCTACCTCGTCGCCACCGTCCTCGAATGGCCGCGGTGAGCGCGCGCCGATCGAGCCACCCTGCCACCAGGAAAGACATGAAGCTCGCCATCGTCTATCACAGCGCCCACGGACATACCGAGTACATCGCCCACCAGGTGCTTCGCGGCGCGATGGAAGTTGCCGGCGTCGAGGCTCACCTGCTGAAGGCCGAGGACATGGCCAGGGCGCCGGGCAAGCTCCAGGCGTACGACGGCCTGATCCTGGGCTCGCCCACCTACCTCGGCGGGGTATCAGGCCCCTTCAAGTCGTTCATGGACGCCACCGGAGGCCTGTGGCGCACTCAGGCGTTGAAGGGTCGGCTGGCCGCCGGGTTCACGGTCTCATCGCTCCCGGCGGGCGACAAGCAGTCCACGCTGCTGTCGATGTTCGTCTTCAGCATGCAGCATGGGATGGTCTGGGTCGGCAACCCGATCCTGCCGGAGCAGCACAGCGGCGTGCCGTACGAGCACGCTGCCAATCGACTGGGTTCGTGGTCGGGGTTGATGGCACAGGCCGGGCATGCATCGCCGTTCGATGCGTTCGCCCCGGGCGACATCAAGACCGCGCGGATGTTCGGCCGTCACTTCGCCGAGAGCCTGCAGCGCATGGCGGCCGCCACCCCGGTGGCGCAGGAGAGCCCGACATGATCCCGAGAGGATTCGCTCCCGCACGCTTCGGCCTGATTCTGTCGGGCCTGATCTCGCCTGGCTTTTCGCTGCCGAGCCGGCAGCTGCCGCTACCGGTTTTTCGCTAGTGCCGCTGCCGGCCGCCCGGGATTTTCCGCGCACCGGGCCTCTCCTAGAGTTCGCCACAGATGCGGGGCGGCTGCCCCGGCTGGATTGGCGTGGCTGACATCGGGTCTGACATCGGCGAAGTACTGGCGGATGCGGTGCGCAGGGTCATGGCCCCGGGCCGTCGAGGCCCGGTGGGCTTGGGCTTCGATACACACCTGCCGTCCGGCTGCGTGCGCGGTGATCCGGTCAAGCTGCAGCGCGGCCTGCACCGCATGCTCGATGGCGCCTGGGATCTGCTGACCGACGGCCTCGTGCTGTGCGAGGCGCAGGGCGCTCGCGGTCCGCGCCGTCTCCACCTCACTGTCTTGATCGTCGGCACCGGCCTGCCGGCCCGACCGGCCGAAGCCGACGCGATGCTCGAGCGCCTGGCGCTGAAGCCGTTGGACGCGTCCGCCGGCAAACGCCCCGTGCGGGCCTACGGTCGCTGTCCGTACACCGGCGCCGACGTGTCCTTCTCGTCGCTGCCCGGCGAAGGCTTCGTCTTGCGGTTCCGCCATGCGCTGCCTTTCGACGGCGACGGCGAGGAGCAGACTCCCCCGGACGCTGGCGGGGCCCACGCGTGGGTGATCGATGCCGAAGCGGCGCCGGCCCACATGCTCGCGCGGCGCCTGCAGCGCCTGGGCTGGACGACGTCGACCTTCCGCAGCGCGGCGCAGGCGCTGGCGCGTTTGCAGCAGTTGTGGCAGGTGCGGCCCGCCCTCGTGATCGGCGTCGAGTCCGAGGCGGTGGATGCGGGCGGTCTGCATCGACTGGGCGAGCTGATGCCCGAGGCCAGCCGTCGCGTGCTGGGCGTGGTGGCCGGCTCGCCAGCGCCGCGCCGGTTCGACCGGCCGGGGGTCGACATCCAAGCCGTGCCGTTCAGCGCCTGCGATCTCGCCAGGTTCACTGCCGGCCGGGCGCACTCGGCGCAAGCGCCCTCGGGTCGCGCGCGCCCTGTGCCGCAGCGGCTGGCCGAGGCGTGCACGGATGCGGGTTGTGAATGACAAAGCGACCCGCGCGCTGTCCGCACTTCTCGGCAGTGCCGGCGTGCGCGCGCCGCGCGCCCGAGCGGATGCCGGCTGGCCCGCGGGCTTCGGCCAGCGTGGCACCGTCGTGCCCGAGTGGCTGCCCGGCTTCGGCGAGCGCCTGCGCTGCGCGCTCGATGGGCGCACCGGCCTGGTGTTGAACGTCCAGGAAGGCTGCGGCACGTGTCGCTGCGAGCCGTCGGCGCTGGCGGCGGCGTTGACCGAGATGGTGCGCCGCGTGCGCGATGCCATGCCGATCGACGGCACGCTGCTGGTGAGTGCGGGTGCCTGCGCTGGGCCGCAACGCGATGCCTTGATCCCGGCGTCCGGCACTGCCGGCCACTGGGTCGCCATCGGCGTGGGCAGCGACAGCGCGCGAAGCCTCGATCTCAATTGGAACGTGGCCCCGCCGCGCACCGACCTGGCCCGCTTCGCCCGCCGCTGGGAGGCGGCGCTGACGCTGCAGCGGATCGAGCGCGAAGGGATGCATCTGGTGCTGCACCTGCCGCGCAACCGGTAGGCACTGCCTTCGCGCGTCCCGCAGGTGATCCGCCGCCCGCCCGGGCCAGGCTGGCGAGGGCGCGACAATGTGCCACGGTGCCGCGGCTTGGCCGCCGGGGCCGGCGATGAACGACATGGCCACGCGCAAGACGAAGCAGACCTCCGCCTCCGCACGGACGAATCGGAAGCCACCGCAGAGGAGTGTGGTCGCCCCACCAGACACGGCACCCGCGCCGCCCGCGAGCCTGTGCGTCGTCGGCATGGGGGCGTCGGCCGGCGGCTTCGACGCCATCTGCGAGTTCCTGCGCGCGACGCCGGCCGGCAACGGGCTGGCGTTCGTCGTCGTCCAGCACCTGAGCCCGACGCAGAAGAGCCTGTCGGCCGAGCTGTTCGCCAAGCGCACCGCGATGGAGGTGATCGAGGCCTGGGACGGCGCGCGCGTGCAGGGCAACCGCGTGTACACGATCCCGGCCGACGTCTACGTCTCGATCGACGACGGCGTGCTGCGCTTCGCGGAGCCGACCGAGCCGCGCGGCCGGCGCCTGCCGATCGACCACTTCCTGCGCTCGCTCGGCGAGGACCAGAAGGAGCGTGCCATCGGCATCCTCTTCTCGGGCACCGGCAGCGACGGCACGCTGGGGCTGAAGCACATCATCGCCAACGGCGGCATCGTGCTCGTGCAGTCGCCGGAGACCGCGCAGTTCGACGGCATGCCGCGCAGCGCGATCGCCACCGGCCTCGTCACGCAGGTGCTGGCGCCGGACAAGATGCCCGAGCAAGTGATCGCCTACGCGCGCCATCCGTACGCCGCGGCTGCGCGCGCACCGGCCGCCGAGCCGGAGGATGCCGCGCTGCGCTTGATCGTCGACATCCTGCGCGCGCAGCGCGGCTACAACTTCGAGGGCTACAAGCAGCGGATGCTGCTTCGCCGCATCCACCGGCGCATGGGATTGCTGCGCATCGACCAGATGGCCGAGTACGCGGCGCATCTGCGCAAGGAGCCGCGCGAGGTCGCGTCGCTGTTCAAGGACCTGCTGATCGGCGTCACCGAGTTCTTCCGTGACCCCGAGGCGTGGAAGGTGCTGGAGAGCGATGCGGTGGCGCCGCTGGTGGCCGCCAAGAAGCCCGGCGAGCCGATCCGCGCCTGGGTCGCCGGCGCCGCCACCGGCGAGGAGGCGTATACGCTCGCGATGCTGCTGCTCGAGCAACTCGAGGCGGCCAACAAAGACTGCCCGGTGCAGGTGTTCGCCACCGACACCAACGAGAGCGCGCTCGCGTTCGGGCGCGCCGGCCTCTATCCGGCCGGCATCGCGGCGCAGGTGCCGGCGCAGCGCCTGGCCCGTCACTTCATCGAGGTCAAGGACGACCACCACTACCAGGTGAGCCGGGCATTGCGGGAATCGGTGGTGTTCGGGCTGCAGAACCTGTTCGCCGATCCGCCGTTCTCGCGCGTCGACCTCGTGGTGTGCCGCAACCTGCTGATCTACCTCGAGCCCGAGGTGCAGCGGCGCATCATCCCGGTGTTCCACTTCTCGCTCAAGCCGGGCGGCTTTCTGTTTCTCGGCACCGCCGAAACCGTCGCTCAGCGCGAGGACCTGTTCAAGGCGGTGTCGAGCAAGTGGCACCTCTACCAGCGCGTGGGCGACACCCCGCGCGAGTACCTCCACTGGCGCGCGATGCCGGGCGAGACGCACGCCGCGCTGGCGGCCGCCGCCGCGCAGCGCCAGCCGGCGCCGTCGCCCAGCCACGTGTCGGCGGTCGCGCAGCAGGCGCTGATGGAGCACTTCGCGCCGGCGGCGGTGCTGGTGAACTCGCGCCACGAGGCGCTGTACTTCTCCGGCCGCGTCGACCACTACCTGGTGCAGCCGCGCGGCGCGCCGACGCAGGACGTGCTCGCGCTCGCGCGCGAGGGACTGCGCTCGCAGTTGCGCCGGGCCCTGCGCCAGGCGACGGAGAGCGACACCACGGTGGACATCCGCGACGCGCGGCTGAAGCGCGACGGCGCGTTCGAGGCGGTGCGCATCACGGTCGCGCCCACCGGCGGCTCCGACGCGTCGGGCCGCCTGTTGCTGGTGGTGTTCCGCGACGAGCCGAGAGCGCCGCTGCGGCGCTACACGAAGAGCAAGGAGGCTGCGCTCGTGCGCCAGCTCGAGGAGGAGCTGCGCATCACCAAGGACGACCTGCAGAACACCATCGAGCGGCTGCAGGGCTCCAACGAGGAGCTGCGCGTCTCCAACGAGGAAGTGGTCTCGATCAACGAGGAGCTGCAGTCCACCAACGAGGAGCTGGAGAGCTCCAAGGAGGAGCTGCAGTCGCTCAACGAGGAACTGAACACGGTCAACCAGCAGCTGCAGAGCAAGCTGGCCGAACTCGAGAGCACGAACAACGACCTCAAGAACCTGCTCGCCTCGAGCGACGTGGCCACCGTCTGTCTCGACCGCCAGCTGAAGATCAAGTGGTTCACGCCGGCGACGCGCGAGACCCTGAACGTCCTGCTCGGCGACGTCGGCCGGCCGATCACCGAGCTCGCCTCGCCGCTGCTGGGCGACACGCTGGCGCACGACGCGCGGACGGTGCTGGAGCGACTGTCGCCCGTGCACGCCGAGCTGCAGTCCGAGGCGGGCCGCTGGTACCTGCGGCGGGTGCTGCCGTACCGCACCGAGGACGACCGCATCGAGGGCGTGACCGTGACCTACGTCGACGTCACCGAGTCCAAGCGCAGCGCGGAGAACGCGCTGGAGGCGCGCAAGGCGACGAACGCCGCGCTGGAGGAGCGCGTGAGGGAGCGCACCGTGCAGGTCCGTGCGCTCGGCGCCGAGCTGGCGCTTGCCGAGGAGCGCGAACGCGAGGCGATCGCGCGCGACCTGCACGACGACCTCGGGCAGGTGCTGAACGTCGCCAAGCTCAAGCTCGACACGGCGCTGGCGTCGTGCCGCGACCAGGCCGCGCGCGGCGCGCTGGCCGACGTCGGCGAGCTCGTCGCGCAGGCCGGCCGCAACATCCGCACGCTGACCTTCCAGATCTGCCCGCCGGTGCTCTCCGAGCTCGGCCTGGTGCCGGCGCTGCAATGGCTGGCCGAGGAGATGCAGCGCAGCCACGGGCTGGCCGTCCATGTGGGCGACGACGGCGGGCCCAAGCCGCTCGGCCAGGCATCGCGATCGATCGTGTTTCGCGCGGTGCGCGAACTGCTCATCAACGTCGCCAAGCATGCCAGGGTCGGCAATGCGTCGGTCGACGCCGCGACGCGCAACGGCAACCTCGTCGTCACCGTGAGCGACGCCGGCGTCGGCTTCGATCCGGCGCTGGTGCTGGGCACCACCGCGCCCGGGTTCGGCCTGCTCAGCGTGCGCGAACGGCTGAGCTTCATCGGCGGCAACGCCGAGATCAACAGCATCCCCGGCGACGGCACCACGGCGACGCTGACCGTGCCGCTGCAGCGGGAAGCGCCGTCTCGCGGATCCGGCGCGCCATGACCATCCTGGTCGCGCTCGCCGACGACCACCGCATGCTGCGCGAGGCGCTCGCCGGAGTCCTCGCGCGGGAGCCTGACATCGTGATCGCCGGCCAGGCGACCACGGGGAACGAAGCCCTCGCGATCGCCGACCGGGTGCGGCCGGACGTGCTGCTGCTGGACATCGCGATGCCGGGCCTGAGCGGCATCGAAGTCGCGCGCACGCTGCGCCTGCGCCACCCCGGGCTCAAGGTGATCGCGCTGTCGGCGCACACCGACAAGCGGTTCGTGCAGGAGATGCTGAAGGCCGGCGCGGCGGGCTACGTGCCGAAGTCCGCCGCGGGCAGCGAGCTGGTGCAGGCGATCCGCGCGGTCGCCCAGGACAAGCTCTACCTGTCGCCCGAGGTCGCCCGTGCGGCGCTCGACGAGGACCTCGGCGCACAGACGCGCCAGGCGCCGATCAGCCTGCTCGGCCGGCGCGAGCGCCAGGTGCTCGCGCTCGTCGCCGAAGGCAGCCGCTCGCGCGACATCGCCGCCAAGCTCGGCATCGCGGAGGCCACCGTCGAGGCGCACCGCCGCAGCATCATGCGCAAGCTCGACCTCCACACCGTTGCGGAGCTCACGCGCTACGCGGTGCGCTCAGGCCTGACGTCACTGTAGGCGCCGGCCCGGCGCGCCATGGCGGCTCAGGCGCTCAGGAACGCGCGCAGTCGCGCCTGCGGTGCCTCGGCCAGGGCTTGATCGGCCAGCGCAAGCAGTGTGCTCGCGGCCTTGTCGGTGGCCACGTCGACACCGAGGCCGGCTTCGCGCGGCCACTGCGCATCGATCCGCAGGTAGCGCGCGCCGAGGGCGTCGCGCATCATCGCCTCCACGTGCTGTTGCTGTACCGCGATCATCGTCAGGATCAAGCGGCCACTGGAGAGCCAGCCCACGGCGCCCGCATCGTCATCGACGCCCCGGCTCGGCTGATAGCCGCGCGTCGCGGTGCCGACCGAGACCATGCGGACCTGCGCCGCGTCGATGCCCATGAAGTGCTCGGCCTCGTGCAGCGCGACCTGGTCGGGCGCCACCGCGAACAGGCCGCCATCGGCGTACAGCTGCCCCCCGATCTCGACCGATGGAAAGTACGCCGGCGCGGCGCAGCTTGCGAGCGTGGCGTCGAGCAGTCGCACGCGCTCGTCGCCGCGCGAGCCGCGCGCGTGCGGCGACTTGAACACCTTGCTGACGCAGCGCGTCACGTTGACCGCCGGCATCACCAGCGGGTGCAGCGTGTCGGCCATGGTGCGCTTGCCGAAGCGCTCGGCCAACGCATCGCGCAGCGCCGCGCCGGAGTACTTGGGCCCCAGCACCGCGCGGCCGAGGTCGAGCAGGCGGCCGACGGGTCCGCTCGGCAGTTCGCGCGGCGAGAACACCTCGGAACCGTGAAGGCGAAACAGCTCGACCACCTGCGTCATCGGAATCTCGCACGCCAGCGCGGCGGCCAGCACCGCACCCACCGAGGTGCCGGCGATCAGATCGAAGCGGCGCGCCAACGGCTCGCCCAGTTGTGTCTCGAGGCGACCGAGGACGCTGGCCGCGAACAGGCCGAGGAAGCCGCCGCCCGACACCGCGAGGATGCGGAAGTCGCGTCCGAGGGTGGCGGTGGTGGCACTCGGCATGGGGCGTGCGGGGCAGGGTGGTTGGCCGCTCGCGTGGTCCGAGCTGTCGCTTGCGCCCGCGATTTCACCGCCGCCACCGCGCCCCGGTGTTGAGCTGCCTCAATGCCCCGCGGCGCAGCATCGCCGGCCCGAACACGCGTCGATCGCTTCGACGTCAGCCCAGGAAGCCGAGCGCGCTCTTGGTCAAAGCGACCGAGACCATCCACGCCGCCGTCAACAGCGCGCCGCCCCACGCGGCGCAACGCAGGCGCAGCCGGTACGAGGGTCGCATCGCGACCATGCCCAACGCGATGTAGAGCAGCAGGCCGATCAGCTTGGCATACAGCCAGGGCGCGTGGCCGGGCGTGGCGCCGAGCGTCCAGGCCAGCCACAGACCGGAGCCGAGCACGACGGTGTCGATCCCGTGGGGAATCGTGCGTGCGCCACGTCCGTTGACCCACGCTGCCGCCGCCAGCGAGGCCGCGCCGCGCACGAGGAAACCGGACAGCGACAACACCACCGCACCCTGGTGGACGACCTTGACCGTCGCGTACTCCATCTCAGCCGGGCTTGCCGTCGAGGCGGGCGCGCGTCAGCACCGGCGCGTAGCGCACCAGGTAGATGCCGAATCCCGCCGACCACAGCGCGGCCGACAGCAGCGTGGCCGCGAGGGCCTGCTGCGGCAGCAGCGCCGCCAGGCCGACCCGCACGAGCGCGGCCAGCAGCACCAGCGCATAGGCGGCCGTGTCGAACGCGTCGGCGCGCAGCGGGCGCGCCGTGTGGCCGCGCGCGGTGCGCGTCATCATGCCGATGACGAGCCCGCCGATCGCGCCGACGGTCAAGGCGTGCGTAGCGATCGAGGCGGCGACCAGGCCGACTTCGGCCAGGCTGCGCAGCAGCAGGTGCAGCGGCACCCACGCGTAGGCCAGGTGCAGCACCCACACCAACGACACCCTGAGCGTCTTCCAGGGCTGCCACAGCAGCCACCTTGCACCGTGCGCCGCCGACCCCACCAGCGCCAGCGCCGCCAGCGGCATGCCCTGGACGCCGGACAGATCGCACACGAGGATGAGCAGCACCGAACCGAGCGCCGCCTGCTCCACGAACGGCCGACGGCTGGCCGCGGCCCCGCGCACGCCGTTGTTGGTGAACATCGGAATGACCCGACCGCCCATCACCGAAACGACGAACAGGACGACGTCGAGGCCCGTCTGCAGGCCGCGGCGGGCGGGCAGCTCCAGCACGCCCAGTTGCGCCAGGTGCACCGCCGCGCAGGCGGCCGCCATCAGCACCAGCAGGCCGACGAAGAAGTAGTTGCGCCGATTGCCCGCCTTCACGAACGGAATCGCCAACGCGATGGCCGCGCCGAGCGGGAACGCCACGTTGGCGAGCGCCGCCAGCCATCCGTAGGGCGTCAGCACCAGCAGGCGCGCGGCCAGCCACAACGCGGCCAGCGCGGCGAGCGCCGCGCCGGTCGGCGTCGGCTGGTTCGTCCAGTTGCGTCCCGCCGTGAAGAGAAAGCCCACGATGACCGCCAGCGCGAAGCCGAACAGCATCTCGTGCGCGTGCCACAGCGGCCCGGCCAGATAGGTGTGCCCGAGCCAACCGCTGACCTGCAACGCCCACAACGGGATCGAGAGCGCCGCGAAGGCGCTGGCCAACAGGTAGAACGGCCGGAAGCCGAGTGCCCACAACGCGAAGCCGCCGCGCGCCGCGCGGGCGGGCTCCTCGATGACGTGGAGCGACATGCTGGAGTCCTGGGTTCGCTTGCGCGCCGGCTGCCGTCGACGGCCACACGCTGCGCCGGCATCGCCGTGCAGCCGGCGTCGCGCACGACTCGCCAACGCTATCGATTTTAGAAAGGGCCATCGCCGTGGCCGCTTGACTGCGCTCAAGCCGTCGTCGATGGCATCGAGTCTGCGCCCACTCGCGGCCGGCGCGCGCTTGACATGGCGCGAATGAGGCCAATTGCCTCTTGAATGAGCGCAATCGGCACGCCTGCGGGAACATGCGCCGACTGCCCCAAGGAGCCACCATGACCCACACGCTGCCCCCGCTGCCGTACGCGCGCGACGCGCTCGCGCCGCACATGAGCGCCGAGACGCTCGACTTCCACCACGGCAAGCACCATCAGGCCTACGTGACCAACCTCAACAAGCTGGTGCTCGGCACGGAGTTCGAGCACGCCGACCTCGAGACCATCGTGCGCAATGCCGGTGGGGGGCTGTTCAACAACGCCGCGCAGACCTGGAACCACACCTTCTTCTTCGACGGCCTCACGCCCGATGCCGGCACCGCGCCGCACGCGGCACTCGACGCGGCGATCGCCGCGCGCTACGGCGACCGGGCCGGCTTCGAGACCG
>Ga0335084_10003861_pt1 | contig 14724 bp, 12 predicted proteins | sample Lox_Sample_44_FD_206721 | JGI IMG/M metagenome (GOLD analysis project Ga0335084, IMG submission 206721) | Soil microbial communities from Loxahatchee National Wildlife Refuge, Florida, United States - Lox_Sample_4.4 | ecosystem: Environmental > Terrestrial > Soil > Wetlands | place: USA...
CCGAGCCGTGGGCACCTGCTGATTCTCTGGCCTGGCCGAAGATGATGTGCTGGAACCTGTGTGTCAACTGGGAGACGGAGATCCTGCGCGCCCGGCTCATCGCGCGCCTGGGTGCAGAAGTCGCTGCGAGCCTGGAGCCGGATGTGCCGCAGGAATGGGTGCGCGTCGTGCCGCCGGGTGTGGACTACTCATGTATCGGCAGCAGCGCCTTACAGCATGCCGCTATCGCGCAGCGCTTCACAGGCCCTAATGGGCAGGATGGCATCGGCAGCAACAATTGGGTGCTCTCCGGCAGGCGGACGACCACGCGCATGCCCATTCTCGCCAATGATATGCACCTTGGCATGACCGCGCCGGCCGTTTGGTACGAGAACCATCTCTCCGGCGGCGATCTGCACGTGACAGGCGTCTCCTTTCCCGGCGTTCCGCTCGTGGTGGCGGGCCATAACGAGCAGTTGGCCTGGGGCTACACCAACGGCTTCCCGGACGTCCAGGACCTCTATATGGAGCGCCTGCGCCGGACGCCTGAGGGGCGTACGGAGTACGAGTTCCAGAATCAGTGGTTTGAGGCGCAGGTGATCCGGGAGGAGATTCAGGTCAAAGGCTCTCAGCCGGTCGTCGAAGAGGTCGTCGTCACGCGCCATGGTCCCATCATCAATAGCCTAGTGGAAGGCGAGGAGGCCGAATCCCCACTGGCAATGCGCTGGACGGCTCTGGACAATACACAGACGGTCGGTACGCTCCTTCAGATGAATCGCGCGGCCTCCTGCGAAGCGTTCCGGGAGGCGCTGCGCTCCTGGACCGTCCCCACGCAAAACGTCGTCTATGCCGATCGCCAGGGGCACATCGGCTACTCATTCCCCGGCCACATCCCCATCCGTGCGAAGGGCAACGGAGCAGTGCCGGTCCCCGGCTGGAGCGGCGAGTACGAGTGGCTTGGTTATGTCCCTTATGAAGAGCTGCCTCACATGTTCGATCCGGCCTCCGGATACATTGCCAGCGCCAACAATCGCGTGGTTGACAGCGGCTATCCGTACTGGGTGAGCCCCGATTTCTGCGTGAGCGGGCGTGCCAGCCGCATCGTGCAGAAGATCAAGGAACGAGACACCTTCAGCATGGACGATGTTGCCGCGATGCAAATGGAGCAGGTATCGATTGTCGCCCGCAAGATCATGCACAGCCTTCAGGACGTTCACGCCAGGGACCAAGGGCTTGAGGAGGTCCTGCGGTTATTCCGCGATTGGGACGGGCACATCTCTGCGACGGGCCCTCACTCGGCCATCTATGAAGTCTTCACACACCAGCTCATTCTGAACATCACCACTCCAAGGCTCGGCGATCTGGCGGTCCGCTATGCCGGAAAAGGTCCGAACCCTGTCCTGGCGTGGGGCACCATGTTCACGGAACACGCGCGCGAATGGCTGATGATGACGCTTTCCGATCCGGAGTCCCCCTGGTGGGAGGCGGACGACGGGCGTACCCGCGCGGACTTGATATGCGAGGCCATGTCTGAGACCGTGGCGATCCTGAAAAAGTCGTGCGGGCCTGCAATCGGTGACTGGGCCTGGGGTACGATCCACACGCTCACGCTCGGGCACCCTCTGGGCGCGGTGAAACCCCTGGATCGGATCTTCAATCGCGGCCCGTACGCCATCGGCGGAGATGGGGACACCATCTGGGCCACGGGCAGCAGTCGCTTCGATCTCGGCGAGCGGGAGATCATCGGCCCTCCTTCCCGCTTCATTGCCGACCTGAGCGACTGGAATAATTCAAAGGGTATCCTGGTGCCCGGGCAATCGGGACATCCCGCCAGCCCGCACTACGATGACAACATCGCCGGGCATTTCAATGGCGAATACCATCCCATGCTGTTCGATCGGGAGCGGGTCTTATCAGAGACCGCCTCCAGGCTTGTATTAGGGCCGCGCTGATTCCTATGCGGCCGTGAGAATCCGGCTGAGACAGCGCCCCTTGTTACCTGTTGTCCCTGAGACGATAGCCTACCCCCGGCTCCGTGATGATGTGCTGCGGCTTGGCCGGTTCCGTCTCGATCTTCCGCCGTAGATTACTGACGTTGACACGCAGCATGTGGGTTTCGCTCTCATAGGCAGTCCCCCACACCGCCCGAAGGAGTTGCCGGTGCGTAAGCACCTTCCCGGCATGCTGGATCAGCGTCCGCAGGATATCGTATTCCTTCGGCGTCAGGTCGACCTCCTGGCTGCCCAGCAGCACCACCCGGCGAGCTAAGTCCACGGTCAGGTCCCCGCTCTGGAAGACCGCATCTGCCTCCACGGGAGCAGTATGCCGCAGCGCTACCCGGATCCTAGCCATAAGCTCCCCGGCCCCGAACGGCTTGGTCAGGTAGTCGTTCGCGCCTGCATCCAGTGCAGCCACCTTATCGCTCTCCTGCTCCCGGACGGATACGATGATGATCGGCATATCGGTCCACTCGCGCAGCCGGCGCGTCACCTCGACTCCATCCATGCCCGGCAATCCCAGGTCCAGGATCATCAGGTCCGGATGCTCGCTGGCGACTGCCTGGATGGCATCCTCCCCTGTTGCTGCCTCGCTGATCTCGTATTGTGCGCCTAGCGACGCGCTCAAGAAGCGCAGGATCGGGCGCTCGTCGTCCACGATCAGGATGCGAGGCACGCGCTCGCTCATTGCGGCTCCGCCATCGGTACGGCGATCGTGACGCACGTCCCGCCTCCCCCTCGTTCCTCGGCCCAGATCCGGCCGCCGTGCGCTTCCACGATGCCGCGGCAGATCGATAGCCCCAGCCCTGTCCCGGTCACCTGTTCGGGCCGCTGCACCCTGTGGAACTTGTCGAAGACCTTTTGCAGGTCGTCCCTGGGGATGCCGATGCCGCGATCCATTACGGTGATTTGGATCTCATTCTGCGCCCGCCTGCCCTGTATTTCCAGCGGTGAGTCCTTCGGCGAGTACTTGAGCGCGTTATCCAGGAGATTATTGAGCACATGGACGATCAGGACGAAATCGACTCGCGCCATCGGCGTGTCCGCGGGAATGTTGACGCTGATCGTTCGGCCCTCCAGGCGCTCTTCCATTTGACCGATGGCAGTCCCGACCAGGTCTTCCACGTCGCACGCTTCCAGCTTGACCTTCATCGCTCCTGCCTCGATGCGGGTCATATCGAGCAAATTACCCACCAGTCGGTTGAGACGATCCGCCTCTTCCCGCGCGGTGTGGATAAGGCTCCGCTGTGTCGCCGCATCGAGGTGCTGATCGTCCTGCTCCAACGTGCTCAACGTGCCGGTGATCGCAACGAGCGGTGTGCGCAGATCGTGAGAGATGGAGTTCAGCAGCGCGGTCTGAAGCTTGTCGGCAGCAGCCAGCAGCTCTGCTTGCTTAGCCTGCTCTGCCAGCATTGCTCGCTCGATGGACAGAGCTGCTTGATCGGCAAAGCCCAGGAGGGATTGTCGCTGTTCAAGCGTAAGGGCGCTGCCTGCCTGGGACGGATGAACCCCAAGGACGCCAACGATACCTCCCCCCGTCTTCAGGGGATGGCAGCGCACCGAGGCGGCAGGCAAAGTATCGGTGCCGCGGCCCGCGGGCTGGTCGTGCTGGAAAGCCCAGTTCGCCACTGCCAGTTCGTTCTCATCCGGAACATAGCCAGAGCTGTGTGCAAATGTGGCGACCTGACCATCTTTGGGAAGGAAGATGGCTACATCCCGCCCGAACACCTCGCTGATATGCATGATGATGGTGTTCACCACCTGCTCAAGATTCGTGGCGGAGGCCAGATCTCGGCTGAGGCTGTATAACGCGGTGGCGCGCGCCTCTCCTTGCACGGCAGCCTCTGCCTGCTCGCGAACCCTTCCTGTCAGCGTGCTGACCACCAGGCCGATCGTGAGAAGTACGAAGAATGTCACGACATATTGCGTATCGCTGACAGCAAAGGTGTAATACGGAGGAACGAGGAAGATGTCGAACGCGAGCACCCCCGCGATGGCAGCCAGGAGTGATGGCCCCCGACCCAAGTAGACAGCCGAGATGACAACCGCCGCCAGGTAGATCATAACCAGGTTCGTCGGCTCGATATGCGCTCGGAACAGCAGGCCCACCAGGGTAGCCAGGCCGACTAGGCCCAGGCTCAAGGCATATCGCAACGCGGGCCGGTGCGGCCGCCATGCAGGCGACACCAACGGCTGGACGCTTTCCAGGTTTGCGCCGATGACGTAGATATCGATATCCCCACTAGCATAGACCAGCTGATCGACGACCGAGCCGGAGAACCATTCCCGCCAGCGCGGCCTCAGCGGTTTGCCGACGACGATCTTTGTGATATTGTGCTTATGTGCATAGTTGAAAACTGCTTCTGGTATGCTTCGCCCGGCAATGGTCCGCGCCTTCGCGCCCAGGCTTTCAGCCAAGTGTAAGGTTTGATCGATGCGGGCCCGATGGTTCGGGTTTAGCTCCGGTCGTGTTGCGACCTCAACGTAGACAACGAACCAATCCGCATTCAGCTCGTCCGCCAGGCGCCGCGCGGCTCGTACGATCTTTTCCGCGTGGGGGCTGGGGCTGATGCATACCAGGAGACGCTCGGAGGCCGGCCATACAGATGGGATGGCGCGCGTTCTCATGTAGGAGCGCATCTGGTCGTCTACGCGCTCCGCCGCGCGCCGCAGCGACATCTCTCGCAGAGCTGTCAAGTTGCCTTGGCGGAAGAACTCCTGGATGGCCCGGGCCGCCTGATCCGGGATATAGACCTTCCCCTCTTTGAGGCGGACCAGCAGCTCCTCCGGGGGCAGATCGATCACTTCAATATCGGAGGCCTCGTCGATCACGCTGTCGGGAACCGTTTCGTGTACGATGACCCCCGTGACTTGTGCGACCGCGTCGTTCAGGCTTTCCAGGTGCTGGATGTTGAGCGTAGTGTAAACGTCTATGCCAGCATCCAGGATCTCTTCGATGTCCTGATAACGCTTTGCATGCCGCACGCCAGGCGCGTTTGTATGGGCCATCTCATCAACCAGCACCAACTCTGGGTGGCGCCGCAGAATGGCATCCACATCCATCTCGGTGAGCTTGATGCCGCGATAGTCGATCGAGGCGCGCGGGAGCACATCCAGCCCAGCGAGCATGCTCTCGGTCTCGGCGCGCTTGTGGGTCTCGATATAGCCCACGACCACATCAACGCCTTCGCGCAGCCGCTGGTGGGACGCCTCTAGCATGGCGAACGTCTTGCCAACGCCAGCAGCGTAGCCGAGAAAGATCTTGAGCTTGCCACGCCCGCGCTCCTCGGCTTGTGCTTGCGCCAAGAGAGCTTCGGGGTCGGGCCGTCGTTCCATGTCCCTATTGTATTCCCGAGTGGGACGAGTCGAGATTACTTTGAGGCCGCGTCCAGGGCCAGGTTCAACTCCAGCACGTTCACACGCGGCTCGCCCAGGAACCCTAATTGCCGTCCCTGCGTGTACTGATCAATGAGCTGGTGAACCTGATCCAGAGACAGCCCGCGCAGCCGTGCCACCCGTGGCGCCTGGTATAGCGCGGCCGCCACGCTGATATTCGGGTCAAGGCCGCTGCCGGAAGCGGTGACCAAGTCGACCGGTATCGGAGCCGTGTTGCCGGGGTCAGCCGACCGCAGGGCGTTCACGCGTTCCTGTGCGGCCTTCAGGAGAGCCTGGTTCATCGGCCCGTAGTTGGAACCGGACGATCCGGTGAGCGTTTGGGCGTTGAAGGCGTTGTAAGCGAAATCGCCCGTGGCAGAAAGCCGGCCCCAGAAATACTGCGGGTCATCGAACTGCTGCCCGATCAGGTCCGAGCCCACCGGCTTGCCATCCTTCAGGATCAGGCTGCCGTTCGCCTGATGCGGGAAGGCGACTTGCGCAATACCGGTGATAGCAAGTGGATAGGTAATTCCCGTGATGACTGTAAGGGCTAGCAGTATTACGATAGCAGGGCGCAATTGTGCGATCATCGTCGATTCTCACTTCGTAATCAAATTCTCGTGTTGGCTCTTGGCCGCCGCGTCCATTTCCAGAAGCCGCGTCCGCTCGAGCCAGCGCGCAGTCTGGGAGCCAAAATTCTGGAATATCCGGCTATCGGCCGTCGGGAGATCAGCGTAGGGACCCTTCCAGATCTGGATCTCACCAACGAGTCCCCAAGCGTTCAGGAGCGGGATCACACAGCCAGGTTTTCCATCAACTTTTGCATCGCGCGGTTCGCTCACTACAATCCCGGGCAATTGGCTCGAAGGATGGTAGATCACGTTAACGAGCGACGTCTGGTAGGTCTGCTGGATGTAGCGAGCAACCCTATGCGCCACAGCATCAGGAGTGCGCATGCCACCCAGCGCATCGCTCAACTCGTACATAAAGACCGCCTCGCGTGCGCGGGAAAGGCTGGCATGGATTCGCCCTACAACGACTATTGCTACAGCCATAAAAATGGCAAGCACAAGCCAGCCCTCGAGGCTGCCGACATCCATTGTGTAGAACGGCGGGATAAAAAAGAAGTCAAAGCACAGTGCTGCGGTTAGGGCAGCACTCATACCGGGTGCTTGGCCCCAACGATTCGCACTCCAGGCGACCGGCACCAGATAAGTTAGGCCGATGACGGCTTCTCCGAGTTGCTGGCGGCCAATGAGCAACAAAGGGATGGTGGTTACAATGACTGCGGCGACCGCCTTGAGACAGTCCACCAGCATACGCGGAGTGAGCAGCAGCAATCTTGTCTTGTTCATTTCTGTTGTCCATTTTCATCGGATAGGATCGATTGGTCGTCCAACTGAAAAGTTACATCGAGCAAACCCTTTACACCACCCGGCGGTAGTTGCATGATCGGCCGGCTCCGGAGACGCTTTGGGGCCTGATGGTCTGACGCCAGACCGACTACAGAGGATCTGTCTCTCTCTAGATGCAGCTTGACGTTCATCTCTTCCGCGTCCCGAGACCCGCTACGGTTGGTCCAAATCCACAGGTGGATAAGGCTGTAGGCCAGCGCTAGGATTGCCAATTGTGCGATGGTGTTCTGCGTGCCTCTCAGGCCAAGCCTCAGCTCCATTAGGAACAGCACCCCGAGCACAGGAAGCATTGCGTAGAGTTGCCACCAGCGGGCCTCTTTCGTTTTCGGTTGCATACCGAACTCCTACTCATTCCCGAGACAACATGCTTACACCAGGTGAAGGGCTGCCAGCAGCATGTCGATCAGCTTGATGCCGATAAAGGGCGCGATCAAGCCGCCTACGCCGTAGATCAGCAGGTTGTCGCGCAAGAGGCGTGCCGCGCCAAGCGGGCGATAGGGCACGCCGCGCAGGGCCAATGGAATGAGCATAATGATGATCAGGGCATTGAAGATGATAGCCGACATGATCGCGCTCTGAGGGGTCGTCAGATGCATGATATTGAGGGCATTCAGCACTGGATACGTACTGGCGAAGGCTGCCGGGATGATGGCGAAGTACTTGCTGACGTCGTTGGCGATGCTGAAAGTGGTGAGCGCGCCGCGCGTCATCAGGAGCTGCTTGCCGATCTCGACGATCTCGATCAGCTTGGTTGGGTTGCTGTCGAGGTCCACCATGTTGGCGGCTTCACGCGCCGGCTGGGTGCCGGTATTCATGGCAACCGCCACATCGGCCTGGGCCAGCGCGGGAGCATCGTTGGTTCCATCGCCGGTCATGGCAACCAGCCGACCGCCGGTCTGATATTCACGGATTAGCTTGAGCTTCGCTTCGGGCGTCGCCTGCGCCAGGAAGTCGTCCACACCGGCCTCTGCCGCGATCGCCGCAGCTGTGAGCGGGTTATCGCCGGTGATCATGACCGTCTTGATGCCCATCTGCCGGAGCTGGGCGAACCGCTCCTTGATGCCGCCCTTGACGATGTCCTTCAGATGGATAATGCCCAAGGCGCGATCGTTCTGCGCCACAACCAGAGGTGTTCCACCTGCCCGGGCGATCCGATCCACCGCCGGTTTGAGGTCAGCGGGTGTGCCATTTCCGTTTGCCTGCAATAGCGCCATCATAGTATCCGGCGCACCTTTGCGGATGGAGCGCCCATCAAAGTCCACGCCCGACATACGGGTCTGTGCGCTGAACGGGATGAAGTGCATCCCCGCCGGCGCGTCATCGCTGACTCCCATCGTGCGGGCGCGCAGGTCATATTTCTCCTTGGCAAGCACCACAATGGAGCGCCCTTCGGGGGTCTCGTCTGCGAGCGACGCAAGCTGTGCCGCCTCCGCCAGCTCCGGCCCCTGTACGCCGCTGACCGGGATGAATTCCACGGCCTGGCGATTTCCCAGTGTGATCGTGCCCGTCTTATCCAGCAAAAGCACGTCTACATCGCCTGCCGCCTCCACCGCGCGGCCAGACATGGCGATGACGTTGCGCTGGATCATGCGATCCATGCCGGCAATGCCGATGGCGGAAAGCAAGCCGCCGATTGTTGTGGGAATGAGGCAAACCAGCAACGCGATCAGAACAGTGATGGTGATCGGAGTGCCATGTCCGGTCGCATTCACGCTGTAAAGCGAATAGGACAGCAGGGTGGAGCACACGACCAGAAAGATGATGGTGAATCCCGCCAGCAGAATATCCAGCGCGATCTCATTCGGGGTCTTCTGCCGCTTGGCGCCTTCCACCAGGTTGATCATGCGGTCCAGGAAGCCTTCGCCCGGGTCGGCGCTGACACGCACGATCAGCCAGTCGGAGAGCAGTCGCGTCCCGCCGGTAACAGCAGAACGGTCCCCGCCCGCCTCACGGACCACCGGAGCCGATTCCCCTGTGACCGCGCTCTCGTCGACCGACGCGATTCCGACCGTGATCTCGCCATCTGCCGGCAATAGATCGCCGGCCTCCACCAGGTAGAGATCGCCTTTCTTGAGCTGCGTGGAGGAGACGACTTGCGTCTTGGCGAGCGCGCTCTCCACTGTATTTGCCTGCGCTTGCAGTCGCTTTGCGGGCGTGTCCTGCCGGGACTTGCGCAGCGCTTCCGCCTGCGCCTTCCCGCGTCCTTCGGCAACCGCCTCCGAGAAATTCGCGAACAGCACGGTAAACCATAGCCAGAGCGCGATCCCGCCGATAAAGCCTGTCGGAGCTTCGCCCTTGCCAGCCAGGGCTTGGATGAACAAGGCCGTGGTCAGCACGCTGCCGACTTCCACGACGAACATGACCGGGTTGCGCACCATCCCGCGAGGGTTCAGCTTCCGGAAGGATTCGAGCACCGCGCGGCGGTAGATCGCGCTGCGAAAGGCTGTCTGCTTCTTGAATTGCGTGTCCATTGCCATACCTGTATTAGTGGCCGAAAATGAGGAAGTGTTCGACGATGGGCCCGAGCGATAACGCCGGAATAAAGCTCAGAGCGCCGACGATCATCAGCACGGCAATCAGCCAGCCGACGAACAGCGGAGTATGGGTCGGCAGAGTGCCTGCGCCAGCCGGCACCTTCTTCTTGGCCGCCAGCGAGCCTCCGATCGCCAGGGCCGGGATGGCCAGCCAGAAACGCGAGAAGAACATCACGATTCCCAGCGCCGTGTTGTAAAAGACCGTATTGGCGCCCAGGCCCGCAAAGGCCGAGCCGTTGTTCCCCGCTGCCGACGAAAAGGCATATAACACCTCGCTAAAGCCGTGCGGACCTCCAGTGTTGTAAATCGTTGCCAGCCCCGCCGGTGTCACGACCGCGATAGCGGTCCCTACCTTGGCCATCAGGATCGGGATCAAGAGGATCAGGGATGCCATTTTCATTTCATAAGCTTCGATCTTCTTGCCGAGGTATTCTGGCGTCCGACCAACCATAAGCCCTGCGATAAACACAGCCACTATTACAAATGCGAGCATTCCGTACAGCCCAGAGCCAACACCACCAAAGATAATCTCGCCGAGCTGGATCATGAAGAGAGGCACTAGACCACCCAGCGGCATGAATGAATCATGCATGGAATCGACGGAGCCGTTGGAAGCCGCGGTCGTGGTCGTAGCCCATAATGCCGAGTTCGCGATGCCGAAGCGGACCTCTTTCCCCTCCATATTTCCGCCGGGATTGATGTTTGTCTGCTTCTGATCTACTCCCATGGACGTAAAGGCCGGGTTGCCACCTTGTTCTGCCCAGACCGCCACGGCCAGGAAGGCGACCAGGACGATTGTCATTGTGACCAGGAGCGCCCAGCCTTGCCGTGTGTCGCCAACCATCTTGCCGAACGTGTAGCACAAGGCGCCGGAGATAAGCAGTATGGCAAGATCTTCCAGGAAATTCGAGACAGGTGTGGCATTCTCAAACGGATGAGCGGAGTTCACATTGAAGAAACCGCCGCCATTGGTTCCGAGTTGCTTGATAGCGATCTGTGATGCCGCCGGGCCCAGCGGAAGTACCTGTTGCGTTACAGCCTTGCCCGAGGCATCGGTGGTCGCTTGCAAGAGCGCTACCGTCTTATACGGTCCGAATGTCTGCACCACGCCTTGGGAGACCAGCGCGAGCGCGAGCACGATCGCCAGCGGCAGCAGGATGTAAAGGGTTGTCCGTGTCAGGTCGACCCAGAAGTTACCGATGCCCTTGGTCGTGTGTCGTGCGATGCCCCGGATCATCGCGATCAACACCGCCATGCCCGTCGCAGCAGAGACGAAATTCTGGACCGCCAGCGCCATCATTTGCGTAAGGTAGGTCATCGTAGTTTCGCCACCATAGCCCTGCCAGTTGGTGTTCGTGGCGAAGCTGACCGCTGTGTTCCACGAAGAATCTGGCGAGACTGCGCCGAGGCCAGCTGGATTCAGAGGCAGAAAGCCCTGGAGGCGCTGCAGACCGTAGACGACCAGCAGCCCGATGACGTTGAACAGCATCATGGCGATGGCATAGACTTTCCAGTTCATGTCCTTGCCCGCGTCGATGCCTGCCGCGCGGTAAATAAGCCGCTCGACGGGTCCCAGGACCGGGTCCAGGAACGTCCGCTCTCCTTGATAGACCCGCGCCATGAACGAGCCAAGGGGCTTTGCCAGGGCGAGCAGAACTACTAAATAGAAGACAAGCTGTGCCCAGCTGTATGGATTCATCCGAACCACTCCGGCTTGAGTAGAGCCAATACCAGGTAGACCAGGAGGCACACGGCGACGATCCCTGCAATAATGTAGAGCGTGTTCATGACTTGTCCTCCATCAGGCGCTCACACAACACGATGAAGCTATAGCTCAGCGCCAGGAACAGGAGTGTCAGTCCAACGTAGATCAGATCACTCATGGAAACCTCCGGATATCCTTCGACCCAGGAGTGTACGCGCACCCGCGTCAAGAACAAGTAAAGAATGGGAATAGATGTGTCAAGAATGGGTCAAGATTCGGCCCGCGCGGCGAGGATCGCCGCCGGTATGGGCCGATCAACGAATTCCCCCGGTTACTTTCGCTTAGAACCGCTGCGAGTCCCCCGTCCTGGTCAGGGCCTATCGAGCATAGACCAGGATGACAAATGGCAGCAATACTTTCGATGGGATGATTTCACGCGGGTCCGCCAGCAAGAAACCCGTTGAGCCTCCCCCGTCCAGGTTGAGCGCAATGTCCAGGTTCAGGTTGGAACTCGCTAAGTAGGCGCTTAGCTCGTGCAATGTGAAATATCCCTCAGGAGCAACCATCAACAGAATACGCCCGTCCCGATCCTGCGCAATGACCGTGCGTCTCGCTTTGGCACCGTCCTCCCTCTCTGCGCCGAAGCCTAGGCCGCCGCCCGGTTTTACCAGCAACGGAAATGACTCCAAAGCAGCCTGCAACCGTTCAGCAGGATTGTAGGGTTGCTGCACCAGCGATCTTAGCTCTGCCCGGTCCCCGTTGATAGCCAGCAACCCCCCGTACCCCTGAAAACTGCTTCCAGAGGCTGCCCCATTCATGACGGTCAATCCGTCCGGAGAGTATGTCCCGTTGTCGATGCTGAAGTAACCGCCATTCATCACTATGACGGCGTTCGTCTCCTCCTGCCATGCTTGCAGCGACTTGGGCACGCGCGAAAAGGCAACCTCCATCCGGAAGTAACTCTGGTCGAGGCGGTAGACATACAGCGATTCGACCTGTTGGTTCTTGTCATCGTAAATCGGGATCAGGCGCCGCTCCAGGCCTGGCTGCACCTGGGGCCAGCTCGAGCCAGGGGAGGCTCCGGCCCTGATGGAGTAGGCAACACCTGCGGCCGTGCCTATGAGAAGGAGCAGGACAAGCGAGTGGAAAATTCGCGCAACCGATTTCAACATGATCCTGATTGTAGCAGAGATTTCATAAAATAGAATTAATGTTCTAATAGACTTGGCCTATTCTCCTCGCCGCCGAATCATGATAGAATGCCTAAAAGGATTGAGGATATCTCATGAAGATTCTACTTTGCTCCTGTATGAGGCGGGAACTGTAGGCCACCTCATACAGGCATCCTGAACTGTTTGCGCCGGATGGGTCCCAGACCCGCTGCCGGTTCAAACGACCAACTGCTGCAAGTGGCATACAGTTAGCCCGCTTTCCCGAACTCTCATAGCTCGGGGTAGGTCGAAACTGATTTGCCGCTTGCCCGGAATGCAAATTCCGCCAGCAGTTGGTCGTTTTCTATTAACTAGTGACGATTACCTGAGCCGGACAGCTCCTCACAGGGAGCAGCCGGCCGCACATAGGAGGACTTTACCATGAAGATCGCAACGGACGTGACCAAGTTGGTGGGCAATACGCCCCTCGTGCGCCTGAATCGCGTCACCGCCGGGGCCGCAGCGGAAGTAGTGGCCAAGCTGGAGTTTTACAGCCCCGCCCATTCCGTCAAGGACCGCATCGGCGTGTCGATGATCGACGCCGCCGAGAAGGCCGGCCTCATCACTAGCGATACGGTGATTGTCGAACCCACCAGCGGCAATACGGGCATCGCCCTGGCAATGGTGGCTGCCGCGCGCGGCTACAAACTCATCCTGACCATGCCGGAGACCATGAGCAAGGAACGCCGCATGCTCTTACGCGCCTATGGGGCGGAGCTGATTCTCACCCCCGGCCCCGCGGGCATGGGCGGCGCCATCAGCAAGGCGGAAGAGATCGCAGCAACGGATCCCGCAAAGTACTTTATCCCCCAGCAGTTCAAGAACCCTGCCAACCCGGAGATCCATCGCAAGACCACCGCCGAGGAGATCTGGCGCGACACCGATGGAAAGATCGATTACCTCGTTGCGGGCGTCGGCACCGGCGGCACGATCACCGGCGTGAGCGAGGTCATCAAGCAGCGCAAGCCATCGTTCAAAGCCATCGCCGTCGAGCCGGACGCATCACCCGTTCTATCGGGCGGGCAGAAGGGCCCGCACCCCATCCAGGGCATCGGCGCGGGCTTCGTCCCCGACGTGCTCAACACCGCGATCTACGACGAGATCGTCCGGGTCAAGGGCGACGACGCCTTCGCCACGGCGCGCCGCATGGCACGTGAAGAGGGGCTGTTGGTTGGCATCTCCTCCGGCGCGGCCGTGTGGGCCGCCATTCAAGTGGCAAGCCGCCCGGAAAACACAGGCAAACTGATCGTGGTGATCATCCCTTCGTTTGGAGAGCGATACCTGAGCACGCCGCTATTTGCCGATCTGGCAGAGGAACAGCCGGCTTCCCAGCCGGCCCGTTGAGGTTGAGGTAGAAGATGGAAGGGGGCCCGGCGTTTTCCATTGCCGGACCCCTCTGGGGAGGATAGCTCCATGTTGGAAACAATTCGTCAAGATATCCAGTCCGTTCTGGACCGCGATCCAGCGGCCCGCAATTGGCTCGAGGTGCTCGTGTGCTACCCGGGGCTGCACGCCGTCTGGGCACACCGCCTCTCGCATCGACTGTGGGGCTCGGGCTTCAAACTGCTTGCGCGCTTCACCTCGCAGCTTGCGCGCGCTCTGACAGGCATTGAAATTCACCCCGGCGCAACCATTGGCCGGAACTTCTTCATCGATCATGGGATGGGTGTTGTCATCGGCGAGACGGCCGAGGTTGGCGATTACGTCACGCTGTATCACGGCGTGACACTCGGCGGCACCAGCCTCAACAAGGTGAAGCGGCATCCCACGCTCGAAGATCACGTGGTCGTCGGCGCGGGGGCGAAGGTGCTCGGAGCCATCACCATCGGCGCGAATAGCCGCATTGGCGCCAACGCGGTCGTGGTGAAATCCGCGCCCCCCGAGTCAGTGATCGTAGGAGTGCCGGGGCAGGTTGTGGTCCGGGGGCAGAGAGTCCACGCGGTCGATGAAAAAGCCGATCTCGAGCACGGTGCCCTGCCAGATACCATCGGTGAGACGGTGGCTGCATTGATCGCCCACGTGGCGGCGCTGGAAAAGCGGGTGAACGGCGGCGGCGTGTATGGTCCTGCCCTGCACGCCCCCGATCACGGCTTCTGGCACAGCGAAGATTTCGCCATCTAGTCGCTGCGCGGCTGCTCTAAACGGAAGGGGCAACTTCTGCGCGTTTGTCCCCCATTCGCTGGCACTTGCTGAGCAGCCAGCCCTAACATAACACTTGGTACATATTCTTGGGGCAGGTCACCTCATCTGTGGTGACCTTGATGACTCGACCGCGCACTTGGAAATAGCGCGTCGGGTTATCCGGCGCAAAGATAGCTACAGCCACGCGCGGGTCACGCTCGATATTCTTGATCTTCACGTAGCCCTGCACGCTGTTGATGATGACATGCTCACCATCGGTGGCAACCCATGTTTGGGTAACTTGGGGTGAACCGTCAGCCATCGCCGTGGCGAGGTAACAGGCGCTCGGCTTGTGTAGTAAGCCCAACAGTTCTTCTGTCAATTTCG
>Ga0335084_10003862_pt1 | contig 14722 bp, 13 predicted proteins | sample Lox_Sample_44_FD_206721 | JGI IMG/M metagenome (GOLD analysis project Ga0335084, IMG submission 206721) | Soil microbial communities from Loxahatchee National Wildlife Refuge, Florida, United States - Lox_Sample_4.4 | ecosystem: Environmental > Terrestrial > Soil > Wetlands | place: USA...
CCATGGCTAGGGCGAGGAGATTGGGACACAATGTCGCTGAGGCTATGGGCAAGTCTCAGGAGGAAGTGAGGTGGATGGGAGATGAGGTTGGAACTTGCCCTGTCTGCCATTCGAACCTTTTAACGGTGACGAAGAAAAATCCCGTTGAGTGTGCTATCTGCGGTATCAGCGGAGCGATCAAAGTTGAGGGCGACAAGATCTCCGTGACGTTCAGTGAGGAAGAGCAGAAGAGAGCCCGTTTGACTGTGGCAGGGAAATTAGAGCACTATCTCGAGATACGGGACAATTTTCGAATAGCAGCGACAAGAAATGATCTCGACCAGATTCCGGAAAGATTAAAGAAATACGAAGGGTACAGAGAAATAGAGAAATAGGATCATTGCAAAGTGGTCAATTAACATCAATTAACATTTTAATCCAAATGCTAATACAAACGCATTAAATCTTATTAAAGTCTGCGAAATCGCGCCTCACCCTCCCTCTCCCCATCGGGGAGAGGGATGGGTGAGGGGGGAATTTTATCAAAAAAATAGATGTGATCGTATTAATTTTGAAATGCCAATTTTGCAATTTGCGTTTATCTCTTAATCATCTTTGTGAGAAAGTAATTTGGCTGTGATCCCATTGAATATTGACGGACGGGACATCGAAACGAAAAAGGGAAGGACGGTGCTCGAAGCCGCACTGGAGGCAGGGATCTACATCCCCCACCTCTGTCACCACCCCGATCTGACGCCTGTCGGAGGCTGCGGGTTGTGTGTTGTGGAGATCGAAGGGATGGAAGGGCTGCTCACGTCTTGTACGACGCCCGCGGAAGAGGGAATGTATGTGAAAACAAAATCCCCTCACGTGGATCGAATGCGCCGTCTCGCCATGGAACTATTGCTGTCCGGTCATCCTCCGGATTGCACCGTATGCTCCCAGTATCTCAACTGTGAACTCCAATCCATGAAGCAGTACATCGGGACGGCCGAGGAACTGCACGTGAGAAGGCGATCAAAGCCCTTTGCTGCCGATGTTACCAATCCTCTGTTTATCCACGACCCGGCCAGATGTATCCTGTGCGGTCGGTGTATGCGGGCCTGCCATGACCTGCGGGAGGTCGGCGTCCTCTCGTTTGCGAAGAAGGGCAGGGAAGCCTACATCGGCACGGGCTCCAACCGTTCCTTAGCCGATGCGGGCTGCAGGTTTTGCGGGGCTTGTGTAGAGGTCTGTCCCACCGGCGCCCTGAGGGATAAAGAAGAACTGACGAGGGGAAGAAGCCGAAGGGCGGCCCGTGTTCCCTGTCGATACACCTGTCCGGCTGAAATCGACATTCCCCGCTATATCCGTCTCATCCGCGAAGAAAAATATTCCGAGGCAACGGCGGTCATCCGAGAAAAGGTGCCTTTCCCGAAGGTCCTTGGCTATGTTTGCAACCACCCTTGTGAAGCAGTCTGTCGTCGCGGTGAAGTGAACGAGGAAATTTCCATAAAGGAACTGAAGCGTTTTGCCGCAGAGAGGGATCATTCCAAGCTATGGAAAAAGAACTCCCGTAGAGCAGACCCGACAGGTAAGCGGGTGGCGATTATCGGGTCAGGACCGGCAGGACTGACTGCGGCGTACTATCTCTCAAGGTCGGGCCACGAGGTTACCGTATTCGAAGCCTTGCCTTTTGCGGGCGGGATGATCCGGATCGGCATTCCCGAGTATCGGGTACCCAGGGATGTGCTGGAGGAAGAAATTCACGAGATCGAGAGCACGGGTGTTGAGATAAAAACAAATTCGCGAGTGGATTCACTCGATACCTTATTTGAAGAGGGATACCACGCCATCCTTGTGGCCGTTGGTACCCATGAGGCTCAGAAACTGCCCATTCCCGGCGCAGATCAGGGCGGGGTGCTGGTAAGCATGGATTTCCTTAAGGATGTGAATCTGGGAAAAAAGGTGAAAGTCGGGGAAAAGGTGTTGGTCCTGGGCGGAGGAAATGTGGCCTTTGATTGCGCCCGTGTTGCCCGAAGGCTCGGTGCTGATGAAGTCCATTTGGTCTGCCTGGAGTCGCGGCATAAGATGGTAGCCACCCCTGAAGAGATTTTGCAAGGGGAGGAAGAAGGTGTCGTCCTCCACCCTTCCAGGACGTTCACAAGGATTTTGACAAATGATGGGCGTATCATGGGTGTCGAGTGTCTGAATGTGGACTCCTTCGAATTCGATGAGGAAGGCAAAGCCCAGATTAGCGCGATTGAGGGTTCAGAACACCTCCTGCCAGCCGATACGATCATATTTGCGATCGGCCAGCGTCCGCAGATACCCCCCTCGTTTGAATTGGTCACTGGGAAAGGAAACCGAATCGAAGTTGACTCCTATACCTTTCAGACCAGCAGGGAAGGTGTCTATGCTGCCGGGGATGCGGTTACCGGAACAACTTCGGTGATCGAGGCCATCGCCTCGGGCCGGACCGCAGCGGCTGCATTGGACAGATATCTTGGCGGCAGCGGTGATATCGATAAAGCACTGGCGCCCGTTGAAACGCCCGAAACTCGGTTGGGCCGAAGAGAAGGTTTTGCCCGCGAGAGCCGGTTTGAAAGTTCACGTTTGCCGCCAGAGGAGCGAGTGACGGGCTTTTGCTCGATTGTCCATGATCTCGGTCAGAAGGCAGCAGTTTCCGAATCGCACCGGTGCCTGCAGTGCGATCTCAGGCTTAAAATGACGCCGGTGAAGTTCTGGGGAGACTATTAGTTCCATTGAGGGATGGGGAGATGGGGAAATAGGGAGATGGTAAACAAAGAGACTGGAAGATAGGGGGATTTCTCCCCCCAACACCCTATCTCCCGGAGACGCATTTAAGAAAAGGAGGAGGCAATGAATCAATTAGAAGCTGATATCATCGTTGTAGCGGCAGGGGCTTCCGGGTTGCCGGCGGCCATCACCGCGGCTCAGGGTGGCGCGAAGGTCATCATGTTCGAGAAGGGATCCACAACCGGCGGCACGGGCAACATGGGGATGGGACCCTTTGGCGTGGAAAGCAGGCTGCAGCGCTTGAAGCAGGTAAAACTGACAAGAGACGAAGCCTTCAAGATATTTATGGACTACACTCATTGGCGAGTGGACGCCCAATTAGTAAGGGCCTACATCGATAAAGCGGCCACGACCATCGATTGGCTGGAGAAGTTAGGGGTGGAATTTGTAGAACCGGCCACTTATTTCCCTGGAGGAAATTATACATGGCATCTGGTGAAGCCGGCGACTGGCCAGCCCGGGCCGATGGCTTCGGGCACGATGATGAAAATCCTGACGGACAGAGCAAAGGAACTTGGAGTCAAAATTCTTCTTCAGACGCCGGTTAAGAAGATTGTCAAACAAGGAGACCGCATCACAGGAGTGATGGCAGAGGACAAATCCGGGGAACCTATCCAAGCCAGGGCCAAGGCCGTGATCATCGGTACCGGCGGCTTCGGCGATAATCCGGAGATGATCAAAAAACACACCGGATTTGAATGGGGCAAAGATCTTTTCTCCTTCAGGATCCCCGGTATGGTGGGCGACGGGATCCGGATGGCCTGGGAAGTTGGGGCTGCGTCGACAGAAATGAGCGTGGAAATGATCTACGGGATGCCCGGGGAATGGGACCCGAGGCTCCACGAGACCTTTCGCCAGCCCCACCTGATGGTCAATCTGTTAGGAGAGCGTTTCTTCAATGAAGAGATCATGCCCAATACTACATTCACCGGAAATGCCATCGCCAGGCAGAAGAACAGAACGGCCTTCCTCATCTTCGATGAGAATATAAAGAAGCATATGGAGACCGTTGGATACGATTTCCTGAGTGTCGTTTTTCCTTTCACGAAAGTCGACAATCTCGATGTCTTGATCAAGGAGGCCTTTGATAAAGGATACAAGGATGTGTTCGTTGCAGACTCTTTGGAAGAATTGGCCGGCAAGACAGGAATCGACCCGAGTGGGTTGAAAAAGACTGTGGAACAGTATAACAAATTCTGCGAGAGAGGCTGGGATGATATCTTTAACAAAAGCCATAAATATCTCAGGCCAATCAAGGGCCCCCGATTTTACGCCGCAAAGCATTTACCCGGCGCTTATGGCACGCTCGGCGGGATCAAGATCAACCACAAAACAGAGGTTTTAAACAAGGACTGGAAGAAGATTCCGGGTCTTTATGCGGTGGGAACGGACGCCTGCACCATATACGGCGACAGTTATGTATTTGTCCTTCCAGGAAACACGATGGGCTTTGCCCTAAACAGCGGCCGCATCGCAGGCGAAAATGCGCTGGAATATATCAAATCCGTCGGTTGATAAGCTCTTGCATTTAAAAAGCTAGCCAGCCCCCGTCCACGAAAAGGGTTTGGCCTGTGACGAAGCTCGATGCATCCGAAGCGAGATAGATGGCTGCTCCAATCACCTCTTCGGGCTTGCCAAATCGTCCCATTGGAGTCCTTCGGAGCAAGTTTTCTGAGATGATTTTCGATTCTCTCATCCCTTTCGTCAATTCTGTCTCGAGATAGGCCGGGCCAATGGCATTCACCTGGATGTTATACCGCGCCCATTCGAGGGCGAGGACCCTGGTCAACTGGAGAATCCCCCCCTTTGTGACGCAATAGGCAACTTGCCGGGGAAAACCCACCACACCTCCCACAGAGGCCATATTAATAATCTTGCCTCCTCCTCGTTGAATCATCACTTTCCCCACAGCCTGGCAGAGGAGGAAGGTCCCGGTGAGATTGACGTTCAAAACGCCCTCCCATTCGTTGAGGGTCATCTCCTCCGCCTTTTTCAAGACGGGACTGATTCCAGCGTTATTAACGAGGATATCGATTCCTGGGAAGATGTTCAGAGTAGCTTCTATGATCTTTTGAATTTCTTCCGGGTTCCCAATGTCAGCAGATATGGGTATTACTTTTCGTCCAAAGGTTTCTATCTCTCTCGCCACCCTTTCAAGGGCGGACAGATTTCTGCTGACAATAACAAGGTCAGCTCCAGCCTGAGCAAAACCCCTCGCAATGGCCTTGCCAATGCCGCGGCTCGCTCCCGTTACAATCGCTGTCTTTCTCTCCAGGTTGAAAACATTCAATCCATCCATATTTCGAAACTCGGCAACGAAGTCGCTATCCTCCAATCAAATTTTTTTCCTTTCCCTTTTGTCGAAGATTCTCTTTGCTTTGAAAGTAGTTCGTTCGAGGGTATTGAACGGAACAAATTTAATCTCGGGTGTCACCTGACACTCTTCCTTCAATCCCTTCTTCAATGAAGGTTTAACCCTTGGGATGTCCTCTTCTCTCTTGCACTCCACGACAACGGTGCATAGATCGGTGCTTAGCTCCGGATCGGTACTGAGTTCAATGCAAAATTCGTCGGAAAGCTCACAAAAGCTTCGCACAACTCTCTCCACCTGGACAGGATAGAATTTGGCCCCTTTATAGATAACCATGTCGTCCGCTCTTCCAAGGATGCCTCCTACGGAACGGGCATGGGTTCGGCCGCACCTGCACTTTCTCTTGTCAAGCGAGCCGAGATCGTTCGACCAGTAGCGGATCATCGGGGTGGCTTCTTTTGTCAGGTGGGTTATCACTAGGACTCCAACTTCGCCGGGAGCACAGGTCTTTTTGGTTTCCGGATGAATGACCTCAATCAGGAGATGATCCTCTACCCAATGAATCCCCGCCTTTTCAGAACATTCTGAAGCAACCGTTGGACCGATCTCGGCAAGGCCGAAGTAATCGAACGCTTGGATGCCCAGTCCCTTTTCGATCTTCTCCCGCGTTGCCGAGACTTCGGCGCCCCCTTCTCCACCAAAGCACCCTATCCTTAAAGGGATGTCATCGGGTGAAATCCCTCTCTGCCTCAGGCGTTCGGCAATATGAAGGGCGTAGGAGGGTGTAGAGAGTAGGACCGTGGAGCCTGGGTTAAGAAGGTAATCGATCTGACGTTCGGTCATGGAGGCTCCAATAGGAATGACGAAGCATCCCAGTTCTCGAGCTGCGTAATGAGTGGACATTCCAGCTACCCAGAGGCCATAGCTGAATCCGTTCTGGATGATGTCCCCTGGCCGGACGCCAAAGGTCCACATGGTTCTGGCGGTCCAGCGGGAAATATTTCTTACATCTCTAAAGGACCAAAGGTTATTGACTGGGGCACCCGTCGTTCCAGAGGAAGGGTGGAGCTCTGCCCAGGTTTCTGGGGGCGTCACCGTATGCCGGCCGAAAGGAGGAAAAGCGAGTTGTTCGTCACGAAGTTCCGTTTTTGTCACAAAAGGAAAATGAATGATATCGCCTATCGATCGCACATCATCAGGCTTGACGCCAGCTTCCTGGAATTTTTGTCTGTAGAATTCCGAATCTCGATAGCATCTTTTCAACTGTGCTTTGAGCCGGCGGAGTTGAAGGGCTTCCAGCTTATCCCGATCCATCGTCTCAATCTCCGCATCGAAATATTTTCGAGTCTTGTTCATTTCACTCCCCCTGTCGAAGATTCGCCGGTAAGAAACACTTTGCCTTTAAAGAACACCCTTTCGTTTCCCCTTCGGGAAGATCGAGGAATTGAGACTAAGGATCAATCCGGTGCGAAAAAGACCAACCTTCAAAGCCGCATTCTTTATAGTCGCTGGGATTTTTCTTGGCAGGAGAATATTTCAACATTGTGTTTTTAACAAACCAATGTACCGATGTCAAGCACTCGGATCACCTTGCCTATCCCGATTTTTTGCCGAAATCTTCTATTTTATTCTTGCGTGAATTTGCATAGAAAAGGAAGGATGGTCCGCAGTACTAAAGAAAAAAATAAGTGTTATAATAAAAAAGGTCTTCCTGAAAATCGTTATTTTACTGAATCTCGAAACGGAATTGACCGGGCGTCCCCCTCGCCTATGAAATCCCAAAAAAAGAAAATAGGAATTGAAAAGAGAATTGGTGTGAAATATTGTGGGGGATGCAATCCCACGTATGACCGGATCCAGGTGATCCGACAGCTAAGGTCCTGTTTCTTGAATCGATTTTATTTCGTTCCGTCGAATCGAAAAACTTTAAATGGGTTGCTTTTCATCAATGGTTGTCAGCGTTCCTGTGCGGTTGAAAACGGGGGTCCAAAAGCCCCGGGTTCTTTTTCGATTTCCGGAGAAAATGAATTGCCTTTGCTGATCCATTGGCTGACTACACTTGAAGAGAAGGAAAACAATTGAAATCCGCGGACGACTAAGGAGATCCTCATGAAACCTATTACGACCACAAAAGATTATGTTCAGAGCCTCAAAGGACTTCATCACGCGGTCTATTATAATGGGAAGCGCGTGAAGGATGTGACCGAGCACCCTGCCCTCCGGCCCCATATCAATGCGGCGGCCCTTACGTATGAACTCGCTCTCCGCCCCGAGCATGAAGCGCTGATGACGGCGGTCTCTCATCTTTCTGGCAAAAAGATCAACCGATTCACGCATATTCATCAAACCGTGGACGATTTGATCAAAAAAATCCAGATGCTCCGTCTCATCGCCCACGAGACAGGCTCCTGTTTCCAGCGGTGCGTGGGATTTGACGCGTTAAACGCGGTTTATATGACCGCCTATGACATCGATCAAAAATTTAAAACGGACTATTTTGAGAAATTCAAGAAATATCTTCTTCATGTCCAGGAAAGCAATGTGATGGTGGTCGGCGGAATGACGGATCCCAAGGGTGACCGATCCCTTTCTCCGTCCAGACAGGCGGACCCCGATCTTTTTACCCGCGTCGTGCAACGGCGGTCCGACGGCATTGTGATCCGCGGGGCAAAGGCCCATATGACGGGCGGCATCAATTCCCATGAGATTCTGCTCATGCCGACTCAAGCGATGAAAGAAGATGAAAAAGACTACGCCCTATCCTGCGCGGTGCCCTTGAACGCCCCGGGGGTGATCCTTATTTTCGGCCGTCAGACCAACGAAGAACGCAAATGCGAAGAGGGATTCGATGCCGGAAACACCCAATTCGGGTTGGTGGGAGGGGAAGCCCTCATCGTCTTTGAAGACGTCTTCGTTCCATGGGAGAACGTTTTTCTTTGCGGGGAACACGAAATGGCCGGGCTGCTCGTTGAACGGTTTGCCACGCTGCACCGACAGAACTACGGAGGCTGCAAAGGAGGCGTTTCGGACATCATGGTCGGGGCAAGCGCTTTGGCGGCAGAGTACCAGGGAACAGCCGGGGCTTCTCACATCAAAGATAAATTGGCGGAAATGATGCACCTTGCCGAAACGCTCTACTCAGGGTCAGTGGCCTGCTCAGCCATGGGCTATAAGACCCCTTCCGGGGCCTATTATCCCGATCCGCTCCTAGCCAATACGACCAAGCATAACGTGACGCGCCATATCTACGAAATCGCCCGGTTGGCCCATGATATTGCAGGCGGGATCGTCGCCACCATGCCCTTCCATGGAGACATGGAAAACAGCGATGTGGGCCGCTACGTGAAGAAATATCTGGCCGGGGTTCAAGGGGTCCCTGTGGAGTCGCGGATGAAGATTCTCAGGCTCATTGAAAACATGAGCGGCGGTACGGCACTGGTTGAATCCATGCACGGCGCAGGATCTCCTCAGGCCCAGAAAGTGATGTACGGACGGTTGGGAAATCTCGAACAGAAAAAACGGTGGGCTAAACGTCTGGCTCGAATCGATTAATTCAACTGACGGCACGGTTCAATACTTTCCGTCCCTGATATAGAATTCTGAAAATAAATCTTGCGAAAACGTGAGTATCCTTTCGGGAAAGCACTTGGCCCGGGGCAAAGAAGAAACAGCCTCCCTGCGCCCGGGCATCAGAAAATCATTCCATCATCGCGATCTTTATTCGAAATCCCTCACGATCTTCAGATGTGTCTTCTTTAATCCTTCGTACAGTTTCCGTCTGACTTCCGGCAGCAGCGGTAGCCGGTGCTTCACGGTTGCCCTTGGAATCAGCCCCGTCCAGCAACAAACCTCTTTATACTTTGTAATGAGGTCAACCATGGGTCTGACGTAAATGACCTCTTCCAGCGGACGGATGCGGTTGAAGTGAATCTTCCGCGCCTCGGACAGATCCCCCTTCTGAACTGCGTTCCACAGATCGACTAGGCCATGAGGGTCGAAGCACGCGTATCCTGAGAAAACCCCGTCGCATCCCCATAAAAAGGTCATCATCGACGTTGTCCCCGGAAAGAGAGAGATATTCTCACGGCCCACCGCCCTGAGGGCCTGCATGTCCGCCTCCAGCTTGAGCCACCGCGTATCCCATCCGTTGGCCAGTTTGACCGCCACGAGATTGTCGATCTCCCTGAAGAGCTTTGCAAAGGCTTCTGTGGGATATTCACACGCCCCCTGATGATCGTAAGACTGGTGCATGACCACCGGGATATTCACCGCCCTGGCAATGGCTTTATGATACTCGACCCCATATCTCGGATCTTCCATCGTATTGAGCAGATAATAAGCGGGGGCAAGAATCATGACCGTATCCACGCCTGCCTTCTCCAGCGCCTTGGCCTCTTCAACACCTTCATCGATCGTGTGTTTGTGGATCCCGGTGCAGATCGGAATTTTACCCTGTATTTCCTCGCGAGCGATCTGAATCACTTTGATCCTTTCTTCCCGGGTCAAGCATTCTCCTTCGCCCGTGTGGCCGTTTACGCCGATACCGGCGATCCCTGCTTTCACCAGGAAGCGAAAAAGAGACCGCATCGCATCATAATCCACCTTCATATCCTCAGTAAAAACTGTGATGGGATACACATTCACACCTGTCCATCTGCCCTTCCATTGAAACTTCTTAATTTCCATTCCTGCTGCTCCTTTCCTTGCCTTTGAGTCTTATCTGTCTGACCTTTTTGTGTCGTTAAAAAACTCCCTTATTTACATCTCGCATTTCCGGTCTGTGATGGCGGTACGGTGATCTCTTCTTCCGGAATAACGACCGGCTTGCCCGTATACGGGAATGAGAAAAATTCATTATCTTTTACGATAAGCGCCGCCTTGTATGGGGTAAGGATCTGGTGGTCGCAAGCCCTCATGGTGACTTTGCCCCAAGGCATATCGTAGCTCGCCCCTTCCCATGCTTGAATCAGTTTCGCCGAATCGGTGCTCCCGGCTCTTTTGATCGCATCAAACATCCACTGCATGCCGTAATAGTAGTCGTTCACGCCAAAAACCGGGCTATATAAGACTTTATCCAGATCCTTGTTCTTCTCCTGAAAATCTCTAACAAACTTCTTTTGGATCGGGTTGTCGAGGTCAATGAGGCTATGATGAACGACCAGATGACCCAGGCCCGCTTCTCTTACGTCCTGCATAATCACCGGGTCAAACAAATAGCCCCCCCCTGTTACCGCTTTGCAGCCGAGCTGGCCTTCGGTCTTGATCAGGTTTCCCAAATCCGGGCCGAAGTTGGTCGTTAAAATCACTTCTGCGCCGGAAGCGATGACCTTGCTGATATAGGGGGCGAAATCCTTCAAGGCAACGGGATGGTAGTCTTCTCCGACAAGCTGCGAGCCGGGAATTTTCTTCAGGTTTTGTTTGAATCCCTCACCCGCTTCACGGCCCAGTGAGGCATCCTGACAAAGTATATAGAATTTTTTAAATTTGCTGTACTTGGCAAAATAGGCAATCGTGGCCGCGGTTCGCTGGCCTGTGGTGGGGGTGGTTCTGAACACATAAGGGTTGAACTCGCTTCCGGTGATACTTGCCGCTTCGGAGTTCGGGTTGACCGCGATCACCTTGTATTTTTCAGCTGCCTTCATCATAGCTAAAAAGACATGACTTCCGAGACAACCGATCAGGATGTCCGCTTTATCCTCGAGGATCAGTTTGGTCGCTTTCCTCACGGCCACGTCGGGCTTAAAAGAGCTATCCTCTACGACCAGTGTTACCTGCTTTCCAAGGAGTCCTCCCTTTGCATTGATTTCATCCACGGCATATTTGGCGCCGAGTTGAAAACGGTCGCCAGAGGCCTTAAACGGGCCGGAGATGGCATCGACCATTCCAATCACGATCTTGCCGCCTTCGGCGGCCCTGGCAGGAACTTGCCAGGAAATGACCAATGTAGACATGAATAAGCCGGATAACACGATAAGACCCAATCTCTTCATTTTCCGCATGCTAACCTCCTTCGTTGACTGTGAAATCACTGTAGTGATTTATCCATACATAACGACATAAATCATTGCGCATGACACGCACCGGGTAGGGGAGGCTTCAGCCTCCTCATGGGCGACTAAAGTCGCCCCCACCCCGTTGTGGCGCATAAACTTCTGTCGTCATGTATACCTCAGCCGATTTTCTTTTTTCACCTCCTTTAGACCTCAATATATTTCTGACGAATTTCATGGGCATCTTGCACTTCGCGCGACGTCCCTTGAAAGACAATTGTCCCCTTGCTCATGACATAAAATCTGCCCGCGATCTTAAGGGCGACCTTCATGTTCTGTTCCACAAGGAGGATCGCCGTTCCAAGGTTATGGATGTCCAGGATCACCTTTTTCACGGTTTCCACGATTTTTGGGCCAAGACCTTCCGTCGGCTCATCGAGAAGCAGGATACGGGGGTTTCCCATGAGCGCCCTTGCCATCGTTAGCATTTGTTGCTCCCCGCCTGAGAGATAGGCCCCCTTCTGTCGGTCGCGATTCTTTAACCCCGGGAAATAGTCGTAGACTTTTTCGATGGTCCAGGTTTCCTTCTCTTTTTTTTGCCGGGGTTTGATGCCGATCAAGAGATTTTCCCTTACGGTCAGCCTCGGGAAGATTCTTCTTTCCTCGGGCACGTATCCTACGCCGTGGTTGGCAATTTCATAAGGGGGCCATCCCGATATTTCTAACCCGCCAAAGAGAATGGACCCGGAGCGGGGGATCACCAAGCCGATAATCGATCTGAGGGTTGTGGTCTTGCCCACGCCATTTCTTCCCAGGAGACAGACAATCTCTCCCGTGTCCACAGTCAGGCTGATCCCCTGGAGCACATGGCTCTCACCATAATAAGTGTCAAGATCGACGATCTCTAAAAGCATCGATTATTCTTCCTCCTGGCCCAGATAAGCATCCTTCACCTGCGGATCATTCCGAATCTGCTCAGGGGATCCTGAGGCCAGAACTTTGCCATAGTAGATGACCGTAATCCGATTGGCCAGCCTGAAGACCACGTCCATGTCATGCTCAACGATGATGAGGGTTTTCCCTTCGGTCACCCTCCCGATGAGCTCAACCATCTCCATGGTTTCGCCCTTAGACATGCCAGCGGTCGGCTCATCCAGAAGGATCAGGTCCGGGTCCATTGAGATGGTCAGGGCAATCTCCAGGGCGCGCTGATGGCCATAAGAAAGTTCTCCCGCGATTTGATCTCTTTTCGTGGCTAGGCCGACCAGAGACATCACCCTCTCTGTTTCTTCCAGGACGCCATCGATCGTTGAAAGATTTGAGAAGAGGTTGTAATGGAGCTTCTTTTTAGAGAGGATGGCATTACGAATATTCTCAAAGACCGTCATGCTGCGAAAGATATTCGTGATCTGGAATGAGCGGGCAACGCCTAAGTGCGAGATTTTGTGGGGAGGAAGACCCGTGATGTCTTTATCTTTAAACAGGATTTTTCCCCGTGTGGGGACGTACTTGCCTGTGATGAGATTAAAAAGGGTTGATTTGCCGGCCCCGTTCGGACCGATCACTGCATGTCTCTCTCCTTGTTCTATCGCCAGGTCGATTCCAAGAATCACCCCGAGCCCACTAAAATCCTTTTGTAAACCCTTAATATCGAGAATCGCCATAATGATTCACTGATTCTTTGCAGAAAGGAAGATCGATTTCAATTTTTTCGGAATCAGTCCGATGGCCCCGCGATGGAAATAGAGGACCAGAATGATGAAAAGGGCTCCCAATATGAATTCCCATCGATCCGTCAAATGACTGATCCAATCGGTAAAGTAGACGAAAATACATGCTCCCAACGCAGGTCCCAGGAAGGATCCTGTTCCTCCGAGGATGGCCATCATGATGACTTGGGTGGCCATCACCAGGTCTACGCAGCTTGTGGCTACGAAATCCTGGAACAGGGCATAGAGACTTCCTGCAATGCCCGCGAAGAATGCCGCCATCGTAAAGAACAAAAGTTTCGAAAAATTGACGTTGTACCCGAGAAATTCAGGGCGGTCTTCATTGACCTTGATCGCCCGGATGGTGTTGCCGAAAGGTGTTCTTAAGAAATGCCAGATCAGAAAAAGGGAAAACATGACGATGACGGCTGAAAGGCAATAGACCGTCGTCGCGTTCGACAGATCGAGCGTCACGATTCCTAATTTCATCCTCTTGGGGACAAATCCTCCTATTCCGTCATCCCCGCCGGTCATGCTGCGCCATTTCCATGCGAGGGCCCAGACCAGCTGATTGAAAGCCATTGTCAATAAGACAAAGTAGCTTGCCTTGCGCCTGACGCAGAAAAAACCGATGATCACCCCGCCGACGGCTGCCGCGATTCCCGACGTCAGGATCGCCAGGAGCACAGGCATTCCGACCAGTCGTTTTAAGAGAATGGCCGTGGTATAGGCGCCGATCCCGAAATAGGCCGCATGGCCACAGGAGAGGAGACCGGCATAGCCAAACAAGAGATTGAAACTGACCGCAAAGAGGGAGAAGTAAACGACTTCATTTAATATCCGGATTTGGACAATCTTCAAGAAAAGTGGAGCGAGCAGGATAAGAAGAATCGCCCCGGTGAGAAGAACACACTGGCGAAGCGTTATTTCTTTCACACCTTTTCTCCGAAAAGCCCGGTAGGTCTGATCATCAGAACGACGGCCATGAGAAGAAATTGAAAGACCAGGGCAAGCTGGGGAATGAACAGGACGCCGAAAGACTGAAGCTCGCCAATCATCAAGGAGGCCACAAACGTTCCCCCAAGGCTTCCCAATCCTCCAACTACGACGACAACGAAAAGGTCGGCCAGCATGTCAATTCCCATCGCCGGATGGGTGCTCAGAAAAGGTCCCGCGACAACCCCTGCCAAACCGGCCAGCGCGGCCCCCCCGGAAAAGACGTACAGAAAAAGTCTGGAAACATTGATGCCAAGGCAATTGACCATATCCGCATCGGAAACGGCGGCCCGAATGGCGATGCCGACACGGGTCTTCATAAAAATGTACAAGAGAGCAAATAAGGTAGCGAAGGAAATCAGAAGAACAAATAACCGGTAATCCGGATAGGTCAGGCCGGTGATGCGAACCGATCCTGAAAGGGCGGGAGGAATCCTTGAAGGCTGGGTGAAATTTCCCCAGATCCATTTTACGACTTCTCCGATGACGAAGAAAATTCCGAGTGTAATGAGAAGCTCATACGCATGGCCGAAGGCATGGACCTTCTTGAGAAAAAACCGCTCGACCAGGGCCCCGAGAAGGCCGACGACGATCGGAGCGATGACCAAAGCAAGCCAGAAATTGCCCGTCTTTACGAACACGGTGTATCCCACATAGGCGCCCACCATATAGAATCCGGTGTGGGCAATATTGAGCACCCCCATCATCCCGAAGACGAGGCTGAACCCTGAGGCCACAAAAAATAACAGCATGCCATAAACGAGCCCGTGTAGCGCTTGAATGACAAAGGTTGGGAGAATGGATCCCATTAGAGACCCCCCGTAGAGTGACCGGATTTTTCTTTCGTCATCATGGTGATTTCTGAGATCGTCCTCGTCTCTACAAACGTAACCATTTTGAATTCATTTGTGAGGCAATTCCATTGCGCCTTCAGTGGC
>Ga0335084_10003863_pt1 | contig 14720 bp, 14 predicted proteins | sample Lox_Sample_44_FD_206721 | JGI IMG/M metagenome (GOLD analysis project Ga0335084, IMG submission 206721) | Soil microbial communities from Loxahatchee National Wildlife Refuge, Florida, United States - Lox_Sample_4.4 | ecosystem: Environmental > Terrestrial > Soil > Wetlands | place: USA...
CTGCAGCAGAATCTTCCCTACGGTGAGGTAGCGGTAATGCTCGTCGGCACCCTCGACGACATACCACGGCGCGTACCCGGTGGATGTCTCGCGCAACAGGTGCTCCCAAAGGTCGTGCGAGTGGCTGTAGAGCCGGTAGGCTTGCCAGTCGGCGCGGGTGACGCGCCAGCTCGTGCGCGGGTCGCGATCGAGGGCCTTCAGCCGCTTCTTCTGATCCGCGCGCGCCAGGTGCACCCAGAACTTGAGCAGCACGACACCCTCGTCGGCGAGCATCTGCTCGTGCTGGCGGATCCCCTCCAGGCGCGCATGCAGGGTGTCCTCATCGCCCTCGCTTAGGTGCTCAAGAGTTATCTCGTTGTACCAGGCGTTCATGAAGATGCCGAGCCTGCCCTTGGGCGGCAGCACGCGCCAATAGCGCCAGGCTGCGGGACGTGCAGCCTCCTCCTGCGTTCTTGGGCCGAAGGCGACCACGTGAATGTGACGAGGGTCCATCCACTCGGTGAGCTTGTTCGCCGTTTCGCCCCGGCCGCCGGCCTCGACACCCGAGATGAGTAGCAGCACGGGTCCGCGCCTCGCCTGCGACAGGTCGTACTGCGCGTTGAGCAGCGCGTCGCGCAGCTTCGGCTCCGCACGCGCGTAGGCCTTCTTCGAAACGCGATGCCCGAGCTCGGCCGATTCAAGCATTTGAGCGTCCCCGCTCTAGTCCCAGAACGCGGCACAAGCCGCGAAGCGCTTGCGCAGCTGACGCAGCCGCTCGAGCTCGGGTGTGGTGCTCGCCGCGAGCCAGCCGCGTACGACTCCCGCGGCGTGCGCGAGCCCGGGATCGGGGAGCGTAGGGAGCAACTCGTCGAGCAGCCGGCCGGCGACCAGCAGATCGTTGAGTCTGCCGAGCACACCCTGGAGCCTGGCGAGCGCTGCGATATACGCGTCGCCGCGTTTGCCAGGGAACAGCGACCGGAAGAACTCCGCTGCGTAGCGAAGCTTCTTCGCGGCGACGCGGGCGCGGTGCCGCTCGCCGCTGTCGCGGCGCTCTGCGCCGCGCAGCCGCTTGCGCAGCTTGCGGTCGCGCGCCTGCAGCAGCGGGCGGATCCACTCCCGGGCATGCGCGGCGCTTCCTCCCGCGACGGGGACCTTCTCCAGCTCGACGAAGAAGGCGCCCAGCGCGAGCAGCAGACGCTGGAAGCGTGCGGTGACGAGGAGCTCGCGCGCGGCTGTGCGCAGGCGCTTGCGGCGGCGCGCGACCCGCGCGCGCAGCCGGGCGAGCTCGCGCGAGCCGCGGAACTGCGCGGCGATCCTGGGCAGCGTCTCGATGGCGAAGACGTCCCAGTCGCGCGCCGGACCCAGCACCGCGCCGACCCAATCGAGCTCCTGCTCGAGGAGGGCGATCTTCTCCGGCGCTACGAGGAGCGCCGAGAGCTTGAGGAGCGAGCGAAGCCGCCGCCACCCGACGCGCAGCTGATGCAGAAACTCGGGGTCGTCGCTGGCGAGCATGCCCTCTGCATTGACTTCGATCTGGCCGAGGCAGTCGGCGCCGGCGAGCGCGACAGCTTTGCTGGCGCTCACCTCCGGATCGAGCGGCAGATCCTTCGCGCGCCGCGGCGCAACCGGCTCGCGGTTCGCCAGCGCGTAGCCGCGCTGGGCCTTGCTCGACACCGCCACGCGCGCGGGCAGGTCGGAAACCAGCGCGACGGCGAGCTCGAAGAGCCGCGCCGGGTCGCCGTGCGCGAGTTCGAGCTCGATTTCCGTCAGGGGCACGCGCCGCCGACCTGCTCGGATTTCGCCCACGTCGAGACACAGCGTCGCGCGCGTGCCATCCGAGAAAGCGAGCGGCTGAGCGCTGCGCTGGAACGTCGTGGCGAAAAGCGGGCGACAGCTCCGGGCGTGCTGCGCGAAGAGCTTGCGCCAGGGCGTGCGCGCGAGCTTGGCCGCGTCCACGCGCGGCTCTGCCAGCGGCCACTCGAACTCGGCGCGGCGGTGCAGACCCGCTGCGGCGCCTCCGTTGCCTTTCGCCGTCTGCAGCCACCGCCGACCGGCGCGGCGAACGCGCAGCGCCACGCCGGCGGCCTCCAGCGCCCGTGCGGGCGTGTCGTAATACGTGCTCTCGACGCGCGTCGTGCGCATTGGTCCGCGCTTTGCGGCGGCTACCGCGGGATGCGCGCGAACAGCGGCCAGAGCATCCGGCGAGGTAGTGAGCTTGAGTTCGATCTCTTCGGCCACCGTCCTACTCGTGCGCCCGCTGCGTGCCGGCGGGGCGGTTTGGTTACGCTGCGTCGGTCAGGAGCACTCGCCGACGTCGCACCGCCTCGGCGAGATCGCGCAACAGGCCGGCGGTCGCGTCCCAGCCGATGCAGGCGTCGGTGATGCTCACGCCGTAAGCGAGCGGCTGACCGGGCAGCAGATCCTGGCGACCCGGATTGATGTGACTCTCGATCATGGCGCCGATGATCCGGTCGTCGCCGCGCGCGATCTGCGCGGCCACGTCGCGCCCTACGTCGAGCTGCCGCTCGTGCTGCTTCTGGCTGTTGGCGTGCGAGAAGTCGATCATCAATCGCGCCGCGAGCCCGGCGCGTCCCAGCTCGCCGCAGACCCGGTCTACGCTCGCAGCGTCGTAGTTCGGCGAGCTTCCTCCGCGCAGGATGATGTGACAATCCTCGTTGCCGGCAGTGCTGACGATGGCCGAGTGCCCGCCCTTCGTCACTGACAGAAAATGGTGAGGAGCGGATGCCGCGCGCACGGCGTCGACCGCGACCCTGACTCCACCGTCGGTACCGTTCTTGAATCCGACGGGGCACGAGAGCCCGGAGGCGACCTGGCGGTGCACCTGGCTCTCGGTGGTGCGCGCGCCGATCGCGCCCCAGGCGATCAGGTCCGCGATGTACTGCGGCGTGATCATGTCGAGGTATTCCGTCGCGGCCGCCAGTTCGAGCTCGTTGATCTCGAGCAGGATGCGGCGCGCGAGCCGCAGGCCCTCGTTGATGCGGAAGCTGTCGTCGAGGCGCGGATCGTTGATGAGGCCTTTCCAGCCCACGGTGGTCCGCGGCTTCTCGAAGTACACGCGCATGACGACGATCAGCTCGTCGGCCAGCTCGCGTCGCGTAGCCGAGAGCCGAGTCGCGTAGTCGATCGCGGCATCGTAGTCGTGGATCGAGCAGGGCCCAACGACGACGAGCAATCGGTCGTCCGCCCCGTGCAAGACACGATGGATCGCCTGGCGTGCTTCGTAGGTCGTTCTAATCGCGACGTCCGATGCGGGAAACTCGCGCAGCAGGTGCGCGGGAGGCGCGAGCTCCATGATGTCGCGGATCCGCGTATCGTCGATTGGCAGCTTGCTCGGGGTCTGGGCTCCGGCAGGGGGTTTGTGGCGATTGGCGGCAGGCGCGTTCACGAGTGGCTCCGTCTCCGGTGGGGACGGCTTTTCCGATGGAAAAACATCATTTTACCGATGAACTAAGGCTCCTGGCCAGCCCCCGCGTGGGCCGTTGCTGCATTGCAAGATGAATTTTCGCCACACCCGACGCCGCCGCTCGCTCGAAATCGTTGCCCGGCGCGCCACCGATGCCTTAGACTCGTTTTTGAAGCCGCTCTACGGCCTACCTATCCTCGGGAGATCATCGATGCAAAAGTTACTCGGACTGGGGCTGCTTGCGCTGTTCGCTTGCGGCAGCGCATATGCAGCGGACGACGCGAAGGCCACGAATTCCCAGCAAAACAAGATGAAGACCTGTCAGACTCAGGCGGGTGAGAAGAAGCTCGAAGGCCAGGCGCGACAGGATTACGTCAATAACTGCCTGAAAGCCAAGCCCGCGAAGACTACCGATTCCAAGAACAAGATGGCCGAATGCAACGCCAAGACCAAGGGCATGAGCAAGGCCGACGCCGACAAGGCGCGCAGCGAGTGCATGAAGGCGAGCTGATCTGCAGCACGAGTTGGCAAACACGGCCGGGTGACCTCCTGTCCACCCGGCCGCACTGAAGGGCGGCGCCGGCATCAACCGGTTGCCGCCTTGTCTTTTGACACGACGGACGCGACGCCGGAACGCAGGCAAGCCGGCGCTTCGCGAACAGTCGCGCCTCGATGATCCACGTCATGACCGTGCATTGGAGGATCGACTTCTGGGTCGATGCCCAGCTCTCGCGCCTGCGCAAGTACATCCGAGAGCCGTTCCGAACTTACGCCTTCTGCGACGGAACCAAGCGCGACCACTCCGCGAAGTTCGACTACTGCGCGCCGGCCAAGGGCGTGCTCGACCATGCGAGCAAGCTCAACGCGCTGGCGAGCGTGGTATGCGCATCGGCGCCCGACGAAGACGTCCTGCTGTTCTGCGACAGCGACGCCTTCCCTGTCCGGGACATGACGGACTACATCCGGCAAGGGCTCGACCGCTGGCCGCTCATTGCCGTGCAGCGCCTCGAGAACGCCGGGGATATGCAGCCGCACCCGTGCTTCGCCATCACCACCGCGGGGCTGTGGCGCCGCGTCAACGGCGACTGGCGGGCCGGTCCGACCTGGAGCAACGCCTTCGGCGAGACTGTCACTGACGTGGGCGCAAATCTTCTGCGCTCGCTAAGCCTCAATGGCGTGCCCTGGGGCAAGATGCTGCGCTCCAACCGCGTGAACCTGCACCCGCTTCTGTTCGCGATCTACGACGGCGTTGTCTATCACCACGGCGCGGGCTCGCGCCCCACCCGAGGCGGCCGCGGCGTCATCGCACGCGAGCTTTCGCACCTCGCTCCCGACGAGGCGGCCCGCCGCACGAAGGAGCTGCAGCAGGAAATCGTCGACCCGTCACGGCGCGTGCTCGACATCATCTCGCGCGAACGCGACGACGAGCTGCTGGCGCTCCTCTGCTGAGCGTCGAATCCCGACTCTCGTCGCGCGGCGTCCCTGACCGCAGACCCGGCGCGGCTGCTCGACTATTCGCGCCGCTCGATTCGATGCCTTTGGCGCCAGTCGTGATCCGGTAGCGAAGTCGGCGAGTCGAGTGCTTTCAATAGGATAATGGTCGACGCGTCAGACGCACGAACAGCCGAAAAATGTCGGAACTGAGACTGAGCCTTATTACCTGCTGCAAAGGGCGTCTTCAATATCTGAAGCGCTCGTTGCCGACACTCATTGCTCAGAAGGAGTCCGAGGTAGTCGTCGTCGACTACGACTGCCCAGACAATACCAAAGAATGGGTGGCGACACATTTCCCGGAAGCACGCCTTGTTGCCGTCACTGATGAGCCCTACTTCAATCTGAGTCGTGCTCGCAATATCGGCGCTCGACATGGTTGTGCGCCATGGCTTGTGTTCTGCGATTCGGATCAACTCTTGGCGCCATCGTTTTCCTCGCAGGTCCTTGCGATGGTCGGCCCGGGGACCTATCTGCGCACGTTGCACTACACGCAATGGGGTCCCCGGAGGCAGGGCGTCCCCTTGGCTTGTGAGGCTAAGCTTTTCTGGGAGATCGGTGGCTACGACGACGCCTTCCACGGTTGGGGGGTGGAAGACCGTGAACTCGTCGATCGGCTAGACCGAAGCGGACTGCGGGAAGTAGTCGGACCTGAGACCCTGGTCGAAACGATTCGACACAGCAATGAGGAGCGCAGCAGGTACTATGAATATGAGATTGAACTTAGCATGGCGATCAACTTCTACTATCGCCAGATCAAGCATCGCTACTTCGAAACTGCTGGTCATTGGTTCACGGATGAGCAGCGCCATTCCACCTACAGCAAGGTCGAACAGGCCATCCTGGATTCCCTGGCCAAGCCCGATTCAGACGCGACCTTCGACATTCCGATCGTCGGTTCAGACCCACCCTGGGCGGCGCGCGTTAGCGCGTCCAATGTTCGGCATTTCCTGGAGACCAAGTCTAAGGTTCTTGCTGGCCTTACCATGACCTAGCCATTGCATCCGTCGGATGCGATCACGAGTGCGGGTCAATGCCGTACACATCCGATATCGCTCTCCCACTCCAGGAACTCATGTCAGAAATAGCGTGTTCTGCGTAGTATCGGTCCTCGGAGGTAGGCCGTGAGCTGTCGGCATACCAGGGAAGATGCCTGGCCAGGTAAGGAGGACCGGCGCGAACTGCCTCAAGCTGATGCCATGACCCCGGACGGTAGAGCGCGAACGTTGTGTCGATGGGCGCGTCATAGCAGTTTCCAGGCAGCGGTCGCTGCCAAAATTGCGACTCCCAGGATTGGACAGCTAGTTTTTGTTCGTAGGTATCCGGAATGTCGTCGATTCTGATACCGAGCCCAGCCTTGGTCGCAGTTCCATGCGTGTCGAGCAGCGCCGACAGCGCCGCAACCGCGTCGTGAGGGCAATCTTCGGCGGGAACGACATCTGGATCCGTGTACACGAATGGGACTTCAGAAAACAAGCCGATCAAGCCGCTTGACCAGAGCGCCCGCGGCCCCAGGTTTCGCGATGAACGGAAGACGACGATCTCGTCTCCAAGCTGACTCAGGTATTCGAGCAGAGGCGGGTATGACGAATGATTGTCGAGAATCGCGAGATTCGTGTATCCAGCGATCCGCAGCCAGGCAAGCAGCTCTGCTAGGCAGGAAAGCCGATCGCGGCTGTTGATGATGATCGGAACCGAGCGGTAGCTCGAAGGAAAATCCCGTTGCAAAGCCTCACGCTTGGCCAGCAACGACCGCGGGGCGAAGTCGATCAGGTTGTCTAGTTCGGCGATGCGCGCATCGGCTTCCCTTATGATCGCGACGAGGTTCTCGTTCCCGGGGGCTGCGCGCAGCGTTTCTTCGGCGGTGCGACGCGCGAGATGAAACCTCCCTCCTTCGAGAAGGCACGATATCCGCAGTAACTGCAAGTCGGCCCTTGCTGGATTGGATTCGAGCGCCGGCGCGATTGCGGAGAGCGCCTGAAATGCCCGGCCACGGCCGAGCAGCGCGGCACCCACCAGCCAGGCCACGTCCGGCTCGGTGGGGATGCGGCTCAAGACCGGACGGCACAGCGCGAGAACGCGTCTGAGATCGCCTTGCGCCAGATAGCGCCGGGCATCGTCAAGCAGGTGGTTGCTGGATGCCGAAGACATGGTGGAGACCCAGTGAGTCAGTCATAGCGCTGAAGGCGAAGTGTCCGGCAGCAGACGCCCGCAGCTCCTATGTCGTATACCACATTTGATCGTACCTCGAAATTTCGCGAGAGCTCGCTCGCGAGCAAGTCTGCATCGATGCATACGAACACGACCCGTGACGCACTTCCGCTTGCATCGTCCGTTGGTCTGAACCTGCCAAGATGCTCCCAAGCGTTAATCCGGATGTGGCGAGGTCGAGCGTCGACCGGCCGCAATTCTCAACCCAACCCAGGAGATCGCAATGAAGACACTCTATGCGCTGGCTCTCGCAAGCTTGATCGGGCTCGCTGCGCCCGTCGCCTATGCGGACGAGGCCGCGGCGCCCGCGAGAGCGAACAAGACGCCGGCAGCCGCCGCGGCGCCGGTGAAGACTTCGCAGCAGGACAAGATGCGGCTCTGCGCGAAGCAGGCGACCGGCAAGAAAGGCGCCGAGCGCAAGGCGTTCATGAAGACCTGTCTGTCGAAGAAGGCTTAGCCGCGCGAGCCCGCGGCGAGGGGCCCCGCGCATTAAGAGTGCGCGGGGATCACACTTACTTAGCGCTGCCAGAAGCGGATGTCGAGCGTTACCGAGTTCTTACTGCATGACCTTGTCCGCTCGCGCGTTGAGTTGCGCCTCGGTTGCAGCGTGTATGAACGTTTCGTTCTTTCTCTTGACAAGCGCGAGAAGGCGATCGTGGTCGCGTTTCGCGAGTCGCCTGTCCACCACGAGTATCCACGCAAAGTTCTGCTCGGCTTGGGCGACGACGCTCGGAAGACACGTCATCTCGAACACCTTGAACCGGGCATCCAGCCACGCGCCGTTCGACGTGTCAATCGGTGCCCGAATGACAGGACCGATGACCTGTTTGAACGCGTCATTGATGCAGATGTTGAATCGCGTGACGACGAAGTGCCTGAATCGCATTGCGAGATTCGCTTCGGGTCGATTGGCAACTGGCGCTGAGCGACCAGAACGGACATCTAGCATCACTTCTGAGTCGCCTCCTTCGCACGCAGCAGTAGTCGCTCGTGGTCTTGGTGTGACAAGGAAGTGCTCGTCTTGTTACTTGGAAAACTCCACTGGCCTGCTGGCACGCACTCTTTGAGCCTACGCCGCGGGGTCGTCGAGATCCTGACGTCAACCTTGCGCCACGCTGACCTTTGAGCGACGCGAGTCCGATATTGCGCCCGACGCGCGCAGGTGCTTCCTGGGCTGCTGGCACAAGCTTTGCTGCATGAGTCACATCCGGACCTCGCTTCCTCCTAGGGGCCGGACCTAGCCCCGGCAGCCTCCAACGCTGTCCGGGGCTTTCTATTCACCCTCTGACAATTCACGGCGTTGTGTGACGCACGTGAGGAAGGCTAGCCCTGTATCAAAGGGCGTCGTAGCTTGTGCCCGGTACCTTTGCTGAAGACTGCTCGAGGGGCACCCGATGCGAGGCTACTCAACCGGGTACGACGTGCGTCGAGGTGGAGAGCGGACGCTCGAAGAGTTCCAAACGGCCATTTCCGGCCTCCGACGATCGTTCCCTCCGATCTGGTCGTCTATGCGTGGCGTAGGACGAGCAATCCCTTGAGATAGTCGCCCTCGGGGAAGTTCAGAGCGACCGGGTGGTCCGCCGACGGGCCGAAGCGGCCGATGATCGCCGCGTCGACACGCGCGTCGAGCGCCGCACCGGCGACGATCTTCTGGAACAGCTCGGCCGAAACGCCGCCGGAGCAGGAAAACGTGGCGAGCCGCCCTCTGGGCCGCAGCAGCTTCATGGCAAGAAGGTTGACGTCCTTGTAGGCGCGGGCCGCCTTCTCCGCGTGCTGGGCGGTGGGCGCGAGCTTCGGCGGGTCGAGCACGATCAGATCGAAGCTGGTCGCAGCGTCGCGCAGTCGCCGCAGGTGCGCAAAGACGTCGGCGTCGCGCCACTCGACGCGCCGGGACTCGAAGCCATTCGCCGCAACGTTCGCTCGAGCGAGGTCGAGAGCCGCCGCCGAGCTGTCGATCGCCAGAACGGAGCGCGCGCCGCCGGCGAGCGCGGCGCAGGTGAAGCCGCCGCTGTAGCAAAACGCGTCAAGCACGTCGCAGCCGTCGGCGAGAGCGCCGACGCGCGCGCGATTGTCCCTCTGGTCGAGGAAGAAACCCGTCTTCTGGCCGCGAGCCACGTCGACGCCGTAGCGCAGCCCGTTCTCGAGCAGAGTCACGCGTGCTGGCGCATCGCCGCGCAGTGGGCCGGCGCGCAGCTCGAGCCCTTCGAGCTCGCGCGTGTCGGCGTCCGAACGCTCGTAGACGCTCGTGCAAGCTGTGGCGTCGCACAGCGCAGCGACCAGCACATCGCGCCACGCCTCCGCGCCCGCGGCAAGCAGTTGCACGACGAGCACGTTGTCGTAGCGGTCAGCGATGAATCCCGGCAGGCCGTCGGACTCGGCGTTCACGAGGCGACAGCCGTTGTTTCTTGCGTCGTGCAGGCCGTCGCGAGCCCGTACCCCGATCTCGACGCGAGTGTGCAGGAACGCGGCATCGATCGCCTCGCGCGAATCGAAGCTCCAGACGCGGGCGCGGATGTTGGACACCGGGCTCCAGGCCGCACGCGCCATGAAGGTCCCGTCGGCGGCATGAAGCTCCACCGTCGCACCCGCCGCTGGCGAACCTTCGACGTGGGCGATCGCCCCCGAGAAAACCCACGGGTGACGGCGCAGCAGGGATTTCTCGCGGCCGGCGCGCAGCGTGACGCGAGGCAGCTTCACTTCAGGAGATGCCGACGCCGAAGAGTCTGCCGACCGCGAAGGTGACCGAGCCCGCAAGGCCCCCAAGCAGCAACATGCGTAGGCCCGACAGCATCGCCCCGCGGCCGGTGAACAGCGACAGCGTGGCACCGATTGCGAAGAGCGCGATCGCCGTCAGCGCGATCGTGATCCAGAGCGCGTGCGCGCCGGCGCCGAAGATGAAAGGCAGCAGCGGAATTGCAGCGCCTACCGCGAAGGAGAGCAGCGAGGAGATCGCTGCGCCCCACGGCGAGCCGAGCTCATCGGGATTCAAGCCCAGCTCCTCGCGGGCGAGCGTGTCGAGCGCGTGCTCGGGGTCGGAGACGAGTTGCTTCGCTATGCGCTCAGCCTCGCCGCCGGACAGTCCCTTGGCCTTGTAGATCAGAGCAAGCTCCTGCGCCTCCGCATCGGGATACTCGGCGAGCTCGTCGCGCTCCAGACCGATCTGGTATTCGAACAGCTCGCGCTGGGAGCGTATCGAGACAAACTCGCCTGCCGCCATGGCGAATGCTCCCGCCGTCAATCCGGCAACGCCGGTGAGCAGAACCACGACCGGATCGGGGCTCGCGCCGGCGACGCCGAATATGAGGCTCGCGTTGGAGACCAGTCCGTCGTTCACGCCAAATACAGCGGCGCGCAGGTTGCCGCCGCCGCCGAGCCCGCGATGTCGATGCTCCACGCTCCCTGCGATCGGGGCGCTGTGTCCACCGGGCTCGCGCCGACTGTAGATCGCCATGCCCCGCACCTTCATCGCGGCGAGCACTGCGCGCAGGCGGCTCGGTCCGAGCACCTGCACGAGCTTTGCGACGAGGCGGGTACGCGCATCGGGAACGAATGGCGGTGGGGCCGGCTTGCCGCTTGCCGTGAGCTGTGCGCGCCAGATCGCCGCCTGGGCCTCGGCCTCGCCGGCAAGGCGGCGGAACAGGTCCGAGCGGGAGGTGCCGGCCTCCGCGTCGGCGCATGCGCGGTACAAATAGGCCGAGCGCTGCTCTTCGGTCCAGCTCTCCAGCGGGTTGCTCATCGTGGCCGATCTTCGAGCGCTTCGTCGATCCGTGCAAGCACGTCGGGCGACAGCTTCGGCAGGACCTCAAGGGTACCCATGTTCTCGCTCACCTGCGCTACGCGCGTCGCGCCGGTGATCACTGTGCTGACGTTGGGATTGCGCACGCACCAGGCGAGCGCGAGCTGCGCGAGCGTGCAGCCGAGATCTGCAGCGATGGGCACGAGACGTCGCACCTTGGCTATCTTCGCCGGGTCGACGATGCGCTCGGCCAGCCACTCGTAACCCTTGAGCGTGGCGCGCGAGCCCGGCGGGACGCCGTCGTTGTATTTGCCGGTCAGCACGCCGGAGGCGAGCGGGCTCCATGTCGTGGTTCCCAGCCCGATGTCCTGATACAGGCGAAGGTATTCCTTCTCGACGCGCTCCCTGCGGAAGAGGTTGTATTCCGGCTGCTCCATCACCGGCTTGGCGAGGTGGTGCCGCTCTGCGATCTGCCATGCCGCCATGATCTCAGCCGCCGTCCACTCCGAGGTGCCCCAGTAGCTTGCCTTGCCCGAGCGAATGATGTCGTGCATGGTCCACACCGTCTCTTCGATCGGCGTTTCGGGATCCGCGCGGTGGCAGAAGACGAGATCGACGTAATCGAGCTGCAGGCGCTTGAGCGAGCCGTCGATCGCCTGCAGCAGGTACTTGCGATTGAGCGTGTTCTTCTCGTTCGGACTGTCGTGCAGGCCCCAGAAGAACTTGGTCGATACGATGTAGGAAGAGCGCCGCCAGCCGAGTTTCTTCAGCGCGTTGCCCATGATGATCTCGGCCTGCCCCTTGGCGTACACCTCGGCGTTGTCGAAGAAATTCACGCCCGCCGCGTAGGCCGCAGCCATGCACTCGCGCGCGGGCTCTTCACCCAACTGGTTGCCGTAGGTAACCCAGGAACCGAGAGAGAGCGCGCTCACGCGCAGGCCGGAGGAACCGAGGCGGCGGTATAGCATCATCGTGGGCGCGAGTTTACCGCATCGCAGCAGGCACTCGAATCGCGCCGCCTGTACAATCCGCCGGTTGCGCGGCGGGCCCCTCGGCCCGAGATCACCTCAACAATCCTTCCCGGAGTTTTCATGCCTCGAAGAAAGCGCCCGTTCAGCGTCGAAGATCTCTGGGCGGTCAAGCGCATCGGCTCGCCCACGCTCTCTCCCGACGGACGCCTCGCCTGCGCCGCCGTCACCACCTACGACATGGAGAAGAACGAGGGTAGCACGGAGCTGTGGCTGTTCCCGACCGACGGGGGCCGGGCGAAGCGACTGACCGGCGGCGACAAGGACAGCGATCCGAGCTGGTCACCAGACGGCAAGTGGATCGCCTTCGCAGCCAAACGCAAGGACGACGAAGAGCCGCAGGTCTACCTGATTGCTCCGGACGGGGGAGAGGCGAGACGGCTCACCTCGGTGTCGAACGGCGCGGCCGGCCTGCGCTGGTTCGGCGACGGCAAGCGGATCGCCTTCGTTTCCTGGGTCTGGCCCGATCTTGCGAGCGACGCCGCGCAGGCGAAGCGCAAGAAGGAGCGCAAGGAGGCAAAGGTCAAGGCACACATCACCGATCGCGCGGAGTACCGTTTCTGGGACCACTGGCTCACTGACGGGCGCGCGCCGCACGTCTTCGCCGCGGACGTGACGACCGGCCGGTCGCGCGACCTGCTAGCCGGCACCGGCCTTGCGCTCGAGCCGTGGGAGCCGAGCGCGCTGCTCTACGACATCAGCCCGGACGGACGCGAGCTCGCGCTCACCGCAGATCTCGCGCCGGAGCCTGGGATGATGCACGAGACGGACATCGTGGTGGTGAGCCTCGCTACGGGCCGCCACCGCGTGCTGACGGCCGAGAGCGGCTTCAGCGATGCCGGGCCGCGCTATTCGCCCGATGGCCGCCACATCGCATGGAATTCTTACAACCTTAAGCGGTCCTTCAACGATCAGGGGCGACTCACGCTGTACGATCGTCGCGGCGGGCGCACGCGCCGGCTCGTGTCGCGCCTCGACCGCCCGATCACGCGGCATGCCTGGGCGCCGGATGGGCACTCGCTCTATGCCCTCGTCGAGGAGCGTGGCCGGCATGGCCTCTTCAGGATCGGACTGGGATCGGCGCAGCCCGAACCGGTCGCCCCAAGCGGGACGATCGGCGGTTTCGCGCTCTCGCGCGACGGCAGACGCATTGTGTTCGATCGCGCGACGCTCTCGCAGCCGCCGGCACTCTTCGCAATCGATGCCGATGGGCGCGCTGAGCGCTCCGTCGAGACGCTCAACCGCTCGCTGCTTGCGCGGGCGGCGCTCGGCGCAACGCGCGAGTTTACGATCCGGGGATGGCGAGGGCACCCGGTACAGATTTGGGTGACCTATCCGCCGGGGTTCGATCCCAAGCGGAAGTGGCCGTTGCTGCACACGATCCACGGCGGTCCGCACGCTGCGCACATCGATGGCTGGCATTTTCGCTGGAACACCCAGGTCTTCGCGGGGCACGGCTACGTGGTGGTCGGCGTCAACTACCACGGCTCGACCGGCTTCGGCCAGCAGTGGATCGAATCGATCACCGGCGACTACGGCTTGCGGGAGTTCGCCGACACGGAGGCGGCGACCGACTTCATGTTGCGCCAGGGCTACGTCGATCGCGACCGGGTCGTGGCGAGCGGAGGAAGCTACGGCGGCTTCATGGTGGCTTACATGAACGGCCACACCGACCGCTACAAGACCTTCGTCTGCCACGCCGGCTGCTACGACTGGGTCAGCATGATGGCGACCGATGGTTATCGCTTCTTCGCCAAGGAACTCGGCGCATTTCACTGGGACAATCCGGTGCGCGTGATGCGGCAGTCGCCTCATCACTACGCGCGGCGGATGAAGACACCGACGCTGGTCATCCACGGGGAGCTCGACTATCGCGTGCCGGCGACACAGGCGCTGCAGTACTACAACACGCTGCGCGCGCGCGAGATCCCGGCGCGACTTGTCTATTTTCCCGACGAGAATCACTGGATACTCAAGCCGCAGAACTCTCGCCTGTGGTACCGCGAGTTCTTCAGCTGGGTGAAGCGCTACGCCCGCCCCGGGCCGCGCCGCCGCGGCCGCTGAGACGGCGCCCTTTCGCGGAGCCGACTAGAGGGAAGGCCCTCCCGGCTTGCCGTGCGCGTGCTCGAACGCCTCCTGGCACGCGATGCAGCGCAACGCCGTCGGGTTCGCGTTGAGACGCGGCCAGCCGATCGGTTCGCCACAGGTCCGGCAGGTGCCGTAACTGCCGTCGGTCAGACCGGTCAGCGCGGCGTCCACTTCGTGCAGTTCGGCGGTGTCGCGGGTGACCATCGCGATGTCGAGATCGCCCAGGATGTCCGCGAGCACCCAGTCCTCGGTCTCAGCCAGCTGGTCCTTCAGTCCGGCGACCCGAGGGTCGTCGTTGTTCGCGAGTTGCTCCTGCACCTCGGCGCGCAGGACCCGCCTGCGCTCGGTCAGCCGCCGGCGCAGCGTGTCGAGTTGTTCGGCGGTCAAAGGGTTCATCAATGGCGCTCCCTCGTTGGGCTCTCGCGGCCGTCCGGCGAGTCCGGGCATAGCCGAGTCCGGCCGCGCGAGGGTCGCGCTGCGCGACCCTCCCGACCGAGCCTGATCAGCGGATTCGCTTTGCCGGGTACTCTTCGTCGATGTTGTCGCGGAAAAAGCTCCACGGGGACGACGCGCCGGCAAAGCGGCGCCAGGTCTCCGCGGTGACCCCGGCATACTCGAAGGTCCCGGCCGTGAGCTCGACGACAAGCTTGCGATCGCGCTCGTCATAGCCGGCGGCGCGCAAATTGCCGCCGGACAGCCGCTTCATCTCCATCGCTTCCCTTTGACGTGAGCAGCTACGGGCGCCTCAGCGCTTCTGCTGCGC
>Ga0335084_10003864_pt1 | contig 14719 bp, 14 predicted proteins | sample Lox_Sample_44_FD_206721 | JGI IMG/M metagenome (GOLD analysis project Ga0335084, IMG submission 206721) | Soil microbial communities from Loxahatchee National Wildlife Refuge, Florida, United States - Lox_Sample_4.4 | ecosystem: Environmental > Terrestrial > Soil > Wetlands | place: USA...
CGGCCCGCTGGGCGGATCTGGTCAACGAGCTCGGGAACGACCCGAAGCTGCGCGATCGGATCGACTTCTGGCTCTTCACCTACAACACGAGCAACCCGGTCCTGCTGTCGGCGCGAGACCTCCGGAGTTCGCTCCGGCGGATCATCCAGGAGCTCGACCCGCTGGGGCGCGATCCGGCCCTCCGCCAGATGGTGATGATCGGCCACAGCCAGGGCGGCCTCCTCACCCGCCTCATGGTCACGGACAGCGGCCCGCGCTTCTGGGCCGCGGTGACGGATACTCCGTTCGAGCAGCTGGACGTGACGCCCGCGACACGCAAGCTGCTCGAGGAGTCCATGTTCTTCGAGCCGGTCTCCGCCGTGAAACGGGTCATCTTCATCGCCACGCCCCATCGGGGCAGCTTCCGCGTCTCATCGCTCGTGCTGAACCTGATCCGGCGGCTGGTCACGCTCCCCCTCGCCGTGGTGACCGGCATCAACGAGCTGGTCGCGAAGAACAAGGCGCTCTCTGACCTCGGTGCCGTCCCGAACGCGGTGGACAACATGAGCCCCCGGCATCGCTTCGTGCGCACGCTGTCGGCGAGCCCGATCGCCCCGGGGGTGAAGGTCCACTCCATCATCCCGGTGAAGGGCGCCCACGGCCCCCCGACGGGCCAGAACGACGGGGTGGTGGCCTACGAGAGCGCGCACCTGGAGGCGGCGGACTCGGAGAAGGTCGTCTACGGCTCGGAGCACTCGACCCAGGGGAATCCGCAGACGATCCTGGAGGTGCGCCGGATCCTGTACGAGCACCTCGGGATCGCGTGCGGCCTCGAGTGCGAGGTGGTGGACCGGGTCGACGAGATCATCTCCCGCACGCCACCGCCCCAGAAGATCGACGTCAAGGACCAGGGGTTCGGCGCCCGCTGATCCCTACTTCGGCGGACCCGCCGTGTAGCCCCGATTCGCCATGCACTGGCGGTACTTCACCTGGTCGACCGTGATGACCGGACCGGACGGGCCACCCGGCCGCGTGGTCTGGGCGTCGAACAGACAGTCGGCCGAGTCCTTGTTGGCCTGCTCCTTGGTCGCGCCGGGCTTCGTCCAGCCCTCGGAGTCGGACGAGGCGCACCCGGCGACGAGACCAACCACCGTCAGAAGAGCGGCGATCTTGAGCATGCTGGCTCGATTCTACCGCGAAGCGCGGTCCAGCGCTCGCACCGCGGCCGCGATGTCCTGGCTCAGGCGCCCGACCGCGCGGCTGTGGGCCGCGACGAGCGCGTCGTAGCCCTTCTCGGGCGTCGCCTCCCGCACGGTGGTGCGCCCGTTCTCGACCTTGCCGTCCTTCGCTCGACGCACCACCCAGGCCGCGTCCAGCACCGCCGAGTCGCCCGGCGTCGACTCGAAGCGCTGCACCTCGATCGCCACGCGGAAGTCCGAGTCCGGGCTCAGGAACTGGGTCACCCGGGCCGAACCCAGCAGCGCGACGAGGTTCTCGGCCACCGTGCGCTGGATGTTGCTCTGCAGCGGCGACGCCCAGCGGTTGAACTCGTCGAGCCCCACCTGGTTCGCGCCGGTGTTCACGACGATCTGCGGCCGATCGACCGTGGCGGGCACCGAGACCGAGGCCACCACCACCGAGACCGTCGACGACGATGCGGCGGCGGGCGCCGCGGCTCCGGTCCCCGCGGTGCCAGTCAAAGTATAGAAGCGGGACGGCGGGCTCGTCCCGCAGCCGGCCGCCAGCCCGGCCAGGGCGCAGAAGGTGGCGATGGCGGCGACCTGGCGCATCATTTCGGCTCCTCGCTCTTCCCGCGGATCAGCGATTCGGGATGCCGCTCCAGATAGTCGGTCAGCACGCGGATCGAGCGCGCGGCGCGCGCGACCTCGAGGAGCGCATCGCGGAGCTCCTGCTGGACCGGCGCGTCCGCGCCGATCAGCGTGGTGTCGGTGTTCTTGAGCAGCCGATCGGCGGAGGCGATCGCAAGGCGGGCCTCGTCGAGCGTCCCCTTCAGCTCGGTGTTCATGCTGCCGAGGAGCTTGTTGGCGCCCTCCACGGTGGTCTTCAGCTCGGGGAGCACGGACGTGTCGAGCTGTCCCATGAGATTCCTGGCGCTGCTCACGGTGCTCTCCAGGTCCTTGCCGATCGCATCGAGGGGAAGGCGGTCGAGCTTCGCGAGAATGCTGGTGAGCTTGGCTTCGAGATCCGGGACCGTGCTCGGGACCACCGGCAGCTCCAGCGGATCCTTGGTCCAGTCGACCTTCGGCTTGGGTGCATCGGGGAACCGGTCCAAGGCAACGTACAGCTGCCCGGTGAGGAGGTTGCCGCTGCGCAGCTGCGCGCGCAGCCCTCTCTCCTCCACGGCGCGCTTCACGAAGGCGAGGCGCCTCTCCGCGCTGCCTTCCACCAGGGCCCGCCCGGCCGCCCGCTGCTCGCCGGGGGCCAGGCGCTCGACGAGCCGCTCCGGGTAGAACGTGATGGAGGCCCGCGGGCGAAGCGCGCCCGTGACCGGGTCGAAGGCCAGCCCGACATCGACGACCTCGCCCGCGGGCAGCCCGAACAAGAGCACGGGCGCCCCCACCGACAGCCCCCTCACCGTCTCGTTGAAGTAGAGCACGTAGCGGCGGCTGATGGTGTCCGGCTGCTTCATCGCGGCGGCGCGATCGGGGTGGAGGGTGAACGCGGTGTTCGCGGCCGCCGGCGCGGTGGCCGTGAGGTAGGTGGGCGTGTCGAACGCCAGGCCGCCGGCGAGCAGCGCCACCAGACTCTCGGTGCGAACATCCACCCCGCCCGCGCCGAGCGAGACGTCGATGCCACTCGCATTCCAGAACCGCGTCTCCGGAGTGACGTACTTGTCGTAGGGAGCGTTGACGAATGCGGTGATCTCGACATCCTTTCCGTCCGCGGCGAGGTCGTACTTGACGATCTGACCGGCCTGCAGGCGGCGGTAGTAGATCGGCGAGCCGATGCCCAGCGACCCCAGGTCGTGGGCCTTCAGCACGAACGCCTTCCCCGGCTGGTCGGTCACGACCGGGGGCACGTCGAGGCCGACGAACTGCCGGCGGCTCTGGCTCGATTTGCCGGGCTGCAGCCCGATGTAGTTCCCGGACAGCAGGGTGCCGAGCCCGGAGATGCCGCTGAGGGTGACGCGCGGCTCGACCACCCAGAACTTCGCGTCCTCCACCATGAGGCCGGCGGCGCTCTTGGCGATCTTGGCGGTCACCTCCACCTTGCCGTAGCCGTCCGCCAGGACCACCGCACTGACATGACCGATGTTCACGTCCTTGTACTTGACGAAGGTCTTGCCGGCCTCGATGCCCTCGGCGCTCCGGAACACGATGGTGATGGTGGGGCCCTCGGTCAGGACCCGCTGGATCGCGATCCCGAGGGCGATCACCGCGGCGAGGATCGGGATGATCCAGACCACCGAGATCTTCGTGCGCCTCGGTCGCACCACGGTGGCCTGCGGCAGGTCGTCGCGGTCCATCGGCTCAGGCATGACGACCCTCCCACCGGCGACCCGCATCCCAGACGAGGCGCGGATCGAAGAACTCCACCGCGAGAACCGTCAGGATCACCACCGCCATGAAGAACACCACTCCGGGCCCCGGCTCCACCGACATCAGCGGCTGCAGCTGCACGAGTGCGACGGTGAACGTGTCGACGAAGACGTCGAGCATCGACCACCGCCCGATGATCTCGACCATGCGATACAGCCGCGAGCGGTCGCGGTTGCTCGTGATCGAGCCACGCTGCACGCTGATCAGCAAGTACGCGAGGGCCACCAGCTTCCCGAGCGGGATCATCACGCTGGCGATCAGGACGACCAGGGCCAGCGGCCACGATCCCGACGTGTACAGGAAGACCACGCCGCTCATGATGGTGTCGGGCTCGGACCCCGTGAACGTGTTGGTGTTCAGCACCGGGAGGAGGTTGGCCGGGATGTAGCAGATCGCGGCCGCGACGAGGAGCGCCCACGCGTACTGGATGGAGTTGGGGCGCCGCCACTCGAGCTCGGCCCCGCAGCGTGGGCAGTAGCCGGGCCGCGCCGGCCGGGCCGGGCGCGACAGCAGGCCACACGTCTCGCAGGAGACGAGGCCGGCCTCGGCCGCGCTCAGCATCGAGACGGTCATCACGCCGCCTCCGGGTCGGACCGGCCGTCCGCCCACTCGACTCGCTTCCAGATCTCGTCCAGGTCGATGTTCACCATGATCGCGGGCAGCAGCACGATCAGGGCGCCCAGCGCGTACATCCCGATGTCGGGCGTCACCGTCGCCAGCTCCGCGATCTTGATCAGCGCGACCAGGACCCCGAGCATCATCACCTCGTTCATCGACCACGGCCGCATGACGCCGGCCCAGCGCAGCGGCTCGGCGACCCAGTGCGGGGCGGGCGGCCGCCTCACCGCGAGCAGGACCGTCAGCATGAACGCGATGTACGCGGCCGGCGCGATGACCACGCAGAAGGCCACCACCACCGCGGTCCCCTGGAGTCCCTCCAGCCACATCTGGTAGGCGCCGCCGAGGATGGTGGTGCTCGCGGCGCGCCCGACGACGGAGAGGCTCATCAGCGGGATCGTGTTGGCCACGATGAAGGCGATCGCCGCCGCGAGCGTCAGCGCGAGCGGCCGGTCCAGCGGGTCGGAGACCCGACTGGCGAGCGCCTCACCGCACCGCGGGCAGCGCGCCTTCCCGCCCGGGGGAAGCGGCGGGATGCGCTGGAGCAGATCGCAACCCGGACAGGCCACCGCCTCCCCGGCCGGGCGACTGCTCACGGATGGCGACCCTTGAGCTCGATCACCTGGCCGAGCCGGAGCACCGTCATCGTGAACTCGGCGCCGGGCGGCAACGAATCGAGGAGATCGCGCACCCGTCGGTGCTCGGTGACCTCCCCGACCGGCGTACCGTGGACCTTGAGGATGATGTCGCCGCCGACCACCATCTGCTCGCCCATGATCGTGGCCGGCACCGTGCCGCCCCGCAGCCCCACCGCGTCGCCCACCGAGCCCCGGGCCACCGACTTGACGAGGTAGCCGCTCGCCTGCGGCAGGTTCAGGATCTGGGCGATGGGGCCGGTGACGAGCCGCCCCTCGAGCCCGCTCCAGAAGGACGGCCGCTCGAGCAGCAGCTTCTTGGCGGTGTTGATGCTCACCACGAAGCCCAGCCCCTCGCTGCCGCCGGACTTGGAGATGTTGTGGCTGACAATGCCGATGACCTCGCCCGCCATGTTGAACATGGGGCCGCCCGAGTTGCCGGTATTGATGGTGGCGTTGGTCTGGAGGAACTCGGCCAGCGGCATGGGCCGGTAGACGCTATTGGCCGGCCAGCGGGCGCTGATCCAGCCCGCGGACATGGAATGGCTGAGCCCGTAGGGCGCCCCGATGACCATGACGGGGTCGCCGACGCGCACCGTGTCGGAATCGGCCAGCGGCGCCACCATCACTCCCTTGGGGACGCGCTCGAGCCGCAGCAGCGAGAGGTCGGCGGCTGGCTCCGAGCTGATCACTCGCGCGGGCACCGTCTCGCCCCCGAGGAACTCCACGTTGATCTCGTCCATGGAGTGCACCACGTGCGCGGCGGTCAGCACCTTGCCGTCGGTCGAGATCAGCACGCCGGATCCGGTCTCGTTGAACCGCGTGAGCCCACCCGCACCCTCGACGTCGCGGCCCTTGGCCCGGATCACCACCACCGTGGGGTTGACCTTGCGGAAGACCTCACCGATCGTCTGGGCCTCGACTGCCTCGGGGGCACAGATCAGCGCGACGCCGATCGGCACCGCGGGCAGCAAGGCCCGCAACCGCCAGCGGCGTGCGGCCCTCCGGCCATCGATCGTCGTCATGGACCCGATATCCTACTTCATCCGCTCGAAGAACACGTCGAAGGTTTGCCCCAGCGCGGCCTGGAAATACGAACCCGCGAGCTGGTCGCGCTTGGGGTCATAGGCCAGCGTATAGGTGCTCCCGGGATAACCCGGGGCGCGGAGCTCGACGATGACCCGCAGCGTCGACCCCTGACGGGTCGCCTCGGCCCGGGCCACGTTGATCGGGCGGGGATTGAGATACGTCGCCTCGATCGCGCCGCCCGCGGCGGCGTTCCGGATCTCCAGGACGTACCCGCCGTCCGGCCGGAGCCAGCGACCGTTCAGCGCGGAGAACCCGACATCGGCGCCTGCGCTCCGCTCGGTTCCGCTCCGCAAGACCATCGCGGCGGCGAGAATCCCCACCACCAGCACGACGGCCGCCGCGATGAGATACGAGCGGCGCCGGATAGGCCGCCGCTGAACGGACGGCCTCGGTGGCCTGGCCTTGCTCATTCGAGCCCGGCCCAGCAGGTCCCGTTGCTCTCGTACGTTCCGCCCGACCCCTCGCACGCCTCGCGCGCGTTGTACGGCGTGGAAGTCCAGCCCGCGCATCCGGACATCAGCGCGGCCGCCAGCACGAGTCCGACGAGAGCTCTCACGGTCGCCTCCTTAGCTACACGAGCGCATCCGCGAGGCATGGTCTCAGGGACAACGTCGGGGGTCCATGGGACCAAGGTCCTATCCGGCTCGGCCCGTCACTCGAACGCAAACACGCCCTTCCAGTCGTTCTTCAGCTCGGGCTTCGCCTTCACCAGGGCGGGCACCCGCTCGAAGCAGTAGACGACCTGCGTGTACATCGGCTGCTCGACCCAGAGCGTGCCGTCCTGATCGAAGGTCGCGATGCGGGCCTCCGGCGCCACGAATTTCGGGCTCGCCTTGTCGGTCGTGGCCTGCACGAACTCGACGATCGCCTTCTTCGCCGGCCCGTCGTTCCACGAGGGCAGCGGGTCGGTCTCCGCAAATGCCCGGACGACCAACACCAGGCTGATGAGACACGCCATCGCTACCCGGTGGCTGAGCATCGCCCGCCCCTTTCTCATGAGTGACCGGACCTCGCGGTGTCCGACCAGTACCACATCCTCGGGGCAGACGGCTTCCACGGCCGTCCGCCCCGAGGGTCATCATCTCCGGCGGCTTACTTGCCCATTGCGGCCCGGGCCGCCTCGATCTTCGCCTTCACGGCATCGAGGTTGAAGCTCGCCCCCTTCTGCATCGGCGGGAACTCGATCGCCGTCATGGCGAGCTTCTCCACCTGCGCCTGGACGAAGACGAAGCGCCAGAACTCGTACTTGAACCAGTCGAAGAACTGTACCGACCCGCTCTTGGTCAAGTCCTCCGGCCAGCCCGCGCGCTCGAAGGGGTCGAGGCGGAGGTTGGTCAGGTAGGGCACGTCGGGCTTCGTCTTGTCACCCAGCCAGCCGCCGGGCTGGTCGATGAAGCGGTATTTGTAATCGCCGATGCGCACGGCGCCGAGCTCGCTCTCGCCGAAATACCAGATCTCGGTCCGATTCGACGGCCCCTTGCCGGTGATCAGATCCATCTGGTTGTACCCGTCGAGATGCACCTTGTAGGTGCGATCACCCAGCTGCTTGCCCTTCTTCAGCTCTTCCGTGATGTTCGGGTTGCCGGCGGCGGCCAGGAACGTCGGGAACCAGTCGAGCCCCGAGATGATGCCGCTCTCGACCTTGCCGGCGGGCACCTTGCCCGGCCAGCGGATGATCGCCGGCACGCGGAAGCCACCTTCCATGACCGTCCCCTTGGCCTGCGCGAACGGGGTCATGCCGCCGTCCGGCCAGGTGAAGAGCTCGGTGCCGTTGTCAGTGGTGAACACGACGATCGTGTTGTCGTCCACGCCCATGTCCTTGAGCTTCTTCATCACGAGGCCGACGTCGTCGTCGAGCTGCGCCATGCCGGCTTCATGAATGGACCAGCCGTTCTGGGCGTTGCGCAGGGCCTGGTACTTCGGCGACAGGTGCGTGACGATGTGCATGCGCGTCGGGTTGAGCCACACAAAGAACGGCTTGCCGTCGGCCTTCGCCTTGTCGAGGAACGCCAGGGCCTTGTCGCGGATCTCGTCGTCCACGGTCTCCATGCGCTTCGGACACAGCTCGCCCGCGTCCTGGATCCTCTGCTTGCCGACCTTGCCCCAGCGCGGATCGACGGTGGCGTCATCGACGGTGGTCGCGAACGAGTGGAGCATGTTGCGCGGGCCCACCTGCGCCCTCAGGTTCTGGGGATAGTTCGGATGGCAGGGGTCCTCCATCGCGTCCAGGTGATAGAGATAGCCGAAGAACTCGTCGAAGCCGTGCACCGTGGGCAGGAACTCGTTGCGATCGCCCAGGTGGTTTTTGCCGAACTGACCGGTGGCGTAACCCATCGCCTTGAGTGCGGTCGCGATGGTCACCGCCTGTGCCGGGATGCCGATGGGGGCGCCGGCCTGGCCGACGGTGGTCATGCCGGTGCGGATCGGCAGCTCGCCGGTGATGAAGTTTGCGCGGCCGGCCGTGCAGCTGGCCTCGGCGTAGTAGTCGGTGAACAGCATGCCCTCGGCGGCGATCTTGTCGAGGTTCGGCGTGCGGCCCGCCATCATGCCGCGGTGGTAGGCGCCGATGTTCCACATGCCGATGTCGTCACCCATGATGACGACGATGTTCGGCTTCGGCTGCGCGGCCGCCGGCCCGGCCACGAGCGCCACGGCGACGAGCAGCGCCACCCAGATCAGCAACCCTCTGCGTGCATCCCTCATTACGCTTTCCCCTTTCGCCTTGTAGGCCCGAACGACACCTTGATGGGTCAGCCCCCTCGGTCGGGCGGCTGGCGTGTCTCGTAAGCCTGCCTAACGGGAGACCGTGAAGTCCATGGGACTTTGGTCGTACTAAGTTGGTCATCGAGATCGGGAACGGGGGACGGCGCGGGCGCCAACGTGCGTGTGCCCGCCCTAGTTGGCCGGTCGGGCCTCCATCTTCCTCTCGAGCTCCTGCTTCAGCGCCTCCGGGTTGAAGTGGCGCCCCTTTGCATGGGCGGGTAGGCAAGGGAGGTCAGCTCGAAGGGATCCGGCGTGCTCCGGGTCGCACCGCGGCCGCTCCCACATGCGTGAAGGAGCGGACGCAAGCGCGGCGGCCGACGCAGATCCCGAGGCCGCGGGGCCTCCCGTGATATCGTCACCGAGCAACGCGCTACGAGATGGTCGCTCGTCCGTCAGACGAAAGGGCAATGGGTCGGAAGAAGAAGCAGCGGCGGAAGACGACGGGAACACCCGTCACGTCGGCAGCGCAGCCGGCCGGGCGTCCGGATCACGCGACCGGGCCGGCGCCGGATCCGCGCCGCTGGCGACCGATCGGCGTGGGCATCGGCGTCGTCGTCACCATTCTCGTCATCACGGGAGCCTGGTGGTGGCAGTCAGGCGGCCGGCTGCCGACCCAGTTTGCCGGCGGAGCACCACCGGCCCGTCCGGCCGCGACCTACGTCGGCCACGCGGTCTGCGGGCAATGTCACGCTCAGGTCGAGCAGCGCTGGCGGGGCTCGCACCACGACCTCGCCATGCAGGCGCCGACCGACGCCACCGTCGCGGGCGACTTCAAGAACACGCGCTTCACCTACGCCGGCGTCACCTCGACCTTCTCCCGCCGCGACGGCAAGTTCGTGGTGCGCACCGACGGGCCCGACGGCAAGCTCGCCGACTACGACGTCAAGTACACCTTCGGCACCGAGCCGCTGCAGCAGTACCTCATCGAGCTCCCCGACGGACGCTTGCAGGCGCTCGGCATCGCCTGGGATAGCCGGCCGCCCGCGCAGGGCGGGCAGCACTGGTTTCACCTCTATCCGGGCCAGAAGGTCGACCATCGAGACGAGCTGCACTGGACGCGCCCCAGCCAGAACTGGAACTACATGTGCGCCGAGTGCCACTCGACCGGCGTGCGGAAGAGCTACGACCCCAAGACGCGCCGCTTCGCCACCCACTACGCCGAGGTCAACGTCGCCTGCGAGGCCTGCCACGGCCCCGGCTCGAGGCACCTCGCGTGGGCGCGCAAGGACGGCGGCGGCCCGCGCCCGGACGATCCGAGGAAGGGGCTCGCCGTCACGCTGGACGATCGCCGGGGCGTCACGTGGACGATCAGCGCGGAGACGGGCAACGCTCACCGCTCCCCGCCCGTCCGGAAGGGCCACGAGGTCGAGGTGTGCGGCCGCTGCCACGCGCGCCGGGGTCAGTTCTCCGAGGACGATACGTCCCGTCGGTTTCTCGGCGACACCCATCGGGTCGCCCTGCTCGAGGACCGCCTCTACTACCCGGACGGGCAGATCCGCGACGAGGTGTACGAGTACGGCTCTTTCCTCCAGAGCAAGATGTTCCAGCGGGGGGTGACGTGCTCGGACTGCCACGATCCGCACAGCGCCAGGCTGCGCGCCCCCGGCAGCCAGGTCTGCGCCCAGTGCCATTCCGCCCAGAAGTACGCGGCGCCCGCGCACCATTTCCACCCGGCGGGCTCGCGCGGCTCCGACTGCCTGGGCTGCCACATGCCGACCACCACCTACATGGTCGTCGACCCGCGCCACGACCATAGCTTCCGGGTTCCGCGCCCGGATCTCTCGGTGACGCTCGGCGTGCCGAACGCGTGCACGCGATGCCACGCCGACCGGCCGGCCGCGTGGGCCGCCAAGCAGGTGAACGCCTGGTACGGTCACACCCCGAACGGCCACCAGCGCTACGCGGAGGCCTTCGCGGCGGCCGCGAGCGGGGCGCCGGGCGCGGCCGGGCTACTCGAGGCGGTGGCCCGCGATCGCGACCAGCCCGCCATCGCCAGGGCGAGCGCGATCGCGCGCCTGGCGGCGGTCCCGGGCGCCAGCTCGCGGGACGCGATCGGCTCGGGCCTGAAGGACGGCGATCCCCTCGTGCGTCGGGCGGCCGCGGCCGCCCTCGATGCCGCCCCGCCGGTGCGTCGCGTCGAGCTGCTGGCTCCCCTGCTCGAGGACCCGGTCCGTGTGGTGCGCATGGAAGCGGCCCGCGCGCTGACCGGCGTGCCGCGCGACAGCCTGACCGACGCGCAGGGCGGGGCCCTCGACCGTGGCCTCGCGGAGTACGTCGCGGCCGAGCGCTTCAATGCCGATCGCCCGGAGTCGCACGTCAACCTCGCCCTCCTCTACGCGGCCCAGCGACGCCCGGCGGAGGCCGAGGCGGCGCTGCGCACAGCCCTGGAGGTGGATCCGCGGTTCGTCCCGGCCGCGGTGAACCTCGCCGACCTCTATCGCGGCACCGGGCGGGACGCGGACGGCGAGCGGGTGCTCCGGGACGTCCTCGCGCAGGAGCCGAGGAGCGCGCCCGCGCACCACGCGCTCGGGCTCCTCCTCGTCCGGCAGAAGCGCATGCCCGAGGCATTGCGCGAGCTGGAGACGGCGGCGCGGCTGGCGCCCGAGAGCGCCCGCTACGCCTACGTGTACGCGGTGGGGCTCGACGGGACGGGACGACGGAAGCGGGCGCTCGAGGTCCTCGAGCGGAGCCTCGTCCGTCACCCCTACGACCGCGAGACGCTCTCCGCGCTGATCGCGTTCACGCGCGAGGACGGCGGTCCGAGCCGAGCGCTCGTCTACGCGCGGCGGCTCGCCGATCTCGAGCCCACGAATCCCGAGGTGAGCCAGCTCGTGAAGCGGCTCGAGGCCGAGGCCGCGCGCTGAGCCACGAGCTGGCCGGCGCGCCTACGGCAGCGTGCAGCTGCCGAAGATCGCGAACAGGCCGTCGTTCTCGACGACCGATCCCCCGAACGCCCCGCCCTCCGAGGCGATCACCATGCTCCACGCCTTGCCGTTCTCGCCCCCCTGGAGCATGAGCTGGCCGTCCACCATGCCCGAGGTCTTGATCTCGGTCTTGCGCCCGCTGCCGTCGTTGTCTGTGAGGAGCCGTCCTTTGACGTCGACCCGCAGGAAGGTCGGTAGATTGTTCCCGGCCTGCGGGGCGCTGCGCTCGCACTTGCCGTCTGCCGTGCACTCGCTCACCGCAGTGACCGCGCACAGCATCGTCTTCGAGCCGTCGTACTTGCCCGCCGCCGATGCCGGAGACGCCAGGGCCATGCACGCCAGCGCGACACCCAGACCCATCGCCTGAATCCTCATCATCGATCTCCTCATGGCTAGTTCACCGAATAGCCCTTCGCGCCGAGGCACGAGGACAGCGCGCGCTTGTAGTTCTCTCCCTGGGCCGCCTGCATCTGCTGCGCCTGCGCCTGCTGCGCCTGCGCCTGTTGCTCCTGGTCGCGCCGACGCATGCCGCCGATCATGGCGCCGCCTGCGGCGCCGATGGCCGCGCCCTTCCCCGCGTCGCCCGCGATGGCGCCACCGACCGCGCCGACCGCCGCGCCACGGGCCGCGCCCTTGAGCGGGCTGGCCGTGGGCGCCGGCGCCGGGGCCATCGCCGGGGCCTGGGCGCCGCCGGTCTGCTGCGTGGCCCACGCCTGGCACTCGGCCGTGTCCTGCGCCTGCTGCTGGGGGGTCTGCCCCTTCTGGGGGTAGATGAAGATCTGCTGCCCCCACGCGCTGCCGGTCGCGAGCAGCAGCGCGCCGACGACCATCCATCCCTTGACCACTACCGATCGCGTCTCTGTCATCTTTGCTCCTCCTGTTCTGAATGTCATGGGGACTCGAGCCTGCTCGTCCGAACGGCGATCATCGGGGCGACATCCCGGGGCGCCCGCCCGGAGGCGCGCCGAGAGCTACGGATCGGCGGGTCTCGGTCCGGGCGTCACGGTGTCGACTCGCGGGGCGGAATGATCAGAACCGGATGTACATGCGGACGCCGCCCACGACCGCAGTGTCCACGTTCGTCAGGCGGGTGCCGCTCGAGTCGAGCTCCTTCTGCAGCCCGGGGTTGACGATCTGCAGGTCGAGGCTCATCCGCAGCCACTGCGTGATCGCCGCGTTGTAGAAGATCTCGACCGCGTCCTCGTGGTCGAGGCCGAGGTCGAGGGTCTTGCGCAGGAACGGAACGAAGTTGTCGCTGAACTGGGTGCGCGCCCAGGCGACCCCGAAGTTGTCGTGCGGGCGCCCCGGGACGACCCCGTTGCCTCCGATGCCCGTCGAGTAACTGTACTTGACCGGGTTCGCGTCACCATCGGAGGCGCCGAAGTTGAAGAACATCCCGATGCCGCGCTTCTGATCGCCCCCGGGATGCCAGAAGTACTGGTCGAAGCTGTAGAACACGGCCCAGGTGCTGTCCTCGCGGTTCGCGGGTCGGACCGGGGTGAGGAGCCCGGGGGCGAACCGCTCCAGGATCCGCCCGAGGATGGGGCCCGGATCCCCCAGCATGGGGAACCGCGCCTCGAGGAGAAACTTCGCGAGGTTGGCGGGGTCCTGGCTGAGCGAGAGGCGGGACTTGTCGCTCCACAGGCCGCCCACGCTCTGGTGACCGACGAGCCCGAACGGCTTGATCGTCGCCTTGCCGCTGGCGACGACCGTCGCGCCGTGGTCGAACGCCTCGGAGATGTCGCTGTTCGTGGGCGTACCGCTCGCGTCGAGCGCCATGGCCGAGAGGACGGCACCGTCCCACGGCAGGACGACGAACCCCCCGCCGTACGCCGAGATCGGAATCAGGGCGAGGGCCATGGGAAAGGACGCCGCCGGACTCATGAACTGGTTGCGGATGTCGCCGGCGAACTCGCCCTTGAACGCGTCGTACGTGAAGACCTTTCCCGCGAACAGGCCGAACTTGGTGCTGAGAAACTGCGTGAACGTCGCGTCCATGAGGGCAGAGGTCTCGGCCTTCGGCTTGGGCAGCAGCAGCCAGGTGTTCACCGGCGCGACGGCGCCGGTGTTCCCCTGCACGCTGTCCCCGAAGCTGGAGTCGCCGTAGAGCTTGAAAAACCCGCCCGGCCAGAGGCCCAGCTTGCCGGTGTCGATGTTCAGCGTGTAGTCGGCGTTGCCGTAGAACTCCCAGCCGGTGTCCTTGCCCCCGCCCAGGACCCCCTGCGGGCTCAGGAGCGCGTCCACGTCGAGCACCACGCCCTTCTTGCCGAGCTCGTCCCGCAGCCCCCACCAGCTCCCGGTGAGCCGCGGCCGATCCCAGAAGTCCCCGCCCCACGTGGGCGGGACGTCGACCGGCTGCGCGCTCGCCGCGCCCGGGGCGAGTAGCAAGGCGGAGCCGAGCAGCGCCACCCCCGCGTACCGAGCGTTCCTCATCCAGGTGCCCTTCATTCCGTGACCTCCTCGGGGCCTTCGCAGTCCCCCGAGCATCATAAGCGACCTCGTGGCGCTTCGCCGCCCCGAGGTCGCTGGCCAGAGCCCTCCTACTCGGGCAGTCCGTTGATCATGTACATCGCCCCGATCAACGCGCCGGCGGTGGACATGGATCCGAACCACTTCTCGTAGATCGGTACGATCTCCCGCGAGCGATAGAGCGCCGCGAGCGCGCGGTTCACCGAGAGCCGGAAGTCCGGGTCGCCCCGGCGCATCATCAGTCCGTAGGGCTCGTAGGAGAAGAACTCCTCCACCAGGGAGAGCTTGGCCGGGTCCTTGGAGGTCCGGCCGATCCCGATGAGGATCACGCGATCCGAGGCGTAGGCGTCCGCGGTGCCGGCGTCCAGGGCGGCCACGCCCGCGGCGTGGTCCTTCACCGGCACGAGGGTCGGCGACACCGTGTGCCGCTTGATCGCGTCGTTGAGGCTCTTCTCGGTGGTCGTGCCCGGGATGATCGCGACGCGCTTGCCACTGAGCGTCGACACCCCGAGGATCTGCGAGCTGTCGGTGACGAGGAGGCTGCCGCCGTCGACAAAGGTCAGCAGGCTGAAGTCCACCATCTCCTGCCTCTTCAACGACGCGGTCGTCGACCCGCACTCGAGGTCGACGGTACCGTTGGCCACCGCCTGCATCCGGTTCTCCACCGTGACCTTGACCCACT
>Ga0335084_10003865_pt1 | contig 14717 bp, 12 predicted proteins | sample Lox_Sample_44_FD_206721 | JGI IMG/M metagenome (GOLD analysis project Ga0335084, IMG submission 206721) | Soil microbial communities from Loxahatchee National Wildlife Refuge, Florida, United States - Lox_Sample_4.4 | ecosystem: Environmental > Terrestrial > Soil > Wetlands | place: USA...
CGAGTATCTCGTTCCAGCCCTCTAATTGACCGCTATTTTTCGCGCTCTCCATGGGCTCATTTCCAATGAAGGTGAGTTTCGTCTGGCCGTTTCCGAGATCCTCAAAGATGGTCACGTCGTACGCACCCTCGATGGCCTCATGTTCTATTCCTAGCTGCGCAGGATCAATCTTGTTTCCCTTCGAGTCCGAAAAGTACATCAAGGAAACGATCTTCTCATGCGGAACAATCTCGTGGTATTCGACCGCATTCCAGAACTCCTGCCCATCTGGAGATCTCATGCAGCAGAGGAATTTCCCCCCAACGCGAAAATCCATCTTGCAAACGGGCGCAGTAAACCCCTTCGGTCCCCACCACTGCATCACGTACTTCGGGTCTGTCCAAGCTTTCCAGACCAATTCGCGTGGGGCATCAAAAACCCTGGTGACAACCATCCGCTCCGTCTCATTCACCGCGTTTTTTGTCATCTCTGACCTCCGCTTTTTTCATTTGATTCACAACCACATCCAGCTTGTCGAAACTCTCTTCCCAGAATCGGCGATAGCTGATCGCCCAGTCGCTGACTGCCTTGATGGACTCTGGCCTAAGCCTGCAGATACTCTCTCGCCCACGCTTCGTCTTGGTCACAATCCGCGCCCGCACCAGGTAGGCAATATGTTTCGAAATCATCTGCTGCGAGAGTGCAAACCCTTCCGTCAAGCCGTGCACAGAGGCAGGCCCACGGGAGAGCCGCGCGATCATCGCCCGGCGGGTTGGATCAGACAGAGCCGAAAATGTTGTGCCCAGCCTATTCACAACCATATGGTAGTGGATTATCTACCGTTGTCAAGTGTGGATTTCGCGATTTCTGATTTCTGAACCCTGACTCATTAATCTGACGATGAAAGTTGCGTACCGCAAACTGCACAGGAACGAGCCGCTACATCTCTCAAGGAGAGCCGGCCCCAGGCCCCCTTGCGGACGTCAAGTCTGTTCGTTGCAAGCGGTTAACGTTGGCGTCAGTTAAGCGGGATCGGCCAGGTCAGAGAGTCTCCGGACTGCCCGCTTGCCAGCTAGTCCATACAAACCAGCGCAATCCTTGTAGCAGCCGAGGCGAAACATAAGCGCAATGCTTGTGAAAAGGGGGTTCTCCTAGATGAGAAAATCGGAGCGTAGCGACTGGGTGCCTAACATGCAGTCTCAAGCCAAGCTTTTCGCCGTTTCAACAGAGTTTCGCTCGAAAAAAAGTCTCGATTTTCCCGAACCTTCTGGCATCTCTATCCACCTTCTCAGGAGGTCGGGGCCGCCTCAATGCGTGCTGTGGCGATCTTTCGCCAACTATCAAGGGGCTGCTTCCTTGGGCGCATTGGTGTCTCTCAAAAACGGCGGGTAACTTAGGTCACGACAGGACACGGTGCGAGAACCCGGGTTCTCGATTGCAAACCGAGATCTTGTGATCACGCTCGCAGCGCAAGACCGTCCAAGATACTTGGCCGACATGTTTACTCTGACTATTTGGGACGAGACGTTTCGTCTCGAGTGCGCGTAGGCCTTGCAGCGGAAAGAAGGAGTCACAGCATGGGGAATATTAGCCGTCGCGATTTTCTGGCTATGGCCGCGGTGCTTGGTGCGGAAGCCGCTTGGGGTCGCTCATTCTCGACTCCCTCGAAGATTTCCTGGCGCGAGAGTCGCGACCTCTTCCCGGAAGGGGTAGCCTCCGGCGATCCTGACAGCAACAGTGTGTTGCTGTGGACCCGGCACGCCCCGCAGCCTAAACCCGTTAAGGAACTGATCGTCGAAGTGGCGCTCGACCAGACATTCCAACGTGTGATCGCAACTAAGAGAGTGTCGATTTCGGCGGAGGCGGATTGGACCTGTCGTGTGCTGGTCGGAGGACTGAAGCCAGCACAGGTCTATTGGTATCGCTTTACCGATCCTGAGGGTTCCGGCAGCCGCCTCGGCCGCACCATCACCGCGCCTGCCGATGATGATTCTCGGCCGGTACACTTCGCGTTCGTCAGTTGTCAGAACGCAAACCTCGGAGCGCAGAACGCGTACCGAAGAATGATCTTCGAGGACGAGCGCGCTTCTGAGCAGGACCGCCTCAGCTTTGTCCTGCACCTGGGCGACTTCATATACGAGCTGGTCTGGTATCCGGAAGACCGCGCCACCTATTACGACCGCAAGGTGAAGGAAATCGTTCATTATCCAAAAGGAGAAAAAATTCACGACTTCCACATCCCAGTGGACGTGGATGACTACCGTGCTGTGTATCGTGCCTACTTGCGCGATCCTGACCTTCAGGACGCTCGTGCCCGCTGGCCGTTTGTTCCCATGTGGGATAACCATGAGTACAGCTGGCAGGGATGGCAAGCCTTGCAAGTGTTCGACGGGAAAGCGCGTCCCGCGCAGACGCGCAAGGTTGCTGCCATGCAGGCATTTTTTGAGTATCAGCCCGCGCGCATGGTGAAGAGCGGCGGTCCGTCGTTAGAAGAGTTCAACCCACCCAAGGTTCAGGATGCCCCGGTCACTGTTTTCGACGAGCATGGACTCGGGCAGGAGGCCAACAATCTTGCGGCGATCCATAGTCTGAAGGGATACCGGTCGCTCCGCTGGGGCCGGAACGTGGAGCTCATGATCACCGACGAGCGAACCTACCGATCGGAGGATCCGGGAACCAAGTTCGATGACTCAGCTTTCTTTAATAAGGACTATTCGGAGTTCGTGCCTGAGGAGGTGTTGGAGATCGTCGATGGCGGCCGGGATTACAACGGAGGCAAACCGCCCGACACTATCCGTTTCGGGGATAAGCAAGTTCCGAACCTCCGTAAGGCGGATCCCGCGCAGACCATCCTCGGAGCCGAGCAAAAAGCGTGGTTTCTGGAACGACTACAAAACTCGAAAGCTCCTTGGAAGATCTGGGGAAGCACAACTTCGACGCTGGATATGCGTGCCGACCCGCTGAACCTTCCCGCGGGAATGGTGGCAAGCGCCTGGCCCGGTGCCGGGTATGCCAGCTTTGGCGGCGTGGACTTCAGCACTGCCCCTCAGGAGCGCGGTGAAATCTACGATTTCATTCGAGCGCATGCGATCACGGGGCTTGCCACGGTTGCCGGCGACGCGCACAGCTTCTGGGCCGGTTTATCGTCGAAGTCTTTGCCGCCGAAGCCCTTCGATCCCGTAGGTGTGGCATTCGTGGTTGGATCAATCTCAGCGCCTGGGGCGGTGGAGGCAATGGAACATCAGCTGCACAAAGACGCTCCGCTGCGGGCTCTGTTCGTTGGGCAAGGTCCCGGTGACAATCGTCCGCAACCCACGATCAATATGCTGGTGCGTCACGGTGTTCGGTCATGCCTGGAATATGCCAAGAGTGGTGACGTGCAGAAGGCGCGCCAGCTTTCCAACCCGGATTTGTCACCGCACCTGTCGTTTATTGACATGGGTGGCCATGGGTATGCGGTCGTGCACGCCGCCGCGGACCGGCTAGAGACCGAATTCGTCTGCGTGCCGCGTCCCATCGTCCGCCAGGACCAGCCGGATGGCGGACCGATTCTCTATCGGGTCCGACACGGTGCAAAGCTCTGGGGCAAACACGAACGTCCGAATCTCGAGCAGAAGGTGATCGAAGGCAATCCGGCGTTTTCGATTTAGGGATCGGCTAGCAGGAAAACCGCTTCCACGTCGGAATATGAAATGCTCTGGAAAATTATCGCTGCGTTAAATCCTGTCTAGGTCGCTTGCAGCTCGGCTTACTTTGATTATCCCCCGATCTGATTTAACACCTGCTTTTTGCTTGTTGTTAACGGTGATTTCACACATTGACACCGGCCAATGAGGAATTGGTCCGGCCATGCGAACCCTAAAGAGACCAAAGGGGAAAAGAAGAATTGGCCCGGGAACGGGAGTCAAGTCGAGCGTCGACGTCTCATCGCCAAAGCTTCGCTTCAGGCCCGGTTGAGAGTCGGACTGGTTAGCGCTGCTCCGGAGAAAAACGCCGACATGGCGCAGTCGATTACCAGCATAGTCCGTTCTCTGCGTCTAACTTGAGAATCTAAAATCGCGAATAATGGGCAAAGATCGCGAATTGTGAGGAGAACTGAGGCGAAAATTCTCTGCAGACCAGACTGCATGGCGGAGAGGGAGGGATTCGAACCCCCGATACCCGTTAAGGTATGTCCGCTTTCGAGGCGGCCCGTACTCCACATGTAAGCGATTCTACGTCAATGGCTTAGAGTTTTGAAGGGTGCAATAAAGGTGCAAATACAAAACTTGTCGCCATTTTCGTTGAACGAGTCCCTCGACAGCAACCGCCGAATTTCGCCCACAGGGCGCTGCTTTCGGCTGGGTGTCAGCTCTTCATCGCGCGTTTGCGCGAAATCGAAAGCTGAACCACAATTCCAGCGCAGAAAGCAGGTTTCATGGCACGCGGACGTGCGCGTTATCAAAGAGGCCGGGTGGTCGCCACCGAGGCCGGCGGCTGGGAGATCCACTACAACGTCTACCTGAGCGATCCTACAACCGGCAAAGCGAAACGACATCACCGTAGCCGGGTAGTGGGCTACAGGCCGAAGATGCACCGGGCCGACGCTGAGAAAATCCTGGCAGCGGAACTTGCTGCCATCAATGGCGGTCCAGTTACCCGAGCGGCAGACGGGACCATCACATTTGGCGACTGGATGCGGAATTTCTACATCCCCATGCGTGGTGCCAATTGGCGGGACGCGACGCGCCGCACCAACCTCGACTACCTCACCAGTCACGTCTATCCAACCCTCGAACACGTCCCACTCAAGGACATCACGAAGTTTCAAGTGCAGATGCTACTCAACCGGCTGGCCGCCGAGGAATACTCGTACACGGTTGTTTACCATGTGCGCGATCTGATCAAAGCTGGATTGGCGGAGGCCCTTGACCAAGAGGTCCTGGAGCGAAATGTGGCTCGCAAGACCGTCATTCCCGAGATCGAGGAGTCCGAAAAGCCGGTTCTTCCCGTCGAGATGTACGCCAAGCTGTTGGCAGGTCTTGACGGCATCCGGGACCGCGCCATCTTCCTGATCGCGTGTTTCTGCGCCCTCCGGCCGAGCGAACTCTTTGGCCTGACTTGGGGATGCTACAGCGGTAGTGTATTCACGATCGTCAATACCGCGTGGCGTGGCCGCTTGCAGCGCAAAAAGATCAAGCGGAAGAACCGCTATGGTCGCACCAATTACCGCCTTGTCGCGATCCCCCAAGCCGTGCGCAAGGCGATTGACCTGTGGCGGGCGAGGTGTCCGAACGCTGACGCCAATGCCCTCATGTTCCCTGGGATGCGAGCCCGTGCACGAAAGCCACTGGCGACTCCCATTCATCCAGACAATTGGCTGCGTCTGCGTCTGTACCCAGTCGCGAAGAAATTGGAGATCGCATTTCACCCTACGTTTCAGGTGCTGCGCAGGAGTTTCTCCACGCATGGCAAGAAGGAAGCACACCCTACCGAGATGCAGGCCCAACTCGGACACAGCGATATTCGTACCACCCTGGACATCTATACGCAGATTTCGGACCCGGAAGTGGCCAGAATGGTGAACCAGGTCACAAACCGCATCTTAGGCTTGGGTGAGGAAGGCGAGTCGGGCTCAGTTCAGTGAAAGGGGTGAGGAGAAATAGAAGCTGACGCTTCCTGTTAAAATAAATCGAAATCAACGGCGCGGAGAGATGGCCGAGTGGCTGAAGGCGCGCGCCTCGAAAGCGTGTATACCTTAACGGGTATCGGGGGTTCGAATCCCTCTCTCTCCGCCAGTTATTCTTAACACCATCGTCGAAATGCTTCGGGCAATTTATCCCTCGGCCATGCGAAGCTGCCCAGTCTTGGCCGACCGGTCATCAACCATTCTAGGGCGACAGGCTCGCCCCAACCTTCCGCAACCCAGAGGATATCCTGCAGGCTAAGCATGTAACATGCTTGGCAGTGCGAAGTTGTTTAGAGCTCTTCGGGCCCGCGTTTTTTCGGGAGCAAGAACATGTGGATTGACCGGCAAGATCTTCTCTATACGATTCGATCGGCACGTCGTGAACCGGTGCTTTCCGTTGTCGCAGTGCTGGCTTTGTCCCTCGGTATTGGTCTCAATGCGGGTGTTTTCACTCTGCTCAACTCAATGTTCTTAAGTGCGCCGACTCAAATGAATCCTGCCAGTTTCGTCCAAATCTATCCGCGATACGAAGGCTGGTTTACAGGAGCCGCGCAATTTTCTTCGTTCACCACCGAAGACTACGACGCTATTCGAACCCGATCGACTGCGCTGGAGGAAGCTGCCGCATCCCAACAATCCTCAGCAGTTCTCGATCAGGGACATAAACGGATCTCTACTCTGTTCGTGACCTGTAACTACTTCCATGTGTTCGGAATCGATCGACCCTTACTAGGCCGGCTGTTGGCAGCGAACGAGTGCAACCGCGGCATTGCCACACAAGTAGTGGTGCTCAGCGAGCCGTTTTGGAGGAGCCAGTTCAATGCGGAGCCGCACATTGTGGGAGGGATCATTCATCTAAATGGTTTGCCTTTCACCGTTATTGGCGTCGTGCCAGCGGAGGACGCAAATCTCCTTGTTGCCGGAGTTTTTACTCCGTACACGCTGCAGCCGATCCTCGATCGCAGCACTAACCTGTTGACAAGCCCCGACTCGCCGTGGCTCAACATAACGGCTCGGTTGCGACAAGGGTACTCACGAGCGGATGCGCACGCAGAGCTGGCGACCATTCTTCGGCAGCAGGACCGTGCTTATGTGGAGCACAAGGCCTCTGCGTTCGATCGCAAGACGTCTGTGGTACTGACTAATGGGTCGTTTGTCCAAAATCCTGCGATGCGTGATTTGGTCTTGGCGCTGATGGCTCTGATTCTGGGACCACTCTTACTGGTGCTGCTGCTAGCTTGCAGCAACGTCACCATGTTGTTTCTCTCCCGCGCCGTAGTACGGCGGGGTGAAATCGCAGTTCGGCTCGCGCTCGGAATCGGGCGAACCAGACTCATCCGCATGCTGCTGATGGAGAGTATGTTGACAGTCTTGATCGCCGCCCCAATCAGCGTCGTCCTAGCGTATCGCGTCCCATTGTTGATCATGAATGTGGCGGACCCTAACCAATCCGGATTCGTGCCTCTCCTGCACCTGAACTGGCACGTGCTCGGCTACCTTGCTGCTCTCGTAATCGTGGCTACAGTAGCTTCCTCACTCGCCCCCGTGCGAGCCGCTTGGAGGCTGGATTTGACCACTGCGCTGAAGGGACGCGAGGGCTCGACTACCGCGGGCTCCCGCACCACAAGCGGTCTAATTATTGCGCAGGTCGCCATGAGCTTTGTCCTGCTAGCGGCTGCAGTTCTTTTTGGACGCATGCCGGGCATGGTGGCTGGGATGGATCCGGGATTCGAAACCCGCCATACGCTTGCTGTCCCACTGGACGTCGATACATCCCCCGAAAACCGTGCCGCAGCTCTTGCCTTTTACGGCGCCCTCGAATCGCGAATCCGGACTATCCCCGGCGTGCAGTCGCTCGCGTACGAGAGTCTGCAGCCTTTTCGGGGTCAGTCGCCGCCGAATGAGATTCGGTTGAAAGGTCAGGAGAAAGGACAAGGGAAGCCGGCGTCTGTCGACAGCGTTTCGACTGATTTCTTCTCCACCTTTGGCATTCGCGTGATTGCCGGTAGATCATTTCTTTCCTCGGATGAGACTTCCGCAAGTGCAGGTTCTGTTGTCTTGGTCTCCCAAGCTTTCGCGAAGCAGTTCTGGCCCGATGACAATCCGATCGACAAAGTGATCACTACTCCCGACGACAAACGCTCTGTGGTGGTGGGCGTAGTTGCCGATACTCGCTCCGAACGTTTCGATGTCACTGATGGACCGCGACTCTACAAATTACGCGATCCGGCTGCGCTGGATGGAGAAATGTACGTGCGCTTCACCGGAAACACCAACACAATAGAAAGTGCGGTGAGAGACACGGTAAGGAGCCTTGACCCAACGCAGATCGAGGAGCCACAAACGATTTGGGAATCGCTGGAGGCGGAAGCCGGGCAGATGCGTTCTCTGGCGCTTATTGTTGTCGTGATGGCTTCAATCGCAGTTTTGCTGGCCCTCACGGGTGTATACGGAGTACTGTCATTCGTCATCAACCAGCGTAGACGAGAGTTTGGGATCAAGATGGCGCTGGGCGCGAATCGTCCTTCAATCTTCTGTTCGATCTTGCTACGAGGGTGTCGGCAAATCGCACTGGGACTAGTGTGTGGCATAGTGCTTGCCGAGCCGGCAGCATGGACCTTTACTCGGTTGCTCAAGAACTCTCCGCTCCCCTTGCGCAACTTCGACGTGTTGGTTTACAGCATCGCTGCAGCCTTGCTCCTGGCAGTCTCTCTCTCGGCAATGTATCTTCCGGCAATGCGCGCCACACAAGTTGACCCCATAAAAGCACTCCGAACGGACTAGTCACCGACGATCCTCTATCTCCGCCGCTGATCGTGAATAAATTGAAGGACGTCTTCTTCACGAAACTTCCACAGGCCCTTTCCCTTTGCCGGGCCAAGTTTAATCGCCAAGAGCCGCGGTTGCCGGCGGCCTAAAGCGTGGTCGCGTACCCATCCTTTGCTGACCCCTAGCCATTCCGCCACATCGCTTACGTCGAGCAAACGCTTGGGTTTCACGTGAAAGGTAGACGATTCCAGGACTTCGAGGGATGGGGATCGGGACGGTTCGGCTGGTCTTGGTAGAGTAGCCATGGGCGTATTCTTCCTTGCGGGACCGCAAGTTCGACTTTCAGCGGCGTTCTCGGATGCGTTCTGTCACGCCAGTGACAAAGGCCACGAGTCGATAGCGGGGCTGGTCCGTGGATCGTATTTAAAGCGGAATAGGATTCCAGTCAAATGTGCCCTGCAGCGAGTACTCGATTCCAGACATGGCGAGCCGCTCGGCGACTATAACCGGCTTGATGTAAATGATCTTAGCGTGCACAATGATTTTGTCGTCGAAGACGCTGGGATGTCACCACCCAAAATGCGCTCGGCTGAAAAAATCTTCGGGACGGATACCCGCCTCGATCTTATCTGATCCACCGCCCTCATCCGAGAGCTTGCCCCCTTTATTATTTGAACTTGACACAAGAAGGTTTTCGAGTAGACTCTTGCGAAATCTCCCATGAAAGGATGCTGAGTATATGGCCTACGCGAGAAGACTCGTTCAAGGCGGCCCTGTGATACACCTTTTCCCCGAAGAAGCTGTGGTCACGCAGATGCGAGTTTCATTCCTGTTCTCGTTGATGCGCGTTATTCACGCGCACGATCTCGACATAGAGCTTGAAGCTCGCATTTCAGCGAGCAATCCCACTCTATGGCTACCTCAAGTCGTTATCGAATTATTCAGATCTGAATTTTCTGCATCGCCCGAGATCAACTCACTGATCACGAAGTGGTCACGTGAAATACGGTCAAACGGTAGCGAAACCTACGTGCCCCTCAGAGTTGCTGATTTTTCGGAGATGTACAGAATCTGTGAAGCAACCGGGCTTGCGGATCAGATTGTAGAACTGACCGGCGCCTTAGAGTCACCGATATGGATATCGGCCGAAGCGGCGAACAAATTCAAGGCATTTGCTGCAGAGCACAAATTGCACGAGTCAGATCGTAACTTTCGTATCCTTCTAATTTCCGCAACCTGTCAATGCAGGGGGAAAAGTGTCGGAACTGCACCTAAGGACGACCGTGTTGAACCAAAAAAAACGCCACAAGCTCCGAGTGGAAAATAGGAGGGCGTGAACTATTTCACTTCCAGTGAAAATGCAGATAGTTTCCGCGGCGAGCCTGTGCTCCTCGATGTGATTCCAGTACTAACGACTACTTTAGATATGAGCCTCGAAGAGGTCTGTCTACGAGGCCTGAATTGGATCATTTGTAAATGTTCGGATCGCATCTACGCTTTTGAGCCTACAACGCATACGCTCGTGGAGGCCTCTGATAGTTCCAGTTTAATGAGCGAGCTGAAGCAAGTTAGCCCATTGCCCGTATATATTGACGATCCCTATTTACAAGGAGCTGTCAGTTCGATTGAGTATTTCGCGACATCCGCGTGCAATCTGAGCTGCTCGTACTGCTATTTAGGTCCTCTTCCTGACAAGCTGACGCCAAGAGAGCGAGATATTGGCCCAGCTCGGCGAACTCTTGAAAATCTCTTCGACGACCTCAGAGTGGGTCCACGCCTGAGTTTGCTATTCATTGGTGGAGAACCTCTCATTGCATTCGATGTCATTAAAGAGCTTACGGAATGCGTCACTGCTCTTTGCATCCAGCATTCGGTCGAACTGGAAGTGAAAATCACATCGAACGGGACTGTGATGAATGAGCGGATCGCTGACTGGATAGCTACGCACAACGTTTCGTTCACTGTCAGCACTGATGGTCGCTTCCAGACGTACAATCGTCCACTAAAGCAACTCGGCGAGTCTAATCCGCTTCAGAAGTTGGGCCGATTCTTGGACCTGCGCAAGGTCCAAGTGCGATGTACGCTCAGACCGGAGCAGTTTCTGAAACAGAAAGATGTTTTCGGCGATCTCTTGTCCTACACGCCTCATGCGATTTACATAGAACCCGTCAGAGCATTGCCTGTCACGTCGGCGGATCTGCACAACTACGTTCAAGGATTGTCGGAATTATATGAACTATGTCAACGTCTTGGCGTCTGGGAGGGACAACTGGATGCCGCATTCGCGGCCGTTCAACGAGGCCAGGTGTCGCGTAGCCATTGCGGAGCAGGCGCGAGTCATTTGGTCTTAAGATCTGATGGTTCGATTTCGGGCTGCGCAAACCTTAGCACGCCTGAGCAGCGATCGAAACTTCAACCGTATCACTACGATGTCGATGCAGATTCTACTTGTGGACGTTGCGGCATAAGATATGTCTGCCAGGCGATCGGCGGCGCTTGCCGTGCGTGGAGAATCATGAAGGACCACCCAGAGCCAGACCTAATGGACTGCTGCTGTTCAGCCGCCAGAATATTCTTAGCATTCAAGCGCTTGAGCAGGACGGAATGCAGAGCACTCTAGATGAGCGGCAATTTGTACGAATTGGGAGAACTCTACGAACGCTTTCTCCCCCCTGACCTAGAAGAATTCAACTTTTACACACAAATCGCGACGAAGGTCGGTGGACCCGTTCTGGAGGTCGGTTGTGGCACTGGACGGCTCGTGACGCACCTCCTGAATTATGGGATAGACGCGTATGGGATGGACATCTCTCCGAAAATGTTGGAGGTTGCGCGTAGACAGCGCGATGCGAGGGATCGCTTTATTTTGGACGACATGGCTTCTTTCGAACCGAAACGTCAGTTCAATGTGGTTATTGCAGGTCACAATGCGATCTTACATTTAGTCGACTCTGTCAAATTGTCCAACTTTCTTGTGCGAGCGCGGAGAAGCCTTCTCTCGGAGACCTCTCTGTTTGTAGTCGATGTGTTCATTCCCGATCGAGAGTTTTTTGTATATGCAGACAGCTCGTTTCACGATTTGGAACCGATTCGCGATCAATCGGGACGATGCTTTTCACTGTCGGAATGCCTGGTATACGACAAAACAAAACAACACGTCGAGCGCAATTTCAGAGTTACGGATCAGAATGGAAACGTGACAACGTTTGCAATGACTCTTAGGTTGCTATTCCCCAACGAACTGTCGACTTTGCTGACCGGCCACGGTTTTCAAATCATCGATCGATTTGGTACGTACAGAAACGATCGATTGTCTGGAAGCCATGACCGCCAGATATGTTTGTGCACACGTGTGGCCCCGTGATCGATAACAGAGCCCTGATTGCCCTAGCCGAAGACCTTGCACGGGAGGGCGCGATCTGTGTGCGCGATGCTATCGACCCAGAGTGGATGCGAACGTTAGATGACGGCTTTTGGCGCAATATTGACTCCCGACGCTCGGAACTCATCAACATCGATCTTGTTTCGGATTTTGTTATGGACAGTAACTGTTGGATGCATGTTCCGGAATACATTCAATTCGTGAAGGAATCGCCAACGGCCTCATTAGTGGGAGCACTTTCGGGAGCGAACGAGTTGAATGTCTTGGACAACGATCTCCTTTGGAATCGTCATCCGCAGTCCATCCCTACGCCTTGGCACCAAGACTGTATGTATTATGATCTTGCTGGCCATCTATACAGCCTATGGATTCCTCTAGATTCGGTTGAGGAATTAGCCAGCTTGGTCGTTGTAAGAGCCTCTCACAAGTGGGGGCGTCGCTTCAGTCCTGCTGACTTCAGCGGTTCGGTTAACGATATATTGGAAACAGTATCTCTCCCCCAAGATGTTGAGCCACCATTCAATCCAGACAAAGAGGAGTCCGGTGTGGAATTTATGAGATGGGAGATGGCCCGAGGAGACGCAATACTATTCGATGGTCGAGCTGTCCACGGAAGAGGCGCGGGAATCCCCTGTGGTAGTAGCTTGCGTCGTCTAACGTTTCGCTTCGTGACTGAAGACGCTCGTTGGCTACCCTCCGCTTATCCATGGACTCAGCTCAGAATGAAGCCGGGTGAGCTGAGCCCTGGGGAGAGGCTGAGTTCTCCGTCTTTCCCTCTAGTGTGGAAGAAGTGAAGCCGATTGTGACATGTGAACACATCTTTCTTCTAAAGGGCTGCAGGTCGCCACGTGCATTTACACTTCGGGGGTATAAAGCATGCAGTTTGGAACGGATCAAAACCGCCCTGATAGCTGACTTCATACCGGTTGAAGCAACCTCGCCTCGACAAGAATACCCCTCGATAGTTCGCTTTTCGCGCGACAGATTTTTTGACGATCTGTCTAAGGATAACTGCCCCTATTACCTAGCTGAATATGACGTTCGCTTCTTGCAGCGTAGCTTCAACGAAGAGTTCGTTTTGCCTCCGCCCATAGTGGGGCGTTCGGTGTTGTTTGTCGGAAGGGACTCATTTACGCCTTTCCACTTTCACGAACACGAGCACGCAGTCGTCAAGCAGCTGTTCGGCACAAAGACTTTTCGACTCACCTGTCCGCAATCCTCTCATTTGTTTCGCCGACACCCTTGGTACTCCACTCGGAGGAATTTTAGCTCGATAGAGCGTCGGCACCAGGTCGCGCTCAGAGACCCGACAATCAAGGAGATCGTGCTCAACGCAGGCGACTGTCTCTACATTCCAGTTGACTGGTGGCACTCTGCGCAGGGTCATGGGGTGTCCGCCACGGTAACGACATTCTGGAACGCACGGCTGTCTGAACGAAAACTCGCAGCTGTCTTGCGGGAGCTTGTATCGAGTTGGTCGGAACGAATTTTATGGAGTCTCGCAATGACGGCCGTAAGAATGCAGGTTCACGGTAATTTGTTTCAGTGGGCTGAGCGCGTGGGAATAGTCGAGAGCAGCGCTCAAATAGAGCAAGATGTCTTGAACTCGTTGGATCATCCCTAATCGGACGATGCCCACATCCGCATGAGGTTATGGTATATGGATGAGAGTTCTGTCAACTTCTCTCGCTCGCCCCTTATTACACCGCTCTCCGCAACTTCATTTAGGCAATGGAGAAGTCGGCGCTTAGCTTCGTCCCTTACGTAGCTTTGAACCCAGGCGACGGCGACAATACGCCTGCCCCTGGTCACGCGCGTTACCTCGTGTATGCGTGTGCAACTGTATACTACTGCGTCCCCAGCAGCGAATTTCAAAGCTTCTTTCTTTGAATCCTCGTACAGCAGCAACTCTCCACCGTCATAATCTTCACTTGAATTCAAAAAGACGGTCACCGCGAGATCAGTTCTTATTTGCTGCGCAGAAGACATATTGAAGATCGCAGCATCCACGTGCTTGTCGTAATGCATACTACGATCATAGATAACAAATTCCGGTTTGCTAATGTGGCGCGGCAAAGCATAGCTCTTGAAAGTATCGTCCGCCATCAATGCTGCCAGAACGCGAGATCCTAGTGAGTCTCTGATCGGCCCTGGTGACAGCTCTTTGTTACGCTTTAGAGAGGATGCAATCGAACCAGCAGTATGTCTTCCGTCCGCGAACTTTGCTTGTTCAAGATTGCGTGTCAGCAGCAACAGCTGTTTTGGCTTTATCAAAGATGGGATGTGAAGATACATGCTTCGAGTCCCCCCTATCCACGATGAGCCTTGGATTCCGCCACTATAGGACGGTCGCACCTGGACTCAGGACTGCGCCGGGCCCAAGGACACCATCGGCTAACGCCACACGATATTTCTTCGGTCATTTCTACCACGTTCCATATTGCGATTGGAACCTTGCGCACCTTGAGGGAAGAGGGAAGGAGGCGTCACTGCAGTTCAAACGGTCATACTGCGCCAGTTTCCAATGCGGTTTAGAAGACTCGGATAGGAAATCGAGTCCACTCAAGACTAGGCTGCCGAACTCCTAGAGAATATGTTCCAGGCCCAAGACCGGTGAGGTCAACATCGACCCGCAGACGGTTAATGTGATCACGCAACTCCGCCGTCCCCGCCGCGCGCAAGAGCTCGTCGCCGGTGGCAGTGATCAGCCCGACATCGTACGGTCCTTCCTTGCTCCCAATCGGAAGCTCAAGAACCAGGTGCTTCGTCGTTCGAGAAATCTCCAGAGGCGCCTGACCCGCGTCAGAAGGGTTCTGCCCGCGGGCCACTGAACGCTCACGCAGATCCAAAACGGCCGTCTCAGTCGTTTGCATCGAGTGTCGAGCTCTCACCCACAACCATCCACCCCTTGGAAGAAGC
>Ga0335084_10003866_pt1 | contig 14717 bp, 11 predicted proteins | sample Lox_Sample_44_FD_206721 | JGI IMG/M metagenome (GOLD analysis project Ga0335084, IMG submission 206721) | Soil microbial communities from Loxahatchee National Wildlife Refuge, Florida, United States - Lox_Sample_4.4 | ecosystem: Environmental > Terrestrial > Soil > Wetlands | place: USA...
GTCTGGCGGTGCCCGAGTACCCGCGGCCATGGTTCCGTTGCCACACCCCGCTCATCGAACCGGACGTGCAGATCTCCCGCATCCGGCTCTCGGACGAGACACTCACGCCATCACGCACGCCAAGCTACGCCACCGCGCGCGGTCAGTCGTACGAGCCCGAAGTGCCCGTACAGGTGCGAGAGTGGATAGTTCCCGCCCCGTCTGTTCCTGACCTTGTGCTTGTGGCGCAGCCACCGGCGCAACCGCGCAGCGGTGTAGCGGTCGAGCGCGCGATACGCGCCGCTGTCGGTGCCTACACTGAAGTAGTTCGCCCAGCCGCGTAGTGCACGGTTCAACTGATCCACCAACTCCGTGGTTCGCTGCCACGTCATCGACACGGCCGTCAGCGCATGGATCTTCTCGACCATGCGCCGGATGCTCTTCTTCGACGGCCGATGCCCCAGCCGTGCCTCGCCAGTCCTCGGCGAGTACAGCCGCCCGAACGTGTAGCCCAGGAAGTCGAAGTGCTCCGCCGGGACCTGGCAGATACGGGTCTTCACCTCGTTAACCGCCAGCTTGAGCTTGCCCATGAGCGCGCGTAGCCAGTGCAGGGCCTGTTCAGCCATGCCTCGGCGGCACAAGATCACGAGATCGTCCGCATAGGTCACGACCTTGCTGCCCAGGCGCCGATCCAGTTCGAGCCTCTGCCATGCCAGCACAAACCGGCGCATGTACAGATTCGCCAGCAGTGGTGAGATGGGCGAGCCCTGCGGGATACCGCGCCCGCTGTCCCTGGCCACTGTCGTGCGCGTCTTGCGGCCCCGCTCGTCGGTCTCCTCGACTGCGCACTCCAGCCACATCTTGATCAGATGCAGCACACGCCGATCCACGATGCGCCGCGCAAGCGATCGCATCAGCTCAGCGTGCGGGATGCTGCCGAAGTAGTCCTGCAGGTCCGCATCAACGACATCCGAACGGTTGCTGAACAGCGCCTGCCCCACGGCTGCGATCGCCTGATGCGCATTGCTGCCTTGGCGATACGCGTACTGCTCCGGTGGCAGGTCAGCTTCGAAGATCGGTTCGAGCACCAGCGTCACCGCCGTCATGCACACCCGATCCCGCAACGTCGAGATTCCCAGCGGCCGCAGCTTGCCATTGGCCTTCGGGATGAAGACCCGCCGGATCGGCTCCGGACGGTACTTCTCTTCCTTCAGTGCTTGCGCCAGTTCCCCGAGCCACCGCTCCAGCCCGTACGCCTCGACGTCGGCAAATTCCTGGCCGTCCACGCCCGGTGCGCCCCGATTCGAGCGACACCGAGCCCAGGCCTGCGCCAGGACATCCGGCCGATAGATCTTGTCGTACAGCGCATAGAAGCGGAAGCCCGGCTCCGACTTCGCTTTCGCGTGTAACGCCATCTGCAGCTTCTGGACACTTTCCGGAGTTGCTAGGTTGCCCAATCTCCACGCCCTCGCCACTTGCTGCGTTCGTCTCGAACTGAGGCCCCTTCCCTCCACCGGCGTTACCCGGCTTCCGCGGTACTACAAGCCTCTCCGCCATCCCAACGCGCCCGGCCTGTCCGTCACCGGCGTCCGGTTGATCGTCCCCGATCACGCATCGGGACTTCCCGTGTTGCGTACGCTTTCCTTGTATGCGTGCTGTCGCCACTACCCCGGCACAGCCACGGGCGGCACTGCTTTGCTCATCCATCCCGTGATGTCAGCCTTCCCTGCAAGGGTAGGCAGGTCGGCCTGTGCATCGTCCGTTTCGAGGCTTGCTCGGCGTTCACTCGCGTTACGGCCCGCACACTCGCGCAGCCACCAATTCGTGGCTCGCTTACCCCAGAGGCTTCAGCCTGTTCGTCACCTCCCAGACCGCTCCGGTGGCTTCCGGCTGGAGCATTCGCCGGGTGGGCCCTTCACCCACTGGAAAGCGCCGCCTTCGCACGGCGCACACCCCAAGCAGACATGATTGTCGCGCTAAAGCGGACGAGAATTTCACGCCGATTGCGGACACTGGATTGAAGGTGTTTGAACTCACGATGCGACCTGCTAGTCACTACGCGCGATGGAGGGCGGCTCAAGAGCAGTTTCGATGAGCGCGGTGTCGGTGTATTCGGTCAGCTCGAAGAGGCTTACCTGCGCTCCGGAATGTGCACGAGGAATTCCGGCATGTCCGGCAGCCCGTCAATGAGCGTGCCCCTCTTCTTTCCCTTCAGTGAAAAGCGCCGGACCCGCTGATCGAACCGTTCCGCCACGTACAGATCACCGTCCGGACCGATCGCAAAGCCCGACGGGGCCTTGAGCTTGCCGTCGATCACGACGCGCGCCTTGAGCTTGCCGCGCGGCATCCGCTTTGGGATGTCGTAGGCGAGGATGCTGCCGGTGCCGGCAGCGCCAATGTAGAGCGTGTCGCCGTGCAGGACGAGGTGCACGGGTTTCGCCATCTTCTTCGCCCGGATGCGTGCCACGAGCCGCCCCGTCTTCAGCTCGTAGACCTTGACGACGTTTCCCGCTTCGCCCGCCACATAGAGGTGCTTGCGATGCACGACGATGCCACGCACGGAGTGTCGCGGCTTGCCGTGCACGTCGAGCACCACCTTGAGGCCCTGCGGCGGCGGGACATCCAGCGGCGGGTGGTCACCGGCTTCAGGGAGTCGACCCTGGCTGGAGGCGACGAGCGTGCCGGGGAGGAAGTTGCCGTTGGGGAAATTCTTGCGGAGGTGCGAGGCCACCGGCGCCGGCTTGCGCCTCTTCGGCAGGATGGCAAGGACGGTGTTGGTGTCCTGGCAGGAGACGTACAGGCGACCGTCGTCGCCGACCTCCACGTCGAACGGGTGGACCATCGCCGAGATTTCCTTGGTGGTTACCACCACCTCGGCGAAACGGAAGGTGTCACCGTGCCGGTGGTAACGCGCGATGTGGCTGTCCTTGCGCCAGGCGTTGGCGATGTAGAGATCGTCGCCGACCAGCGCGAAGCCGCGCGCGATGTGCAGCGGGTGCGCGCCGGGCGACGGGTCGAGGAGCAACGGATGCTCTATTCGTGGCGTGCCGTCATCTTCGAAGACGCCGATGTTCTCGACGCCGGTCTTGCCTTCACCGCGATAGCTGATCCACCACACAATGTGCTTCCTTGACTATGTCGAACTCCTGCGCTCGCCGTGTCGTCGCCTTCACGCCAGGACCCGTGCCACGGCTCATTCATTTCCGCGGGCGACAGGTACCGAGATGGTCATGGCGGGCGCGGCATCGAAGCTTCCACCCAGCACCTGATGCAACCGCACCCGGTTGACGCACTGCGCGCTCTGCAGCTTGATGAGGTTCGCTTCGCTCGCCAAAGCAGCAGACTGGAGTTGGGCCACCCACAGCAGATCGCGCCGACCCGCCTTGTACTGGATAGTCGCGATGCGCACGGCTTGCGTCCGGTCGTCGAGCGCCTTCTGGTCCAACGGCCGCTGGAGCGCGAGCAGTCGTTCGTTCGCCAGGCTAGTCTCGACTTCACGAAATGCAGTCAGCGCGATGGCGCCGTAGCGGGCCACGGCCTGCGCCTGCTGCGCGGTAGCAATCTGCACCTGGGCGCGCAGCGCGCCGCCCTCGTAGATCGGGATCGTTACGCCAATGGCGGCCGAAGCCAGCCAGGGATTGAGCCGCAGCACCGAGAGCAGTGGATCGCCGATCCGGCCCCCGACCAGGGAGATTGAGAAGTCCGGCAGCAGCGCAAGCTGCGCCGCTTCTTCGTTGCGAAAGGCAGCAAGCACGGCACGCTCCGCGGCGACGATGTCGGGTCGGCGTTCGAGCAGTGTTGACGGCACGCCAAGGCCAGCGAAAGGCGGCAAGGCCGGATACATGGCAGCCACTTCGATCTCGGCCGCCGGATAGCGACCGAGCAGCACTTCGAGCGCACGGCGTACTTCCCCGTACAACGCGCGCGCCTGTTCGACTTCGCTCTGCGCTGTTTCCAGCCTCGCGCGCACGTCGACGACGTCGAGGTTCGAGTCCTTGCCGGCACTGCGTCGGACCTCCACCAGTGCGAGCAGATCGCCGTAGATCCGGACCGCCTGCTCGGAAAGCGCGAGCAGCTGTCGTGTCTCGATCGCCAGGTACCAGACCTTCGCGGTGGTCGCGGCGAGCGACTGGCGCGCGTACGCGTAGTCGAGCGCGGTGGCCTCAGACCCCGCCTCGGCCGCCGCGCGCTGCGCGCGCAGCTTGCCCCAGACGTCCAGTTCCCAGGCAACCCCCGCATACGCCGCCCAGGCGTTGAAGTTGCTGTCGTGGTCGTCGTCGCGCGTGGTGCGACCGCCGAGCACCGCGCCGACCTGCGGTTGCAGTTGCGCCCCGACCACGATCACCGTCTGCTGCGCGATCGTGACCCTGGTCGCTGCGGCACGCAGGTCGAGGTTGTTCGCGATCGCCTCGGCGACGATGGCCTCGAGTGCGGGATCGTCGAGAGTTTTCAGCCAGTCGTTGGCCACCTCGCGGCCAGCAGGATCGGCACGCCACGCGGGCGGAATGCTCGTCGCCTTTGGCAAGGCCTGCTCGACGACCTCGATGTGCGTCGGCGCTGTCCTCAACGCGCAGCCGGCCAGCGTCGCCACCGTGACGACGACGGCGGCGCGCATCAGCCGGAGAATGGATAAATGAAGTTGAGCCATGTGTAACCGCGGATACCGATCCTGCGTAGCACGACGAAGCCACTCGACGGATTGGTGTAGATCGCCGCACGGCCCTGCGTGCCGATCGGGAACCTGGACTGATCCGCTCCCTCCATGCGGATCGCCACCGCAAACTGCCCCTGCGGGAGCTCGGTCGGCACATACTGGAAGTTCGGCAAGGTGCCACTGGGCAGCATCTGTCCTGCGCCGCTGCCCTGCCAGACGGCCTCGACCTTGCCCTTGAAGATCTGGCCGGGATAGAGGTCGAGCGCAATCTCCGCCTCCTGTCCCGGCTTCACGTACTTCAGGTTCTCCTGGAAATAGTTGGCGAGCAGGTAGCGGCCCTCGTCGACGATGAACGAAGCGATCGCACCGAAGCGGATCTCCCCGGCCACCATGCCGGGCCGCACCTGCAGGTTGATGATGTACCCGTCCTCCGGCGCCACCATCAAGGTGTTGTCCAGGTAGTAGCGTGCGAGGTCGAGCTCGGCCTGGATCGCGGCCACCGTCGTGTTCACGCCACCGATGTCCGACGTGTAGCGCAGTCGCGCGCGCGTTTCCTCGGCCTGGGCTTCCTTGATGCCGGCCTCACGGGCTGCGACCTCCGCAGTCCATTTCTGCTGATCCTCTTCCGGACCGGCACCCTGCTTCGCCAGCCTTGCCGATAGTTCCTGCTGGTACTTCGCGTAAGCGAGGTCGGCTTTGAGCTTGGCGATCTTCTGGTTGTTGATCTGGGTGTCGGCCTTCAGCACCAGTACGTCCTGTTTCGCCTTGGCGAGCTGGGCTTCGAGTTGCCTGACTTTGAACTCGTAGGGTCGGCGATCGAACTGGAAGAGCGGCTGGCCTTTCATCACCGGCAAGTTGGGCTGGACCAGCACGGCGGTGACCAGCGTCGGCTCGGGCAGCCGCGGTACCAGCTGAATCGTGTGCTGGATGACCCGTGCCTCGGTCGCTAGCGGCGTCACGAAGCGCAGGCCGATCAGGAAGATGATCAGCAGATGCGCGCCGAACCCCACCGAAACCATGCCCCAGACGATGCTGAACTTCAGCCACCTGAACTTGAAGAAGACGAGCCACACGATGAGTGCGTAGACGAACAGCACGACGAACCCGAAGAGCATGCGCGTCGCTCCTCAGCCCTTTGTGCCGCTGTCGCCGGGCTTCGACGCATCGGCTGAGGCGGGCGAATTCTTCCCGCCGTCATCGTGATGGGTCACTGTGGCGAGCTTCTCACGCACGCTGGCGTTCGTCAGGTGGGCAATGTCTTCGTCGATCGACCTGGCCTCTTCCTTCGGGAAACGCCGGATGTCGACGATGTCGGTCGGTTTGAACGCCCAGATGAAGGCCTGGATCCACGGTACCACCGGCAGGAACCCCGCGTAGCCCATGATCTTCACGGCCTCGGCGTCCGGATGCTTGCGCGCAATGGCGATCTGGCCCGGCAGGCTCGCGATGAAGAGCGCGATCGAGACCGCCGCCACGCCGGCCAGCGCAAACGTGGCGAAGGTTGCGTAATCCCAGAAATCGAGTTCAAAGCCGAGCATATGAATGTCCAGGTATCGCGGTCGGCGGATTCAGCCGTGCGCCCTCAGCCGTGATGCCGCGCGCGGTTGTCTGGCGACGTCGAGCCTGCGGTCACCAGCCGACATCACCCCCGCCGCTCGACGCCTACGGTGTGTGTACCCGCGTTTCGGTTCGGATCGCCTGGCTCACTTCGGAAACATGAACTGCACCTGAGCGCGCAGCTGCCAGTTGGCGCCGTTATCCGGATGCACCACGTTGTAGTACGCCTGCAGCGTGGTGTTCACCGGCAGCCTGCCAATGTGGAAGATCTTGCCGATGCCACCGCCCAGCGGCACGGTCCACTGCTGCCCGCTGTCGGCTTTCCAGTCGACCGTCAGGATCGGCCCGCTGACGAGGTACAAGCCGCCCTTGAAGTTGTAGTTGACGAACGGTTGGACCAGGCCGTTGTTGTAGGCGCCACCCTGCTTGCTGCTCGATAGCGACCAGATGTTGTTGGCCAGTACTCCATAGACCCACGGGTCGCCGTGCTCCAGATGCAAGACAACGAACGTCGGGCCGAGCCCCCAATTCCTGTTGCCCAGTTCAGCGCTGGTATTGGTCGGTAGTTGCACCACCGGCCCCACGCCCCAGATCAGCCCATGCGGCTGCGCGGGCGACAGGAACGCACTGAAGACCGTATCGCCGATGCCGTTCGTGCGGTCCGTCATTGGCGAAAGCTGGGGCTGCGAGATCACCGGCACGATGGTGCGCGTGATGATGTTCCAGTCCTTGTTGATTTCGACCGGGATCACCGGCTGGATGTTGAGGATGTTCTGCGTGCCGTTGTAGGGCCCGACGTTGAAGTTGGTGTTGTTCTGGAACGGCACACTGATCAGGTTGCCCACCGGGTTCTGCGCCAGCTTGGCGAGTTCCTCGGCACTCATCTCGGCGCGAGCGGGGACGGCAATCAATGCGGTGACAGCGAGCAACGCCATGCTCCCCGGCAACACACTCTGTTGATAAACGGTCTTACTGTTCATTGTTTGCTTCGCCTGTCTCTAGTAGGGCTTGGCCACGCCGATCTGCGGCGCTCGCACCGGCTTGGCCATGCCGAAGAAGATCACCACGCCCTGACCGCCACAGCGCGTTGACAACGCTTCGGTGGCACCGGGGTAGCAGCTATCAATGTCCTGCCAGTTGTTGATGGCCCACACATCTCCCGCCGGACCGACCGCGATGTCGGTCTGCAACTGCAACCCGCCGCCCACGTAGCCGCCGGGCGGTGAAATCTGATCGCCGGTCTTCATTCCCGGCGGGCAGTTCTCGGTCCGCACACCACACAGCTGCACGATCGGACTCGCGGGCATCGCGAAATTGCTGACCCAGACGTTGTCGTTGCCGTCGATCACGACGGCCCACGGTCCGGGCAGGCCACCGCCCTTGAACGGTGAGCCGGGCAACTGCGTGCCGTCGGGCCGCAGCACCGTGACGCTGCCGCTACCGCCTCTCTGTTCGGACATTGTCTTGGTCAGGTAGTCGGACGCCGACAGCACCCCACGCGTTTTCAGATGCACGGCCATGTCGACCATGTGCGCCATGCCGATCAGGCCGGAGCCGAAGCGGTTGGTGACCCAGACGTTGCCCTGGCTATCGATATTGAGCCCGCTGTTGTTGGAGCGCACCTCGAGCTTCACGGCCTTGCTCGGGTCGGACGCCGGGAAGCGAATCACATGGAACGAACTGTCCGAGACCCAGATCCGGTCCTGCTGGTCGATGGCCAGGTGGAAGGGCGCGGTGAACGACTTGCACGGCTCGGCACTGTCGCCTTCGCAGACGATCCTGCCGTTCTTCCAGTCGCCTTTGGGAAAGTGCAGCAACTGCCGCTTGGAAATTCCCAACGCCCACATGTCGCCGTTGGGCGCCGTGATGATCCCTTGCATCAGTCCAAGTCGACCACCGAAGTTGATGCCCTCGGCCGGCGTGAGCGGCTTGCCGTCCTTGTCGAAGATGGCGATCGCCTTGCTGCCGTAGGCCGACAGCCACACGTTGCCCTTCAGGTCGATCGCCGCGCCAAAGGTGCCACCTTCCATGCCGCCGCCGGCGAAACCGGTGGTAATTGGCGATAGCGGCTTGCCGTTCGGGTCGAACTTGGTGGCATTACCCTGCCACAGCGCGTCGTTCGCCTGCCAGCCGACGGTGAAGTTGTTGCCGACCCAGAGGTTGCCTTCGGCGTCGAACATGGCCTTGCCGCCGGCACGGTAGCCGCCGCCGTCGAACTTCAGCGGCAGTACCCAGGCACTGGGCGCGAACTGCAGATACGGCATGTAGGGCACCGGCCGCATCGTTTTGCCCTGCGGTACCGGGTAAAAGGCTGCGAGCGCCGTGAACGTGCGCTCCGGCTGGTACCAGGGTGCGCGCGCGATCGCCTGCGCCGACGTCAGCGTGTCCGCAGGCGTCGCGCCGGCCGGCCCCTTGGCCGCGAGGAAGACCGTCTCGCAGGCCTCGGGCCGCACGCGCGTGACGCAGCCGGCCAGCACGCTGGCCAGCGTGGCGAAATTGGCCATCGTCGGCGTCTGGCCGCTGTTGAGCGGGTCCTGGATGGTCGTGCCCCAGCCACCGGTGGCAAGATCGACGAAGCTCGGTACGTTGCCCGCAGCGATCTTCAGTTGCAGCGGCTGGCCCTTGAGGACCGCGCCGTCGATGAACTGGTTGTGTGTCCACACCGAGGCGACGGTCGTCATCTCGTTGATCGTCAGCGCGGTCGGAGCCTTCGCGCCCACGACGGTCATCAGGGCGATCGCCGCGTTATTCCCGCCGGCCGAGTTGGCCGTCGGCGTACCGCCTTTCGCGACGAGGTACAGGCTCGTGCCAGCCGCAGCAGCATCGGCAAACGTCATCGTGAAGCGGCCATCGGCGCCGCTGCGCGCCTGGGCCAGTTCCTTCGGTGCGCCGGCACTCGCGCCCAACAGCGTCACTGTGGAATTGGCGATTGGTGCGCCGGCGCCGAGTACCTGGCCATTGAGGGTGCCGGCCGAGGCCGTCCCCGCGCAAAGTAGGGCAAGTACGGCAACCAGGACGGATCGGGGGAAGCTGCTGGTTACTGCGAAAGCTTCATTGGACATTGCAATCCTCATCTTGGCGAGTTCGCGTCTGAAGTGCAGCAACGTGCGGAGTGATCGCAATCCCTCCGCGGCCGTCGCGGTCGAAGCGAGTTACTGCTGGGGCATGACGCGAGCGTTCTCGCCGCTGCCCTCGACATAGACCCGCTGGCCGACCCGCAGCGCGGGTTCCACCGGCTGCGTGATCTGAACCAGCACGCCGCTGCTCAGGCGCACGATGATCTGCTGGCCCGCGATCGGTGGTCATGCTTTTTCTGGACTTCATTCCCTATCAGCGCGCCACCAATGGCACCCGCAACCATCGCGACGTCGCGGCGCGCCCAGGTTGTAGGCGCTGATGTTGTGGATGCCGATGTCGTCGCCCCAGATCACGAGGATGTTGGGTTTCTTGACCGGCGCCTGCGCGAACGCAGGCAGCGCCGTGCCAAGCGCGAGGCCGACGCCAGCGGCAAATCCGAAGAGGCAACGGTGCAGGTTCACTTCACCTCTCCTTGGTCACTCATCGATGCCGGGCGCGCTGGCGCGCACTCGTTAGTCGAACGCAAATATCTTCTTCCAGTCGTCCTTCATGCTGATCACGACCCAGCCCTGTTTCTTGGCCTCGTCGTAAAGCTGTTGCGTGAAGGTGCCGACCTTGGTGTTGGGCAGCCCCTGCGCCGGGCCATAGGCGTACTCGCGCTTCGCGTCGTCATGCAGCACCAGCATCGAGAGCCGCGCGCCGCTTCCCGCCTTGGTGTACTCCAGCATCTGCCGGTCACCCGTCGAGTTGCCGAACGCCGCGACTGGCCTGCGTCCGATCATCAGGTGGATGCCTTCGGGCTTGCCGGCGTTGTTGTCGTTGAGCAGCAGCTTGGGCTCCTTGGTCAGGAACGGCTTGCCGTCCTTGCCGTAGCCGTAAGTCGTGCCGCCCGCGGAGCCAACCACCTGCTCCGGCGGAATGCCGTAGGTGGCATCGGAGTACACGCGCACGAAGTCCTGACCGCCGCCGGTGACGATGTAGGTCCTGTAGCCGCTGGCGCGCAGGTACTTCAGCACTTCCTGCATCGGCAGGTAGGTGAGTTCGGTGTACGGCTTCTTCCAGCGCGGGTCCTTCGCCTCGGCGAGCCACTTCTTCGCTTCGGCCTGGAAGGTATCGACTGACATGCCGGTCGAGGTGGCGGCGAGGAGCTCGATCAGGTCCTTCTCGTTAAGCTTGGAAATAGCCGCACGGTCTCCCTTTAGGACTTCAAGCACGGTCGAGAAGGGGGCCTTCTTGGCCAGCTCGGGCTTTGCCTTCACCAGCGCTGGTACGCGTTCTAGGACGTACATCACCTGCGTGTACATCGGGTGCTCGACCCACAGCGTGCCGTCCTGATCGAAGGTGGCGATGCGCTCGGCCGGCGGCACGAAGTTCGGGCTGCCCTGCGTCGTGGTCGTCTGCACGAACTCAACGATGGCAGTCTTCGCTGGGCCTTCGTTCCAGGAGGGCAGCGGGTCAGTCTGCGCCAATGCAGCCGGGGCGATCGCAGCAACGGCGCACAGCGCCAGCGCGCGGCTCAGCCCTCCAAACAAAGCTGAAGTCTTCATTTGCATTAACTCTTCATTGGTTGAAATGACGCGGGCGGCCGAACACGGCCGCCCGCCTGAAACGTCACATCGGCCTTCCGTCAATGCGCGGCGTCAGCCGCCGCCGCCCTTCACCCGCGGCGGTTTGGCCGGATCGAGCGCTGGCACCGGGTTACCCGGTTCCTGAAGATTCGGCCGCAGGTCGGTCGAGGCGCCGCCCGGGTAGCGCTTGATGCTCGGGTACTTCATGATCGATTTGTCGAACTCAACCAAGGCGGGCAGGATCAGCGCCAGCACCCAGCCGTTGTCCTGGCCCGAATACTTGCCCGGCGAACTCGACAGCGCGCGATAGGAGACCGCGCCATTGAAGGCCATGTCGTACTTTTCGTACGGATCCATCGTCAGGTTGTACACGGCACCGATGCCGCCCAGCGTCTGCTCTGGGCCAAGCCAGGTGTCCTTGGCCGTCCACAGGTACTTCCACGCGATCTTCAGATCGGGGTTGTCCGGATCGCCACCGATATCGACGCGGATGCCACCGAAGGCCTCGCCGTCGATGTAGATGAACGAGTTGCGCGCCGAGTGTGCGGCCTTGCCAGTGACGTAGGCGCTGTTGTCCACGCCGTCGAAGAAGATCGGCTTGCCGTTGTTATCGGTGGTCTCGCCGAGTGTCGGCGGCTTCAGGCCCGCCATTACCGCCATAGTTGGCCAGACGTCCATGTGCGTCATCATCTGGTCGAGCACCTGCCCGGCCGGGATGCGGCCCGGCGCCCACATGATGCCCGGCACGCGGAACGCGCCCTCGAACGCGGAGCCCTTCTCGCCGCGGAACGGCGTGGCACCCGCATCCGGCCAGGCGTCCTGCCAGGCACCGTTGTCGGCCGTGAAGACGACGATCGTATCGGGCGCCTCGGCCCGGATCGCGTCCATGATGCGGCCAACGTTGGAGTCCATCTCAAGCATCGAGTCGGAATAGTTGCCCAGCTTCGACTTGCCGCGGAACGCCGGCGCCGGATTGGTCGGGTTGTGCATCTTCATGAAGTTCACGTTCATGAAGAAGGGCTTGCCGCTCTTGGCGTTGGCTTTGATGTAGGCCACCGCCGAGTCGGTCTGCCGCACGTCGAAGTTGGCCAGGTAGTCGTAGGTGATCCGCGCGACCTTGGTCGCCGGCTTGCCCGCCACGCCTTCCCACTCGTCGAGGTTGACGGCCTCCTGATATTCCTTCCAGAACGGCGCGTTGTACTTCGGGAACCAGGGGTGCATGTTCGGGCTGGTGTCGTCGTATGAGTAAACGCCGGGGTAGTAGGCGGCGAACTGCTTCATCTCGTCGTAGCCGTGCTCGATCGGGTACATCGAGGGCTTGTCGCCGAGGTGCCACTTGCCCGAGAAGTAGGTCGAGTAGCCGTTCTTCTTGAAGAACTCGGCGATAGTCGGCGTCTGCTTGGTCAGGCCGTTCTCGTCGCCCGGCGCCATCACCACCGACAGCGCGGTGCGGATCGGAATGCGGCCGGTCTGGAACGAGGCACGTCCGGCGGTGCAGCTCGACTGGCCGTACCAGCTGGTGAACATCGCTCCTTCGTTGGCGATGCGGTCAAGGTTTGGCGTCGGGTGGCCCAGCGCCTTGCCGCCACGGTAGACGCCGAAGTCGCTCCAGCCCACGTCGTCGGCCATGATCACAACGACGTTCGGCCGCTTGGCCGGTGTCTGCGCGAGTGCGGGAGTGGATGCACCAAGGGCCGCGGCCAGGGCCGACAACCCGACCGCCAAAAGACGATTACTGCGACTCATCTCGTTTGAACCTTTCTGCTTGCCTGTCGATGCGCGCCAAGGCGCTCAACCAAGCGAAGCGCTGACCAGGTGGACCGGCGCGGTCTGAATAGATACGCTGCCCACCAACTCGTGGGCACTACTCAGATAGTGTCCCGCTCGGGCATTCCCGAAATTGACGCAACTCAAACCGATTATCTAACAGGAACGGAATGTAATAGTTTGATAACCTATAGGTTATGGCCACCACACCCCTCCGACTGCGCTATGCGGCCAGTCTGGCCCAGCACGGAAGTTTCCACCGCGCTGCTGCCACGCTGCGGATTTCACAACCCGCACTGACCAAGAGCATCCAGAGCCTGGAGTCAGAGTTAGGCGTGAAACTCTTTGAACGCCGCCGCGACGGAGTGATCCCGACCGAGTTCGGCAAGCTCGCGCTCAAGCACGCACAAGACGTGCTCCTGGAGGAGTCCGAGTTCCTGCGACAGATCAATCTGCTCGCCGGTCTTGAAACAGGATCGGTCTCGGTGGCTCTAGGCCCCCTGCCGAGCGCCATGTCCGCGTATCCGGCCGCGGGCGCTCTTCTCTCCAAGCACCCGAATCTCCGTGTCGCGCTGCAATCGATCGCCTGGCGGGAGGTGACGCAGGCAGTTGCCGACAAGAAGGTCGATCTCGGCATCGCCGAACTCAGCGGCGCCGTGTTGGACGACTCATTGCAGACTGAATTGGTCGGGCAACACCGCGCTCACTTTTGCTGCCGCGCGGGGCACCCGATCCTGCGCGAGCGCGCGATCACGATGAAGCAGCTACTCAACTACCCCTGGGCCACGACCCGCCTCCCGCCGCGCCAAGCGGCCGCATTTCCTCGGGATACCGGACGGGCGGGCTCCATTGATACGTTGAGCGGCGATTTCATTCCGGCGGTCGATGTGGGAGCGCCAAGCAACCTCGGGCGACTTGTCGATAGGACTGAGGTCCTGGTCTTGTGCACGCTATCCCTGGTGGAGCCAGATCTTCGAAGCGGCAGTGTCGTGATCGTTCCGACCCCCGACCTTGACCTCCGTGCGAGCTACGGATTCATTTACCTCAAGAGTCGCCCGGTATCCCCTGCGACCCAAGCCTTCATGGCGGAGATCCGCGCGCACGAGCGGTCATTGGCGGTCCATGAGGCCAAGCTTGAAGCGCAGTTCGGGCGCGCCCCCAAGAAAAGATCCCATTGACCGCAACCGACCGCTCTGTTGCATTCGACCGGCTGATCGTTGAATGCATCGCTCCTTGGTCACGTTACATTGCTGCAGCAGATCGAGGACGCGCAGCGACGTAGTTAGGCGGAACTCCACCTGCAAACTATCAGGCGAGCGACGCCCGGCTCACATTCGCGGTCGCGCCACAACAGGCGCTGTGCGCAGCTCTGCAGCCATTCGCTTCGCCGTTGGCACCGCATGCCGGAAGAATTTCTTCAGCCCCGGGCAGAGGTAGTTCAGGCCCGGCTCGCCGTCGGGGGTGCGCAGCAGACGGTTCTTCGGACACTCCCCCCAGCAGTCGGTCAGGAATTCGCAGCGCTTGCAGTAGGCCGGCAACGACTCAGACTTGGCGTAGCCGAACTTCACTTGCGTGGGCGAGAACACCATGTCGCCAATCAAGCCGTCCTTGACGTTGCCCAGCCGATACTCCGGATACACGTAGTGGTCGCAGGCATAGACGCTGCCATCGTGCTCGACCGCGACACCCTTCCCGCAGAACTCGTTGTAAATGCAGTTCTGCGATGGCATGCCCATGTGCTGCGCCACGAGGGTCTCGCAGAAGCTCACCAGCACCTTGCCGACGTCGCGCTTGAGCCACTCGTCCCAGACTCCGCAGAGAAAGTCGCCGTATTCGTCGGAATCGACGGACCAGTCGGTGACGACCGAGTTCGCGTTCCCAGGATGCGCTTCGGGACTGCCGACCACCGGCAGGCGCGCCGGGTCCCACTTTTGCGGCGCCGTCGTCTCGAAGCCCTTGATCTCCACAATCGGGATGAACTGCAGATAGGTTGATCCCAGTTCACGCCGCAGGAAGCGGTAGACCTGGCGCGGTCGCGAGGCGTTGTAGCGGTTCACGCACGTGAGGGTGTTAAACGGTACGCCAATCCGCTGCAGTAACTTGGCCGCCGCAAA
>Ga0335084_10003867_pt1 | contig 14713 bp, 12 predicted proteins | sample Lox_Sample_44_FD_206721 | JGI IMG/M metagenome (GOLD analysis project Ga0335084, IMG submission 206721) | Soil microbial communities from Loxahatchee National Wildlife Refuge, Florida, United States - Lox_Sample_4.4 | ecosystem: Environmental > Terrestrial > Soil > Wetlands | place: USA...
ATCGGTCTCGCCGGCGCGCGCGAGCTCGCACTCGCGGGCGCACATGTCGTGTTGTCGGGGCGGCGCGCCGACGCGCTCGAGCGCGGGGTCGCGTCGATTCGCGCGAACGGCGGCTCTGCGGAAGCGGCGGTGCTCGACGTGCGCGACGCCGCCGCAGTCGAAGCGGTCGTGCAGGGCATGCTGGCCCGGCACAAGCGGATCGACATCCTCGTCAACAGCGCAGGCCTGAACAACCCGGTGCGCTTCTGGCGCGACCAGACGATTGCAAGCTGGGACGAGGTGGTGGGCGCCAATCTATCCGGCACCTTCTACTGCGTGCGCGCCGTCCTGCCGGCGATGCGTGCGCAGAAGGGCGGCATCGTGATCAACATCGCCTCGTGGGCAGGGCGCTACACGATGCCGCTGGTTGGTGCCGCCTACAACGGTTCGAAGCACGCCGTGGTCTCGCTCTCCGAGACGATCAACATGGAGGAATGCGGCAACGGCATTCGCGCGTGCGCGCTCTGTCCGGCCGAAGTCGCGACCCCGATCATGGACCGGCGCCCCGTTCCGCCGAGCGCGGAGGAGCGTGCGCGCATGCTTCAGCCCGAGGATCTCGGCCGCACGATCCGCTGGGTCGCCGAGCAGCCCGCGAACGTTTGCATCAACGAGATCCTGCTGAGTCCGACCGCCAACCGGATCTATCTGGGCGGCATCGAACAGCCGAAGCGCTAGGAGCTGTTGGAGCACGAGCTCGCGTTCAGTGCACCTTTGCGGCGCCACTTTCGCACTGCCATTGCCGCGCATGCCGTGATCGTGCCCGAGCGGCAGGTGGTGCCTGGCAGGGAGCGAATCTGTGGCGGCGAGCAGCGCAGTGTCCGGGGTCGGCGCCGCGCTTGTCCGAGTGCAGTGAGCGCAGCGAACGAAACGAGTTGTGCGGCGCGACCCCGGACCGAGCAGCACAGCGGAGTCGATGCGCAGCATCGACCGCCACAGTTGAGCCGACTGGCGGGCACCGCCCGCCGCGACCTCGTGGTCAGTGCACGTCCGGGTCGGGGAACGACTCGGAGAAACGCGCGATCCACTCGCGCGCCGCAGCCTCGGGCGTCAGGGTGCGGCCCTCGTTGGCGATCAGCCTGCGACGGTAGCTCTCGATGTGGCAGATCTGCTCGACCATGCGGGCGCGATACGCGTCCTCCGCATTCAGGAACGCGACTCCGAGGTCGAAGCCCGTCACGACCGGCCGGCACCACACAACTCGCGCGGCGCTTTCGAACGCGGGCTCGACGCTGGTTATGCGCAGGTTGACCAGGCTCCCAAGCGTCATCTCTTCATTGGCATGAAACGAAAGGCCGCCAAGGCTCAGGTTGCGGGCGCGGTGCGGCGCGCCCGCGCTGTCGGCGGGATGCACCTCAACCGGGATTTCGGTTGGATGCCGGATAAACTGGCGGCCGGTGCGTTCCGACATAAGTGCTCCAAGTTTGCGCGGTGAAGTTACCTGCCAAATCAATGCATAGCGGTGATGTGCGATCCACTTCTCGGATGGGGTGGCCCCTCGACCGCATGTGCGCGCGCCCGCAAGCAGTCCACCGGGCAGGCCTCGACGCGGCTTGCGTAGACTCAGCACCTCGTTGCAGAGGTATTCGATGGCCAATGTGCATGATTTCACTGCACGCACGCTCGACGGCGGTGAACAGGCTCTCTCCGCCTACAAAGGCAAGACGCTGCTCATCGTCAACACCGCGAGTCAATGCGGGCTGACACCGCAATACGCGGGGCTGGAAGCCCTGCAAAAGCGATTTGCCGCGCGCGGTTTCGACGTGCTGGGGTTTCCCTGCAATCAATTCGGCGCGCAGGAGCCCGGCTCCGAGAAGGAAATCGCGCACTTCTGCGAAACCAGCTTCGGCGTCACGTTCCCGATGTTCGCCAAGGTCGAAGTGAACGGCGACTCGGCGCATCCGTTGTTCAAGCACTTGAAGTCTGCCACGGCGGATCGCGATCCGATCAAATGGAACTTCGCCAAGTTCCTCGTTGACCAAGCGGGAACGGTGGTCAAACGCTACGCGCCCACTGCTGAGCCGGCGTCGATTGCGCCGGACATCGAAGCGTTGCTGCGCAAACAGCAACCCCGCTGACTCTCACCAGGAGATGATCATGACGACACGCAGTTCCTCCGCGGAATGGAAAGGCACTCTGAAGGAAGGCGCAGGCACGATGAGCCTGGGCAGTGGCGCCTATACCGGGCCGTTCACGTTCGCATCACGCTTCGAGAACGGCAAGGGCACCAATCCGGAAGAGCTCATCGGCGCCGCGCACGCAGGGTGCTATTCGATGTTCCTGTCGGCGCTTCTGACCAACGCCGGATTGAAACCAACCAGTATCAAGACCACGGCAACGGTGCACCTCGGTGATGGGCCGGCGATCACGCTGATCGAGCTTTCGACCGAGGCGGTCGTGCCCGGATTGACCGAGGCCGCGTTCCAGGAGCACGCGGAAGCGGCGAAGAAGGGCTGCCCGGTTTCGAAGGCGCTGGCGGGGCCGCAGATCAAGTTGACCGCGAAGCTCGCGAAGTAGCGCACGGCGCGGAGCCGCGGGTCGCCGCGGCGGCGACGACCTATTCGCACAAGCCCAGTATTTTCTGCTCGGTCGAGCACGCCTTCGTGCGCGCCGGCTTTCCTTGCGGCGCGCAGCGTTTGAATTCGCGCGCGGTCGGCGGCGAGTAGATCCATCCCTTTCCGACTTCGGGCATCGCGAGTTCGACTTCCTTCCACTTCGGATGGCCCTGCTTCTGCAGAGCCTCGAAGTTCTGGCACAGCGATCTCGCGAAACGCGACAGGTTGGTCACCGTGCTCTGCAGCGAGTAGTCGTAGGTCACGAGAAAAGCCTTGACCGCGAAGCCCGGCACGTCTTCGGCGAGCAGGTTGGGATAGTTGGTCGCGAGGACGCTCGATGCGAAGTACGTCTTCAGCGCCGCCTTGGTTGCGGGGTCGTTCGGATCGATCTTCAGCAGCTTGATGAGCGATCTCGCCTCGGGCTTCATGTCCGTGAGCAGCTTTGCCGGCTGGCCCGCCACCACGATCACCACGTCGAGTGTCTTGTCGCTGACGAGCTTGACGAGCGCGTCCTCGTTGCTCAGGAACGACGTCGCGTCGTCGGGCATCGACTGGTTGAACATCATGCGGTAGATGGTGGTCGCCGACATGGCGGTCCCGCTCTGCAGCGGCCCGACGTTGATCTTGGCATCCTTGATCTCGTGCACGTAGTTCAGCGGCGAGTCCGAGCGCGCGATGAAATAGATCTCCTCGTTGTAGAGCGGCATGATCAGGCGCAGCGGCTTGATGATCGCCGTCGCTTCGGCGTTGCCTGCTGCGCCCTGGTTGATGAAGGCCTGGTACACGTCGGACTGCACCAGCGCGAACTTGACGCCCGGTTCGTAGCGCAACCGGTGCACGTTTTCGGCCGAGCCCGCGGAGGGCAGCACCTCCAGCTCGATGTCCGCCGCTGGAGCCACCAGCTTCGCGAGATCGCGGCCGATCTGGATGTAGGTGCCACGCTCCGAGGCGGTCACGATCTTGTATTGCGTGGCAGCCAGAAGCTGGCTGGCGGGCCACAGCGCGGCGAGAAGGACAAGTGCACCGCGCAAGAATGGCCGCATCACCTTCCCTCCTCGCTCGCTGCCATCGTGCAGAGTCCAAGGGCCTCGATGGCCTGCGTGCAAGGCCGTGGCGCTTCCAATGGCAGGCGGCGCGCTTGCGCGACCGGTGGCGCCGCCGGTTCCCGCGCGTGCGTGGCGGGCACTGGCGGTTGCGGGTCCCTTCGCGCGGCAACCGTCGCAGGTGCCTCGGTGGGCGCCGTCACAGGTGGCGGCACGCTGATCGGCCGATCTGCCGGCGCCTCGGCCGCGCGCGTTATGGGTTGAGGTATTTGTGCCAATGGTTGGGACTCGTCGTTGCGCGCATGAGCCGTGTCGGGAACCGCGACCGTCAGCGCGGCGGCCCGCGGGAGTGCATCGACCGCGCTTTGCGCGGGCAACGTTATTGGCGTCGGCGTGGCGGCTTGTGCGGGGACCGATGCCGTGCCCGGGGCAAGACGCGCGGAATACACGACCGCCGCCACCGCGCCGAGGCCAACGATCAGGAGTCCGATGCGATGCATCGACAGACGCCGCTTCTGCGGTGCCGGCTCTTGGATCAAGACCGGCGCGAGCCGTGTCACATCGTCATCAGCGATCATCGCGCTTCGCCAGGCGCCGTCGCGCAGCTTCGTGGTGATCTCATCCGGCGGTGCGGATTCGGCGATCGCGATCTCTTCCGGAGGCTGGTAGGTCACCGGCGCCACGCTGGCCTCGACCAGCGTCTCGGCTTCGGCGCTCACTTCGATTTCGCTATCGCTTTCCGCGTTGAGAACGACAGATTCAGCAGCCGGCTCGGCGACCTCCTGCGACGGCAGTATCACCGAGAGCGGACTCAGGTCGAGTTCTGCCGGCGCCGCGTTGAAGAGCTCGATCGTGTTCGGTACGCGCGTTACAGGTACGGGCTCGGCGGAAATCAGCACCGGCTCGATACGTGGCACCGGCTCGGGACGAGCCTCGGTGGCGGCCACCGTTTCAGACTCAGCCGCCGGTTCGCGCTCCAGCAATGCGACCGGCTCGTTTTCAGGCGCAGGCGCCGCATCGAGCACGGGGGTGGCGTCGGCTCCACCGTGCACGGTGACGGCGACGCCGTCATCGGCGAGATGCAAGCCGGGCGGCGGCGCGTCGGCTCTCCATATACTCTCCGCCGCGGGCTCGACGTCGACAAGGATTGGCCGCGACTCGGCAAGTGGAACCGGCGGCAGCTTTTCTCCGCACGAGCGGCACTCGAGCGCCATCACGTCTTCCGCCGCACGACATGCAGGGCAGAAGCGCAGTTGGAGTGGCGAGCCGCACTCGTTGCAGAACCGCGAGCCGCTTGGATTGCGATGCTCGCAAACCGGGCACACCTGCAGGAACATTCGTACCGCGCCTTACCTCCGACCCACCATTCATTGTGAGTCTCCCTGCGGATTAGCGCAATTGGGCGAGGGCCCGTGGCTGCCGCGTTCCGACAGATGAGAACGCGCCAGCGACGAACGGGCCGTCAGGTTGCGGCGTTTGTCCCTTTGCGAAAGCCGCCGCTGACGAGTTCGAAGCGGAAGAAGCGGCACTCGAGCGGGCCGTTGAAGAGCACGGTGCGGCGCGATTCCTTCAAGCGCATCTGGTTCGGCAGCGCGAGGTCGGCGCTTAGAAGCCACGCGGTCCAGCCGGCGAAGTTGCGCTTGAAGTTCGCGGCGGTATCGCTCATCAGGTTCGCGACCGGCGCGGACTTCGGATTGCTCTGCTCGCCATAGGGCGGGTTGGTGACGATCAGCCCCGACGCCGCGGGCGCGGCGACGGACCGCGCGTCTCCCGCTCGGAACTGGAGGCGGCCGTCCGACAACCAGGTGTCGAAGCCCGCGAGCGCGCAGTTGTGGCGCGCCAGATCGACGATCCGCGTGGAGATATCCGACCCGACGATCAACGCGGGCGCGCGCATGTCGATGCGTGCGCGCGCCTCGGCGCGGATCTCGTTCCAGGCGGCCGCGTCGAAGTTGCGCAGCCGCTCGAACCCGAAGCGCCGTGCGAGCCCCGCCGGCTGGCGGGCAGCCATCGCCGCGGCTTCGATTGCGATCGTCCCGCTCCCGCAGAACGGGTCGAGCAGCGGCGTTTCCGGCGTCCAGCCCGCCAGTGCCAGCAGCCCGGCGGCGAGGTTCTCCTTCAGCGGCGCCTCGCCCTTGTCGGAGCGCCAACCGCGCTTGAACAGCGCTTCACCCGAGAGGTCGAGGTAGAGGTCGAGCGTGGTGGCGGCAAGGTGAGCGAACACGCGCACATCCGGACGCGCGCGGTCGATCGAGGGTCGCGCCCCGGTCTTCTCGCGCAGGCGATCGACCACGGCATCCTTGATGCGCAAGGTCGCGAACTCGCGGCTGCGCAACGGAGTCTGGGTCGCCGTGAGATCGACGCGCAGCAGCTTGTCCGCGCCGAACCACTGCTCCCACGCGACGGAGCGCGCAGCTGCATAGACATCGTCCTCGTCGGCGTACTCGCCGTGCAGGACTCGCCAGAGGATGCGGCTCGCGAAACGCGAATGAAGGTTGGCGGCATATGCGGCCCTGAGATCGCCGGCGAACCCAACGCCGCCCGGTTCGATCGTGCAACCGGTGGCCCCATGGGCCGCGAGTTCCTGCGCGAGAAGCTGTTCGAGTCCCCGCGGGCAGATCGCGAAAAAAGCGTCGGCGCCGGTCACCGTGCCAGCGCGCGTTGGAGGAAGTCGAGCCGGTCCTGGCCCCAGAACGGCTCGTCGCGATAGAAGTAGGTGGGCGCACCGAACACACCGCGTTCGATCGCCTCCTGGGTGAACGCGTCGTAGCGCGCCTGGATCGCATCGGTCTTGCTGCGCGCGAGCAGGACCGCGCCGGGTTGGTCGGCCTCGTCGGCGATCGCAAGCTGCGTTTCCTCGTCGGCGATGTTGCGTTCCTCGGCCCACACTGCCGCGAGCACGCGGCCGGCCAAGTCGAACGCAGCCGCGTCCGAGGTTTCGCCCGCGCTGATGATGAGGCGCGACGCGGCCTCGATCGCGACGGGGAAGAACTTCGGCTGCAAGTTCAGGGTGACGCCGAGATGGTCGCGCCAGCGCTTGAGTTCGACCAGGCGATACGCCTGCCGCTGCGGCGCGCGCTTTGCGAGCGGCAGCCCGCCCGAGACGGGAAAGATCTGCGCCGCGTCGACCGGCCGCACACGTATCGATGCACCCGCTGCGCGAGCGATCTCGCCGAAGCGGCGGTGACCCAGGTAGGCGTAGGGCGAGTTGGCGAACAGGTAGTAGTCGACGACCTTTTCCATCGTTGCGCTCTCCGCTTCAGAACGGCTTGATCACGACGAGGATCACCACGGCGAGCAGCACCAGCACTGGGACCTCGTTGAACCAGCGAAACCAGACGTGCGAGCGACGGTTCGCGCCGCGCCTGAAGTCGGCCAACAGCTTGCCGCACCACGCGTGGTAGACGACGAGGACGAGCACCAGCGCGATCTTCACCACCATCCATACGCTGCCGAGGCCGATGCCGTAGCCTGCGAGCAGCCAGAGACCGAACACGATCGCGAGCGCCGCCAAAGGAGTCATGAAGCGGTACAGCTTGGTGGCCATGAGCAGAAGCCGGTCACGCTCGGCCCCGGGTTGCGACACCATCGCGAGATTCACGAGGATGCGCGGTAGATAGAACAAGCCGGCGAACCAGCTCGTGACGAAGACGATGTGGAGCGACTTGATCCAGAGCATGGCCACGCGCCAGCCACGCTATTCGCGCACTTCGCCGTTGCCGAAGACGACGTACTTCTGTGATGTCAGCCCTTCGAGCCCCACCGGGCCGCGCGCGTGCAGCTTGTCGTTCGAGATTCCGATCTCCGCACCGAGCCCGTATTCGAAGCCGTCGGCAAAACGCGTCGAGGCGTTGACCATCACCGATGCGGAATCGACCTCGCGCAGGAAGCGCATCGCGTGCGCATGGTTGCGCGTGACGATCGCATCGGTGTGCTTGCTGCCGTACGTGTTGATATGGTCGATGGCCTCGTCGATGCCGGGCAGCGTGGAGATCGCAACGATCGGCGCCAGGTATTCGGTACGCCAGTCTTGCTCGGTGGCGGCGTTGCTCGCGATACCCGCGCGCGCGAGGATCTCACGCGTTTCCGGGCAGCCACGCAACTCCACGCCCTTTGCGGCGAGGATCGCGCCGATGCGTGGCAGCAGCGCGGGTGCGATCGACTGCGCGACCAGCAGCGTCTCCATCGCGTTGCATACGCCATAGCGCTGCGTCTTCGCGTTGTCGGCGATGCGCACGGCCATCTCGAGATCGGCGTCAGCATCGACGTAGACGTGACACACGCCATCGAGATGCTTGATCATCGGCACGCGCGCTTCGCGCATCAGGCGCTCGATGAGCGAGCGACCGCCGCGCGGCACGATGATGTCGACGTACTGCGGATTGCTCACAAGGATGCCGACCGCGGCGCGGTCGGTCGTATCGACCAGTTGCACGGCGTCGCGCGGCAGTCCCGCACTCGCAAGGCCGTCGCCGATCAAACCGGCAAGCCTTCGATTGCACTCGATCGCTTCCGACCCGCCGCGCAGGATGGTCGCGTTGCCGCTCTTGATGCACAACCCCGCGGCATCGATCGTCACGTTGGGGCGGCTCTCGTAGATGATGCCGATCACGCCCAGCGGCACGCGCATGCGTCCGACGCGGATGCCCGACGGCATCGGCCGCACCTCGTTGATGGAGCCGACCGGATCTGCGAGCAGCACGATCTGCTCGAGACCCGCCGCCATCTGCTCGATCGACGCATCGCTCAGCGTCAGCCGGTCGAGCATGGCGGGTTCCATGCCTGCGGCGCGGGCGCGCTCGACGTCACGCCGATTTGCCGCCGCGATTGCCTGCGCGTCGGCGCGCAGCGCCGCGGCGATCGCGCGCAAGGCGTTGTCCTTTGCCGCGGTTGGTGCGGCAGCCATTGCCGTTGCCGCAGCGCGCGCGCGTCCGCCGAGCGCCGCCATGTAGTCGGCGAGCGACAGCGTCGGAGTGGCTTGGTCGGGTGCGTTCATGCGGACTGCGGCCTCGCTTCGCGGCTTGCCAGCGGCCGTACGCGTGTCCTGCCCCCCGAGGCGACATCGAGCACGACCTCGGCCAATTCTAGCCACGGGTCGGAATCGCGCGCGGGAACGCGCAAGCCCTTGCTCAGGCGATCGATTTCGGCGCAGCGCGAGACCAGCGTTGCGGCGACCGGCGCGGCGACGCGCGCGGCGGCCGCTTCGAGCAGCCGATCGCGGCCCGGCCACATGCGCATTTCGCGTGCGAGTGTCGCGAGCGGGCGACCCGCCGCGATCGCCTGCTGCGCGCGCAACACCGCGCGCACCTCTTCCGATACGGCCCACAAGAGCAGGGGCAACGCTGCACCCTCCGCGCGCAGCACGTTGAGAATGCGCAGCGCGCGCGTTGCGTCGCCTTCGAGCATCGCGGCGGGCAGATCGAATACCTCGAAGCGCGCGACGTCCTGCACGGCCTCGGTGACCTGCTCGAGGGTCAACTCGCCGGGCGGATACAACAATCCGAGCTTGGCGATCTCCTGCCGGGCCGCAAGCAGGTTGCCTTCGATCTGGTCAGCGAGGAATTCGAGCGTCTCTGTCGAAGCGCTCTGCTTCTGCCGCTGCAGGCGCGCGCGCAGCCAGGCTGGAAGCTGCGCACGTTCGACGCGACGCACGTCGATCCAGGCGCCCGCTGCTTCCAGAGCTGCCGCCCAGGCACTGTTGCGCGCGGTCTTGTCGAGCCGCGGCAGGGCGACCAGCGTCAGGACGTCGTCACTCGCGGAAGCAGCGTAGGCGCGCAGCGCTTCGCCGCCTTCGCGACCCGGCTTGCCGCCGGGCAGCCGGATCTCGAGGATCTTGCGCGTGGCGAACAGCGACAGGCTGCTCGCTGCCGCCACAAGCTGCGACCAGTCGAACTTGCCGCTGGCGTGCAGGACCTCGCGCTCCGTGAACCCGGCCGCGCGCCCCGCGGCCCGGATCGCATCGAATGCCTCTTCGGCGAGCAGCGGTTCGTCGCCGCTGACGCAGTAGATCCGCTCGAGCCGGCCGCGCGCCAGATGGCTGGCGAGCGCCTCAACCTTGAGTTGCATCGGGTTTCACCGCCGCGAGGCGGCGCAGGATCTGCTGCACGAGGTCCGTCTGCATGTCGCGATAGAGCATCGCCTCTTCGCTTTCCTTGGCGAGCGCTTCGGAGTCGTTGAACGTGATGTCGCGCTGGACCGCGATTTCGGTTGGCGGGATGAAGTCGCGCCCCTTGCCGTCGTGGACCTTGAAGCTCAGCCGGTACCGCAGCGTGTACTCGCGCGCACGTCCTTGTGCATTGAGCGAGAGGATCTCGCGATCACGCACCTCGCCGAGGATGTCGAGCACCGCGGCGGCGTCGGTGCGAACGGGGACCACCTTGGTCGATGTGCCCACGCGGATATTGCGCGCCAGCTCGGCGCTCAGTGCGCTGTTGCCGCCTGCGCTGAGGTAGATGGTCGTGAACGGCAGCGAGCGGGAGCCGCGCAGGGTGAAACCACAAGCCGAAAGGGCGACCGAGACGAGCACGGCAGCGACGAGCCCGCGGCGCATCGCGGTTAGACGGCGAGCGTCATCAGGTTGCGCTGCTTGAGGACCCGTGCGAACTTTATGGGCTTGCCCTCGACGAATTTCTGCACGTTCGCGTCGGCGAGCGCAGCGGCCTTGATCGCGTCGTCGTCGGCTTCTGCCGCGACCCGGATCGAGGCGCGCACCTTGCCGTTGACCTGGACCACGAGCTCGATCTCGTCGCGCGCGAGCGCGGCCGCGTCGGCCTGCGGCCACGGCGCTTCGAGCAGGTCGCCGAGTTCGGCCGCAAAGCCCAATTCCCCCCACAGCGCGTACGTGATGTGCGGCGCGACCGGATACAGCGTGCGCAGCAGGATCGAGAAGCTTTCGCGCAGCACCGCGGCGGCAGCGGGCGAGTCGTCCAGCGTCGCATCCTCGATCGCGTTGAGCATCTTCATCGCGGCCGACACGACCGTGTTGTATTGCATCCGGTTGTAGTCGAAGTCGGCCTGCTTGAGGTTCGAGTGAATCTCGCGCCGCAGATCCATCTGCGCCGGCGTCAGCGTTCCGTTGACGCCTGTCGCGCTCTTGACTTGCTGCTGGCGCGCGTGGCAAGCATTCCACAACCGGTTCAGGAATCGATAGACACCAGCCGCGCTGGCGTCTGACCAGGCGGCACTCATGTCAGGTGGGCCGGCGAACATGACGAATGCGCGTGCGGTGTCGGCGCCGAACTTGGCGATCGCCTGCTTGGGTTCGATGACGTTGTTCTTGCTCTTCGACATCTTCTCGATGCCGCCGAGCTCAACCGGCTGCCCGTCGGCCTTCAGGATCGCACCGGTGACACGCCCTTTCTCGTCGTGCATCACCTCGACTTCGTGCGGATAGAACCAGGACTGGGCGCCGTTTTGCTCGCTGCGGAAGAAGCTCTCGTGCAGCAGCATGCCCTGCGTGAACAGGCGCTTGAACGGTTCGCTGAAGGTGACCAGCCCGAAGTCGCGCATCACCTTGGTCCAGAAACGCGCGTACAGCAGGTGCAGGATCGCGTGTTCGATGCCGCCGATGTACTGGTCCATCGGCATCCAGTAGTCGTTGCGCGCATCGACCATGTTGGATGCGTCCGGACAGCAGTAGCGCATGTAGTACCAGGCCGAATCGACGAACGTATCCATCGTGTCGGTCTCTCGGCGTCCCGCCTTGCCGCACTTCGGGCAGGTGCATGCGAGGAACGCGGCGTCCTTGTTGAGCGGATTGCCGCTGCCGTCGGGGATGTGATGCTCAGGCAGAACGACCGGGAGGTCCTTCTCCGGTACCGGCACCGGGCCGCAATCAGCGCAATGAATGATCGGAATCGGGGTTCCCCAATACCGCTGACGAGAGATACCCCAGTCGCGCAAGCGCCACTGCACCTGCTTCTCGCCGAGCCCCTTTGCGTTGAGATCGGCTGCGATCGCATCGGTGGCCGGCTCGTACGCAAGCCCGTCGTACTTGCCCGAGTTGACGCACCGGCCGCGCTGCTTGTCCTCATACCAGGGCTGCCAGGCGTCGGTCGAAAACGCTTCACCTTCGATCGCGACGACCTGTTTGATCGGCAGCCCGTATTTCTTCGCGAACGCGAAGTCGCGCTCGTCGTGACCCGGCACGCCCATGACCGCGCCTTCGCCGTACCCCATCAACACGTAGTTACCGACCCAGACTTCGACCTTTGCGCCGGTCAGGGGGTGCGTGACGAAGAACCCGGTGGCGACCCCCTTCTTGTCGGCGGTCGCTAGATCCGCCTCGGCGACGCCGCCCTTCTTGCATTCTTCGATGAACGCCGTGAGCGCGGCATTGCCACGTGCGAGGTGCGTGGCGAGCGGGTGTTCGGCCGCGATCGCGACGAACGTCACGCCCATGATGGTGTCGGCGCGAGTGGTGAAGACGCGCAGGAGGCCTTGGGGCGGGAGATCTGCCCCACTGGCCCCACGGACGGTGCCCCCATCCCCGGCCCTTCCCACGCTGGAGCGGGGGAAGGGAGTGTCGGTGAGGTTGTAGGGGAAGCCGAAGTTCACGCCGACGCTCTTGCCGATCCAGTTCTCCTGCATCACGCGGACCTTTTCCGGCCACTGATCGAGGTCTCTCAGATCGGCGAGCAGTTCGTCTGCGTACTGAGTGATCGCAAGGTAGTAGCCGGGGATCTCGCGCTTTTCGACGATCGCGTTCGAGCGCCAGCCACGGCCGTCTATGACCTGTTCGTTGGCGAGCACCGTGTTGTCGACCGGGTCCCAGTTGACGACCTGAGTCTTGCGATAGGCGATGCCGCGCTCGAGCATCTTCAGGAACAGCCACTGGTTCCACTTGTAGTACGACGGATCGCAGGTTGCGATCTCGCGCGACCAGTCGAAGGCGAGCCCGAGCGGCTGCATCTGCGCCTTCATGTCGGCGATGTTCGCGCGCGTCCACTCGGCCGGCGCGATGCCCTTGTCGATCGCGGCGTTTTCCGCCGGCAGGCCGAACGCATCCCACCCCATCGGGGTCATCACGTTGTGGCCGCGCATCCGCATGATCCGGTAAAGCACGTCGTTCAGGGTGTAGTTGCGCACGTGCCCCATGTGCAGCTTGCCGCTTGGATAGGGCAGCATCGAGCAGACATAGAACTTGCCGTTGGGAAAGCGCGGATCGTTTTCGCGGGCGCGATACGCGTCCGTCCCGCGCCAGTGGCGCTGGGCTTCTGCTTCGACTTCCTCGGGAACGTACTTGGCGCGCATGCTGAGGAGTTCTTGTGAGCCGGAGGCGACAAACAATCGAAAGCGATTATAGGCACCGGTATAGTCCGCACTCTCCATGAAACTGCTCGACAACCTCAACGAACAACAGCTCGCAGCGGTCACGCTGCCCGATCAACCCGCGCTGATCCTCGCCGGCGCCGGCAGCGGCAAGACCCGCGTGCTCACCACACGCATCGCATGGCTGATCCAGACCGGGCGCGTCAGTCCGCAAGGCGTGCTGGCCGTGACGTTCACCAACAAGGCGGCGCGCGAGATGCTCACGCGTCTGTCGGCGATGCTGCCCATCAACACGCGCGGCATGTGGATCGGCACGTTCCACGGCTTGTGCAATCGCGCGCTGCGGGCGCACCATCGCGATGCCGGGCTGCCGGCCGCGTTCCAGATCCTCGATTCCTCCGACCAGCTGGCTGCGATCAAGCGCCTGCTCAAGGCGCTCAGCGTCGACGACGAGAAATATCCGCCGCGCAACCTGCAGCAATTCATCAACAGCGCAAAGGAGGCCGGCCTGCGCGCACGCGATGTGGAGGTCAATGATGAGTACAACCGCCGCTTCATCGAGTACTACGCCGCGTACGACGCACAGTGCCAGCGCGAGGGCGTGGTCGATTTCGCCGAACTGCTTCTGCGCTGCTACGAGCTGCTGATGCGCAACGAACCCTTGCGCGCGCACTACCAGTCCCGCTTCCGCCACATCCTGGTCGACGAATTCCAGGACACCAACGCGCTGCAGTACAAGTGGCTCAAGCTCCTGGCGGGCAAGACCAACGCGATCTTCGCGGTCGGCGACGACGATCAGTGCCTGGTTGCGGGTACTCAGGTCACGCTCGCCGATGGCTCGACGCGCTCGATCGAAGACATCAAGGCCGGCGACGAAGTGCGCTCCAGCGTCGGCGGCGGCGAATTCGGACCGGCGCGCGTGATCCGGGTGCACAAGCGGCCCGGCACCACTGAGCTGGTGACGCTGCACACGCGCGGCGGGCGCAAGCTCACGTCGACACCGGAGCACACTCACTTTGCCGGTTATGCGGTGGGCGAGCAGCCCGAGAAGTTCTTCGTCTACCTGATGCGCAAGCGCCAGGTCGGCTACCGCCTGGGCTTTTGCGGGTACCTGCGCCCGGGCACCGACCTGCGTCCCGTGCCGGGCTATCGCTGGCGCGGCAGGCGCGAAGGCGCCGACGCGGTCTGGGTCGTCGGCAGTTTCGATACGGTGCAGGAAGCGCGCGTGCAGGAGATGCTTCTCTCGCTCCGCTACGGCCTGCCGACGTTGCCCTTCGCCGGTGATCGCAAGCCGAAGGCCGACGAGCGCCGCGGCGGATTGTCGGACGATCCGAAAGTGGTGGCGCGCGTGTATCGCTCGCTCGATACGGATGCCGCAGCGAAGCGGCTGCTTGCCGACCATCAGCTGCTGCTGTCGGAGCCGCACGAGACGTTCAGCTCGGGCGCGGCCAACGATGGCGACGTGCTGCTGCACCTGTGCGCCGCGCGTGGACGCGGCAAGCCGCAGCATCGTGCCTACGTGCGCATCTACCGCGAGCCGGTGGCGGAAAAGGCGCGCCAGGCAGGCTTCGACGTGAAGCCGGTCACCGATGGCATCGGCGGCTGGTACGTGCAGTTCTGGCGGGCCAACTACGGGGTCGCGCTGCGCGAGGCGGAGAAGCTGAGCCAGGTCACCGGCGGCAAGCTGGTGCAGAAGGCACGCGTCGCCGACGAGACGCTGCAGTTCGCCCGCGCGAGCGCAGTGCAGCCCGGCATGCAGTTGTTCCTCGGCGACGGCACGCTCGACACCGTGGAACGCGTCGAGCGGCA